>LAHS01000368.1_pt1 | contig 104813 bp, 81 predicted proteins | sample 329651 | NCBI WGS metagenome assembly LAHS01 (sample SAMN03275699, study PRJNA271635) | activated sludge metagenome | isolation source: sample C-1 Sludge from hydrolytic chamber (first chamber) of Anaerobic...
ACTTTAGTTTATCCTTCTCTTATGTTTTTTGCTGTTTAAAATGAACAAATAATGAATTTCCCTTGGTGAAAAATAGAGGATATATTTGACATCTGGAATCAGTCGCCTATAATAGGGCTTCCTGAAAGTTTCTGAGGCATAGGAAATAATGACAAAGTCTCTTAAGGCGACAATTATAGGTACGACAGCAATTTTAGGGGGGGATTTTCCTCATTACCGGCGGTTTCGCCGTCTGGTATTTTGCTACTGGCAAAAAGACTGTCCGGACCGATGTCATCACCTCAGGAATCAAGTTCAATAAGCCGACGGATACGACGACCGGCACTTTCTCGACTCCGGATACGAATAAGTACTATCTGGCGATCGATCAGATTGCCCGTCCGGCGGATGGAACCAGTATTCCGACCACGGCTGGCAAAGGCGTCAATTTCGTCGAAGGAACAGCCGGGGTTACCACATCGGATGACTATCCGACCGTGGCTGCCAAAGGTTTCACGGTTACGTGGACTGCCGCGACTTCCACCACGACGGATGCGCCGTATGGTGTGTTCTATTTTCCGGAAGATTTATCGGATTATTTTGATGTTTATATCGGCTCGACAACCGCCAGCGTTGTCACAGCGATGTCAGATTATCAAAGTGCTGCCTCATCCGCGGGCGTTGCCAGCGGTTATGTGGCTTATCCGTTGAGTTTTACAAAAACGACAGGATCCACTCCGACCTATTCTTATGATTTCAATGTGACCGTCAGTTACAAGACCGGTATGCTTCCGACCACGGAAGAGGATTACGATATCCTTAAGAATGCCGCCCAGGACAAGACGATGGGCTTTGCTTTCGGAACAATCTCCACGGCAAGTATTTATACCTATAATTTCACCAGTTCCTCAGCCGAAATTTCTGGTTTTAAAGGAACACAGGCAGAAGGAGACTATACGACCTCTCAGTTTGCTGTGAATAATGAGGGCAGTATTGTCCCTGTCACTGGCATTGCAGTCCGTGCTTTCAATGGCGGCAACAACAATATCATTGATAATCTGGTTGTCACCAGCAATATCAAGAAGATCAGTGAAGCAGCTTTCCAAGGTGATACGAAGCTGAAGACCGTCAAGCTCCCTGAAGGACTGACTGAAATTCAGCTTTGGGCTTTTGGTGGATGCTCCAGCCTTGAATCCGTTAATATTCCGACCACCGTCACGTCGCTCGGCCAGCATGCTTTTGATAGCTGCACGTCCTTGAAATCCATCACCTTGCCGGAAGGACTGACGACCTTAGGCGAAGCGGCATTCCTGAAGTGCACGTCTTTGACTTCCGTCACGATTCCTTCAACCATTACCTCCATTCCGACCCAGGCCTTCAACAGTTGCACCAGCCTGACATCCTTAACGTTGTCGGAAGGCATCACCAGTATTGGCCAGAATGCATTTGCTGGCTGCACGTCCTTAGCAGCACTGACCATTCCGGGAACCATCAGCGAATTCGATTACTCTGCCTTTGATGGCGATAAGAGCATTGCCTCTCTGACCTTAAGCGAAGGCGTCAAAACACTCCGCTACGATCAGTCCTTAAGCTTCAGTTCTGCGTTGACGACAGTCTCTCTTCCGTCGACATTGACTTCCCTCAGCACAGCCGCTATTGCTAACCGCAACTCGAAGATCACGACTCTGACTTACGGCGGAACCAAAGCTCAGTGGACAAAACTTATTCCATCCTCCACAACGAGCATCAAGAATCTGGTCGTTACCTGCTCCAATGGCAAACTCACCTACGATTCTAATGGCAAGGTCAGTTAACGTTTCGTTCTCTGTTGGTAATCTTATGAATGAAAGAGGCTTCCTTAAAAGGAAGTCTTTTTTTCATATTTAGGCTTAACTAACGTGTTATTTGTTTAAAAGAGGTGTCTTTATAAATAATGTATTTTAAGGACAATTGTCACAACTTTTGATAAAAAGGCCCTGCTTTTTTGACTTTTTTTGTAGGTTCTGTATAATAGAGATGCGGGGTAAACTTTGGGGACTCCGAAAAATGAACCGATCACTGAAAATCACTCTGCTTGCATCTTCAATCATTCTAGCGAGTGTCTTCGTTGCCTCTGGCGGCTTCGCCATCTGGTATTTTAAAGCTGGTCAGTCGACCGTCAAAACCGATGTCGTCACCTCCCACATCACGTTCAGTCAGGAAACAGGCTCGGATACTTTAGGCAACTTTGCCATCACTCGGACCAGTTCGGCTTACTACTTTGCTATTGATCAGGCCGCAAGACAAGGTACCGGAAGCGGCATCCCGACGACCGACGGTCAAGGCATCAACATCGTGGATTCCTTATCCCGGCTTACCAGTGATACTTATCAGACGGTTCCGGCCAATGATTTCACCGTAACCTGGACACCGACGGCTAGTACCACAGCCATTCCTTATGGTGTGTTCTACCTTCCGACAGCCATGACAAATTATGTCGATGTCTTTGTCGGATCCAATACCACCGCCTTAACGCCTGTCAGCCTCACGGAATACCCTGAAGTAGCCTCCGTGACAGGTTTAGGAACCAGTTACAGTGCTTATCCGTTATCCTTTGCTTCAACCTCGGGAAGTACGGATTATACTTATAAATACAATCTTACGTTTGCTTACAAGGATGGCATGAATCCTGCCGATGAGGCTGCCTACAATGTTCTGAAGGCAACCGCTCAGGATAAGAATGTCGGTTTCTCCTTTGGCATGATCAGCACCGGCACGGCCGGTTCCAGTGTCTTTACCTATGATACTGTTCTGCAGAGCGATGGAACAGCGACCATCACCGGACTGAGCAGTCAGGCGCAGGGAGCTTATACCACACCGCGGTTTACCACCTTCACCAAAGATGGCGTGACCACCTATGTTCCAATCTCCTCCATCGCCGCCAACGCCTTTGTTTCCACCACCTGGGAAATCACTTCGATTACCATTACCGGCAATATCAAGACTGTCGGCGACAGTGCCTTTAAAGGAAACAATTCCCTCAAGAGTGTCATCCTGCAGGAAGGCGTCGAATCGATTGGAGCCAATGCCTTCAAAGATTGTCCTGCTCTGGCAACAGTTACCACCCCTTCCACCCTGAAGAGTATCAGCGCCAACGCCTTCAGCGGAGCCAACAGTCTTACGACCGTTACTTTAAGCGAAGGACTGACGGCGATTGAAGACAATGCCTTCTATGGCTGCGCCTCCCTGACATCGATTACCACTCCTTCCACCCTGAAGAGAATCGGAGCCAATGCTTTCAAGAATAACAGCAGTCTTACGACCGTTACTTTAAACGAAGGACTGACGTCAATTGGTGCTTCGGCCTTCATTAACTGTCAGTCTTTGACAACCGTTACCTATCCGGGTTCGCTGGTCACCTTCGATCCTACCCTTTTCACAATGGGCAAGCTGAAGAGTCTGACCTTGAATGAAGGCATCACCACTTTAGGTGTCAATTCCGGCGCGGTTCTGAATTCGCCGGCTGACCTCTATCTTCCCTCCACGATTAAGTCAGAAACCCTTACCAATGGTGGCCTGGCTGGCCATGGCTGGAATGAGACATTCCATTACAATGGCACGATGGCCCAATGGCAGAGTATCGTCACTACTACCACCCCTGGGCTCAACGAAAATTTGACTGTTGCCTGTACGGATGGAACAATTAATTATTCAAACTAATCCTTTGGGATAGGGCGAAAACGATATTTTCGGCATCTAAAACATTTGTTAGGAGTGCTTCTTACGTTACTCTATGTTTGTAATTCATAAAAAACACTTGATTTTGTGTTTCGGGTGGTTTATTATTGGGTGACAAAAAGAGGCACATTATATGAAACTAAAAGACAATCTGAGATTTTTACGCCGTAAAGAGGGACTGACTCAGGAAGAGCTGGCTAAGAAGATGCGTCTCCGCCAATACAACATCTCGGATTACGAGATTGGCCGTATTGAACCGAGCATTGCCACACTGAACCGTTTTGCTGATTTATTCCACGTTTCGATCGATTTCCTCGTTGGCCGCAAAGCCAAGGAAGCCGATACTGAACCGGTGGAAGCTTCGGTAAAAGGCTACATTGATGAAATGCAGATCGATAAGTACCTCATCCGTATCTACGATGACATCAAGGGTTTAGATCAGGACAAGAAGCAGATGGTTGCCGATTCCGTTGACTTCCTTTGCGCTAACGTCATCGACAAGAAGTAGTCCGTAAGTCAGAGTACCAACAAAAATAGCGGCCGTTTGACCGCTATTTTTTTATTTCTTTTTTTGGAAACTGCCTAGAAGAGGTTGGTTCCGGTCCTGTCGTGGATGAAGGCATTGAGATCTTTGCCCGGAATGCTTAAGGCGATGCTCATTTCATTCTGCAGCATCGCCGTCAAGGAGTCGAGCAAACGATGGTCGAAATCGGAGAAAGGCTTGTTTTCCTTCTTCCGCTTCTCCCGATAGGCCGTCAGGGTCTTGATAACCCGGCAGATATCCTTGCGTTTGCCGGAGGTGATGACGTTCTGGAACTGTGTCTTCCGCTCCCGGGGACCCAGTTCCGGATAAAGCTCTAGGGTCGGCAAGGAGTCGATGAGAGCCAGGGCTTCGTCCTTGGTGAGAACCGGATGTAGAATGGTATCGGCTTTGTCTTTGGGGATGAAGAAGCGGTAGTCCGGGGTGAAATCATAGCTGAAGCAGGGCTTCATTACCAGATAATCGGATGCGCCCGTGCCAAAATCCTTGGACTGAATGCTTTCCACACTGAAAATGCGTCCGCTTTTATCGATGGCTTTGTCTCCGATCTGATAACGGCACATGGAAACACCTCCCAAGGAATGACTCCCGACCAAGCAAATGGCTTGAAAATGCTTAATGCAATAGCCTAAGCAAATCGGCGCTAGACTGGAATTCGCTTTTGCTCCACGCCTTACTTGGTCTTTATAATTATACCAAAATTTAAGTGCCTATGAAAGAAAAGAATTGCTTTTCATAAGCATATGGTCAATAATATAAGATTTATTTTTACCAAGGTCCCGACCAAACAAAGGCTCGGAAAAGTCCTTTCCCTATTGGGTTAAAAACAAAGAAGGCCTGATTTCTCAGGCATTCTTATTTGCTGGCAGAGCAGTCGGCTGCTCATCCGAACTATTTGCCCATCGTCTGTTTCCTTAATATCTTCGAAAATGGCAGTTAACGAGATATTTTTTAATAGTATTTATAGTTTTGTACTCTTAAACCATTGTTTCGGAAAAGATAGACCAATTTCTTTTCAGGTGTATTCCTAACCCACGAAAGACGCGAGTACCACCCTCAGGCTATAAGATCTTTTGCACAAATCTAATAAATCGCACCATTTTTACACCACTAAACAAAAAATGCCTGATTTCTCAGGCATTCTTTTTTGCTGGCGGAGCAGGCGAGATTTGAACTCGCGCTAGGATTACTCCTACTAAGTCCTTAGCAGGGACTCCTCTTGGACCACTTGAGTACTGCTCCATGATAGCGCCAAACAAGCCTTATTATTATTGTATTTTAAAGGCGAATAGTCAAGGAAAAGAAAAGCTTGTCTGGCGCAGAATATCAAAGCAAATTAGGCTAACGAATTATAGAAGACTTCAATGGAGAAGACATCGACCGTGTGAGTGGAGGGGTTATTGATGAAGATGGAAGAGACTGTCGGGGCATAATAGGTGTAATTAAGACCCTTGGTGCTGGCATCGGCAACAGCAGCTGCATGAGTGAGTTCCGTTCCAGTCGCATCGGTTCCGGAATAGATCTTGAGATTATCGTACGACCCATAGACATCGATAACGACTCTTGTAATGTCGGAGATTCCCTTGGTAGCGACGGTCGAACTGGCAGGAATATCAATCTCAGTGGCATAAGAGGCATTAATTACGACGCCGGTTCCTAAGGTAAAGAAAGTGGTTGTGGCTAAGGTACTCGAATCAAGCTTTTGAGAAGCCATTACGCCAGCAACGACAATGAGGGCAAAAGTTCCTGTCTTGCCGCCATCGGCACTGGTAGCAGTAATCGTTACGGCACCGGCTTTGACACCCGTCACAACACCCGTGCTGGCATCAACCGTAGCCAGGGTTGTGTCACTAGAGGCAAAGGTGGCTTTCGGATCGGCAGTAGCCGGCAGAGTCGTGGCAGTCAAAGGAAGAGTATCGCCGACTGTCACCGAAGTAATGCCATTAGGAGCACTGACTGTCACTGAGGTGGCCGGATCATTGGGAATAGGAGTCAAACGAGTCACCGTCGTTCCATGGCTGAACCAGGAGAAATCTAGAGCACCGGTACTGGAATAGACCTGATTGAAAGGAGCGACGATATGAACAGGATCGTTAGCCACAAGTCTCATGGCAGTGAAAGAATTATAAAGGGTCGTCTGATCGGCTTCCTTCTTATCCGTAAAGAAGCTTACGGTCTTGGTGCCGACCTTGAAATCAACCTGATATTTAGTGCCCGAAGTGGAACCAATGGTGCCGCTGACATAAGTGGCATCAAAGCTATACATCTGGCCCGAATTAGCACTAGTGATCGTTGCCAAATCCGTTTCGGTAACCGTATGGACAGCAGTGGGGGTTATTGTTTTATCGATTTTCTTAACATAAGCTCCTTCGAGATCAACATATTTGCCAGCAGATTCTTGATAGCTCTTGGATAGTTCAGCCATGCCGTAGTAAGTATAAATATATGCATAAATATCGACGCTATCACCTACGGTCAGACCATAGCCATAAGATTGCTGAGTAATAGCCGTATCTGTAGCCGTGGAATACCAGTTATAAAGAAGAATAGCGGCAGTGCCATCATCAATATAGCCACCCTTGCCATAAGTGGCAGTCACTTTGCCTTGAATCCGAATAGGAGCGGCAGTCGTAGTGGCTTTACTAAGGGCATCTTTAATGGAAGTAACAGCAACGGATATTGATCCATCGGTTATAGTAAGTTCTAGAGTGGCAGTTGCAGCCGTTGTGAATCCTTCAGGAACATAGCTTCCTGTAATGGTCACCTTACCGACTTCTTTGAACTGAACAAGGTTGCCCGATAAGGCAATGGCAGTTGCGGGGTCAGCCGTGTAGCTCACCAACGATTGGTCTGTTAGTGGAGAGCCTTCATAGGAAGCAATCAAATAACCGGTTGTGCCAACCAAAGGTTTGACATTGCAAGTGAAGCTCAGTTCCCCGACCTGCGGAACGGAAACAGAGGCGGATTCGCTGACGGACGGAGCAACGCTGGCTGAGGCCGGAGTGCTGGTCGATGTCGGCTTGTTGCAGCCAGCAAGGGAGAGGGAAAGGACGGAGAGGACGGCTAAGAGAATCTGTTTCTTCATGTTACGTTACCTCGTTATTTCAAGTCCCGTATCTGCTTCAGAATATCCTTGCGCTTCTTCTTGGCTACGAAGAAACGGACAAGACCATAGCCTAAGCCGGCACTCCCCAGCACCAACCCTAAGAGCATGATATAGAAGGCCAGAGAGGTCACGTCGATATGAGTCATGACGTTGTTCACTCTCCGGAAAGCCAGGAAAATGAAGAGGACGCCGATAATCAGGAAAATGCCACCTATAACAACATAGCAAAGGGCATTCTGCTCCTTGTCATACTGCTGCTGGCTTTCCCGATGGAGCTGCTGGCTCTTGATCCGGGTGGGGTCTTCGTTCTCTTCCATAAGGGTTAGGCAACCTCCGTAAAGCCGGAGAAGTCATTGATGTCGCAGACATTGAGGGTGAACATCGTCTTGCCGCTGGTGGACATATAGTTGGCAGCGATGCCAACCATCTTCGTCACCTTCTTGCGCTTGAAGACGGTGGTATACAGCGTCTCACCGGTCTTGGGAACCGGTTCCGGTTTGGCAGCCGTGGCGGCATGGACCGCTTCGGCATCGCCAGGGATGTAATAGTGAGTGCCGCCGGTAAAGAACTTATAGGAAGTGATGGCAGCATTCTTCTGATCCGTGGAGGTCGTGCCGTCGCTGGTGGTGTAGTCGCCGCTGAGGATGATATCCTGAGCGACCTTGACCCGCATCATCGGAGCGGACGGATTGACCGAGGCACCGGAGGTGACGGCAGTCATATCCGAACCATACTTGCCAAAGAGGACCAGCGAGTTATCGGTGTTGTAGAACGGATGGGCATCATTGTAGCCGTTGACTTCTTCGGTACCGCCATAAGGAAGGGAACCGTAGTTGTTGTCATAGGTATTGAAATAGATGGCGTTTTCTTTCTGAGAAGCATCGGCAGAGTCTTTGACGACATTGACCAAGACTCCATCATACTTTCCGGCATCGATTTCTGCCGGTGTGGCGTCAATCGGTGTGACCGTCTCAGTGACTTTATTGCCATTAGCATCGGTCACATATTCAATATCACCTTCCTGATGGTTGAAGAAGTTGTAGGAGATGCCGCCTAACTCATACGAACCGCCATAGAAAGAAAGGACGCCGGTGACCTTGATGCGGTTGCCGACCTTGACCGGGGCATAGCTCCGCAAGGTGAATACATAAAGACCGTACGTCTTTCCGGCGATCGTATTCTGGATGTAGAAGGCATTGCCGACCCGGCGGGAAACCACACCCTCGAACGTCCAGCGGGTGTAATAGTCACAATAGACAGAATAGTTCTTGCCGTTATCATCAACATTGCGCTTATGCTCGGTCGTGTAATAGGTGGTGTCATAAAGCTTATCCAGGCCTAAAGCCTTGGGAGAGCCGTAATAATAGTTGGCATCGACCTCATCGGAGAACATATGCCGCTTCAGGCCCTTGGCAATATCGTTGGCCTTGGTGAAAGCCGCATAGAAAGCCGGATCCATTTCACTCTCACGGCCGCTGAACAAAGAAAAGCCCTGATAGACCAGCTCCAGGTTGAGGTTGCGGAAATCATTTTGAGTCGGATTCTTTTCAACGTCCGTGTACCAGACATAGGCTAACGAACGCTGATAGCCATCGACATCGGCCGGGGTCGGATTGCCCGTCAAAGCACAGCCGGCTGACTGAACGATGATATGTTTGGCAGCCTTCAGGATGCCCTTGTTGAAGTTGGAGGCAGACTTGCCCCAGACTTCAATCTCCGACGTCGATTCCGGCGTATCCACGCCCAGGTAACGGACCTTAACGGTATATTTGCCGTTGTAGGTCGTGAAGTGGGTCGTATCGCCATCGACATAGTTGACGAAGACATCGCTGTCTTTGTTAGGAGCATAGTCGGAACTGGTCAGCATCCGCTCGACGCCATCGTCCTGAAAATCCAGTTTATTGGTGTCGTAATTGGCCGTGGACTTGTTGGCCATGATCTTATCGAAGAGGCCATCGGCTAACTTGATCTTGGTTTCAGCAACCACATCTTCGTCGGCAATCGTCGACGTGCTGACGGGGGTAGCCGACGTCGAAACAGGACTTGTCGAGACCGAGGTCGCCGTCGAGGTCGGCTTCTGGCAGCCCGTGAGGGTAAAAGAGGCTAAGGCAAGGAAGGATAAGACAATCTTCGTTTTCCTCATTTTCCGTTTCCTCCGTTAGGCATTCTCATTGGAAGCTAAGACGCAGTTGGTGTAGGCCTTGATGATGGCGGCAGAGACGTCGCCGCTGTTTTCCTTGGTATAGGAAATCAGCTTGCCGATTTCGACACGCGAGGTGGAGGAACCGATGAAGACCGGCGAGGTCATATAGGTCGATTTCAGATTCTTGGTGTAACTGGGAATCCGGTAAATGAGCTCCTTGGTGATATCATCCTCACCCGCAGAAGTGAGACCCATGGAAACATATTCCTTGTAGCCGTCGGTTTCATAGGAAGCGGTCCGGACAGGATCATAGGAGTTCTCCAAGGATAAGCCGGCATTGAGTTCCGCATCAGAGACATATTTCGAATAGAATTCCCAGGCTGCCTTTTCCTTGGCCGTATCCTTGGTATTGAAGAAGCAAAGGGAAGGTCCCTGCATGATCTGCTTCTTGTTGGCCTGATAGCACGGAACCGGCGCTAAGCCGCACTGGAAGGCACCGTTAGGTTCGTTGTAGCTGGAACCGGCGGTGGAACCGACGGTGAACATGACCTTCTTCTGCTTGAAAAGCGTCGAGGCATAGGTTCCGTAAGAACCCTGAGTCACCATCGTTCCGGCCTTGGTCAGGTTGTAGATGTTGGTCGTGAAATCGACCAGCGCCTGATTGGCCTTTCCGGTCGCGGTATCGACGAAGAGGAAATGGCCGGCACCCTTGCCATCCTTGGTGGTATAAGGGATGCTGCGCTGAGCCATCTGGGAGATGAAGAGGTTGGCATCGGAATCATAGCCGAGGGCGTGGAAATCGGAGACACCGCTGTTTTCACTCTGAATCTGGCCGGCAACATAAACAAGGGTATCCCAGTCCCAGGTCTTGGGATCGCCCAGCTTGGCACCATAGGTTCCATACGTCTCGTCCTTATGGGCCTTATAGAACGCTGAGGCTTCGAACATGGTCTTGTTGTAATACATGATTTCGGTGGATTTGTAGAGCGGAACCGACCAGGTTCCGGTGTACTGATAGTCCTGACCTTCGGTATAGAACTGCGGCACCATGCCGGCAGCATCGAAGGTGGTATCGGCAGCAATCTGGCTCTCCAAGTTCAGAATGGTAGACTTGTCAGCACCGTTGGTACCGATGTATTCGGCAAAGGAATCCGGATAACCCATCGTGATGGAAGGGACAAAGCCAGCCGAAAGCTTGGTTTTGACGGCATCATGAAGCGCGGTGTATTCGCCGGCAATCTGATACGCTTTGACATAATAGCCATCGGTCTTGCTGTGGGCATCATTGAATTTGTCGATGATGACCTTGAGATTGGTCATCTTCTCATGACCGATGCAGTGCCAGAACTGAATCTCCTTGGCACCGGCAGTCGTCACGTCATCGCCGCTGAAGGACGTCGAGGTCGAACTGCTGGAACTCGGATTGGTCGAATCCGAGCTGGCCGTCGAGGTCGGCTTGGTGCAGCCGGCCAAGGCACAGGCGACAAGCGCTAAGATAGCTAAGGCATTCTTTTTCATACGTTTCTTCTCCTTTTTGATGGGTTTAACCCTTTATACCGGCACGGCTGACGCCGCGCATGATATACTTCCTGAACAGAATGAAGACTAAGAGCAGAGGGAGAGTCACTAACACCGTCGCGGCCATCTGCCGGCCGTATTCGTCGAAGTTCGTACCGGTCTGGAAGGAGTTCCGTAAGCCGTTAGAGACCAGCATCAGGGATTTGTCGCCGTTGGAGATGAGGTTCGGCCAGATGTAGGAGTTCCAGGCACCCATCAGCTTGAGGATGAAGATGGTGATGAGGGAAGGCATCGCTAAGGGGACCATGACTTTCCAGAGGTACTGCCAGTCGGACTTGCCATCGACCTTGGCGGCCAGATAGAGCTCATTGGGGATCTGCAGGAAATTCTGCCGCAACAGGTAGATGTAGAAGACGGAGACCATGAACGGAATGATCATGGCCAGGTAGGCGCCGCTGCGGGTGCCGTTGGTCCAGCCGAGGTTGGAGACGGAGACGTAGTTGGTGACGACCATCATCTCGCCCGGAATCATCATCGTGGCTAAGAAGAGCGTGAAGATGAAGTTCTTGCCTTTGAACTCCAGCCGGGCAAAGGCGAAGGCAGCAAAGATGCAGGTAATCAAGGTTCCTAAGGTCGAGAAGAGGCCGACAATCAGGGTATTGGTGACATAGGTGGAGAAGTCGAAGGATTTGTTGAGATCGGCGTAGTTGTTCACAAACGTCATCGGCCAGAAGGTCTGTTCGCCTTCGTGTCCGGTCACAAAGCCTTTGATCTCATCGCCGTTCTTGAAGGACGTGATGATCATCCAGTAGAAGGGGAAGATGAAGAGCAGGGCCGCTATGACCAATAAGGCGTAGACCAGGATCAGGGAGAGAATATGGCCGACCTTATCGAGCTGCTCCTTCTTGGCGGTAGAGAGATGTTCGTCCTTGATGACCAGCTTCAGATGAGCCGTCGAGCCGTTGAGGGCGATGGGATCCATCTTTTTGACTGTGGTGTTTTCCATGTTAATAATGAACCCTCCGCTTGCTGACTTCGCGTTGGACCAGAGTGAAGAGCAGGATGATGATGAAGAGAATCACGGCACCGGCAGCCGCATACTGCAGGGTGTTGGTCTTGGACATCTGGTTGTAAATGTAGTAGGCCACCGTCAGCATCGAGCTGGGGCCGGTCTTGGCATCAAAGGATCCCGTGCCGCCGAAGAGGGCGACCACGCTGGTATATTCCTTGAAGGCACCGATGAAAGAGGTGATCATGACGTAAAGGATCTGCGGGGAAAGTAAGGGGATGGTGATCTTCCGGACGATCTTCAGCTTGGACGAGCCGTCGACGCGGGCGGCATCGTAATACTGGTTATCGATGTTCTGCAGTCCGCCTAAGAAAATCAGGATCTTATAAGGAAGCGAATGCCAGATGATGTAGGTGCAGAGAGCAAATAAGGCAGCCCAGTAATTGGGGTTGGACCCGGACGATCCGGAATAAAGCCAGGCAATGTTGGTATGGAAGATGTAGTTGAAAATGCCGTTGTTATCGAAGATGACGGAGAAGACCATACCGATGGCGATGGCGTTAGTGACATAAGGCATGAAGAAGATGGTCTGGAAGATTTTTTTCATAAAGGTGATGGAGTTAAGAGCAATGGCAATGGCCAGAGCGATGAAGATGGATATCGGCACGGTGATGAAGGTAATGAGAAGCGTATTGGGCAAAGCGACATCGATGAAGTCCGTGATATAGAACTTCATCACGCCGACTTCCTTCTGGGGCTTGATCTTGAGAATCTCAAGATAGTTGTCGAAGGTGAAGCCCTGACTGGTGCGCTGCAGGGAGTCGTAGTTCTTCAGAAAGGAGATCCCGATAGTGTTGATTATCGGATAAAACGTAAAAACAGCCATCAGGATGATGACGGGTGCGAGATACAGCCACGCCTTCCAGTTGTTTTTGCTTTCCATCAGAATTCAATTCTCTCTTCCGTCTTGGCATCAAAGAGGAAAACCTTGTTGGTTCTCAGGGCAAAACGGACAGACCCTAAGGAAACCTGGATATCGCTGTCGACAATGATCTTGATCTTCTGACCGACAAAAGCCGGATGTGAGCAGACCAAGGAGATATCTCTGCCCATCGTGAGAAGCTGCTCCACCAGAAGGGTGATGCCTTCCTTGTTGGCGGCATCGGTCAAAAAGCCTTCCGGACGGATAGCGACGTAAACGTCCTTATCCTCGGTCAGTTTGTCGGAAGACAAGACGACTTCGTCACCGACGAAAACCTGATGGTTGACGATCTTGCCTTTGAAAACGTTGATCGGAGGGTTGCCTAAGAACTTGGCAACAAAGAGATTCTTCGGATTCTTGTAGACTTCCTGCGGATGGTCCTTCTGCATCTCAATGCCGTTCTTCATAACGACGATATCGTCGCAGATGGACATGGCTTCTTCCTGGTCGTGGGTGACGAAGATGGTGGTAATGCCGGTCTCTTTCTGGATCCGGCGGATTTCCTCACGGGTCTGCAGACGAAGCCGGGCATCGAGGTTGCTTAAAGGCTCATCCAAAAGCAGGACACGAGGCTTCTTCACCAAAGCCCGGGCGATAGCCACACGCTGCTGCTGACCGCCGGAGAGTTCGCTCGGCTTGCGGTCGAGATAGGCATCGATCTGCACCAGACGGCTGGTCTCCTGAACCAAGGCATCGATTTCATCTTTGGTCAGACGGCGGCTTTCCTTGACAGGTTCGCCTTTGTCATCGAGCACCTGATACTGAGCGTTGAGACGGATGTTGTTCTTGGCGTTCTTGGCAAGAATGGCATCTTTCTGAGCTAACAGAGACTGCTGGGCTTTGCTTAAGGCCAGATGGTAATCGGCTTCTTTATGAAGGCCGAACCGGTAAAGTCTCTTGGCTAAGGAAGTGACGACATGATATTCGCCGATAAGAGCACGGACAGCGCCATCCTGGGAAATCTTGCCTTTGAAGGCCGAGCCCTTGATCAGGGCAATCACCTTTTCCGGATCCTGAAGGATCTTGGTCAGCGCATCAATCGCCATCAGATCGCTTTCGGTCCGGACGGTCTCGACCCGCAGATTGGTTAAGGGGAAGGCAACATTGTCGTAGACGGTCATATGCGGATACAGGGCATAGTTCTGGAAGACCAGACCGATGCCACGTTTTTCCGGAGCCAGATGGGTGACTTCCTCATCCCCGAACCAGATTTCGCCTTCGGTCGGCTGCTTGAGGCCGCTGATCATATACAGGGTCGTTGATTTGCCGCAGCCTGAAGGTCCTAAAAGGCCTAAAAGCTCGCCATCGGCGATGTCAATGTTCAGATCCGAGACAGCGACGGTATCCGGAATATGTTTGTTCGGATTGCCAGGAAAAGTCTTGGTTAAATGTTTCAGCTTGATTTCCATAGGATACCCCTTTTCACAGAAATTGTTCTTTAACGGCACCGGCGCTAAATGGTAGCGCTTTGAATTAAGTAGATATTATTATAAATTATTTAGAAAAGACAATCAATAAAGAGAAGACAGCTGTAACAATATTGTTTAGTAAAACAGGGAAGTCACTCTATTTCGGCGGAAGCCGGAAGTCTTTGTTTTCCAAGGTAGCCTCTTGGGAAAGACCCTTTCGGGAAAGATACTCGGCATAGTCAAGATAGACATCCTTATTGGCCGTATCAACCATATAAGTCGTTGTTAAGTAGTCAAAGAAATCTTGATGGGCTTTGGAAAGATGCATCATCGTCACAGAGACCAGGATTGGAATTCCGAAGGTGGCCAAGGACAGCAGGTAGCCTAAGACGAATTGCAGGAGGGATCTTAGGAGGTATTGCTTGGCCGTAAGGTTTAACCCTTCGTTGGAAACCAGGGAGATTCTGAAAAGGTACATTCCCAGCGTTTTCCGGCCCCTTTTGAGGATCCAGGGCAGGACAAAGAAGAACAGCAGATAGCCGATCGTCATCCCGGCAAAAAGCAGAAGGATGAAGGCCCGGAAGATGACATTGGTGAGGTCTTTGTAGGTGGCATTCAACGAAAGATAGCCCAGGCAATGCTTGTCGATCTCGGAATAATAGAAGTTGTAGTAGGTCTCGGAAGAATAGTTCCCTTCGAGATAGGTTCCTGGATGGGCGCTGTCTTCCACAAAGATGGGGTTCCCGCTGCTGTCGGTGGCTGCTTTCTTCCGGCTCTGGTACTCCTGATAATAGCTGTCGGTGGTAAAGTAATCCGTGTTGGCGTAGAAAGCCTCAATGGCTTTGGCCAGGGTATCCTTTTTGACGTCATAGCTATCCGTGGAATTGCTGACGGTCAGGATCAGCGCCTGATGATTGGAGTCATAGAGTCCGCTTTGGACCTGCATCTCATCCCGTTTTTCCACCACGGCCTCATAGCTGGGGACATGGTCGATGATGAGATTCCCTAAGGAAAAGAAGATCATCCCGGAAAGAACGGCCAGGAAAAGATCGATGATAAAAGCAAACCACCGTTTATAGAGGGCAGCCTTGGGGTATTCGACCTCTTCCTCATGGCTTGGACTAACGTGGGTCGTTTGTTCTTCCATAGACGACTCCTTCCTCATGTTCATTGCGGTCTGCTTCCGTCATCGTCCCGGCTAAATCCCCTAAGGTCTGGCTGGATTTGTTGAAGAGGAAGAAGAGCACCGACAGGCAGTCCAGAAGGAAGGAGAAAACCACGATCTGGAATAACGTGATGGTCCCGATAAAGGGTAAGGAGAGGATAGTAAGCTTTCCTAAGAAGAGCGGCAGGAAGAACAAAGAACTCAGGCTTTCAAAGAAAAGGATCAGGTCCCTTAAGAGGATGTGGGGAAGCGTCACCTTCTCTTCGTCCGGGGACGTCCGGACCAACGAGAAAAAGCGTTCCCCTAAGGTCCGGTCATAGCCAAAGCAGAGCGGGAAGAGAAGATAGACGACCAGAAAGCCCAACACAAAACTTAGAACTAGGCAAAGGTCATAGACCACCACATACCGGTGATAGAGCGACGTGAAGTCGGCAAAGGCGCTAAGATACGGGGTGTAATAGGTCTCGACTTCACTGACGCCCTGGCTTACGACGGATTCATAAAGGGTCGTCAGCCGGTCATTAAGAGCCTGTCCGCCGGTATCCGAGAAGTTGAGATAGGCCATCAGTAAGGCCCCGTTGTCCTTGGAAAGGACAAAGCTGTCGGTGGCGGAGTTGAAATCGCTGGGGACAAGATCCTGGTTGGTGGTACCTAAAAGCCAGTAGTCACGGTTAAGCTTAGCCAGATCCAGATCGGCGAGCGGCGAGCTATAGGAGGCAAGGTTTGTCTTCCGGAAGCCGAGATAATACCCGCGGATCCGGTCATTGGCATAAGCCTCATCGGCCATCGAATAGTCCAGGGTATCCTTGATGTCGATAACGGTCTTGACCTTGGTGCCGTTGGCGCCCAAAGTAAAATAGTCTTCGCCGTTCCGATAGAAAGTTGTTAACATCAGCTTTTTAAGATAATCCGGAGCGCTGTCGCTCACCGAGACCAGTCTTTCGTTGGCGGAATCGTAATCCTGAAGGCGGGTCGAGACAATGAGGTCGGTGACCTCCTGCTGCTTAAGGACGCAGCTCTCGGTCAGCTGAGTCATCCCCGGCGTGGCATTGCTGATCGGCAGAACGGCCAGAATCAGAAAAGCGAAGGAAAAGATGACCAGCGTGAAATAGTCAACCGCCAACACGGCGAGTCTTTTTCCTTTGCCGGCGGTCTTCAGCCCTCTGAGATTAATGACTTTGCGGTTCATTGCCTTCTATTATAAATGAAAGCCGCGGTTAAGACGAGACTCGGGCACAAAAAAAGCTCCCCGTGAAGGGAGCTTTCTTTTAACAGCAGGAATTAGTCGAGAATCTTGACGACGGTACCAGCACCAACGGTGTGGCCGCCTTCACGAATAGCGAACTTCGTGTTGTTCTCAATAGCAATCGGGTGGATCAGCTCAATGGTCAGTAAGACGTTATCGCCAGGCATAACCATCTGCGTTCCTTCCGGAAGCGTGACAGTACCGGTGACATCGGTCGTACGGAAGTAGAACTGAGGACGATAGTTGTTGGCGAAGGCAGTATGACGTCCGCCCTCTTCCTTGCTCAGAACGTAGACCTGACCCTGGAACTTCTTGTGAGGAGTGACTGAGCCAGGCTTAACGATGACCTGACCACGGACAACCTGATCACGATCGATACCACGGAGCAGAGCACCGATGTTATCACCGGCCTGAGCGAAATCAAGAGTCTTACGGAACATTTCGAGAGAGGTGACAACGCACTTTCTCGTATCCATAATGCCGACGATCTCGACTTCATCGTTCGGATGGATCATACCTCTTTCGACTCTGCCAGTAGCGACGGTGCCACGGCCAGTGATGGTCATAACATCCTCAACAGCCATTAAGAAAGGCTTATCGTTATCACGGACAGGAGTCGGGATGTACTTATCAACGGCATCCATCAGCTTCATGATGTTAGCCTGTTCAGCGGCATCGCCGTTGAGGGCCTTCAGAGCAGAGCCACGGATGACCGGAAGAGTCTCACCCGGATAACCGTTCTTGGTCAGAAGATCCCGGACATCCATCTCAACGAGATCGATGAGCTCAGGATCATCCACCATATCGCACTTGTTGAGGAAGACAACGATGTACGGAACGCCGACCTGACGGGCGAGCAGGACGTGCTCACGAGTCTGCGGCATAACGCCATCAGTGGCAGCGACAACAAGGATAGCGCCATCCATCTGGGCAGCGCCAGTGATCATGTTCTTGATGTAATCGGCATGGCCAGGGCAATCAACGTGGGTGTAATGACGGGTGGCCGTATCGTACTCGATGTGGGCGGCGTTAATCGTGACACCACGAGCCTTTTCCTCAGGAGCAGCATCAATCTGATCGTACTTCATAGCCGTAGCTAAGCCCTGCTTAGCCAAGGTCTGCGTAATAGCAGCGGTAAGAGTGGTCTTGCCGTGGTCGACGTGGCCGATCGTGCCGATGTTGACATTCGGTTTAGAACGGTCGTACTTCTGTTTTGCCATAATTTTTTCCTCCAAAGTTAGATTCTTTATGACTATACACTTTTAACGGCCTTTTTTCAAGATAGAAGAGGGAAAGTATTAACCTCTCTTCTTGACGATGTCTTCCTGGACAGCCCGAGGCACTTCCTGATAGTGATGGAATTCCATGGTGTAGATGCCGCGACCCTGAGTCATACTTCTTAAATCCGAGATGTAGCCGAACATATTGGCAAGCGGGATATAAGCCGTAATGACCTGAGCATTGGCCTTCTGAACCATGCCTTCGACCTGACCACGACGCGACGAGACATCACCCATGACGGTACCGACATAGTCGAGAGGCGTGGTGATATCAGCCTTGACGATCGGTTCCAGGATGACCGGGTTGCACTTCTGAGCGGCAACCTTGACAGCCATCGCCGAAGCCAGTTTGTAAGCTGCTTCGGAAGAATCGACATCATGGTACGAACCATCGAACAAGGTCGCCTTGATATCGATGACCGGATAGCCGGCGATCATACCCCGTTCCAGAGCTTCCTTCAAACCATCGATAGACGGCTTGATGAATTCCTTAGGAATGGCGCCGCCGGTAACGGCATCCTCAATGTCGACACCCTTGCCCGGATTCGGCTCAATCTTGAAGACAACGTGACCATATTGACCATGACCGCCGGACTGCTTGATGTACTTACCTTCACAGTTAGCCGTGGCCCGGACCGTCTCACGATAAGCGACCTGCGGAGCACCGACTCTTGTTTCGATGCCGAAATCGTTCTTAAGACGAGTGACGTTGACATCCAGCTGAAGTTCGCCGACACCGGCAATGATGCCCTGTCCGGTTTCTTCATTGGTGTAGTAGTGGAACGTCGGATCCTCTTCGGTGAACTTAACCAAGGTGGCAGACATCTTATCCTGATCCGCCTTCTTCACAGGCTCAATGGCCTCGGAGATGACCGGATCAGCAAACTTGATGGCTTCCAGAGAAATACGAGGATCGTTATCGCCGACGAGCGTATCACCGGTTCTCGTTCCCGAGAAGCCGATAGCGGCAGCGATTTCACCCGTCTTGGCCTCGGCGATGTTCTCGTGCGAGCTGGCATTGACCAGTTCGAGACGGGAGACTCTCTCCTTGATGCCACGGCGGACATTGTAGACGTAAGAGCCCGACTTGACCGTGCCGGAATAGACACGGAAGAAGGTCAGGGTACCGAACTGATCGGTCGTGATCTTGAAAGCCAGAGCGACAAACGGAGCCGAAGGATCTTCGACAACCTTCACTTCGTTGCCATCTTTGTCGTGGCCAACCGGGTTAGGAACATCGGTCGGAGCCGGCAGATAGTCGGTAACGCAGTTCAGAATGTACTGAACACCCTTGTTCTTGTAAGCGGAACCCGGGATGCAGGGGAAGAATTTGCCAGCGATGACCGCACCACGGATAGCCTTCTTGATCTGCTCAACGGTCGGCTCTTTGCCTTCCAGAGCAGCCATCATGATGTCTTCATCATAATTGCCGAGCTGTTCGATGAGGATCTGACGGTAGACCTTAGCCTGTTCGACATCATTGCTATAGTCCGCCGGAACCTGATCGAGCGAGACGACGTTCGGCTGCATGGACTCGGATTCTTTCGGATCCAGAGACCACATCCAGGCCTTCATCTCAACCAGATCGATGAGACCGAGAAGTCTCTGCTCCAGGCCGAGAGGGTAGGCAATGGCGACGCCATTGGCACCGAGACGTTCCTTGACGGAGCGGACGGACATCTCGAAATCAGCACCGGTCGCATCGAGCTTGTTGACGAAGACGATACGAGGGACATCATACTTATCAGCCTGTCTCCAGACGGTTTCCGTCTGGGGCTCAACGCCGTTCTTGCCATCGAGGACGCAGACAGCGCCATCGAGGACACGGAGCGAACGCTCGACCTCAGCGGTGAAGTCGACATGGCCAGGAGTATCAATCAAGTTGATACGGTAGCCTTTCCACATACAGGTCGTCGCAGCGGAGTAAATCGTGATACCACGCTTCTGTTCCTGTTCATCGAAATCCATGCTGGCTGCGCCATCATGAACCTCACCGATCTTGTGGGTCTTGCCGGTGAAGAAAAGAATACGCTCACTGGTCGTCGTTTTGCCGGCATCGATGTGAGCCATGATGCCGATATTTCTTACTTTATCAAGTGGAACCGATTCGTACGTCGATACCATCGATTGATCATCATCCATTGCCATGTGGTTTCCTCCTATATGGTAACAGCGAAACTCAGGAACCGATTACCAACGGTAATGGGCGTAAGCTTTGTTCGCTTCAGCGGTCTTATGCATATCATCACGACGCTTCACAGCACCACCGGTACCATTGGCGGCATCGATGATTTCGCCAGCGAGCTTATCCATCATGGACTTCTCGTTGCGCAGACGGGCGTAAGTGACTAACCAGCGTAAGCCGAGAGTCACCTTTCTTTCAGGCGTGACTTCGACCGGAACCTGGTAGTTGGAGGCGCCGACACGGCGAGCCTTCAATTCGACTTCCGGCATAATGTTGTTGAGAGCAATGGTGAAAACCTCCAGAGCCGGTTTGCCAGTCTTGGCAGCAACCTTATCAAAGGCACCATAGAGAATCGTTTCAGCGGTTCCCTTTTTGCCATCCATCATGATACGGTTGACCAGACGGGTAACGAGCTTGGAGTTATAAATCGGATCCGGAAGAACATCTCTCTTCTCTACAGAACCATTCTTTCTAGGCATGATTGTTTTCTCCTATCCTAATTACTTCTTCTGGATGGAGCCATCTTTCTTAGTTCCATACTGAGAACGGCTCTGCTTACGGTTCTCAACGCCGAAGCATTCCATAGCGCCACGGATGATGTGATATCGGACACCCGGTAAATCACGGACACGGCCGCCACGGATCAGAACAACCTTGTGCTCCTGAAGGTTATGACCTTCGCCGCCGATGTAGGCAGTGACTTCATAGCCATTCGAGAGACGGACTCTGGCGTACTTACGAGCAGCCGAGTTCGGCTTCTTAGGCGTCATCGTACCGACACGGGTGCAGACACCCTTCTTCTGCGGCGAAGGAATCTTCTTCTCTTTCTTGTTCAGAGAATCCCAACGCTTGCCAAGAGCCGGAGCCTTGGACTTGTAGAGAGCCTGTTGTCTCTCCTTACGGACCAACTGATTAATAGTAGGCATTCTGTTTCCTCCAAGAATTTAATAAATCTTGTGACCTATTGTCCACGTTTCCGGGCGTATCCAGCTCTTTCTATAAAAAGAGCGGGCCTTGCCCGTCGACATCGACAAAAGAAATTATAGGCACTCTTTTCCTGGGAGTCAACAACTTTTTGAACTTTTTGATACGCCCGGAGTCGTGGACTCAGGAAAAACAGGATTCACAAATGAATTGAGAAAAAAGAAAAACTATTTTTTCTCATTTCCTTCTTTAAAGCGAAGCCGCTACAGGGCAGTCACCCAAGCCTTCAGCACCGGCAAGGAGACCGGTTGCCCGGCAATCTCCGCTTTCAGGGAGACAGCCAAGGAAAAACCATGATTGAAAGTCAGAGCTTTTGAATCTGTCGAAACGGGAGCGGCTGTAGAAGACTTGCCAAAGCCTTGATCATTGAAGGTCAAGGTCTCGCTTTGATAAGAAAGTCCCGTCACGAAATTTTGGGAAACCAAGGAAAGGCGTTTTGAAGACACCCTGTCCAGCTGGTCGGAAATATCGTTGCGAACCGGTAAGGTAAAGGAAGGCAGCAGGACGGACGATTCTTGTCCTACGGATTCGGTGGCTTCCTGAGGATCTTCAAATCCAGACGCCACAGTATCCGGCAGTAAGAAACTAGCCGTTACGGTTTGGGAATCTAATTCCACCCGCTGATAATCCTTGCCCGAACGGAGCAAAGCTTTATCCGAATAACAGAAGGCATGAGACTGGCCAGCAAAGGTGGATGTAGTCGCCGTCAGAGGAAGAGCGGCAAATAACGAATAATAGTCCATTGTCAGAATCGGGAATTTCATAGCTTCATAGGCTTCCTCAGGGACTGTGTTTTCACCGACGGCATCCTGAGGCTGCATTTTCGCAACGGCCGGATAGCCACCAATATCCGTTTCAGCCAAAGCTTCAAAGACCGTGCCCTGAAGGAAGGCCAAGGTAGAAGAATCCAAGTTTTCACGAATTTTAGAAACAGAAGACACATTTTCGGGGCAAACATCATAAGCAAGATAGCTAGAGCCCCCTTCCAAGGCTGAGTTCTTGGTCCCCAAGGCCAACGTTATCTCCTTGGCAGCTGTGGCAATCTCAGTGAAATTGTCGGCTTTCAGGTAGGATACCAGCTTCGCCTGAGAATCTGGCCCGCCTAAATAACTGATGGAGGTAAGCCGTGCAAAAAGATCGGGAAAGGACACTAAGGCATTTTGATTGCCCTTCCCCGTCAGCATATCTGACGACACCTGACCGACAAAAGCTAAATAGAGGTCTTGAGTCTTGGCCGATAAAGACGAGGAATATGTTCTGTCCGCAGGTTTAACAATACTGGCAGCACGAAAAGAGTCATTAGGAACAGTATACAGTCCGTCATCATTAACCACAGTGGTTGTCTCTTCTTGGCAGCCAGTCAGCACCAACAAGGCCAGGAGAGAGAGTCTTCCTATTTTTTTAATCAAGTAAGTCATTGCTTAATTACCTCTTTTATCCTAAATAGGAAACCAATGAAATAAGCTGAGTGTTTATTTTGGTTGCCCAAACTGAATAGCCAATAATAGACTGTCCATCAACATTGTTTTGCCAATAAATTGCTTTCTCGGACAGAATACCCACCACGCTTCCCTCATTAGAGAACAGGCCTCTTTCGATGACCGGCCCCCCACTCATTCCTTCCTCAACATATTGGAAAAGGTTATAAGAACATTCGTTTGAACCAACAATTCCAAATCCAGATGAGCAATGAAGACGCGCTAAATTATCCGTGCCGGGATAACCTGCAACGACAGAACGATTAATAACTAAAGATTCTCCTGTCAAAAGGGCAAAAGAGCCATAGCTGTTTTGAAGGTTACTCGTATCCAATTTCAAAATCGCCCAATCATTATTTGATGCCGTCTCCGAAAGATCATCGGCGGGAGGATTAAGAGGGAAGGCTCCATCCTGTTTAAAAGGAAGAGGAAGGTAAGAGAAAGCAACAGGATAGTAATGTTGGAAATCACTTGCACCATCATTGATAAAAGCAACGGTTAAATCAGTATGATAAAATCCTTTTGAAAAGACACAATGAGCAGCCGTAGCAATCAATCCGTTGCCAACAATAAAGCAAGAACCATACTCATATTGATGAATTGCATTTTGGCCTCTGATCACACCAATAGCAGAGGGTTCAAAAGATGCTTTTTTACTTTGGTCCACAACTTCCAAGTTATTATTTGCAGAAATATTACTTCTTTTTTCGTTTGATGAATCATAGGGAATACCATATTTCACTTGATTTAAAGGCATCGTCTCTGAAACAGAATGATTGGATGACGAAAAGGCAACATCGCCATAAGCGATATGTCCCGTGCTGTACTGATATTCAACAAGAGAATGTCCAGAGGAGCTTGTCGCCGTAAAAACTCCTGGGTAATCATATCGAGGCAAAATAGGATCAATAGGATTTGCCGGTTCCGCAGTCTCAAGTGTTGTTTTTTGACGTGAAACAAAGGAAACCCCTTGGGGTACTCTTTCCAAACTCAAAGTGACGATAACTGACATAAGCAACGAACAATGGACAAATATGTTATTATTCATATTTTTGCCTCAATTATGTAATGATTATAACACATAAATTATCATTTGATTAAAAAGCATCATATTATGACTCTTTGTGCTCTCCAGAAATAAAAAAGCCGGAGCGCTAAGCTCCGGCTCACTCGGCTTATTTGCGGTCGCTGATCAGCATCAGATACCAGACAACCCGGATGAAGATGTTGATGAAGTCGACATAGAGGACATAGGCGCAGTAGATCGACAAGGTGGTGCTGTTGGCGAATTCCTTGCGGTTGGCGATAGCGATGATGTTATGCATATCGATGGCTGTCACTAAGAGGATCAGGCCGAAAACCACGAAGTCGACGATCCAGTAGATCAGGGTGGACTGCAGGAAGAAGTTGACCAGCGAGATGACCAGAATCCCGATGCCTAAGGTAATCACCAGCGGGATGGCAGCATTCATGTTCTTCGTCAAGGCACCGACCAGTCCCATCACCCCGAAGCAGCCGGCCGTCACGAAGAACGCCACGGCCAGGGTCTTGATGAAGTCGGAGTTGCTGCCGGTCGTCTCGGCCGTATAGGCAAAGACCGTAATCATCACCGTCGAGAGCAAGACGCCCATGGCCAGGGCATAGATGACATAGAAGATGCCGGTCACGACACCGCTCTTGCCGAAAGCGGAGATATTGAGGGCAATCTCGGAGATGATGCAGACGACGACGGAGACAATGAGGAGAATGACATAGGTATTCATCGCCTCTTGGGTCAAAGCGCCATAGGCAGCAATCAGGATATCCGGCATCGTCAAAGAGATGACACCGGTAACCAGTAATCCCAGTGCCAGCCACAGGAAGATCTTACCTAACGACAGCAGTTTCGAATTATCTCGGACCGGCGTGACTTTGCTCGCTGACGTGAACGCCTGCGGATGGAATTCTTCCATACGAGTCTCCTTTCCCTACCTAAATCGTAAAGGGTAGAACAATCCTCACCCATAGTATAAAGAAAAAAATGATTTCTTCAACCCTGAATCAAATAAATGCCTCCGCCCGGGAACCCGGGCGGAGGCTTCAAAGAGCAACGGACTAGATGTTGGTAAGGAGAGCGGCAAACGAATCCGACTTGAGGGAGGCGCCGCCGACCAGCGCACCATCGACATCGGGCTGCGACAGATAGCCGTGGATGTTCTCCGGTTTGACAGAGCCGCCATAGAGGATATGAATCTTCTGGCTGGCGACTTTGCCGAAAAGCTCGGCAATGATGCCACGAATGAAGAGGCAGATATCCTCGGCGATCGTATCGGAAGCGTTCTTGCCGGTACCGATCGACCAGACCGGTTCGTAGGCAATCACGACATTGGCGATGTTGTCTTTGGTCAGACCCATCAGGCCCGTGACGACCTGGGCACGGATGACGTCCTTGGTCAGGCCTTCATCGTACTGCTTGGCGGATTCACCGACACAATAGATGACATGGAAGTCATGGGCGACGAGAGCCTTGATCTTGCGGTTGCAGTCAAAGTCGGTCTCGCCTTCATACTGACGCTTCTCGCTGTGACCGATGATGGCCCAGGAGATGGCAATCTCCTGAAGCTGCGGGATGGAGACCGAACTGGTGAAAGCACCATGATCGGCATAATGGGCATCCTGGGAAGCAACGATCAGGCCATGCGCATGCTTGCTGACGGCCTGCAGCGACAGATACGACGGAGCAACACCGAGCATGATGCCACGCTTGCGGGCCTGTTTGACCAGACCTGCCGCCTTGACATCATCGCAGAACTGATTGGCTTCCTGGATGGTGTGGTTCATCTTCCAGTTGCCCATCAAAAACTTTTTTCTGGACATTTCCTTTACCTACGGATTACTTGTCCTCAATGACATCGATGCCCGGAAGCTTGCCATCGAACTGGATCAGTTCAAGGGAAGCACCGCCACCGGTGGAGACATGAGAGAACTTATCGACATAGCCGAACTTCACAGCCGCGGCGGAAGAATCGCCGCCGCCGATGACGGTGAAGGCACCCTTCTTCGTGGCTTCGGCGCAGGCTTCGCAGATGGCTTTGGTGCCAGCCGTGAACTGAGCGTTCTCGAAGACGCCGACCGGGCCGTTCCAGAAGATGGTCTTGGCCTTCTTGATCTCGTCCTGGAAGATCTTGATGGTCTTCGGACCGATATCGAGGCCTTCTAAGCCATCCGGAATGTCTCCGGCAACCGTCTTGACATCGCTGACCGGTGCATCCGGGGCATCCGGATTGAAGCCCTTGCCGACGACGTTATCGACCGGCAGAACGATCTTGCCGGTAGCATAGCACTTCTTGGCATACTCGACCTGATCGGCTTCGAAAAGCGAATTGCCGACTTTGGTGCCGTAGACAGCGAACTTGAAGGTATAGGACATACCGCCGCCGATGAGGATCTTATCGCACTTCTTGAGGAGCGAATCGATGACTTCAATCTTGGAAGAAACCTTGCTGCCGCCTAAGATAGCGACATAAGGACGTTCATCCGCCTTGCAATCGACGCAGCGGCCAAGACCCTTGATTTCCTTCTCCATCAGGAAGCCAACCGCGGTCTCCTTGCCTTCCGCCTTCATCTCCGAGGGAACACCGACAGTCGAGGCATGGGCTCTGTGAGCCGAACCGAAGGCATCCATGACGAAGGCATCGGCTAAGGACGCCCACTCCTTGGACAGATCGGCATTGTTCTTCGTCTCACCCTTCTCATAACGGGTATTCTGGACAACCAGGACATCGCCGTTCTTCAGAGCAGCGACAGCGGCCTTGAGGCCTTCGCCATGAGTATCCTTGGAGAAGGAAACGTTGACAGCCTTGCCCATTGCTTCGGCAAGCAGAGCCTTCAGCGGCTCCACGACAATGACGAGATCACCCTTCTTCTTCTGCGCTTCGATGGTGGCATCATCGACCTTGCCCCAATCGATCTTGCCAAGATGAGACATCAGAATGACCTTGGCACCCTGCTTCAGGAGGGAAACGATGGTCGGAATGGCACCGACAATACGGGAATCATCGGTAATGGTGCTTCCCTTATGCGGGACATTGAAATCAACACGGACCAGAACCTTCTTGCCGTTGACCTTCAGGTCAGTAACGAGTTTCTTCATAGATTTTTCCTTTCTTTTGAATAAATAAGCGGCAGTTGCCTGCCGCTTACTCAAGATACTTTGGAAGAACTACTTATTGAGCAGCTGGCCGAAGAGCTTCGCAAGTCTCACATACTGGCAGGTATACGAATATTCGTTATCATACCAGCTGAACACCTTGACGAGCTGCGTGCCATCCGGAGTGGTGAAGACCTTGGTCTGATCACCATTGTAGATGGAACCTTCGGTTCTTCCTAAGATATCACGGGAGACGAGCTTATCATCGGAATAGCCGAGAATGCCCTTCAGTTCACCCTCAGCAGCCTTCTTCATAAGGCCATTGATCTCATCGGCATCCTTAACCGGCTTCTTTAAGGTTAAGGTGACATCGATCAAAGAACCATCGAGGACCGGAACACGGATAGCGCCACCCTGCATTCTGCCCTTGAGAGACGGAATGACAAGGAAGATGGCCTTGGCAGCACCCGTCGAGGTCGGAACAATGTTCTGAGCCGAGGCACGGCCACGACGGAAATCAGCTTCCTTGATCAAATCCAAGTTGGACTGATCGTTGGTGTAAGCATGAACAGTGGTCATGAAACCGCCATCGATGCCATAGTTATCTTCGAGAACCTTCAGAACCGGACCTAAGCAGTTGGTCGTGCAGGAAGCGCCGGAGATGACCTTGACGCCATCCTTGACATCCTTGCCGAGCTTGTCGGTATTGACGCCATAGACGTAGGTTAAGGTATCATCCTTAGCCGGAGCCGAAAGCACAACACCCTTGGCACCGCAATCTAAGTGAGCCTGAGCAGCTTCCTTGGTCAGATAATGACCGGTGCACTCTAAGACGACATCAACGCCTAAAGCCTTCCAAGGGAACGGAACTTCAGCAGTCGGAGACTTGATCTTGGAGACCTGGATCTTCTTGCCATCGACGATGATATCGTTATCATCGAAGGAAATATCATGATTCCAGACACCGTGAGCCGAATCATACTTTAAGAGGTAGGCTAAGTTGGCGCAGGAAGATAAATCGTTGATGGCAACAATCTCCATCTCCTTATCTTCCCAAGCACGACGGAAAGCCAGACGACCGATACGACCGAAACCGTTAATCGCTAATTTGATTGACATTTAATAATGTCCTCCTGGTTACGATTTAATTATACACAATATTTGTCAAAATTAAAGGCTTTTGAATACTTTTCATAAATTAAAGGGGTTTCACGTGATATTTTGCTCACTTTATAAGCTTTTGTGTCCGCTTTTCGCATCTTTGCTTGCGCAGTACGCAAATTCAAAAAGCTGAAATAAAAATAAATAGTCATTTTCCGTCACTATTTTACTTTTTCTTATCTTTTTCCGCCTTTTTGCGATGCGTTTCCTTTGCGTGTTTGGTGCAAATCAAGCAAAAACCCGATAAAGACTAAGGAATCCACACCGACCTCCCGGCAGGACTGTCACTTCAGTTTCTCAGCCTGGCTCCGTAAGGACGCCAGAATGTGGACCACGCCGCTCTTGGTAATCGGAATCCCGGCATTACTGGTGATCAGCTCCGCCAGTTCGCGGTAGTTGGAATCCTTGCTGGAAAGCCTCGCCTGAATGACGGCCTGGGTCTTGTCATCGAAAAGACCGATGGGTCGGACTGCCAGCAGTCTCTGAATATCCTCGATATCCCGTTTGGCGGTGGCCAAAGTCTTGGAATAGTTGGCGGCATCGCAGATATTGATGCGGTTATTGGTATTGGTCTCATCCTTGTCGACGCGGGCGTTCTCATAACTTAGCATCGCTTCGGTGGCACCGATATAAGAAAGGAAGACGGAAATCTGATCCGACTTCTTCAGATAGATCACATGCTTCTCCCGGCGCTTGATGTACTTGAAGCTCATCGTCTTCTCTTCCTTGAAGGAGTCGAGCTTCCGTCTTACCGCCAAGGCATCCGCCTTATCGGTAAAGGCCATCTCCAGGAAATAGGACGTCTTGGGGTTGGCCGGATTGTTGACCGAGCCGTTGGCTAAGAAGGACCCGATCACCAGATAACGGAGATTCTTCCGTTTCAGTCCCTCTTTGAGGGGCAGTCGGGTGAAGCCGCCGTTGGTGACGATTTCCAGATCCTCCATCATCGGATAAAGGCGCTTATCCTTCTTGACCTGAATCACATACACGAGGCTTCTCCCGAAGTGGGTGTTGTGCTCATAGGAAATCTCCGGCTTCAGTCCGTAGACCTCCTTGAAGGAACTGTAAATCAGCTTGGCGACGCAGGCAATCTCGGTATGGACTAAAAGGGAAGGTTCCTCTCCCAAGGAAAAAGCGCCTCCGTTACGGACAAAGCCGCTCAGGAGATACTTCATCTGCTCGGGTTGATAGGCCTGCAAGGCGATCTCGTTCTTGACCGTCTTGGCAAACGGAAGCTCTTCCTCTGCCATCCTTACCTCCTAAAGGGTCTTTTCGTAATCGTCATGGACGCTGGTGGCTGCCAATGCCCCGTCGCTGGTGGCGGTAGCCACCTGCCGCAAAGGGGTATTGCGGGCATCGCCGGCGGCATAAAGGTGTTTCTGATTGGTCTCCAGCCGACTGTCGGTAACGATATAGCCATTGACCATGGCAAGATCCGGAATCCGGATGAAGCCGGTGGTCGGGACTTCCCCGACATAAAGGAACAAGGCCGAGACCGGAATCGTCTTCTCACTGCTATCGTCCTTGTTGCGGACCGTTACGGATTCCAGACTGTCCTTGCCGCATGCCTTGACGACATCATACGGAGCCAGAATGGTCGTATTGCCTAAAGCCTTGAAGCGTTCCACGGCTAATTCATCGGCACGGAAAGCCGTCCTTCTGGCAATCAAGGTGACATGCGAGCAGATGCCGGCCAGATACGTCCCTTCCTCAAAGGCGGCATTTCCCGCCCCGATGACGGCTACCGGTTTGCCCTGATAGAAAGCGCCGTCGCAGATGGCGCAGCGGCTGATGCCGCGGTTATGGAAAAGCGAGGCGCCTTCGATGGGGAAGGGCTTCTCGCCTAAGCCGTTGGCTAAGATGACATAAGCAAAGGTGTGGGTCTGCTCACCATAGGTCAGGGTATAGGTGCCATCCTCGTTCTTGATTAAGGAGCTGACTTCCTCGTAGATGGGGGAAATGCCGAAACCGCCCAGCTGATCTTCTAAGAGCATTCCCAGATCCGGACCGGAGACCGGTTTGACGCCGGCATAGTTCTCGATGCGCTGGGTCTTGTTGATCTTGCCGCCGACAATCTCCTTCTCAAAGCAGAAAGGGATCATGCCATAGCGCTTCAGATAAATCGCAGCCGAAACCCCACTGGGTCCTAAGCCGATGACGGCCACTTCTTTGGGATTGACCATAGTTTTCTCCTTTTCAGGACTTCTTATCGTCCGTCGTGTCGGAATTCTTCAGGGCCTCTTCCTTGGCCCGGAGCTTGGCAAGATCCACCGTCTCTTCTTTCTTAGCAACGACCGGCGCTGCCACGGAAGTGGCTAAGGCAGGCGTTGCTTTCTTCTTCTTTTCCAGAAGGGCCTGAATCACATGGTTTGAAACCACGGCCAGGACACCGAAGACAATGAAGACGATAGCCATGATGAAGGACTTGGCATTGCTCTTGGAGAGATCGCTCTGGGAAGTGACACCCATGATGAAGGCCGGATTCCGGACCGGTTCCAGCACCAACCGGGTGATGCCGTAGGCAATGAAATAGCTGAAAGAGGTATCCCCAAGCCGATAATGCTTTCCTAAGACGGAAGGAAGGACGTGGGCAATGATGAGATAGAACATCAGGTTGATGGAGCCTTCCACTAAGAATAACGGGGCTGCAATCGAACCGGAGGCTAAGGAAATCCCCGATACCATCGCGGAATCTCCGTTCTGCATGTTGCTGACGATGAACGACGGCAGGAAATCCCAGGCCGACGGCAAGACGCAGTGGCCGAACACTTCCTGGTTGAAGAAATTGCCCCAGCGGCCGATGGCCTGAGCGATCAGGATGGTCGGAACCGCATAATCGGCAATAGCCAGGACCGGAGTCCCCTTCCGCCGGTAATGAGCATAAAGCAGACCGATCAGGATGCCGCCGATGGCGCCGCCCTGGATGGCTAAGCCACCTTCCCAGACCGCTAGCGGCCGATACCATTCGCTGGCCGAAGGAGCACATTCGGGCCAGGTAGCAATCACATACCAGATCCGGGCGCCGACGATGCCGGCCGGAAAGGCCACCAGAAAGATGGAATCGAAGAAATGCCAGTCATAGCCGTCCTTATGAGCGCGGTAGTTGGATAAAAAGAGGGCAAGACAGGCACCACAGACAATGATCAGTCCATAAAAATGGAGAACCGGTCTATCCGTCGGAATACCGATCGGATACGCGAAAGCAATGGGATTCATTTCTTAGTGACAGCCTTTTCTTTCGGATCGACCGGACGGACGACCGAGGAACCTTCTTCCTGCGGTGCCTTCTCCACGACCTTGACCGTCGAAACCAAAGGCTTGGTCAGAACGTGGCTGTTGTCATCCGGCTGCAGCGGAACATCCGGTTCCGGATTCATGGAGACGATATGCTTGCCGTTATTGACCAGCATCTCCTCTTCCCGGCGCTCCATCATCCGCCGCTCCTGGATTTCGGTCAGCCGGCGCTGGAATTCATAGCCGGTGTCGTAGCCGTAATCCTTGAGCTTATAGTTGGTGACGGCGGCTTCGATGATCTCGGCCATACTGCGGGCCGCTCTCACCGGCAGCTGAATCAGCGGAATGGTCTCATCCAAAATCTCATAGCGGTCGGTCTTCATGCCGACACGTTCCATTGGTTCATCCTTGTTGAACGGTACCAAGGAGATGACCAATTTGATATGGGTCCGATCCGCTAAGGCGTTGATGCCGAACATCCGGGCGACATCGATGATGCCGATACCGCGGACTTCCATCATGCCCCGGATCGATTCCGGGCAGGTGCCGATCAGCTTGCCACGCACGGAAGCGACATTGACGCGGTCATCGGCAATCAGCCGGTGTCCCTTCTTGATCAGTTCCAGAGAAATCTCGGATTTGCCGATGCCCGACTCGCCTAAAAGCAGGACGCCCGTGCCATAGATTTCCAGTAAGCAGGCATGGAGGGACGTCTTCTTCGCCAGGGCTTCGGAAAGATAAATATACATCGAGGATTCCAGATCCGAGGTGTCGGCATTGGAGGAGAACAGCGGACAGTTGGTCTCTTTGCAGGCCCGTAACAGCGGCTCGGGAGCCGGCGTGTTGTGGGTGATGATGATGGCCGGACACTCAGGATTGGCGATCTTCAGGCAGTTTTTATAAATGAATTCCGGATCGGAATCATTGATGAGAGCCATCTCCTTGTTGCCGATCAGCATGATGCGGTCCTTCTGGTGGAACGAGAAAAGACCCAGCAGCTCGACGCCAGGGCGGTCGAGCTCCAGAACCTTGATCTCCCGTTTGAGGGCGGTCATATCGCCACAGATTGCCTTGAAACCGAAGTGATTGGCTAAATCCAGACTTGTAAACATGTTGAGCACCACCTTATGTCTTACTATTATATAAGGAAAACCGTTACGGTGAAAGCAAACACTTTATAAAATGATACCAACGCCCTATAATTTTAATTGTCTTTGAAAAAGGAAAGCGAGGTAACGATGATGGAACAGCAATCACATTATCTGATCACTCACGCCAACGTCGTCGATGTTGAGAAAGGGAAGATCTTAGGTGACTATTCGGTGGAAGTCGTGGATGGCAAGATCGGCCGGATCGGCTATACCATCGATAACTCGGAGAATTATCCCATTGTCAATCTCAATGGTTGCTATCTGATGCCGGGTCTTATCAACCTCCATACTCATCTCTTCGGCAATGGCGTCCCCAAAGCTGCCGTTGCCACCAAAGGCAATTCCCAGAAGAAACTGATTGCCTTTGCCAACTCTCCTTTAGGTCTGCTCTATCTTCGTCAGATTGCCGCTCAGTGCGTCAAGGACGCTCTTTTAAGCGGTGTGACGACCCTCCGCAGCGTCGGCGATATGCGTTATGCCGACGTCTACGTCCGGGATAAGGTCAATGCCGGCAAGCTGTTAGGTCCGAGAATGCTGGTCTCCGGACCGGCTCTCACCTGTCCGGGCGGTCATGGGGATGGCACTATCGCCAAGTCCTGCAAGACCAAGGAAGATTATCTGGCCCTGATCCACGAGAATATCGCCCATCATGTCGATCTCATCAAGATCACCCTGACCAGCGGTGTCATGGATGCCCTGGATGCCACTCACCCCGGCGATGTCCGGATGGCTCAGGAAGAAGTCAACTGGGTAGTCGAAGAAGCCCATAAGTACGGCCTGAAAGTCGCCAGCCATACCGAATGCAGCGAGGGTGTGAGGATGTGTCTTATTGCCGGCGTCGATACCATTGAGCATGGCTCATTCTTCGATGACGACATCATCCAGCGTTTCAAAACCAGCAAGAGCGCCATCATCACCACGATTTCTCCGGCTCTCCCGAGCGTCAATCTGCCACAGTCGTATTCGCATTACAGTGATGTCCAGATTCAGTCCTGCAAGATCGTCTCCGATGGCATCATCGAATGCTCCAAGGCTGCCCTTGCCAATCACGTGACGGTCGGACTTGGAACCGATGGTGCCTGTCCGTTTGCCGCCCAGAGCGGCATGTGGCGTGAGCTCTGCTACTTCCACAAGTATGTGGGTGCCAGCAATGCCGACGCCATCCGGGCAGCGACGATCACCAATGCCAAGATCATGGCCATCGATGACATCACCGGAACCATCAAGACCGGCAAGAGCGCCGATATGATTGTCCTGAACATCAACCCGCTCGAGGATCTCAAGACCTTGCGGGATCCGGTCAAGGTCATCATCAAAGGCGCCATCATCAATAAACCGAAACCGAAACGCAACAAGACGATGGAAGATATGCTGGATACCTTGATTTAGTTTAAAAGCAATCGACAGCGGCTTCTTCCAAGTTGGAGGCAGCCGCTTTTCGTTTCCTGTCAGTGATATTCATCCAAAAGACGGGTCCGTTTCAAGGAAAATTATTTTTGTCCTTTTACTGCATATTATTTTTTGTTCTATATGCATTAATAGATTGCTTATATGCATATTTGATGGTAAAATATATGCATTAAGGAGACTACCGCTTTATGAAAAAATTTGACTATTCATTTTTACGAACCGGCACCCTTCCTGCGAGTCTGATCAACGTCCTGACATCCATCTATTCTTTGAGGGAACAGAACGAATACAGAAAGCAACGCTTCCCGGATATCTTCACTCAGCTTCAGCGGCTGGCAATCGTCCAATCCGTCAAGTCCAGTAATGCCATTGAAGGAATTGTAACTTCTGATGAGAGAATCCAAGCCATTGTCAATCAAAACAGTGCACCGCTGAATCACAGTGAGGCTGAGATTCTTGGCTATCGGAACGTTCTTGCTAAGATTCACCAAGGGTATTCTTCTCTTCAATTCAATGAAGAGAACATTCTTTCTTTCCATCGGGAGATGCTTGTGACCGTGAAACCTACGACGGCGGGGCATTACAAGGAGAACGATAATCGCATTGTCGAAATCAGTCCTTCGGGAGAGATTGCCACTCGTTTTACTCCCGTGTCAGCTAAAGATACACCTCAAGCCATGCAACAGCTGGTTTTAGCCTTCCTTGATGCCAGCAAGGATGCTGCCATCAACTCCTTGTTATTGATTCCTTGTGTCATCCTCGATTTTCTTTGCGTTCATCCTTTTGATGATGGCAACGGAAGAATGTCACGGCTCTTGACCTTGCTCTTGCTGTATCAAACTGGCTTTGATGCCGGTAAGTATATTTCCTTTGAAGAGCAGATCAACCTCCATAAAGGTGACTATTATCAAGCCCTCAAGCAATCCTCACAAGGCTGGCAGGACAATCGGAACGATTATTCTTTCTATCTTCAGAATTTCCTGATAACTCTTTTTTCCTGCTACCACGAGCTTGATCAGCGTTTTGCTACGGTTAACAGTCAAAAGGTAACCAAGGCAAACCGCATCGAGGCAACCGTCTTAAACAGTCTCCTGCCGATTTCCAAAGCCGATATCTGCAAAATCCTCCCTGATGTTTCTCCGACAACCGTCGAAGCCGTGCTGGGAAAAATGGTAAAAGAAGGAAAAGTCGAAAAAATCGGGTCAGCTCGCAGCATCCATTATCTCAGAAAGCAATAAGCGAACAGCTTTCCTTTTCGGCAATAAAAAAAGCTTGCCGGCCCGCTGGGCTGACAAGCTTTCGTTGACTTGGCTATCCCGTCGTCTCTGACTACTGTCCGACGCCGTTCTCCGATAAGAAATCCGGCAGGGCATCCTGCTTGGACTTATCCGAAGATTCGTCGGCCTTCTCCGTCTTGGCTTTGGAGAGCTCCTTGACGCTGAGCTGATCGGCGTTGACAAGATAGATCTTGCCTTTCTCATCCGAGACAAAGGCAATCTTGCTGCCTTCGGCTAAGCCTAAGGCACGTCCGACTTCAATCGGAACGGTTACCTGACCCTTGGACGACACGGCGGCAATATCGATCATGGTTTTTCCTCATGGAAGGAAATCTTTACTTTCCTTACTTCAAGGATAACGCAATCCTGCGGAGGGTTCAAGGAAAACGCCCTAGGTTTCCCCAGCTGTTTCTGAGACAAAAGAAAGAGCTTATGTTTTTTATGGGACAATCCCATTAGCTCTGACTATTTTTTTGCTATAATAATCCTATAAAGGGAACCCTTATGATTAAAGTCGCCATTGTCGAAGACGATCCGTCTGCCTTTGACACACTGAGAGGTCTGTTGGAGCGATATTCCAAAGAACATCCTCAGGTTTTCGATATCACTTCTTTTGGCGATGGACTGTCCTTCATCAATGGTTATAAACCAGGATTCAGCCTGGTCTTCTTAGATATCAATATGCCCAATATGAACGGGCTGGAAGCGGCTAAGAAGCTTCGGGAAAGGGATCCTTTAGTCGTGCTGGTCTTTGTCACCGACTTGGCACAGTATGCCATCCGTGGCTATGAAGTCGATGCCTTCGACTTCATTGTCAAGCCGTTATCCTACAATACTTTCCTGCCGAAGATGGATCGGATTCTCCGGCATCTGGAAGCCATGGAGAAAGAAAACCGGATCAAGATCAATTCCGGCAGTGAGATGATTGTGCTGCCGGTGGCCGAGATCACTTATATTGAAATTCTCGATCATATTCTCTATTACCATACGGAAAGCAAGACTTATTCCGTCTATGGCACGTTGACAGTGGCGGAAAAAAGCCTTCATTCTTCTTTGTTTGCCCGCTGCAACCACTGCTATCTTGTCAATCTGGCCCAGGTGACCTCCTTAAAGAAGGATGAGGTCGAAGTCGCCGGAAAATCACTGCGTATTTCCCGTTCCCGGAAGAAGGACTTCATTGCCGCTTTGACCCGGTATCTCGGTAATCAGTCATGACCATTACTTTTACGAACTATACCAATATGCTATCGGAGGCCGAACTGCTCTTCTTTTCCTATCTTTTTGCTTGGAAGCTTCCCCGGCGGAGCCATTTCTATGGACGGATGATAGGTGCCTGTATCGTGCTGATCGGCTTAGCCTTCCCCCTCCGTTCCCTGAATCTCGGAAATGTCATTGCCAACAACGCCATCAATTATTTCGTGCTGTTTGGCTTTGAGATTGCGGCCTTATGCTTTTCCTATCATCTCCATACCACCTCCGTGCTGTTTCTGGCTATTGTCGCGTATACTCTCCGCCATCTGATCTATCTGGTCTGGGAACTGACGCTGACGATTGTCTATCAGCTGAATCCCGACCTGGATACGGGTTTCTCCTGGATCTGGGTAGTCATTACCATCGGTGCCTGCCTCTTGGTCGCTCCCTTCTTCATCTCTCTATTGAAGCGGACCTGGAAATATCCGGAAGTGGTGCTCCCTTCCGCCCAGGTCATCATCATTGCCGGCGTGGCACTCGTCATCAATGTTGTTCTCAACATTTTTGTCTTGGAAACAAAGGTTGTCAATGATGCGATGCCTTTGAAATATACAAATTTTGTTTTCAACTTCTTCTCCTCGGGTATGATTCTCTACCTGCTTTTCGGTCTGATTCATGAGACCAATCTCCAGCAGGAGATTACGGAAATCAATCAGATCCGTCACGAGGAAGAGAAGCAGTATGCCCTCAACCGCCAGACCGTGGATCTCATCAACATCAAATGCCACGATCTCCGACACCAGATCCGGGCCTTGCAGACAACCCACCAGACCATTTCTCCGGAAGAACTGAAGAACATTGAAGATGCCACCCGAATCTACGATACCCGTATCAAGACCGGCAATGCCTCCTTGGATGTCAGCATCCAGGAAAAGGCTTTGCTTTGTGCCAAGGATGGCATTGCCTTCACCTGCATTGCCAATGGCAGTGCTCTGGATTTCATGAAAGAACCGGATATTTACTCCCTGTTCGGAAACATCCTCGACAATGCCATTGAATCCGTCGTCAGGAACAACGATCCCAACGGAAAGAGCATCTCCCTGAAAGTCCGGAAGACGCCATTAGGAATCAGTGCCTACGAAGAGAATCCGTATGCTGGCAGCCTTTCCTTCAAAGACGGGCTTCCTATCTCTACCAAAGGCGATGACCGCTATCATGGCTTCGGCATGAAATCCATCCGGGCAATTGTTGAACATTACCAAGGAAGCCTTTCCATCGACAGCTCCAACGGTATCTTCCGTCTTTCCATTCTTTTCCCGAATCCGGAATCCAAATAAAAACAGTCCTCAGGCCTAAGCCTCAGGACTGATCAGAACCACCCACGCCTGACTGGCCCCTAACGAGAGCGGTAGGTATTTGGCTTGGAAGGAAAGGTCAACGTGAATCGCCGTATCCCCGGCATTCAATAGGGAGACAACATAGCTGTCATCGCCCCGGAGATACCCAACCCCATGAAGGGCGCTAAGCTCCCTGGGAAGAGAAAGGGAGACCTGGCTCGGTGCTTTGCCATTAATGGGATAGAGGAAATGAGAGACCTGGCTTAAGCTGTCAAAGGCCGGGGTCTTACTAAGGTTGTCCCCGCTTTCGCTTAACAACCCATAGCAGATGGAAGGATTCTTGGTCGGCTGTCCCTGATCGGTCAAGAGGAGATTCCAGTAGAGGACACCCGAGGCACCGCTCTTCAACGGGTCCAGAACAACGTGACTTAGCGACCAGTCCAGCCGAGGACCATAAGCCGTTCCGCTTCCGGAATGCTCCGTGATCTCCGTAATGAAAAATTTCTTGTCAGGGAAGCGGATCTTTTGCTGTGCAAGATAACTGACACCAGCCGTGGTCCAGTTGCCGGAATAGCAGTGGATAGCAAAACCAGCGACATAGGAAGACAAGGTAGAATCATTTTCAACCAAATCCGCGTAGCTTTTATAGAAAGCATTATCACCACTATCACCAATGTTGTGATCATAGGCGAGGATCTTGGTGGGGAGATTCATGGCTTTCAGCTGATAACCGACGCTCTTGGCCACCCGTTTCCACTGAGCAGCAGGGACATACATATTCGGATAGCTGATGGAACCGCCAAAATCCGTCGGCTCATTCTCGAGAGAAAGGTAAGAAATCGTAATGCCCTGTTTCTGGAAAGCCTCCACGGCCTTGACCAGATAGGAGGAATAACTGATTTCCTCCTGGGAATTGGTGCCATCGCTGTTGCTGACAAGGCTTCCTCCGATCAGGGAGTTGGTGTCTTTCATCCAGGCCGGAGCACTCCAGGGAGCGGCAATAAAGGTGAGACTGGGATTGACACTAAGAGCATCCTTCAAGGCGGGAATCAGATAGGTCAGGTCTTCCCCTAACGAGAAAGACGTGAGGTCATAATCCTTACCCGAAGCAATATCATCAAAGGTATAGAAGGAATCCGTATAGGTGTAATCCGAGGTTCCTAGCGGAATCCGGACACAGGAGAAGCGGCCTTCCTCAGGTCCGAAAAGAGAGGCAAAGGCAGCTGCTTTTTGGGCAGCCGGGAGACTCTCCAGAAGTTTGGCAGAGGAATGCGTCATGGCGGCCCCGGCGCCTTCAAAGGCTACGCCGGACCCGTCCGCAGAAAGCTTGACCTGGGCTTGCGATGATGTGGCTGCGAAAACCGGATCCGTCTGCTGCTCCAACCGATGGGTTTCATCGGTCAGAAAAGCTTCCGCCTGATAAGAGACGGAAGCGGAGGTCGTGGTGGGCAAAGAAGTCAAAGAGACAGAAGAGACGACCGAAGAGGCGGTCTTCCGACAGGAAAAGAGCACCAGAGACAAGGCAGCGATAAGCAGACTTCTTTTCCTGACGGAATTGTTCATGTAAGGATATTCTACTCGCAAACGGCAATTAAGCTTGCTTATTCTGAGACTGCGGGCAGCGACTGACGAGATAGGCATCCGGAACATTCCGGCGGATCAGGGAAGCCAACATCTTCATGCTGTCAATCGCATCTTTGTCGACCTTGAAACGGTTAACAATCGAGAGTCTCTGATAGGTCTGCAAGGCGGTATCATAGCACGATGGATTGGCGAGATAACGCTTTACCATAGCTTCTTTCTCGGCTTTGGCGGTGGCGCCTCTCAGATCATAAAGCTTCAGCAGGGAAGCAATCCCTTCCGAATCAGCCTGGTAAAGCTTGCCATAAGCATTGTTGAAATCCTCTAGGGTAGGCTTGGCTATTGAAGGATCGGCCGTCACATAGACCAAGGACGAATCCTTGAGAGCGCCGCCATGGCGGGTAATCAGCTGACGTTTGTGGAAGAAGCGAAGCAGTTCAAAGGCAATGACAAGAAGGCCAGCCAGGGCAATTAGGCCAAGGACAATTTCCAGTGGGATAGTGATATAGCGGTAATGAGCAAACCCGCGGATGACAATCGTGCCATGCACTAAGCCGTTCATGGCAACCGAGTTGGCGACACAATAGAGAATGCCTTTGACGGCTTCCCGCGCATAACCATATTGACTGTCACTGATCTTATAGACTGGGCAGACCGTTGAAAGAACGCAGCTGCCACCTGCCTGGATCAATTGGGTCGGATCCATATAGTCGGTCGTCTGAGTGTAATCGGTCTCAATGATGCCGCTAAAGCCCCATTCCTGCTTCAGAACCTTGGTAATCAGAGCATAATTGCCACCCGACCAGGTCGCACCGATACGGTTCATGGAAGTCATCACAGCCCGAGCCGGATTGAGCTTGGCCGTTGTCAGGTTATAGTTTCCCTGTTCATCAACGGAATAATAGGAGACATCCATTGGATCGTTCTTCATAGCCAGTTCGAAAGCGTGCAAATAGACTTCACGGATGGCTTGCTCATTCGACCAGGTAGAGACACCGGAGCGATGGTTTTCCTGATCGTTGAGGGCAAAATGCTTCACAAAAGCATACATACCTTTTTCGGCAGCTCCGGCAATCTCAACCTTGCCGAGGATTCCGGAAAGATAGTCATCCTCGGAATAATATTCGAAGTTACGGCCGGCAAAAGGGGTACGATGGATATCCATGGCCGGAGCATACCAGCCTGGAATCGAATGCACCAGACCATCTTCGCCAATGCAGGCACCGACATCCTTGAGGATATCTTTGTTCCAAGTCATTGCCATCAGGGTTTCCGTCGGGAAAGAATAACCGATAATCGCCTTGGAGACGATATCATTGAGGCCCTGAGGACCATCATGATCCTCGCAGGTCGGCTTGCTGATGGAATCAGCAGCCGCGGTTCTGAAGCCGGAGACACCGATTAAAGTGCCGATTTCATTGCTGGACATTTCCGCAATCAGATCATTCCAACGGGAATCGTCATAACTAGCACCCCGAAGGTCAATCAACTGTAGATTGTTGTTTTCGCCATACCGCGCTTTAACATCCGACGTGGCATTCGGATTGAGGGAATCCTTGCTATCGAGTTTGGCAATCAGTTCCGCAGAGGCATCATGGGTATAGGTATAGCCTTTGCCATCGGCCTTGTTGGCTCGCTCAGAATAGCCGGAGACCTTATCGGAGGGAGTACCATAGATGGCCGGGAAAGTTCCGGTCCAGTCGTTTCGTGTCAGATACTTCGAATCGGCCAGTGAAGCAAAATCAAACTGATTAGTGACACTGGTGCCAGTGACGCCATCCACCGCATAAGTGGTGCCATCGAAGGCAGACTGAGTATACTTGCCGACCAAAGCAGCATTGCCGGCATCACCTGTCATCTTGGTTTCATCGACGGACTTGCCATCTTGTTTTTTAGCTAAGAGAATGTTGTTGACGGCAGCATGAGCATTTGCGGCAGCTGTGACATAATAGTCACCTGCATCCATGATATAAGTCTTGGCAGTAGTATAGTCGTAGGCTTTGAAGTCGCTTAAAGGCAGGGTAACGGTAACTTTTTCCTGTGCTCCTGAGGCCAACTCACCTGTTTTGGCAAAGCCGACCAGATCCACAGCAGCTTTCTCAACCTTGTTTTGGATATCGTAGTCCGTATAAGGAGAAGACAAGTAGAATTCCACGCTCTCTTTGCCGCTGACACTGCCGGTATTGGTGACGGTGACGCTGGCGGTCAGGGTGCCGTCCTTGTTATCGACAAGGCTGTAGTCGGAATAACTGAACGTGGTATAGGAAAGGCCATAGCCGAAAGGATACTGAACCATCGTATCATACGCATAGTCGCCGGCATTGCCGGTGCCTAAGACAGCATCCTCGTAGCGGGTCTCATAATACTTATAGCCCACATAAATGCCTTCCTCATAGTTGACATAGTAATAGCCGGAATTTCCCCATTCATAATCGCCCATGTTCTGCATAGCCGGCGAAGAGAAATCATCAAAAGCCATCGTATCGGCCAGCTTGCCTGAGAAAGAGGCCGTGCCAGCAAAGAGATTGGCTAAGCCTTTGAAGCCTGTCGTCCCAACGCCCGGCATATAGATCAGCGATTTGATATTGGGATAATCCTTGATCCAACCCATCTCCATCACGTTGTCGGTGTTGGCTAAGACAATCACGTTGGAGAAATTATCATTAAGATACTTCAAAATTGCCAGTTCGTCGGAATTGGGTTCCAGATAGTGTTTCTTTTGGTCGTCGCTGTTCTTCGTCCAGGAATACATGTTCCGGGCCAAGTCACGGCCTTCACCCGCTGATCTGGCAAAGACAAAGACTGGGGTTGTTCCCGTTGCCGAAGGCAACACAGAACTCATCTGGCTTAAGGGACATTCATTGATGGCCCAATCCTCGCCGCCATCATAATAGGTGACATGGCTGCGACGGTATTTAGAGCCGGCACCGGTGTCATAGAAGTCCCAAAGGGTAGTATTGACGGAGAAGCCAGCTGTCGTAAAGGCATCTTTAAGGGAGATAGAATCCGCCGAAGAAGAACCACCGGAACCTGCACCGCCGTAAACAGGATCAACGGAGGACTCAGAGAAGAAGGAAATCTTGGTTCCGCCAGCTAAAGGAAGCGACTTATCGTTCTTCAGCAGCACGGCACCTTCCTGACCAATCTGGGTGCAAAGATCATCTTCATGGGACTTCAGCTTGGCTTTGGAATCATAAGCGGAGGAATAATAGTTCAGGTCCAGACCTTCGCTGGCTTCATTGGTAACGGTAGTCGACGGATCCTCGCCGAAGTACTGACGTAAGATGCTGTTGTATTTGGTCGTCGTCAGAATCTGCACAACGACTAAGGCGGCAATGGCGATAATAGAACCGGCGCCCCAGCTGATCACAATGCCTTTGCGAAGACGAGGACTGTTTTGACGGATTTGCTTTTTCTTGTTCATGGTTAGGACTCCTTATTTTGTCAGCGAAACATCGGTAGGAACATTGAGGAACTGCAGATAATCAAAGTTCGGGAAGGTGTTGTTGGGAGAAGAGACTACGATGGTATTGACGCCGGATACCAGCGTCAAAGTTATCTTCACAAAGCCGGTATGACTCCACCAATCCGAACTGTGGGAGCCTGTCAAAGAAACATCGTCATAGGTCTGATCAACACCATTGAAGCTGATGAGAACTGTCTTCTTAGCATGAGATATGGTCATATTATCCTGATACCAACTGCTTCCTGACTGATAGGATTGGTTGGAGACAAAAGCGAAGCTTAAGGTAATATCCGGTATGTCTTTGCTGGCCGTAACAGCAAAGGTAACTTTAGAACTTCCGTTCAGATAATCGAGACCTTTGCCAGCATGAGCTTTGGCATCCGTAGCAACATGTTCGCTGCCATTGCCGGTGACCTTGGCGTTTTCGGCCTCATAGTAATAGAAGTAATCTTTGCAGCGTTCGCACTGACCCCAGTCCGTGGTGTGACCCAAAGCCGGAGTCTCCATCTCGCCTTCGCTGAGCAGACAGTCACTGCAATAAGTTTCACTGTCGCCCGTTTCATAATCGGTAGCTTCTTTGGTTGTCTTGGTAACCATCGTATGTTTGTGTTCGCTGAGATCGTAGCCGGTGACATTAACACAATCCACGTTGGGTACGCCCGTGGCCGCCAAAGCTTCAATAGCAAAAACATTGAGGCCGGCTTTGACCGGAACACCAGAATAGGTTATGGAAGCCCAGGAATCGTAATAGGTGCCATCACAGGGTGAAGCCAAGGTCTTGCTCTTCAGGCTGAGCTCTTTCAATCCTGTCATTGCGGTAGCATCGGCCAGGTAGGCTTTATAGGCAGTGATATCACCGGAAAGGATCTTGATGGCATCGACCAACGTACAGGTCGTCGTTCCGCTGATGGTGTTAGCCAAACGGAAATCCACGCTAACTTTGCCATCCGCTTTCGCTTGGTAGACCATCACCAGTTTGTTGCCAGCCACGCCGAAGTTACCGACATAGGATTTGTTGGAGGCCAGATGCCCGGATAGCTCATTGCTGTTCTGAATCAGCTCCCGACCCTCCTGGCCTTTACCAACGATGATGGAATTTTCAGCTTCCACCGTCAGTGTTTCCTTTTGGGCAGTTGCCTTCTTGGGAAGATTAGGAATGACGGCCAACAAAACAATGGCCGTAACCACGCCTAAACCGACCATCCCTAAGCCGACCCGTTTGAGCGTTCGCTCACCATGCCGGCTCACTTTGCGTTTGCTTTTCGGAAAATCAGACGATGTTTCCGGTTTCTTTTCTTCAGGTGTTTCCATAGTAAAACCTTTCTATTACTTTATCATATCGGCAAAGGAAGGGGCGGCTTTGCCCGCCCCTTCATTAAAGACAAAGACTAAGCGGCAACCTTATCGAGAGTGTATTTACCCCACTGACCGGCACCGATGACATACTTGTAGGAGCCGACTGTGACGGATTTGACATCATTGCCATGCGACCAGTCGCCCGGCCAGAAATTATTGAGCTTGCTGGTATCGTTGTAGATGGCTAAGGCACCGGCATCGGTATCGGTAACAGCCGTGGTGGAGGTCATTGCCGTGATATCAATCGTAGCATTGAGGTAGCCATCGGCGGTAATGTTGGCAGCCAGGATGGAATAGGTGTCCGCATCCGTTCCTTCCAGCTTCAACGTCACCGTTCCTAAGGTAATCGAATGGGTGACATTGATGGTGCCCCGGACATTGAGCATCGCCTTCGGATTGGCAGAATCAGTTTCATCCTTGCTGAGAATAGCTGTATCCATGGAGAAACCATCCTGATTCTTCTTGACCTTGTAATAGTAATGGACAACGCCGCCACTGGCGGTATCATCCCAAGTATCATGGCAAATGACGTAGTTGGAACCACCATAGGAGACACCCGCCATATCCAGATAGTTGGTAAGGTTCAGGTTCGTGATCTCATCATTGATGGCAACACCGGCATCATTGGTATAGGAGAAATGGATATCCAGCTGAGTAATCGTGTTTGAGAAAACATTATCGACACGGACAGCCGCATCGAACGTGCCGCCAGTGGAAACCGCAGCACTGGCAAGAGTCGTATTATTGGCGTAGACAAAGAATGAACCATCCGCATGAGTGTTGGTGCCGGTCAAGTGCAGATACGCACCATCGGTTCCCTTCGCCATGAAGATGTTCGTATAGGAGGTGACTTTATTGTCGGCAATCGTGACAGAAATCTTTAGGTTATCCGCATATTGCTGGAATTTGAAGGTGTTCTGAGTCGAGGTAGCCGAATAGGTCACGGTCGAATTCTTTTCGTCATCGGTAAGCTTCGAATAAGAGATCTCACCGCCATCGGCATCCTCGGCTGCATTGAAATACAACTTAATATCATGCCAGGAAGATTCAACCATCGTCGATAAATCGATGCTGGCAGTGAACGTTCTGGCCGTGGTATCGATGGTCATATCCGCTTTGAAGGATTCCTTGGTAGCCTGGGTCTGCTGATCGCTGGTGATAGCGACATAAGGAACAGGATCCGTTCCTAACGTCATATGCTCATCATAGGTTCCGTTGACATTGAAGTAAGGCTTACTGTTCGAAAGGGCGAGTCCCACGGCCGAAATCGTGTAGAGATTCGTTAAAGTATAGGTAACCTTCAAATAGGTTGTTGTTTCCCAAGTATCAATATCCATGCCATAGATCTTCTGCTTGGTTGCAGTATAAGCGCCATTGATTTTCTTGGTGATATCGCCTGCATAGTTGGTAATTTCATCGCCCTTCGAATCCGCAGCGAAGTAAAGCTTGATGGCATGCTTCCCCGTATCCGCCATGGCGGTCACATCCACGGTAGCGGTGAAGGTCTTAGCCGTATTATCTAAGGCAATGGTGCCGACGAGATTATCCTTGGTGCTCGTGACCTTGATGGCAGGGGCTGTGATGGCTGTGGTGTCGCCCGTGAAAGTTCCCGTAACAACAAAGTTGACAACAGCCTCGGCGCTCTGCAGATCAACGCCGGTCACCGCATAAGCAAAGGGTTCAACGGTCGACGTGGAGGTCGAAGTCGAAGCCGACGTACTGGTCGAGGCCGAGACCGGAGAGGTGCTGGCTGACGCCGAAGCAGACGGAGAGGTCTTGGTCGACGGCGACGTGGATTTACTCGTGGAAACAGCAGCGGAAGGTGTAGACGTGCTGGCCTTGTCTGAAGCAACCGAAGTCGGTTTGCTGCAGCCCGTCAGTGCCATCACAGCAGCCATCAACAGAACGTAAAGATTCTTTTTCTTCATAAGCATTCCTCCTAGAATGTTTCACCCGTTTTTAGGGCAAATCAAAGAGCGAGGATTCATAAGGAATTTCTCTCTCCCTTGATTTGCCATCATCGTACCATAGAACCCCTTTCATTGTATCCAAAAAACACAATTGGTCATTTTCTGCGCTTAACCTGAAAGGCTGATTTTGATGAAAATACACAAAAAAGACTGATTTTTTAGAATGTTTCTTTGCAAAAATAAAGGCTTCCTGATTGCCTCAATTGGCGCTGGATAAAGCCCTTTCTTATAAGAATAGAGGATAGGGAACAAGGACAAATCCTATAACTTCTATGCTTATTTCCTGTTGTGTTCTAAGCATCATTTTCAGACAAAGATTGAAAGAAGGCCATACCGATCTTGTCCCTTACACATTCCATTCTCTAGAATCGACTATCAAGGTTAACGAAATGTCAGTCTTCGTGCCTTTCATCGATTGTGATGAAATCAGTTCTCTTATCGATGATAGGCAGAACTCTGTGACCTAGTGAATATTTTCCTCCGAACAAAAAAGCTGCCAACGTTGGCCGTAAAAGCCTGACATTGACAGTTTTTTAAAATCGGATTACTTTGTAGACTGGTATTTCTCTTTCTGGAGTTCCCGGGCCAGATAGACACCCGTATAAGACTGAGGGCAGGAGACGATCTGTTCCGGCGTGCCGCTGAAAACGACATTGCCGCCTTTATCGCCGCCTTCCGGGCCCAGATCAATCAGATAATCAGCACACTTGATGACATCCAGGTTATGTTCGATCACGATGACGGTATTGCCCTGATCCACTAAGCGGTTAAGAACCGCAATCAGTTTGCTGATATCAAACGGATGGAGACCGGTCGTCGGTTCATCCAGGATGTAAAGGGTATGTCCGTCCGAATACCGCTCCAGTTCAAAAGCCAGCTTCACCCGCTGAGCTTCGCCGCCCGACAAGGTGGTGGAAGGCTGACCCAGCTTCATATAGCCCAGTCCGACATCGACAAGCGTCTGCAGCTTCTTCTTGATGGCCGGAATCGGAGCAAAGAAGGAGACAGCCTCTTCGGCCCGCATATCCAGGACATCGGCAATGTTCTTGCCCTTGTAGCGGATGGCCAGGACATCTTCGGTATACCGCTTGCCATGGCAGACATCGCACTCGACATAGACATCCGGAAGGAAGTTCATCGAGATCCGTTTCACGCCATCGCCTTGGCAGGCTTCGCAGCGTCCGCCAGGATTGTTGAAGGAGAACATGCCCTTATCCATGCCTTTGATCCGGGCTTCCTGAGTCTGAGCGAATACATCCCGGATATCATCGAAGACTTTGATGTAGGTCGCCGGGTTGCTTCGTGGCGTTTTGCCGATAGGTTCCTGAGAAACATTGATGACCTTTGTGAAATTAGCCATGCCATCAATGGTTTGGCAGTCCCCGGGCTTGGTCGTCTTGAAGCCGAAGTAGCTCCGTAAGTTCTTATAGAGCACCTCGTCAATGAGAGACGACTTTCCCGAACCGGAGACACCGGTCACGCAGGTTAAGACGCCGACCGGAATGGAGACATCGATATTCTTCAGGTTATGGCAATAGGCACCCTTGATATCCAAGGTCTTCCGATAGGTTCGCCGGATGGTCGGTGCCTGAATCATCTTCCGGCCGGTCAGATAATCGGCCGTCAGGGAATTCGGGCAGCTTAACAGCTCTTTGGGTGTTCCGGAAAAGACGACCTCACCGCCGTGGTCACCGGCACCGGGACCGATATCCACCACATAATCGGCGGAGAGGATCGTATCCTCGTCGTGTTCGACCACAATCAGGGAGTTGCCGAGATCTCGCATCTCCTTGAGCGTCTTGATCAGCTTGTCGTTATCCCGCTGATGGAGTCCGATGCTGGGTTCATCCAGCACGTAAAGGACGCCGGTCAGCTTGCTGCCGATCTGGGTGGCCAGACGGATGCGCTGGCTTTCGCCGCCGGACAGCGTGCTGGCCTCGCGGGCCAGGGTCAGATAATCCAGGCCGACATCGATCAAAAACTTCAGTCGGTTACGGATTTCCGTGATGATCTGGGAGGCGATGGTCTGCTGCATCGGCGTCAGGGGAAGATTGCCTAGGAAATCATAGATCTTGCCTAAGGACAGGGAGCAGAGCTGATGGATGTTGAGTCCGCCCACCTGAATGGAAAGGACGGCTTCATTCAGTCTCGCGCCATGGCAGGTCGGGCATTCCTTCTCCGACATGAAGGAACCGTAATAGCCCTTCATGAATTCGGATTTGGTCGTCATATAAAGCCGGTCGATCCGGGCTTTCAGGCCTTCGGTGACAAACTTGTTCAGCTTGGAGCCGTTCATGGTCTCATAGATGTAGTTGACCGGTTCCGGCGGTCCGTAGATAATGATCTCCCGCTGCCGCTGGGAAAGCCGGTTGAAAGGCGTCTTAGTCGAGATGCCGTACTTATCCAAGACGGCATAGAAGTCATTCCATTCGATGGTCTCGTGGTTATGCTTGGGAAGACAGGCAATGGCGCCGTCATCGATGGATTTGGTCGGGTCGGCAATCATCAGATCCGGATCAGCTTCGATCTTGACGCCTAAGCCGTTGCAGTCCGGGCAGCAGCCTAAGGGGTTGTTGAAAGAGAAAAGACGAGGTTCCAGCGGGGGAACGGAAAAGCCGCAGATAGGGCAGCTCTGGTGTTCGGAATAAAGCTTCTCTTTGCCGTCGATTTCAACGGAGACATAGCCCTTGGCAAAGTCGAGGGCAGTCCGTAAGGAGTTGAAAAGACGGGATTCGTTCTCTGGCTTCAGGATCAAGCGGTCGATGGCAAAGGCAATGGTATGCTTGAGATTCTTGTCCAACACCGGCATATTCTCGTATTTCGTCAGTTCAGCCCCGTCGATCTTGGCTCTCGTAAAGCCGGCAGCGAAGAACTTCTGCATCGTGTCGACATGGGTGCCCTTCTCGTTCTGGACGACCGGAGCATAGATGGTGACTTTGCTTTCAGCCGGGTTCATCTTGATGGCATTGACGATCTGCTGCAGAGAACTGGCTTCGATCGGGATATGATGGTTCGGGCAATAGGCAACACCGACTCTGGCATAAAGAAGACGGAGATAATCGTAGATTTCCGTGACCGTGCCGACGGTGGAACGAGGGTTATGGGACGTCGTTTTCTGATCAATGGAAATGGCCGGAGAAAGGCCATCAATGGAATCGACATCCGGTTTGGAGAAGTCGCCTAAGAACATTCGGGCGTAAGAAGACAAGGACTCCATATAACGGCGCTGACCTTCGGCAAAGATGGTATCAAAAGCCAAGGTTGACTTTCCGGATCCGGAGACACCGGAAAAGACAACCAGGCTGTTTTTCGGCAAGGTGACATCGATATTCTTCAGGTTGTTTTCCCTGGCACCTTTGACAACGATATAGTCTCTATAGTCAGTAGTATCCATGCGCGTATACCTCAAGCTGATTATTATAACCCAAGAGAGGACTGGCCTGCTGAAAGAAACCCTCCCACGAAGGAATATAATAGAAGCATGATTCAGCAATCCTGGGTGGATTCCCCGTGGGGAAGAATACAGCTTCTTGGTCAAGGCGAGGCTCTCATTGCTCTTAGATTTTCCTGTCAGTCCGGATTTATCGCCAAAAACAAGGAACGGATTGAGGAAAAGGAGACGCCGGTTCTTAAAGCAGCCAAAGAATGGCTGGAATCCTATGCAAAAGGCGCTGTTCCGGATCAGAATTTTCTTTGCCTCTCACCGGAAGGGACGCCGTTTGAGCAAGCCGTTTGGAAAGTCCTAGTGACGATCCCCTATGGCCAGACGGAAAGCTATCAGGAAGTCGGCGAACAGGTCTGCAAGGCGTTAGGCAAAGAAAGGATGTCGGGTCAGGCCATCGGCCAGGCCGTCTCCTACAATCCCATCAGCCTGATCATCCCATGTCACCGGGTCATCGGGAAAAACGGAGCCTTGGTCGGCTATGACGGCGGTCTTGATCTGAAAAGAGCCTTATTGGCGTTTGAGAAAAGAAACCTAGCAGTCCAACAATCCGTCGTCACCTAAGGCGGAGACGTTGCCTTGGATCAAAGGCAGCACATAGGTGATAAACGACTTCCGGATATTGTCCTTGTCGTCATTGATATAGCGTAACGGAAGCGAGCCGGCTTTGCCGCCGACATCGCTAAGCAAGGCACTCCCATACTTAACCCGGTACGGATGGTTGGAGACTCTGTCAATCGTCACCATCACGCCGTCTTCGCCGGCGAGTGCTTTCAGCAAGGCTTCTTTGCCGACGGCCATGGCTTCGTTGACATCACGCTTGGAAAGAAGATAGGAAGCCGCCCGCTGCGGAATGGACAACTCAATGGCCCTGGACTTGTAGCCGTCCTTGGTGACCCGCGACGACAGATAGGAACCGACCCCGCCCATCTGGATGTTGCCGAAGGCATCCTTGGTCCCGACAGCACTGATGAGCTTTCCCTGCTCATCATGGATGCCTTCGGAAACAACGACCAGGCAGCGTCCTTTCGTTTCGTAGGTCTTTTCCCACTTGAAGATTTCCTTATTTAAATCAAAAGCAACTTCCGGAACGTAAATGAAATCCGGTGCCTGTCCTTTGAGAGAGGCTAACAGGGAGGAGGCCGTCAGATACCCAGAATCCCGTCCCATCACTTCCACGATGTTGATGCGTCCCTTCTCATAGGTCTTGTCATCGAGAGAGATAGCGATGACGGTGTTGGCGATGTATTTGGCGGCACTGCCATAGCCGGGCGTATGATCGGTCTTCAGGAGATCGTTGTCGATGGTCTTAGGGATGCCTAATACCTGACAGGACAGCCCGCTTTTTCTCATTGCCTCGGATAACTTGAGGCAGGTATCCATCGAGTCATTGCCGCCGTTAGCGAAAAGGTAGCGGATCTGATACTTTGCCAAAGTGGCGATCATCGAACCTAAAAGAGGATCATCCTCTTTCAGCTTCTTCCGTAAGGAGCCGGAAAAGGAGCCCGGGCGGTGAGTCAGCTTGGCATAGTCTTTGCCGGTGACATCCGTCAGCTTTCCCTGGATCAGTCCGGTGATGCCATAGGAAGAGACAAAGATCTTATAGGGACTCTTCTGGGCCTGAAAGGCCTGGTCAAGTCCTAAAAAGGAAGCATTGATGACCGCCGTCGGCCCCCCGCTCTGAAAATAGCAGACATTGCCCTGCAGTCTATTTCTCGTAGTCATCCTGTTGCCAAGCCTCCTTCTGAAGCTCTGCTTTCAGCACCGTCTTCAGCGTGCCTTTGTCTTCCATCCTGGCTTCCTTGTCCTTCATGCCATAGTAGGCTAAGAAGGCTAAGGTGATCAAAGCACCCAGTGCCGTGACGGCACCGCCTAATTTGAAGTAAGGCGATTCATAGATTAGGCTATAGGAATGGGTCCCGCTCAAAGTAATGAAGCCGATGAAGCCGCCATCGGCGGTATAGGTCTTCACCTCGCTCTGGGTGGTCTTGCCGGAGGTGGAAGTGATGTTCTCCACGACCTTCCAGCCCTTGGCATTGGGATAGTTGAGGACCATGAAGCGGTCTTGCTCCGTCGTGGTCGAGAAATCAATCCTGTCATCGCTGCGATAGGTGATGGTCGGCTGATACTTCTTCAGGGTGTTGACGGCAGCCACATAGTCGCTATGACGTTCCACATAGATGCTGGGTGCCCGTAAGGAAGTCGGATCGGCTAAGCTTCCCGACTGCACGATGCCGATGATGGTCGCCACTGGCCGATCGGTATAATAGCCATGGGCATGCTTATAGGAGCAATAAGGATGTTTGGCCGAAGCAATCGGCTTATTGTCCTTATCGTAGAGACGCCAGGTGATGTTGTTGGTATCATCGATGGAGAGATAGCAGCCCGAGGTCGGATCGCTGGGATCGGCCTTGGCACAGACCGTGGTCGGAGTGGTCGTCACTTTGCCGAGACTGTCGGTCGTGGTCGTCACCGGGGTATAGACAACCTTGGAGAAGTAAGTCACCTTGCCGGCATTGCTAACGGTTTTGCCGTCATCATCCAGATGGGTGTAGTAGTCGTACTTGGTATCGGCCGGATAGACGCCATTGGCTTCCAGGAGCGGATTGTCTTTCCGCCACTGAGCCAGGGTCGGAATCAGGACTTTGGTGTTGGAGCTGGAATCGAAGACCATCGTATCGTCGTAGAAGATGTTCTTGCCATCCACCACCGCATAGACATAGTCGCCGTAGACCGGGGAATCGCTGGTCGCTACCCGCTTGGCACTGTAAACCGTCGCCTTGAGACGACTGGCCCCGGTCAGATGCTCGATCGGAGCGGTCTTGCCTTCCTCATAAGGGCTGACGGTCACCAAGTCGGTCAAGAACTGATTGGAAAGGCCGAGCTTGTTGGAGGAGGTGCTGGCCTGCTGGGTATAGCTGACGCCGTTAGCAACAAAGGTGCCGGCATTGAACTTCTTGGCCGAATAGAAGTCCTGATAATCGCTGTTTTCCAGCATCGCATACCGGAGCAACGGATACTCATTGACATCCTCGTACCGGTTCCAGTCGCCATTATCGCCATAAGGATAATAAAGCCAGTCCTCATTGATGACGGTATCGAAGCTGAAGCCGAGATCCACATAATACAGGTTCACATACAGCGAGCGGTTGCAGTCGGAGCTGGCAAGATAATCCAGAAGCTTATCGGAGTAATTGACGCCTAAGGAAGCCTTCTCTTCATCCGTCAGATTCAGAACATTGACATAGCCTAACGGGATATCGTAATCGTACTTGGGGACGCTGTTGGCTCCGAAGTTGGTCGACTGCTTCTTCACCAGATAATACTTGGTGCCTAAGAAGGTCTCGAGATTATAGCGGCGGTTCTCGCTGCTCATCTCCCAGTCATGGTAGTAGTAAGGAAGACGGCTGCGGTCAATGAAGTCCTGAGCGGCATAGGCATAGACGGAATGGAAGGCTCCCAGGCCTTCATAGCCTTCCCGTAAATTGAGGTTGATGTAGGCCGGGGTCTGCGATTCGTTCTTGATGCGGTAGTAGTCCTGGCCGTTCTCGCTGTCTTTCAGCATCTCCACGATCTGCGTCTCTTCATCGACGCTGGCTGTTCCGCCCATATAGGTCGTCATATCGACGGTTCCCCAGAAGGAGATCACGACATTGGCCATCACGATGATATCCAGAGCACATAATCCGGTGAACAGGGCATGGAACTGCTTCTTGTGGAAGAACGGACGGAGAATCAGATAGCAGACCAGACACCACAGCATCGATAACGGGATCTCCGCGATCCGATTGTCCCAGTCGGAGTTGTTGAACCAGCCGGTGTAGGAATGAGTATTGATGAACCAGATGTCCAAAAGGCAGGCGGCGATATCGATGGCCATCACCATCACGAAAGCCAGATCCAGATAGGAACGGGGCATCTTGCGGCGCTGTTCCAGGGTAATGCAGTCATAGGCAACAAGCCAGGCCGTCGGGATGATGAAGTAACGGGCATAGCCAACCGTGAATCCGGAGAAGAGATAGAAGCCGATCGGCGTGAAGACCAGGACTAAGGTTAAGAGGAAGCCGATGATATGGGAGATCTTCTTCTGCCTAAAGGAGTTGATGAGACCGACAAAGAAAATCAGCAGCATTGGGGTGGTTGCATAGATGCTGGCTGAGAAGTTGTCATACCAGTAAACAGACATGATATTCGAAGAGAAGCAGCTGTTCGGCATGAAGAGGAAGTTATAAAGAGGCGTCAGCTGAGTGAAGCTATACGAATAGGTAAGCAGGGCTTTGATCTTGGCCTGAATCGTGGTGGCATCCAGAATGTTCGAGAGCCATGTCGCGCTGGTGACTCGCGGCATGCTGGTCGCGACGACCATGCCGGGAAGCAAGGTAAACAGTCCGAGGAAGACCGAGACCAGAAAGGCAATGAAGGAGACACCTAAGATGGCCCAGTTCTCATCCTTCTTGCGGCGGAAGATATCCTGCAGATAACGGAAGCACCAATAGAAGAAGCCGCCGAACATGAAGACGACAAAGAAGAAGTAGCTGGTCATGGCATTGACGAAATAGGCGATGCAGAGAATCCGGGGATCCTTCCGCTGAATTAGCCGTTCCACTCCTAAGAAGACTAGGGGCAGGAAAGCACAGGAATCAATGAAATGGAACCAAAGATAGGAGAACCCATAGCCGGAGAACCCGAAGGTCAGAGCACCGATCATCCTAACCCGAGGTGAGAGCTTAAACTCACCCAGATACCAGTAGAAAAACATGCCGGCTAAGACCATCTTCAGTACGAATTCCAGACCCTGGAGCTGCAAGAGCCAGCTGCGCGGGAAAGGCAGCATGATCAGCAGGAACGGATCAAAAAGATAATAGAAGGAGTTGCCGCCGATATTGTCGATGCCGATAAAGACCGAGCGGTCCCACTGCGGGAAGTTGCCGGTCTTGAAGAACTGATGCCAGTCATCGTAGCCATTGAAGAGGAAGGTCATCTCCTGCATGTTGTAGTCGCCGTTCAACGGAACGGTGAAATTGGAGTTGATCCAGGTATAGCCATAGCAAAGGATGCCGACGACAATCAAAAGATAGCAGGTCTTGACGGACCAGGAAGGTTCAACGAAGAGCTTGTGAATCAGTCTCTTCAGTCCTTGCCCCATCGAGGTAACGGCATGCCGACAGGAAATGCTCAGGGTATTCATCGGTTTTTAACTTCCCTATTATAGCCTATCGGATAGCCTTTTATCCCCGGCAACCTTAAAATTTTTGCCGTCCTTTCCAATTCTCCTAACCGCCCCATCCCTGGGCTAAGCCAAAATGGTATACTGAAAGCATGCCAATCAACACCCTAGTCGATCAGACCAAGAAATACCTGGCTTCCTTCTTCTTCCCGCTGACCTTAGCTGTGCTGGCGGTCCTGATCTGGACCTTCAGTCAGGCTTGGGTCATTGTTTTTGTGGTGATTTTCTGCCTGATGACCTTCCTGCCCCTGTTAGCGGAAGATGGACGCAGTTACCTGCCTTTGCTGCTTTTTGCCTTCATCATGACGAATGTGAAGATCAGCTTTGCCACCATCCCGATGTATCTGTATTTCGTCTCCGCCTGCCTGATGCTGTCTCTGATCCTCTATCTGATCCTTCATCGGGTTCCGTTCCGGCGGGGCGACTTGCTGCTAACGATGGCAGTGCTCTTTGTCTGGTTCTTCATCTCCTATCTCTATAACTCCTCCAAACAGGGATTGGCCGATGAGACCGGCATCTTCTATCTGGTGAGCTTCTTCATTGCCTTGGTGCTGTATTCCTTGTTGTCGACGGTCCTTGGCAAAGGCGAGGTTCTTCCTTATTTCTCGGAAACGGTCGTCTTACTGTCCTTAAGCATTGTGGCGGAGCTCTTCATCTATTATTTCCGCAACGGCTTTGAGATTGCTCCGGTCAGCTTCTCCTTGGGCTGGTCCTATACGTCGCAGACAGCCTCGACCCTGCTGTGCCTGGCCCTGCCGTTCTATGGAATTCTTATTTATAACAAGAAGATTGCCTGGATCATCCCGGAAGCTCTGACCATTACCGGCATCATCCTTTTAAGCGCTGATAGCGGCCTGTTGTGTCTGATCTTCATGATCATCCCGCTGATCCTTCTCACCTTCCGCTCCTACGGGAAGTTCTATTCCTATATCTCCTTGGTCTCCATTGTGGCTATCGGCATCACCTTTGCCGTCCTCTTAGCCGTCAATACCCGTTTCAATGCCCGGGTCATGACCGCCATCCAGTCGCTGTCGCTCTTTGATGAGAGCGCCGTCTGGCGGAAAACGCTCTTCGAAGAAGCTATCAAGAACATCATGACCAACCCTTATGTCGGCACTTCCATCTCCTCCTTCACCAACAGCAATGGCACGCTGATATTGGCCAGCAACACGATTCTGACTACCCTGGTCTTAGGCGGCAGCATCGGTCTGATCTTCTATGTCATCTTCGAGATCCGTCTCTATTACCTTTGCTTACGGAAGCAGACTCCGGACCGCTGGCTCTTCTTCCTCTTCCTCTTGGTGATTGAGCTGATTGGTCTGATTGATAACACGATCTACAACATGATGATTCTGGTTTTCTTCCTGACCGCCAATGCCTGCTATCAGATGTCCAACCGTCCGGAGGATGTTCTCATCCATGAAGAAGACTACCGGACCTACGTTCCTGCCCCGGAATCCCCGGTCCTGCCCAAATAAGGAAAGCCTTGCCAGCCTCCGGACTTCCGGAAGCCGGCATTTTTGTTGATATCATCGTATTTTTTTTGCTGACAACAAAAAGTTGACAACAAAAGAGTTGTCAACCTTGATTCCGATAAAGATTATCTTTCCGGCGTCCGGATGTCGGCTAAGAGGAACTCCTCATCCAGATACCAAAAGCCGTTGGTCCCTTTGACGAGACGGACCATCCGGGGCTGTCGGAACCCGAGGACTGCAGGAGCAAGGTCTGGTAGCCTTCCTGCGTGTTGGAATAAGGGCCTGACGTGACCGTGACTTCATAAGGCAAGGTCGGGGTATAGCCGTTACTGGGCGTGGCTCCTTTGAAATAGGAGTAGGGTTTGTAGTCTTTCCCGGCCAGGCGGTCCTGGATGAAGGAACGGCCATAGGGAGTCAGGGCTTTGGGTCCCTGAAGAAAACCAATCAGGCTGAAGCACAGCTCCGGACTCTTCCGGTAGGTGGCAAGCGCCAGAACGGTGAGTGCCGCCGTCTGATAAGGAGAGGCGAGGTTAGCCTGCGGAAGGAACTGGAATTCGGCTAAGCTTTCCGGAAGCTTATCAAAGGAAAAGACCCACTTGCCGGAGGCGCTTTTGGGGGCTTCCTTTTTTGTGGTCTCCGTCGTTGAAACGGCATCTTTCTTAACGTTCTTCTTTTTCAGCCAGCCAATGCACATAATCGCTTCCTCCCTGACTTTCATTTTAAGGAGGTTAACGAAAAAGAAAACCCTCATTTGGGTTCTCTTTTCACGTCTTTTTCAACCCGAAAAGAGGGAGCCAACCAAAAATCCGCTTTCCCTTCCTTGGGGAAAGCGGAGGAGAACCCGAGTTAAAAGAGCATTGACTTCGTCCCGGCTATCTTAGAAACGACGGAATCGTTAATTATTCACCCCAATACTGAATCGAACTGTAATCCTTTTCGAGTTTAGCACCACATTTTGCGCAGAGAATGTCGCCCTTGTATTCTTCTAAGAGAACCATCGGGCCTCCGCACTTTTCGCAAAGGAAGGTAGGTTCGTAGGTTTCCTTCTTATCCTTACTGATGAAACGGAACCAGATGCATTCTTCAATCTTATGGCATTTCGGGCAATAGAAGGGTTTTCTGTTCCAGCCCCAGCTCTCACCCTTTTCATCCACACCGTTAATCTCTTTACGGTCCAGGTCAGCATCCTTCTCAATGAGGAATGTCAGAGCCTTGAGTCTTTCGGCATCCGTAAGTCTGTCGCCGTGAGCCGATGGCATATGATGAATCTGAATCGTCTTGCTGATTTCTTCCAGACTCTCCCCAGCTTTCATTCTTCGGCGGATCTCGTTCTTGAAGTCCGAGATCCGAGAGAAAAATGCCTCATTGTTACCGTCCCGGTTGCCAATGCCTTGAATGACTTCCGTCTCGTCATGACAGGCAGGGCAACGAAGCACATATGCTTTTCCCATGATGTAGTTCCTTTCTATCTAACTACTATTCTATCAAACTTTTGAGAAAGGGGTTACAAAATAAAGAAAGGTCTTTCCATCTTTATTTTCATAAGCCTAATGGTATCCGCTTACATTAACGGAGAAATCAAGATAAATTCAAAAAACAAGCCTGTCTTTTTTTAAAAAAAGAAAAACAGCAAAAAAAGGAAGGCCCAAAAAAGCGTTGGCAAGTTTCCGTCTAAGAGGAGGAAAAAGGAAAGATCTATTTCTTTTCTTCTTTCTTCGCGAGATAAGGGCTAAGCGTTTCTTTTAACGTCGTCAGATAGAGGGGCTTCGTGATGTAGGCGCTCATACCGACCGCCTTGGAATGCTCAACGGCTGCTGAGAAGGCATCGGCCGTCATGGCAATGATGGGGATGGTCTTGGCATCCGGACGCTCCAGAAGACGGATCTTCTCCGTAGCTTCATAGCCGTTCATGATCGGCATCTGGATATCCATCAGAATGGCTTGATAATAGCCCGGAGCCGAAGCTTTGAAGGTTTCCAAGGCTTCTTTGCCGTTGAGGGCGCTCTCAACCTGGATGCCAAGAACATCCAGCATCCGTTTTTCAATCTCCTGATTGATCTCATTGTCCTCAGCTAAAAGAACTCTTCCGGCAAGGCTGTTGGCCTCGCTTGGAGAGGAAGCTTGCGTGGCAGGCTCTTGTCTGATCGCGACAGGCTTAGATTCCTTGGCAACAAAGGTGATGGTGATGGCCGTCCCTTGGCCTAAGACGCTCTTGACAGAGAGATGGCCGCCGAAGAAGTCGACCAGTTTTTTGACAATGGAAAGGCCGAAGCCGGTGCCTTTGGTATTCTTGTCCCGTAACGGGTTATCGAACTCCTGGGTGAAAGGCTCGAACATAATCTTCTGGAAAGAGTCGCTCATGCCGATGCCGGTATCCTTGACGATGAGGAGGCAGTCAATGTCCCCGTCCGGACGGCGCTTGCCATCGGCAACAAAGGAAATGGTCCCACCTGGGGGAGTGTATTTGACGGCGTTGGATAAGAGATTCAAGGTTATCTGGTTCAGACGGATATGATCCGTCAGGATGATCGGAACCACGGAATGGGTCTTTAACTCCAGATGGAGCCCTTTTTCCTGACAGAGCGGCTCTAACATATTGCGGACATTGGAAACATAGTCACTGAAGAGATAGGGTTCCATCTTCAGTTCAATTTTGCCGCTATCGATCTTGGAAATATCGAGAACATCATTGATCAGGCTCAAGAGGAAGGTGGTGGAAGCAGAAATCTTCTTTAGGTCATCGGTAAGCTTGGCCTTGTTGTCGATATCCTGGAAAGCGAAGTCGGTCATATTGGTGATGATTCCTAAAGGAGTACGGATATCATGAGAAATGCGGGAGACAAACTCCGTCTTGGCGGAGTTGGCTTTCTCAGCTTCCAAAAGCGCATCCCGGAGATTGTTGACGGTTGCCTGTTCACGGAGGTAAGTCTCGGTGACATCGGAACGGGTGACAAGGATCTCCCCGGCTTCTTTCTTCACCCAGCTATAACGGAGCTGCTTGCAGGTAAGATGACCGTCTTCTTCAATCCGGCGGTAGGAATAAGTATAGAAGCTGTCTTCGTTAGGAAGATTGGCTAAAATCGTCGGAAGACTGACCGCTTTCGTAAAGTCCTGCTGCTCGGCCGGAGCAATATGCCGCTTGCAGACATAGTCTACCCGCTTGAAATAAGGAACCCGGACATTGTCTCTGGGGAAGCTGACATCCAGTTTTCGTTTGAAGAATTGAAATTCTCCTGTTGCGACCGAGATGGTAGCAATATATTCGAGCTCGGTTTCAGTGATATGCTTAAGAATATCATCGGCTTTTCTTTGTGAGGTGATATCAATGGCATAGGTGACAGCTTCGATTTCAGAGCTGCCTGGACGCTGCGACATCACGACGCTGCCTCTCATCCAGTGAATGAGCTGATCCGGGAAACGGACCGGATAGTCGATATAAAGGGTTTTAATACCGGCTTTGTACTGGCTTAAAAGGAAGCGGGGATTCATCATCTGGATATATTTTTCCAAAACTTTGGAATCAAAGATATCCTTGCTGACATTGACAAAGAACTCATCGGCAGTATCGGCCTTCTGCCGTTTGATGACATCCGGATAAGGGCTCTGGATATCCAGGCACTGATTGAGGGTGAGGTTGAGATAGGCCGTGCCGACGGATCCGACGATTGCTCTTGAGAAGACTTGGCTCAGGTCCTTGTAGCTATCCTCTTCCATCTTCCGGGAAGTGATATCCTGAGCAATGCCGGTGGCACTGATGGGATGGCCTTCCTCATCGAAATGAGTCGTATAGGTTATCTTTTCATAGAAGAGGTTCTGGCCGGGAGCGTTGCTGGTTAAAATCTCGCAGGATGTTTCCTTGACGCCGGCATCCATATCGGTGAACATCTTCAGGAAAGCCGGGACATCCTTGGGGTTGATAAACGGAACCAAGGATTGAGGAACATTCTCAATGACATCTTCCTGGATGCCGAAGCGGAGCGTGCTGGGTGAGTAGTTCTGATGCGGCATCGTTATCCGGTGGCTAAGGATATCGTAGTCCCAGACAAAGAGATTGGATTCACTCAGCGCCAGCTCATAATTCTGGCGGAGTTTTTTCTCATTGAATTCGGAAACTTTCAGGTTCTCCGTCAGCTTTTTCAGTTGGTCCTCATTCTTTTCACGGAAAAGGGAAGAGGCAATGGCACGTCCGAGGGCCTGTAAGCAGTCTCCGGCATAGGAGGTCATCTTAGGGGAAGGATTGTCGAGACCGACAAAGCCGACAAAGCCGCCGTTGATATAAAGCGGGGCTTCCGAATAGCTATGCACCTGCTGCCGAGCCATGATGTTGTATTCCAAGGGATGGGTTTCCTTGATTTCTTCATTATCCTCGACGGTCAAACTGGTCTCCTGATGGAAGGCTTCAATCCAGCGGTCAATGAACGAAACCTCCAGTTTCTGTAAGGACTGTTTCTGGGGGATAACGCCTTCTTTGCACCATTCCACGACATTGGAAATGGTCTTTCCGTCTTCATCCAGAAGGAAAAGATAGGAGCGGTCTGCTTCGAAATACTGACCTAAGTCCCGGCAGATGCCTTCAATATGATGAGAGTATCCCGTTGGCTCATTGAGCTGCTGTGTCAGGGACACCAATAGCCGCTGATAGCCAGCGATAGACTCCAGTTCTCCTTCGCGGTTTTTCAAAGTATTGATGTTGGAGAAAGCCACAAAGAAACGCTCGACTCCATTATGGTAAGGATAATGGTAGCCAAGAATCGAAACCCAGTTATAGGTCCCGTTGCCCATCAGCAGACGGAACCTGAAATTCAGAGGAATGTTCTTTTCGATAGCCTGTGAGATTGCCTCCAAAAGGCCTGGCCGGTCAGGCGTATAGACCACATTGATCGTGTTTTTATCATAATATTTCACCCGGGAACGACGGGAGACGCCTAGCATCCTGAAATAGCCATCCGAAACATAGCGGGAGTAAATCTTTCCGCCAGTGACATCATAAATAGCTATTCCAACGGGGACCTCACGTAGAATCTTTTGGGAAAGTTTAGCGGTGATTTTCAGCTGTGCCATTCGGTTTACTCCTTGTTGCTCTTAGAAAAGAAGTATTTTGTTTTTACAGAAATCCTAAACTCATTATAGTTTTTTTGACCCTTGTTAGCAATTGAATGCTGTGGAAACCGACATCGAGAGCATTTCGTTAGTGGCTAAGGACAAGGCTATGATAGACTCAAAGTGATTCCAGCCCCCTGGACGGAAGAAAAAGGAGTGACGACTATGACTAAAACAACGGATGTCGCCATCATCGGATTCGGTAAGGCTGGGAAGACCCTCGCCGTCAAATTAGCCAGTGCTGGGAAGTCGGTTATCCTGATGGAAGAGAATCCTAAACGTTATGGCGGAACGTGCATCAATGTGGCTTGCATCCCCACGAAGACTCTGACCGAAAAAGCCCTCCTATCCGCAAAGATCGGCGGCAGCTGGAATGGTCGTAAAACCTTCTTTGCCAATGCTGTCAGTGCCAAAGATAAGCTCATTGCTGTCTTGCGTGACAAAAACTATCATAAATTGGCCGACAATCCTGCGATTCAGGTCATCGACGGCCACGCCTCCTTTATCGATAACACCCATCTCAAGGTCAATGATGATGTGATCGAAGCCAAGACGATTGTCATCAACACAGGTTCGAAAGCCTTCGTGCCTCCGATTCCGGGAGTTGACAGCAAACGGGTCTATACGAGCGAGAATCTTCTGGAACTGACAGATCTCCCTAAGCGACTGGTCATTGTCGGTGGCGGGTATATTGGTTTGGAATTCGCCTCCATGTTCCTTAACTTCGGGTCTCAGGTGACGATGCTGCAGAAAGAAGAGGGCTTCCTTCCTCGCGAAGACGAGGAAGTCGCCAAAGCCATTGAGGCGGACTTTGCCAAACGTGGCCTGGTTCTCATAAAAGGTGCTGATACCAAGGCCATTACCTCGGCCAAGAATCATGATACCGTCCATGTCAAAGTCGGAGAGAAGACCTTACGGCTTCCGGCTGACGCCATCCTGATTGCGACTGGCCGCAAAGCTAACCTTACCGGTCTGGAACCGAAGAAGGCCGGCGTCCAGTTGAATCAACGAGGCGCCATCCAGGTCGATAGCCACGATAAGACGATTGTCAGCAACATCTATGCCGTCGGGGATGTCGCCGGTGGACTGCAGTTCACCTACATTTCGTTAGATGATGCCCGGATTGTTCTTAGTGATATGAATGGTGGAACAAGAACAACGGAGAACCGCGGTTTTGTTCCGTATTCGGTCTTCATCGATCCTCCGTTCTCGCGAATCGGTCTCAGTGAGAAGGATGCCAGAGCCAGCCATGAAGTGCTGGTCGCAACGCTTCCTGCTGCCGCCATTCCCAAGGCCGGCATCTTAGAAAAGACCAGCGGTCTTCTCAAAGCCATTGTGGACAAGAACAGCCATGAGATCTTAGGTGTTCACCTCTATTGTGCGGAAAGCCATGAGATGATCAACCTCATCAAGCTGGCAATGGATCATCATCTGCCGTATGAAGCCTTACGGGACAACATCTACACCCATCCGACTATGAGCGAAGGCTTCAACGACCTCTTCGCGAACCTCAAATAGCTGGCGATGAAAATGACTCCTGCGATATTCTCGCAGGAGTCATTTTTTAAGATAGCGTCGCTAAGTGGCTTTAGGCAAAGAGGGGACCTAAAACCTCCTTAGCAATGCTCGGAATTAATATTCCTGTCCGGATTCCGTCTCTTTGCGAACCTTTTCCTGAACCTTGATCTTATCGAGAGCAATCAGGGTAATGAACACCGCATCGACGACAACGGCAGCGGCAACGACACCCCAGGCAATATCCATGCCGATTCTCCAAGGAGACTTGGTGTAATGGAAGCTGGCTCCCGGAGTAAGACCGACAAGAATGTTGGAATTAGCCTTGTTGTAGAGAGTATGCTTGGTGGCATCCTTAAGCCAATAGACTGCGGTCGCGGATTCCGTATCATACAGACCGTTGGAACCGTTGTTGGTCAAGGTCAGCGCACCGCCGCGTCTCAGCATGAAGTCCGTCGTCATATAGGTGTTGGGCTGACCGCCGGCATCGGTGATGGTGGTTCCGGTATAGCCGCACTCGTCCCGAAGGATGTCATTGATGGCAACCGAAGCACCCGCCCAGGTCGCACCGACACGGTTGTAAGAAGTCATAATACCCGTCGCGGCCGGCATTTCAGTGGTTGTGAGAACATATTTGCCGTTGGCATCGGTAGCATAGTGCTTGACGTTCATCTTGGCTTCCTTGATGTAGATTTCCCACGGTTTGACGTAGATTTCACGGAAGGCCTGCTCCGTCACATAGGTGCAGTAGCCGTTTTTCTGACGGTTCGTTTCCTGTTCGTTGAGGACAAAGTGCTTCATGAAGACGATCATGCCCTTCTCCGAAGCACCGCTAGCCTCCGAAGCAGCCATCTTACCGGCTAAGAGAGAATCTTCACTGTAATACTCGTAATTACGGCCACCGAAAGCAGACCGATGGGTATTGGCGCCATAGCCATAGAGACCGGTAATCAACGAGCCGCCAGCTAATTGGTTGCAATGGCTCTCTTCGCCGAAGGCATCGCCAATCTTCTTGGCCAGTTCCGTGTTGAAGGTGGCAGCAACCATCGGATCGCCGCAATACCACTTGTTGATGTTCTTGATGTTAAGGGCATGAGCGTAATAGCCGTACGGAGAATCGGCATCGTAGGAGATCGGGACGCCATTATCCTCATCCGCCAGTTCGTTCCAGCCGCCGTTCATGAACATATTGGCCATGCTGTCAACGGTGAACTGATTGAGATAGTCATCCCACTTGGTATCGGAGTAACTGACACCCCGCATATCGGCCAAGGTGTAGCTGGTCTTGTCGGTATTGACTTCAGGCATCGTCTTGATGTTCTGGTTCTCATCAGCCCAGACATCATAGACGCCGACCTGCTTCAAAGCCCGGGAATCCGTCATCTTGTAATCATCGCCGGTCGGAGCCGTCGGGAAGGAAGCCTTGAAGTCGGCACGGGTGAAGCTATGAGCATAGCCATCGCCGGTCGTGCCTTCGTTGTAGGCCTTGAACTTGTAATTCAGTTCATCATCTTCCTTATTGATAGCTTGGGTCTTATCCGTCTTCCGTTTACCATCTTTCTTATCGGTGAAAACCTTCTTGGCAGAAAGGTTGGTGCTCCAAAGATGACTGTCTTTGGTGGTGCCGGTCTCGTTATCGATGGTAGCCCAGGAATGAGCGTTGTCGGAAAGATAGAAGTTGTAGGTGCCCTTATCGAGAACATAGGCCTTCTCCGTCTGATAGTCGTAGGTGGTGAAATAATCCTGGTTGATGGTAATCGTCACCGTCTCGCTCTTGCCAGCTTCCAGCATACCCGTCTTGGCAAAGCCACCCAAGACGACGTGGGCTTTCTCAGCCTCGCCTTTCTCCCAGGGAGCATTCACATAGATCTGAGCAACTCCTTTGCCGGCAACCGAACCGGTATTGGTGATTTTAACCTTGAAAACATAGTTCCCGGTTGTTTCATCATAGGTAGGAGTCTCCGCATATTCTTCGCTGAAGGTGGTGTAGCTCAGGCCATAGCCAAAGGGATAGACAACCGCCTTATCATAATCAAAGCCAGTGTAGTTGCCCTGCTTGGCTTCTGCAGCAGCCGTCTCATAATAACGGTAACCGACATAGATGCCTTCCTCGTATTCGACAAAGTAGGTTTCCTGCTGATAGGAGTTCAGATCCGCCGAGTTGCTGTAAAGGAACGAACCGAAGTTCTGATAGGAAGGATCATCCCTAAGAGTCCGGGCATAGGTATCGACCAGATGACCGCTGGGGTTGACCGTTCCGTCAAGAATGTTAGCTAAAGCGGTACCGCCCTGGCTGCCGCAGCAGCCAGCCCAGATGGCTGCCTTGACCTTCGAGAAATCATAGGTCTTCTTGGAATACGGATCCGTATAGATGCCCTCCGCGGAAAGGTTGGGATCCTGAGCAGAAAGGAATCCTAATTCCATCGTATTGGCAGCATTGACAACCAAGACGATCTTGCTGAAATGCTTGCTGGCATAGTCAATCAGAGCCAGTTCGGCATTGTTCAGCGACAGACCGGTACGGTGATACTCGCCGGCGCCGCTATCCATCGACTGATCACTGCCTTCGCCGGAATTCCGTTTGATGGTGATGACGGCCGTATCGTATTCGCTATAGGTGGCTTCCGCTGTGGCTAAGGCCGCCGCCGGATCATCGAATTCGCCGTGGCCGGCCGCATAGAGGGCATTCACGGCCGCATTGGTAGTGAATTTATTCTCCAGACCTTTTCCTAAGGAAACGGCACCATCCGTGGTGGCCGGATCCTCACCGCCGGACATATTGTTATGCCAGGAATAGTAGCCTAAAATCGTGACTTTCGTTGTCTGCTTAAGCGGCAAGGCGTTGTCATCGTTCTTCAGAAGGGTCATGCCTTCCTCCGCGGTGAGCTGCGTGACTTGCTGAGCATTCTTCAAAGCTTCGTCCTGACTCTTGCAGGTATAGTCGATATAATTGGCATCCAGACCCGTACCGGTATCATCGGTCACCAACGTACCCCGGAAGAGCAGATCCAGGTTCTTAGCCTGCAGACCGGTTCCAATGGTCAGTCCGCCCATAATCGCTAAGGCGGCAACACCGATGACACTCAACGTGATAATCCGACTTTTCTTTGCTTTATTCATAATGAATGTTTCATTATCCTTTCTTTACTTCACCGGATTCTTCCTGGCAAACTGACGCTGATAGAGCAAAAAAGCACCATTGGCGATCTTGACGGCAGCCGTCAGGAGGCAAAGGCAGAGAAGGAGAGTAGGGTAGGCAGTCTTACGGAAGTAGACATCGCCCTGAAGCGCCGGCTTCAGATATTCTTCGAGGAAGTTGTGGTATTCGTTGCTGCTGCTGGCACAGAGGACACAGAACTTATCGACATTGAAGAGTAGAATCGCTCCGATAATCAAGGTACCGGCCATGATGAATTCCAGAATGGCCCGTTTCTTGTTGGTGCCTTTGGTGTGGATGATCTTCAGATACATAAGGGAGCAGATGATCACCGTCAGCAAGGGTAAGGCAAAAACAATGCAGGTATAGATATCAAAGTTGAACTCATGGTATCCCTGAATCATCATCTCGCCCATGCCGTAATAGATGGTCTGCCAGCCAGGATAGGTGAACCCATCCTGATACTTGGTTCCTTCCCGGGTCTTGATGGAAACGACACCGACGAAATTGAAGCAGATCAGGAGCACCAAGGAGACCACGGCAAGAATCAGAGAGACAATGACCAGGATGGTCCGGATCTTGTTAAGCTTCTTCAGCTTTAGAGCAACAAGGGTATCTTCCATGGTTAAGCCGCCGGAGTATAGGTCAGCACACAGCTAATCGTCGACGTGCCGCCCTACGAAGAGACTTCAAAGGAATAAGTCATCACATAGGAAGTGCCATCCTTCGTCGAAACCAAGGATGTATTGTCCTTGAACGTAGCCGTAAAGACATCGCCCGCAAAGGTATACGTACCCGATTTGGTCAGAGTGGTTCCGGTATAAAGATAGGCAGTATTGAGAACAGTAAGATTGAGACTGACTTTCTTTTCGCCGCCATCCGGTCCTTGAGTCGTATACGAACCGGTAAAGGCATATTTCGTTTCACCATCAAAGTCGGCATTGGTAAGCTCAGTCCAGCTGATGCTCGAATCCAGCGAGGCAAAGACGGTATAAGAAGAATAAGACATACGATAGGCAGGATGACTGGCGTTGACCGAGTAATCCGCAGCGTAGTCCTTGTCATTAAGCGTCATCGTCATCTTATGGTTCGTCTTATCCTCCGTCCAGGTGCCGCCTAAGGTGACGGAACGGCTGGAACCGCTGGGGGTATTGATGACGACGCTGTTATCGGAATGCATGTAGAGGTAGACATAGGCAACCGAATTGTTGTTTCCGGTGCCCGTACCGGTGAAGGTATAGGTGCTGTCTCTTTCATCCCAGGTCTTGTAATCCGTTGCTAAGCTCTTCCGGAATTCGGAATCCTTGGCCTGCATGAAAACCGTCTCTGTTCCTAAGGTCGCATCCGGCGTGCAAAGATAATAGAACTCATGACGTCCCTGAATCTTGTTGTAATCGACATGGACAACTGTGTTCTTGCTGTCAATGAAGTTAAGGATGTAGCCATAGCCCTTTTCTAAGGACCACGTTCCACTGACGGTAAACGGATCCGCAGGTACGACGGAAGTCGAAGCAACCGAAGTCGAGGCGGCGCTAGTCGCAGCCGTCTGAGTATTGGCCCCCATCGGTCCCATACCGCCGCCGGTCTGGGCAACTTCGCTGGAGTATGTTCCAGTCAGCTTAAAGGAATTGTCCTTGGCCAGATTGAGCGCCAGCTTATAGTTTTTCTTATTGTTGAAAGCCACTTCAGCATCCCAGGTCGAACTCGTCACGGCAACAAAGGACTGCTCAAACTCGGACCCGGCAGAAGTGGATGTTTTCTTTTGGCAGCCGGCTAACGCTAGTCCGGAAACCGTCAGCACGGCAAGTAAGGACATCTTTTTTACGAATGATTTCATTTTTCAACCCCTTTCTTGATTTGAAAATCATTTGAAAAAAGGTTACCATTTCAAAATCTGAAAGGGCTTTTCCGGTGCTGTCCGGCACGTAAAAAGGGATACAAAGCAATCAAGTGGGACGAAACGTATCTTTTTAGGGATGAATCAGAAATTGAGGAATTCGTTCTTATTCGTCAATTCGAGGTACTGTTTCATAACGCTTTCTTTCAGCTTCCGGCTGAGGGTAAGAAGGGTATTGTTTGTGAGAGTCACCTCGTCATTTCCGAACTTTCGGATGAACCGGTAATTCACCAGAAATCCCTTTTGGATTCGGATAAAACCATCGGCGGAAAGCTTTGCTTCCAGCTCCTTCATCGGTAAGCGGAGATCCATCGTTGTCCCATCCTGAAGATGCAGACATTGATAGTTGCGGTTGCCTTCGGCATAGACAACGGAAAAGATATCCAAGGCCACGACTTCGCCTTTGATTTTGATCTTACGGATCCGCTCTTGCTGGATGGCTTCATGGTTGGTCTGACAATAGAGATCGACAATCTTGGTAAGATCGGCAATAAACTTATCTTTTCGGATAAACCCAAAGGGTGTGACGCTGAAGCATTCAAAGACTTTCTGTTCATCGCTTGAGAGGAAGATGATTTCACTGGAGCAGCCTTGATTCCGTAGCTTCTGCGCTACCTGAATTCCGCTGTAAACAGGCATATTGACATCCAGGAAATAGGGGTCATAGATCTCCGTCGTCAGGCCCTCGACAAAGCTTTCAGGGCGGGAGAAACTGACCACCTGACAATCTACCCCTGCCGCCTTGAAAGCGCCCTGGATGGCTCCTGAGAAGATCGGCAACGAGGCGATAGAATCATCCAACAAAGCAATTTTCAGCATCGGGGTGACTCTTCCTTGTTCTTTTCATTGATTTCCAAAAGGACATAGGTCTTGAAGAAGCCTTGCTCAATCTTGTAGTCAACGACGCCATTGTACTTTTCGGCGATGTTATGGATGATCTTCGTCCCATAGCCATGGCCGGCTTCTTTCTTATCCGTCTCCAAAGAGAGAGACTTCTGCAACGTAGGATTCTGGCAGGAGATTCTCAGATAATTCCGGTAAAGAACCAGCGAGAAGCTGATTTCAGGATTGACGGCTTTATCCCGGATACAGGCTTCCATCGCATTATCAAGAATATTGGATATCACGCTGGAAAGCTCTGCTTCATTGAAAGGCAGCAGCGGAGGAACAACGACGTTGTAGGTGATCTTGATGTGCTGCACTTCAGCCTTGGACTGTTCCAGATTCAGAATGGCGGAGACAGCGGCATTGCCGCAGTCCACGAAATGGAACACCGGCGAATTCAGTTCATTCAGGCTGGCAAAGTATTTTTCCAGCTCATCATATTTCTTATCCTTCAGCAGCATTTCCATCGAAGCATACTGATTCTTCAGGTCATGTTTGATGGAACGGATGTCGTTTTTGTTTTTCTCGCTGAGAGTGATCATCATCTTTTCACTCGACGTCAGGGTGGCCTGAGCCTGAAGTTCAATGTTCTTGTTTTCGCTTTCGGTCAAAGCAAAGAGGGCATAGTAAGAGAAAGACAGAATACCCAAAAGCACGATAAAGAGCACGAGGAAGAAGACATACAAGAGCGGATAATCATCTGTCGTCAGCACAAAGTCCTGGAAGAAGGTTGACCCGATGATGAGAAGGGAAATCAAAAGAAGGAGCGAGGCAATAGTCTTGCTGATGACAGCAAATTTGGCAATATTGAAATGATGCTCAAAAAATCCCATCAGGACAACGATAGGATAAGGAACAATCCGGGCAAAATAGATCCAGCCTTGGTTTTTCGTTGCAAAGCCAACTGCTTTGCCTAAATTCTGATTGATACGGATGACCACCATCATCGTGGAGAGGAAAATCATCAGTTTGATGGCAAAGACAAGTTTCTTCCTATCGCGGAGGAAAACAAAGAAATAAAGAGCGGCAACTAATAAAGAAGCAAAGGAAAGGAGCATTGGGAGCAAAGCTCTATTGCTTTTAGGAACAGGAAGCAGGGTTGTGAGAAATGCCATCAGAGTAAAGACACCAAAGGTTCCTAAGACCTTCAGGAACGAAAAAAGAAGGGACTTCCAACCGGAGACATAGGTTTTCTCATCTGAAAGGAGGAGACCCAGGGAAAAACATAGGAGCATAGCAATAAACGTGGCATCGTACATCCCCTGGAATATGGTGAAATCCATTTCCTGTCACCTCACTTGTCAATTATATAGCAAAAGCCCAACCCAGCCGTTCCCGCCATTCCATAAGAAAAGAAAACGTCCCATCTTCTATGGAATATTCCTTTCAGAAAGTTAAATAGGGTTAACTTTTTTAGAAGACTAGAAAAGGCGAAAAATCGGATAACTTAGGCAAAAAAGATTGACAATTAGTGCTACCTAACTTATAATAGGAGACGCACAAGAGGCCAAGCCAATGGTATTAACTCAAGCGGCAAGCAGGGAAGAGCTGAGAATCGTGAAAGTCAACACGGATTACCGGCATCGCCGGCATTTGGAAAACCTATCGATCATCCCCGGAGCAAACGTTACCTGTCTCCTCAACCGGGATGGCGATGTTGTCTTGAAGGTCCGGGACGGACGGATTGCCATCAACCGGGAGTTTGCCCAAGTCATCGACGTGGAGTCTCTGAACCCCGACTGTTTTGAATTGGTCAAAGGCAGGCGTGTTCCTACCCCCGACGCCTTAGCGCGTTTCCAGAAGGAAGACGCCCAGTGCGTTGAAGAAGAGAAAACCATGAGAAAACAGCTGGCGAAGCTTCACCAGGAAAAGGACGGCAAGTGAAATGTTCCAAGTCGCATTGATCGGCAATCCGAATTGCGGGAAGACCACCATCTTCAATAATCTGACAGGCAGCCAGGCCCATGTCGGCAACTGGCCGGGAGTGACCGTCGAAAAACGGGAAGGCATTTATAAAAAGAAGAAGGATTTTCCGGAGGATATCGATATCGTCGATCTTCCCGGCATCTACTCTTTGTCTCCTTATACTCCGGAAGAAGTCGTCAGCCGGAACTTTTTGATTGATTCCAAGCCTGATGCCGTCATCAACGTCATCGACAGCACCAATCTGGCCCGGAATCTTTTCCTGACCACTCAGCTTCTGGAAATGGATATTCCGGTCGTGATTGCCCTGAACTTCATGGATGTGCTCGACAAGAAGGGCGATACCATCGATATTGCCGCTCTCTCCAAGAGTCTTGGCGTGCCGGTGGTGCCGGTCTCGGCGCTGAAGACCAAAGGCATGCAGGATCTGGTGGCCGCGGCTTTCAAGCTCAAAGGCACAACCCGCAAGGGACAGTTAAGCTTTGTCGATCCCAGCATCCTGGAGGCCTGCAAGGTTCTTGTTCCGCTGGTGGAGGCAGAGAAGATCTCCTCGCCGCTCTTTATTGCATCAAAGCTCCTGGAAGAAGATTCCATTGTCACTGATCAGTATCAGCTGTTAGCCAAGAAAGCCCATGAGATTGTCGTCTCCAAAGGCTTAGCAACTCTGGATAAGGACTTGGAAAGTGTTATTGCCGATGACCGTTACTGCTATATTGAAAAACAGCTCTATCCTTGCTATCACCGTCTGGTCAAGGCACCGAAGATCTCGTTCTCCGACCGGGTGGATAAGATCCTGACCAACCGTTTCTTAGGACTGCCGATCTTTGCCCTCATCATGTATGTGATGTTCTCCATTGTCTTCGATAATGATTTCCTGAAGATGGGAGCCATGGGCTTAGGCCCGGTCCGTCCTTTCTTTGAGGAACAGACGGCAGGCATGCCCTCTCTTGGCATCCTTCTTCAGGATACTTTGGACTGGGTGCTGAACCATTGGCTGGTCGGGCTGATTGCCAACGGACTGACGGCGGCCAGTGCCCCGGCCTGGGTGACGTCGCTGATCTGTGACGGCTTATTGAATGCCGTCTTCACGGTCGTCACCTATCTTCCGCTCATCATCTTGCTGACCTTGTTCATCCAGATTCTGGAAAATTCGGGCTATATGGCCCGGGTCGCCTTTGTCTTTGATAGGCTCTTACGCCGTTTCGGTATCTCTGGACGCTGCGTCGTGCCTCTCATTTCCTGCTTCGGCTGTGCGGTTCCTGGCATCATGGGAACCCGGACCATCGACAATCAGCGGGAGAAGGTGCTGACCATCTCCTTGACGCCTTTCTTCAGCTGCGGTGCCAAGCTGCCGATTTATATGGGTGTCGGCACCAAGCTTATCTCAGTGCTGACCGGCGGTGCCATCGACGGCGGACTGACGGCCTTCATCCTTTATGCCATCGGCATTGTGGTCGCTATCTTAGCGGGTTATTTCTCTAACCGCTTCATCATCCAGGGCGACAGCTCTCCTTTCATCATGGAATTCCCGCCGTATCTGGTGCCGCAGTTCAAATCCACGATGTTAGCCTTATGGGACGAAACCAAACGGTTTCTGAAGCGTGCCGGTACGGTCATTGCCCTGATGAGCCTTCTCTTATGGTTCTTGACGAACTTCAGCTGGAACTGGCAGCTGGTCAGCACCTTAAGCAATGGCACCAAGGATATCGAGTCTTCCATCATCTATTCCATCGGCGTCTTCATCCAGCCGATCTTCTATCCGTTAGGTTTTGGCAAAGGTGCCGATGGCTGGAAGTACATCATCGCCGCCTTCACCGGCGTGATTGCCAAGGAGCAGGTGGTTGCCACCATGGAATCCTTAGGCATCCTCAAGAGCGGCTTAGCCGCCAGTGATATCACGATCTCGTTGCCGGCCATCTTCAGTTTCCTGACCTATAACCTCCTTTCTCTGCCTTGCATTGCCGCCATCTCAACGGCCAAAGGCGAGCTGAAATCCAAGAAGAATTTTCACTATGTGCTGGCTTTCTGGCTGATCGTCTCCTATGTCGTCTCCTTCATCGTCTATGGCATCGGCTCCTTGTCTTTCCTTGGGACAGAAAGCTACACCTCGTTAGAACTCGGCGTTGAGATTGTTTCTCTTGTTTTCGTCCTTGCCGTCGTCCTGCTTTTCGTCATCAATCACGTCTACCGTCTGAAAAAAGGTCAGGGCATCCATCTCTTCTCGTTCCGGGTCGATGATCCCAATCAGAGCCTAATCAAAGAAGCCAGCATGAGGACAGATACTGACAGTGGCGATCGTTCCTTCCTGGCCCAGTCCATCGGGGCCAGTGATGCCGGAAAAGAGCCTAAGAATGGGCATTCTTGCCATTGTGGATAACTTTTGATTTTGAAATGAAAACAGTTTCATTTTCAAATCAAGTGAAAAGTTCAAAAAAGTCTTGCAATTTCAAAGTTGAGACTCTATGATATATAGGCTTTTAAAAGAAGCACAGCCTCTTAAGTTAAACAAGAGAGACTGAAAAACTTAATTTAGCTAATAAATTCCAACATAAAAATTCCTTTTGCTCTCTTCCTCGAATCTTCGGATTCGGGGAAGTTTTTTTTATCCTTTTTTGACAGAACGATATCCCGTCAGGGTGTTATAATCGAGCTATGAAAAAAGAATATAGTTACGGTGCCATCGTTTACCGCCTCAAAGGAACCCAGCCGGAGATCCTGATCGAGCATATGCATTTAGGTCACATTTCCCTTCCCAAAGGTCATATCGAAGAAGGCGAGTCTCCGCTGCAGTGTACGTTACGGGAGATCAAGGAAGAGACCAATCTCGACGTCGACGTTGATATGGGCTTCAGCCACACCATCACCTATTCCCCGCAGCCCGATGTCAGCAAGGACGTGACCTTCTATGTCGCCAAAGCTCTCTCCACCCTGATCATCCCTCAGTCGGAAGAAGTCAGCTATGCGGAATGGGTCAGCCCGGAAAAGGCCTTGGCCTGTCTGACCTTCAAGAGCGACAAGGAAACCTTGGCGCTGGCCTTAGCCTATTTGAGTAAGAAACTCAAGGATGCGAAGTAAAGAAGCCATCCATTACAATATGAGCCGCATCAAGGGGAAGGACACCTCGATCGAACTCCGGCTCAGGAAAGCACTCTACCAGTCCGGCTACCGCTACCATGTCAATGTGAAGTCCTTGCCGGGTCATCCGGATATCGTCTTAACCGTGGCTAAAATCGCGATCTTCTGTGACGGTGACTTCTTCCATGGCTATGACCTGACCAAGACGGAAAGCCAGCTGAAGGCTCATGCCGACTACTGGAAAGCCAAGATCGAGCGTAACCGTCAGCGCGACCGTCTCAATGACGAGCGCCTGGTGGCATTAGGCTATACGGTCCTGCACTTCTGGGAACATGAGATCAATCAGTCCTTGGAAGACTGTCTTGCCGAAATCGCCGATGCCGTCGTTCTTAGGAAGAACCCTGCCCTCTAGAATCATTCTTCTTCTTTCCGGGAGGGGTTTGTCTTAAAATAGTAGGCATACGAAGGGAGCACGTGCCATGACTAAAAAATTTCAGGTCATCAGCTGGGTCACCTATGGCGTCAGCTTAGCCGTCTTCATTGCGTTGGAAGTCCTGGGCTTTGTCCTTTATCATAAGAGCTATCCCAGCTCCAACATGACCATCTTCTATATCATTGCTCCGCTCTTAACTTTCTTCCTGCTCTCCTTGGATCTGATCTATGTCATCTCCGGCAGCTTCCTCAAGAAGGACACCACCAGTGAGAACGGCAAGACCCATGTCAATTATTACGATGACTGGAGTGAGGTTCCGCAGAAATCCAAGGTCCTCAAGATCGCTCTGATCAGCAGCATCTATGCTGTCTGTCTTGTCGAAGCTCTCCTCTTCTTCATCCTCTTCGGCTTCGTTCTGGCTGCCGCTTAATACCCAATAAAAGAAGAGGGGCTGTCAGGCATCGCCTGGCAGCCTTTTTCTTGTTGCTACCGATAGAGATCGTCCAAACTGTAAAGCGGAATTCCGAGAGCTTTGATCTCGCTGGAAAAACCGCTTTTTGAAAAGAAGCCAATCCGATCAAAAGGAAGTTTAGTCTTCTGAATACTGTCTTTTTCTTGCTGAATATCTTTCATTTTCAACGGCTGGGAATAGTATTTGCACTCATAGTCGGTGTAGCCTTGGCTATCCTTAGTGACAACATCGAACTGGCCGTTGATCCGTTCCTTCGTCAGCGGATCTTTAAGCGTATACGTATAACTGCCTATCGCTAAAAGGCTGGGTGTCAGCTTTTTCAGGCGGTTTTCCCGGATCAGGAACTGCCGTGAGACCAGCTCAAAGATATGAGGAAGATAGCTGCGGAAAAGCTTGTCTTTGATGAACGTCTGATAAAGGTCCTCAGGCGAATAGAGGAGGGCATACGACCGCGTAGGAACATAGAAAGAGTAATAAAAACGCAGGAACGGGTCTTTGATCGCATAGGTAGCATTCTTTTCATCCTTGCTGTTCAACGCTATCTCTTTTTCAACCAGAGACATGGAAACAAGCTTCTTAAGAATATAAGTGGCCCCGTTAAGACGGCTGTCTGGGAAAAGCTGATTGATATCCGAATAACGTAACTGGCGGGACCCCAAAAGAGTGAGGACAGCATTGGCATTTTCCACGGATGAAAGTTCTTCGCTCAGCAATAAATCGGCTTCGCTTTGCAGCACGGCATTCTTGCTGAAAAAGAGACGGATCAGGTTCTCTTCCACGCTTTGCTGCGCATCCAAAAGAGAAAGATAATGCGGGACGCCGCCAAAGCAGCCATAGAGAAAAAGCTTTTCCTCCGCCGTACGGTTGGGATAAAACTTAGCGGCCAGATCATAGTCAAAAGGCTCTAAGGAAATAACATCCGTGAAACGCCCATACAAGGGGGCATTGTTATCAATGATGGACAGCATAATCCGCACCAGGGATCCGGAAAGAATGAGCGTCAGTTTGCTCTCATGCTGAAAGTCGTCAATGAAATGCTGAAAGGTACTTTCCGTCAAGCCATCCGGCCTGCGGAAATAAGAATATTCATCGATGACAAGAACTGTCTTTTCGGTTTTTGAACGGTTTCCGATGAAGGTGAGAACATCTTCCAAGGAACCAAAAGACAAGGGCAATTGATAAGCCTGAGAAACCACATCGACCAAGGCAGAAAAGTTGACGCTGTAGATCGTCTTCGAGGCTTCAAAGACGATCTTCCTTGTGGTCACCTTTTCCAAGAACTGACGGATCAGTTCCGATTTTCCTACCCGGCGGCGACCATAAAGGAGGACAGCGGAAAAGCCGTCTTTGGCTAAGGCGTGCGTAAGAATCTGACTTTCTTCCTGACGTCCAATGAAGTCCATATTTTTGCCTCCGCTATCTACGCAAATCCATTTTACGCAAATCCATTTGCGTTGTCAAGTTAGCGTGTTTAACGCACTTTTTAAATCCTTGAGTACAGCAAGGTGATACGCAAATCGATTTGCGTTGTCTTGTTTTTCTCATTCGGATTCTGTCTTTTTCGGGCTCAAAAAAGTCCCTTCCGCCCGCAGGCGAAGGGGACTTTCTAAGTTGCAGCTTATTAGAACTGGAACTTCTTGAAGGAATGCTTTCCTTCGAAGACAGCATTGTCGCCGAGCTCTTCCTCAATGCGGAGAAGCTGGTTGTACTTAGCCATACGATCCGTACGGCTGGCAGAACCGGTCTTGATCATACCGGCATTGATAGCCACAGCCAAGTCAGCAATGGTGGTATCTTCGGTCTCACCGGAACGGTGAGAGACCATGGTGGTATAGCCGTTGGTCTGAGCTAAGCGGATGGTATCCAGAGTCTCGGTTAAGGTACCGATCTGGTTGACCTTGATCAGGACAGAATTGGCAGCACCCATCTTGATGCCCTTGCGGACGAAGTCGACGTTGGTGACGAAGAGATCATCGCCGACGAGCTGAATCTTGTTGCCAAGCTTCTTGGTCAGTTTGACCCAGCCATCCCAATCGTTCTCAGCTAAGCCATCCTCGATGTTGATGATAGCCGGATGTTCTTCGACCATCTTGGCGAGATAATCAATCATCTGGTCGGAGGTGAAGGAACCTTCGCCGGAACGCTTCATCTCATACATATGGGTTTCTTCGTTGTAGAACTCAGAGGAAGCAAGATCCATACCAAGGAAGATCTGCTCGCCGAGCTTATAGCCAGCTCTTTCAACAGCTTCGGAGATCAGATCGAGAGGCTCGGCATTGCCGTGCTTGCAGGACGGAGCAAAACCGCCCTCATCGCCGACACCGGTCTCATAACCCTTCTCCTTGACAACCTTCTGCAGAGCATGGAAGGTCTCAACGCCAGCCCGTAAAGCTTCGTGGAACGAATCGAAGCCGGCAGGAATGACGAAGAACTCCTGGAAATCAACCGTGGACTGAGCATGCTTGCCGCCATTGACGACGTTCATGCAAGGAGTCGGAAGAACTTTGGCGTTGGTTCCGCCAATATACTGATAAAGCGGCATATGAAGGGACTTCGCTTCTGCTCTGGCCGTCGCGAGAGAAACGCCGAGGATCGCGTTAGCACCCAGGTTCTTCTTGAACGGAGTGCCATCGAGCTTCAGCATCGTCTCATCGACATTGACCTGATCCATGGCCTCTAAGCCAATGACCTTCGGAGCAATGACATCATTGACGTTCTTGACAGCCTTTAAGACGCCAAGTCCGCCAAAACGCTTCTTGTCGCCATCACGGAGCTCGAGAGCTTCGTTCTCACCGGTGGAAGCACCGGAAGGGACAATAGCGGAAGCTAACGTACCATCTTCAAGACCGACTTCAACTTCGATTGTAGGATTGCCGCGAGAATCTAAGACTTCGCGAGCGTGGACATGATTGATTTTTGCCATTGAGTTATCTCCTTTTAATGACGTCTCTATTATAACTAAAAAATAAGGGAGAGTTAAGTAGAAAACAAGCGACACCAACGCGACTGCTTCTTTCGTGCGTATTCTTCCCTTGATTTGGCAAGAATAGATACGTGTTTTCCGTTTACAGGGTAGCCTTGAGTTCTAAGATCTCATCCCGGAGCTGAGCGGCCTGTTCGAAGTCGAGATCCTTGGCCGCCTGAGCCATCTCTTTGGAGAGCTGAGAAATCTGGAATTCCGTCTCTTTCTTGGTCAGCTTGGCCTCGCTGTTGATATGCTTCTTGTTGGCCTTGTCATCCACCATATGTAACGGAGCCTGGATCGGCTTGATGATGGTCGTCGGCGTGATGTGATGCTCGTCGTTATAGGCCATCTGGATCTGCCGGCGCCGCTGCGTCTCCTTGATGGTGATACTCATCGCATCGGAAATGGCATCGCAGTACATGATGACCTTGCCCTGGCTGTTACGGGCAGCGCGGCCGGCAATCTGGGTCAGAGAACGGGCACTGCGTAAGAAGCCTTCGCGGTCGGCGTCTAAGATGGCAATCAAGGAAACTTCCGGAATATCAAGGCCTTCCCGTAAAAGATTGATGCCAACCAAGACATCGTAAATGCCTTTTCTGAGCTTGTAGATGATCTCGGTCCGCTGCAGGGTCAGGATCTCATGCTGAAGATAGGCGACCTTCAGGTCGTGAGTCTTGAAGAAGTCCGTCAGGTTGATGGCATCCTTCACCGTCAGAGTGACGACTAAGACACGCTCATTCTTCTTGATCCGTTCCTGGATCTCAGCCATCAGGTCATAGACCGGGTTGTTGGTATTGTAGCGGACTTCAATCACCGGATCGAGAAGTCCGGTCGGACGGATGATCTGCTCTACCGGCTTATTGCCAACCTGCCCTAACTCATAATCGCCCGGGGTGGCCGAGGTGCAGATGACATTGTTGATCTTCTTTTCAAACTCCTCGAACTTCAGCGGCCGGTTATCCAACGCACTGGGCAGACGGAACCCGTAATCGACCAAGGTCTGTTTCCGGCTGCGGTCGCCATTGAACATGCCGCCGATCTGAGGAATGGTGACATGGCTTTCATCGATGAACATCAGGAAATCCGACGGGAAATAATCCAATAGAGTATAGGGAGTCTCTCCCTCTTGCCGGCCATCGAAGTGACGCGCGTAGTTCTCAATGCCCGAGCAGATGCCAAACTCCTCCAGGGAATCCAGGTCATGTTCGGTCCGGGTCTTCAGCCGCTCGCTTTCCAGGGCCTTGCCCTGGTCATCGAAGAATTTCAGCCGTTCATAAAGCTCTTTCCGGATGGTGGAACAGGCTTTCTGAATCCGGCCTAAGGACGAGGCATGTTCGTGAGCTGGGAAGATTGGGAAGTAGTCGATGGTATGAAGCACTTCGCCCGTGGTCGGACGGATCTGGTCAATCTCGGAGATCTGGTCGAAATCCGAGTAGATCCGTAAGAAATAGTCTTCGCCGCTGGGCGGATAGATCTCCATCACCTCGCCCCGGACCCGGAAGGTCCCGGGCTGCAGATCGATGTCGTTCCGTTTGTACTGGGCAATGATCAGCTTTTGGGAGATGGCATGGGTATCAAAGGGTTCCCCGACATGGAGCGTAAAGGCGAGATCCCGGTATTCGTTCGGATCGCTCAAACCATAGATGGAAGCCACCGAGCAGACCACGATGGTATCCTTCCGTTCCAACAGGGAATTGACGGCACTGGCCCGCATCATCTCAATCTCATCGTTCATCACGACTTCCTTGTCGATATAGGTATCGGTCTTCGGCAGATAGGCCTCCGGCTGATAGAAGTCGAAGTTGGAAATGAAATACTCCACCCGGTTGTAAGGGAAGAGCTCTTTGAACTCGCCGTAAAGCTGGGCTGCCAGGGTCTTGTTGTGAACCAGCACCAGCGTCGTCCGTTGGGCGGCCTGGATGATATTGGCCATCGTAAAAGTCTTGCCGGTACCGGTCGCTCCTTGGAGCACCTGCCAGCGTTTATTGGCTTTCAGGCCCTCAACCAGCTGAGCAATCGCCTGCGGCTGGTCGCCGGTCGGCTGATAACTGCTTTTCAGTTCAAACGGATGCGAAGGATCAGTCATAAGACCTCCTGAGTCAGCGGTCAGAGACTAAGGGCAAAGGGGAGCAAGTCCGCATTAAGGTATTGTCTTATTGTAATCCTAGACGGAAGGAAAAAGAACAAAGAAGCAAACAAAGAAAAGGGCCTTGGGTCCCTCAGGGTCCCAAGGTCCGATATCGCTTTCGGAATGCTTACTTCCAGGAGAGGGTGATGCGGCCGTCTTTGCTAGGCTTGATTGGGCTCTGTTCCTTGAGGTAGGCGGTGATCAGGTCATTGAAGGTTCCTGGGGTCGAGGTCGCGGTCGTGGCATCATAATAGCGGGTGGAGACGGTGCCCTGCCAGAAGCTGACGGTATAGGTCTTCGAAAGCTCAAGAGGGGAGCCATCGGCTAACGTCAGAGCCAGAATTTTGCTTCCAACCTCATTCCAAGGAGCATAGGTTGCTTTTAAGCCTTTGAACGCATAGACACAATCGGCAATGACATCATCCGTGGTGATGGAACCGCCATAAGGATGATTCAAGGCATCCGTTATCTGCTGGCCGGTCATCGTCGCCGTGATCAAGGTGGAGTTGTTGTCCAAGGAGCGCAGAGCCAGGAATTTGATCATCTGGGCGGTGAAGTCGCCCTGATAGATCCGCATCAGGTTGCCGCGGTAGGCGACGTTGTTGAGAACCAAAGAAATCTGAGAACCGGACTTGGCCTGGAACATGTCGCTGAACATCTCGGACGTCTCTAAGACCGTGAAGTCAGCTCCGGCACTGGCAATGACCGGGTCCGCGGCTTTGCCGACCCGGGCGGCGGCCACGTCGTCATCAACGGACTGGACGGCCTCATCCAAGGTCTTGGTCTTGTTGATCATATCCCGGATCCCTTGCCGCAAAGCTTTCATCGGGGAGTATTCCTTGACGGAATGAGGCAGTTCAAAGTATTCGGCAGTGACCGTCTGGTTCTTCTCAATATAGGGTTTGACGGAATTGAAGAGATCGTTGTCCGGATAAGTCGGATTCTTGGTGGCCGGGATCTCATTGCCGGTCAACAGCGTCTGCTGACCTTCATTGGAGGCATAGAAGGTTAAGAAGGTATCCGCAGCCTTTTCAACGGCCGTGGTCCGCTTGCTGTTCTTGGTGACACCAAGCCAGGACTTCGGCGTCTTGAGCAAAAGCCGGTCCTCCCCGTTTTCCGAGGGGAAAGGCATCGCCGAGACATCGGGATTGTCGGTGGTGGACGTAGAGCCAAGATAGTCGTTGATCATGGCAATCTTGCCGGCACGGAACTCCTTGGTTCTCGTGGTATAGGAGTAGTCGAAGTGACTGTCGTTCAGGGCGCCGTGATCGGCAAAAGGCTGCGCCAGGCTGAACATCGGATCAATATGGCCTTTGAGGACGGCTTTGCCGTTGCGGTAGTCTTCCAGCCAGGCACGGTTCGTCGTCCCGGCCAGCATCTTCTGGTAGTTCATGATTTCAAACGTCTTGAAGAACTCCTGATCATATTTGCCGTTAGGATTGAAAGGAGCGACCTGGCCGTTGGTATCCGCGGTGATCTTGTCGCAGAGCGTCAGAAACTCCGCGGTGGTCGTCGGAACCTGCCAGCCATACTAGGTGAACAGGGTCTTGTTATAAAGAATGCAGCCCATCGACACCGGGCCGAGGACCAGATAGACATGGCCATCGGTGGTATTCTGCAGAATGGTGCTGGCATCAAAGGTCGAAAGATAGGGCTTGGAGGTCAGATCTTCCAAGTAGGAGGTATCGATGCCCCAGGCGGTGGCACCGAAATAGAGAATATCCGGTCCGTCGCCGTTTTTGATCCAGTCATAATAGGGATGATAGCCGGCTTCGCCGCCGGCAATGTTCTCTTCAATGACCTGAATCGTCGGATTGGCTTTTTTAAAGGCCGTCACCAAGGCTTCGGGGATGCCGTTGCCGGAGATGACCAGCTGCGTCTTAAACGTATCCGGACGGTCGTAGGTCAGAATCTCATCGCTGGCCTGACCAAAGGAAGATCCTTTGGCCTGGCAGCTTAACAGGAAGACGCTTAAGGCGGATGCTGTGACGACTCTACTGAGCTTTGTCATGAGGAACCTCCTTGGCTTTGTTTTCCATGGCGACTTCGGCCGCATGGGTGATGCTGGCTAAGTCCACAGGCTTGCCGATATGGCCGTCCATGCCGGCTTCCCTGGCTTTTTCGATATCTTCCTTGAAGACGTTGGCCGTCATCGCCACAATCGGAATGGTCTTGGCCTGCGGATGGTTACTGGCACGGATGGCCTTGGTGGCCTCATAGCCGTTCATGTTCGGCATCTGGATATCCATGAAGATGATATCGAAGGTTCCTTTAGCCGAGGCTAAGAAGGTCCGATAGGCAATCTGGCCATCGGCGGCACAGGTGACCTGGAATCCGGCCTTGGTCAAAAGCATGCTGGCAATCTGCTGATTGATGGCATTGTCCTCGACCAATAAAGCCTTCTTTCCGGCAAAACTGATCGGAGCGGCACTGACTTCCTCTTTCTTGGGAAGGACATTGTCCGGAGCAATCTCAAACGGAATCTCGACTTGGAAGCTCGAGCCTTTGCCCAGCGTGCTGGTGACCGAGATCTTGCCGCCCATGGCTTCCGTGAAGCTCTTGCAGATGGCCAGACCCAGTCCCGTGCCTTCGATCTTCTGGGCATCGGTTGCGGCCGTCCTGGTAAACGGCGTGAAGATGGCTTCCTGATCTTTGGCGTCGATGCCGACGCCGGTATCGGTGACCGTGAAACGGAAGGCCGTCTGCTGAGCGGAAATGGCGTTCAGCTCCTCGACGGTGAGACTAAGCTTCCCGCCTTGCGGGGTGAACTTGATGACATTGTTCAGGAGATTGATCAGCACCTGATTGATCCTTAAGGGATCGCCTAAGAGGGTCTCATGCGTGAAATGATAAACGGTGGTGAAAGTCTGTTTCTTGGCTTCCGCTAATGGCTTGATGATGCCCTCGACTTCGCTGAGCTGCTCCTTGAGCGAGAAAGGCTCCTGCTCCAGACGGAGCTTACCGGATTCGATCCGAGACATATCCAGGATTTCGTTGATCAGTCTTACTAAGTGCTGTGAGGACGTCTTGATGGTCGCCAAGTAGGTCATGGCTTCATCGAAATCCTTCGCCTGCAAGGCAAAATCGGTCATATTGACGATGGCGTTCATCGGGGTACGGATATCATGCGACATATTGGCTAGGAAGGACGATTTTGCCTGTGAGGCATCCTTGGCCAAAGCCAAGGCATCCTTTAAGGCCTGCTCTCTCTCATGCTCTTTGGTGGCATCGGTGATGATGGCCACACACGGACGCCCCTTCTTCTCCGGCAAGGAGACGCTGAGGATGAAATACCGCATCATGCCACGGTCAAAGACCGGCACGAAGTCGCTGGTGAAATCACTCTTCTGGTCCCACTTCTCCAAGGCATCGTTCAGCGGTTTGACCAAGGCCTGTCCTTCCGGACTGCAGCAGATATAGACTTTCCCGTCGCTGTGGGCCCGGACGGAGAACTGCTCCGAGGCATCGCCGAAGATCATCTTCTCATTGGTGCTCCTGAACTCCGCTTCCTCCTTGCCCGGTAAGAAGAGAACAAAGACTTCATCGGTGCTGGACACCAAGAGGTTAAGCATCTTATCTCTATCCGCCATGGCCCGGTAGTTCTTGCCGCGCTGACGGGCAAGAAGATAGACGCCTAAGGCGACTAATAGCAGCACGATGATGCCGATACCGACATAAAGATAGTTGATGAAGGACGAATACTGGTTCATCGACTTATCGACTTCGTTCATCGGCGTGGCGATGACCAGCTGGAATTTGACATCCGTCTGGATAAAAGCCAGATCGACGACATACTGACCGACGGACGCATTGTCCGTGTAGGTGAAATACCACGGATCGAGATCCGAGACGGCATCCTCCAGATTGTTGGAGCCGCCTTTCAGGTTGATAAGACTGCCGTTGTTGAACAAGGCAGTGACATTGATGTAATTGCTGTCGGCATTGGCCGAGCGGGAGATGATCAGGCCGTTGGACTGGCAAAGATAGACGACGGTCGTGTCGTTGAAGGAGGTGATATCCTGATCGGCAATGATGCTGGTCTGATCACGGATGACGGAGAGGGCGACGACTTTCGAATTATCATAAAGCAGGTTGGACGTGACCGGAACGGAGAAGAACATCCTTGATTCCACGGTATTCAGGTATTTGCCTTGGGACTGGGCATAATAGGAGATTTCCGTTGCCTGGTCGATGGGGTTGGAGTTGCCTTCCGAGTTCATGCAGGCACCCGACTCCGTATAGAGAACGATATCGTTGAGCTTCCAGTCGTCCCGGGTCTTCTTCAAGACCGGCAGCACCTCCTCGGCGGAGGTGCTCTCCGTGGCTTCCAAGGTCGTGCTGACGCTAGCGGCAATGCTCCAGGTATCGCTCATCTGCTTGTTGATGGCGGTGGAGACACGCTCGCCGTATTCGCCTAAAAGAACAGCGCTGTTGAGACGGAGGTTCTGTTTATACTTAGCACTGGCAAAACGGCCTACCAGCACCAGGGCAATGCCGGCACAAAGAAGAATCGCTGAAGATATCAAAGAGAAGCGGAGGGTATTCTTTTCGATTTTTTTCGGTTTCAAAGGGAGCCATCCTGGATGGCACTTAACGGCAAGTGTCTGCTTGTTAACGGCGCTAGTTTGTCCTTCATGGTATTCAGGGATTCTTTTTGCTAAATAAGGAAATAGTATAATCAAAAAGAAGAAGTAAGACAACGCCTGTCCCCTGGATTTCGCTTTTTCAAAGCCTAAAACCGGTTACCGGACTTAAAACTCTGCCAAGAGAGGAGCTATCGCCTCATACGTGCTGGCTGAGGAATTGAAACCATACGACAAAGAGAATCCCTGGTAGTAGTTCAGGTACTCCGTGAAGTCGGCATAGTGGCTGTAGGTATAGAAGACATGCCGGTCACTGGGCGAGTCGACGTGAGACCCGTCTTTGTAGAAGCGGGTATAGACGATCCGGCTGCCGCCGCGGATGATCTTGCTGCCGTTGTTGTAGACACCGACGGTATAGCCCTCGCTATACAAGGTGCTGCCCGTGGTGCCGATATCCATCTCAAAGTATTTATAAGTTCCGCTGGATTTGTTAGCCGAGTTGAAAGCATCCGGAAGATCCGGTTCGTCCGGATAGGTGACGGTATTGTTGTCAAAGGAAGAATGATTCAATCGGAGATACTTCCCCCAGAGACTGTCCCGCGGAGACGTCTTCTTGTCGGAGACATAGTTGGCCGGGATATCCCCGAAGGCATAAACATAGCTGGCGACATCATCCAGCGTGACATAGGCGCCGTATTTGTAAATGTCTTTGACCTTTTTGCCCTCGGAATCCACCAAGGTATACGTATAGCCATCTTTGGATAAATGTTCCGAGCTGTTTCTTAAAAGAACACCATTTCTTTTAGGCTGATTGGCGGCGAGTGTCATCATCTGAGGCTGATCGGCCAGAGAGCCGCTCATGAAGGAATGAAGGCTCCGGTATTTGGCATCCAAGGAGGAGGTCGCCTCATGATAGTTCTGGTAGAACTGGTCGGCGCTCATGTTGACATAAGGATCCGGATTCGCAGACGTTGAGGAAGAAGCGGTTGAGGAAGCGGAAGCCGAGGCCACCGCCGACGGCGAAGCGGAGGAGACCGCTGGGGAAGGGCTGGCCTGGCTTTGATCGGAGACGGGAGACGCCAAAGCGGAGGAACTCACCCAAGCCGTGTCTGAATCCGTTGAAACAGCCACCGAAGAAGACTCTTTCGGTTTGACGGCACAGCCGCTGAGAAGCAGTACGACCAGGCACACAAGAGTGCCTCTTTCTGTCTTACCCATAACCTTACAATTCTACCTGAAAGTCCCGGGAAAAGAAACAGGTATGCTACAATAAAAGGCCGTATCAGGAGGTCATGCCATGAATCAGGAAGCCATTTTAGCCGCCGTGAAAGAAGCCATCCGTCCTTATTTCGGTGAGGACAGCTCAGGTCACGATGTCTACCATACCTATCGGGTTTATCAGAACGCTCTGGCGATCCTGAAGACGGAACCGACAGCGAACCGGTTCATCGTGCTTTTGGCTGCCCTTCTTCATGATACGGATGACGTCAAGCTCTTCCCGGACGACAAGAATGATGACCATGCCCGCAAGCTGATGAAGGAACAGGGGATTGCCCTAGCCGACCAGGAAAGCATCATTCACATCATCCATCAGGTCTCCTTCAAAGGCAAAGACAGCGTCGTTCCCGATACCTTGGAAGGGAAAATCGTTCAGGATGCCGACCGTCTGGATGCCATCGGTGCCATCGGGATTGCTAGGGCTTTTGCCTATGGCGGCAGCCATGGAAGGCTGATCTATGATCCCAACGAAAAGCCGGTGTTAGCCAAGTCGGAAGCGGATTACCGGAAAGGCAATCACGCGACCCTGACCCATTTCTATGAAAAACTGCTGCTGTTAACCGATATGATGACCACAGAAGAAGGCAAACGGATAGCCATCCACCGTCATCAGGTCTTAGTCGACTATCTCAAAGAATTCGCTGAGGAAATCAACGGCCAGGCTTAGCCCTGGAAGACCTTAAGCAGTGCCTCTAACCCTTCCTGATCCTCAGCCGTAAACGCATCGGGAGCATCGCTGTCGATGTCCAGCACACCGATGACTTTGCCGTGCTTGTTCTCTACCGGCAAGACGATCTCGCTTTGGGTGGTGGAAGAGCAGGCAATATGATAGGGAAGACTTGTGACGTCGCCGCTTAACTGGGTCTTCTGCTCCCAATAGGCTTTCCCGCAGACGCCCTTGTTGAAAGGAATGAAGGAACAGGCAAGTTCGCCGACATACGGACCGACATAAAGAACCTGCTTTCTCTCATCCGCAAGATAGAAGCCAACCCAATCAATTTTAGGAAAGTCGGCTTTCAGGAGATTGACAATATCGGCCTCAATCGACAGGGGATAAATCCCCGCTTTCTGGGACTTGTCAACGTAATCGATAATCGCTTGATACTCTGCATTCATAAGCTTTGCTCCTTAACGCCATAAGGATACGACAACCGGGACCAGGGTGTCCACCTGTCCGCTCAGATTCGGGTAGAAATGAGAGACGATGATGTCACAGACAAACCCGGCCAGGAACAGAGCCGCCATAGGCCACTTCACTTTGTCAGGAATCCGGCTGAGGATGGCATAAAGGGCCGGTCCGACGAAGTAGATGACAAAGAGGCAGCCGATGCCAAAGGCCAACCCACCATATAGACAGATCCGACCCTGCAGATTGAAGGGCATCATCGAATAGTCCCAGTATTTATGGCCGGTGCTCTTCTCCAGATACCAGCCGGTGAAATATTCAATGGTAAGGCAGATGGCGATTGCCAATAAGAAGCTAAGCCACGGCACTTTCCTGGTCTTCTTCAAGAGGATCAGTACCACAATCCCGCCGCTGCCATAGATGGGAAGGATCGGTCCGTAGAAGGAGCCGCGGTTGGTGAAGGTGAAGTTCTGCAAGAAGGCATAGCCGACTTCCCAGACCCAGCCGATGAAAGAGATGATAAAGAACATCAGGATGTAGTCAACCACCTCATAGGGGCAGTCATAGTCGACATTCCGGCGCATGATGAGGGATTTGGAGTTGTTGTCCATCACACCCAACAATTTCCGGTAGCTTTCCGGATCCCGGACTAAGAGATCGCTCTTGCTGTCCTGGTAGATCTTGGCATAGGTGATCTCATAATACGGGTTCACGAAAAGGAGACCGAAGATTCCTAAGCTGACTAAGGAGAGCAGCGCGTAACCGCTGAAAGAAAGATCGGTGACAGCCATCTCCCATTTCCGGCCTTGGGTCATCTTCTTGCTTAAGCGGATGGCTTCCTGAGGGTTGATGCTGGGGTTGTCGGCCAGGATGTAATCCACAAACCAATAGCGGTAATAGGCAATCGGGGCTCCCACGATCGTCAATGACCAGAGGAAGGTGTAGAAGGATTTCAGGAATTTGGTGATGACGATATTGATATAGTAGCGGTTAAAGCCGCCTAGCACGGTGCTGGTGCCGGCTTTTCCCTGTTCTTCCCGTTCCAGGAAGTATTTCTTGCCGCCGACATGGATGGGATGAATAAGGAAAAGGACAAACGAGAAATAGATCAGGGAGCCAAAGAGGACATAGAAGACCTGGGCGGCCGTCTGGAAGCCTTCCTTATAAACGGAATAGGCGACATAGAAGGGGAAGGAGATCTGACTGGTCATGGCGTTGAAGATGATGGAAAGAAGGTAATCCAGGAAGGTATCCAAGGAGGTGCCGGAGGCCAAAAAATCCGGGCTATAGAAGTGGATGATGTATTTCATCAGGGTCCAGTTGGAGAAGTCGGACAGCACCGTGTTGGAGCCGAGGTTGGCTAACCGGACCAGGAGCTGATTCATCAGGCCGGTGACGGTGATGAAGGTGATGGCCGCAATGAAAACATTGCGCCAGTAATTGACGCTCAGTTCCTTTTTGGCCTGTTTCTTGAGGACCTTCCGGTCAAAGGCAAAGACCGAAGACCAGTCCCCTTTATCCTTGATATTTTCTGTCATGGGCTGTTTCACTGGCTTTATTTTAAGACAAGATGAGGTAGGAACAAATGGTTTCTTTCGGCAACGGACCAAAATAAAGGTTATTACTTCTTTTGTACCATTTTACTTTATTTTTAAAGTGTTTTAGAATATATATAGTATTTAGAGGACAAAACCATGGAAATATTGCCAATAGTATTTGGAAGGGAGGAACTCTGTGACCGTTTCAAAACGAAGAAAGGCTACGAGAACTGGCTTCAGTCCAAGGTGCGTAACGGAAGCATCATCAAAATAAGGAACAATCTTTATTCTCCTATGGATATCACCACCGGAGATGTCTTTGCTTCCCCTTTTCAGATTGCCAGCCGTGTCTCCGCCTCTTCCTTTCTTTGCCTTCATTCGGCTCTGGAATATTACGGCTTAGCGAATCAGGTGTTTCATACGCTGTCGGTAGGCAGCACCACGCGATTCGTGGACTTTGAATTCGAGGGGAAGACTTATGGATGGGTTCGCTATCGTAAGCCAAACGGAGTCGATTGGATTGCCTCCGAAAGCATCCGTGTCACCAGCCTTGAGAAGACTCTTCTGGATTGCTTCAGCCATTTGGAAAAAGCCGGTGGCCTGGAAGAGGTTCTCTCGGCTCTGGAAGTCGTCACGTTTGTAGACGAAGCCAAACTGAGACAACGGTTGCAAGAAGAAAACAAAACTGTTCTTTACAAGAAGGCAGGGTATTTCTTTTCTCTGTTCCGTTCTTCCTTGCCTCTGTCCGATGCTTTCTATTCGGAATGCCGAGCAAAGATTACTAAGAAAGTGGATTATCTGCTTCCAGGAGATTCTGCAAGAAGCCATTTAGATAAGACGTGGCGGCTGATGATTCCTGAAAAGATAGCCATTTACCTAGACAAGGAGATGACATGAATTATTCACGACCCTATATGACCATTTTGTCTGAGAAGACTGGATTTTTAAAAGATGTTTTAGAAAAATCACTTCGGCTTATCGAGATTCTTCGCTTTCTAAATCAAAACCCATATTTTGAGAACCTTCTCGCATTAAAGGGAGGCACTGCCATCAATCTGACTGAAAAAAGAATTCCACGGCTTTCTCTCGATATTGATTTGGATTTTGCAAAAAATCTTTCAAAAGAAGAAACATTTGCGGAACGAGAAAAGATCAAAAAATTATTAATTTCCTATCTGCATGCACAGGATTATCAATATGCTAAGATTCCCCGCAATTATTATGCCTTGCTTCCTTTGGAATTTCATTATCGCAACTTTGCCAATAACCTTGATAAGATACAAATAGAAATCAATTTTATGGATCGGTGGCATGTTTTCCCGCTTGTTAAAAAGCCGCTTTGTTTTCTTGGGAAAGAGCAGGGATTTGAAATGCTGACTTTAGACCCCATAGAGCTCTATTCCAGTAAAATCAATGCTCTTCTTTCACGGGCTGCACCTCGAGACTTATATGATATTCATAGCATGATAATCAACGAAAAAGTACAAGACCTTAAGCAACTGAGACGATGTCTTGTCTTTTACAATATGATAGGTGGAAATAAAGCCATCGAGAATGTGGATTATCATAATATTCAGGAAATTTCATTGGAAAAATGCAAATCAGAATTGAGACCTGTGCTTTCGGCAAATGATGATTTTAAGCTTGAGATAGCGAAAAACAAGGTTATTGCTTTTCTGAAATCCTTGCTCGTGCTTGATGCCAAGGAAAAGCAATTCATAAGTCTCTTCCAGGCAAAAGAGTATCATCCGGAACTGTTATTCGAATCAGAAGACTTAAAACATCATCCTATGGCGTTATGGCGCTGTCAAAAATCCCTGTAAGCCTTCGAAGATAACTTCCTTAATCTTTTGAGATAAGCTAGAATAATCAGGTTATGAAAGAAAAAGTACTGATCTCGGCCTGTCTGATCGGACAGCCTGTCCGCTATGATGGCCAAAGCAAAGAAGTCAAAGGCCTCTTGGAATTAGCCAAATACTATGATTTGATTCCAATGTGTCCGGAGGTTTCCGGTGGCCTCAAGACACCCCGTAAGCCCAGTGAGATCGTCGGCGACAAAGTCCTGACTGTGGATGGCCGGGATGTCACGGACAGCTACCATGACGGCGCCTATTGGGCCGCCAGCATCTGCCGGCTGTACAACATCAAATTAGCGATCCTGAAGGAACGGAGCCCGAGCTGTGGCGTCCATACCATCCACGACGGTGCCTTTGACAACAAGGTCATCCCCGGCATGGGGATTACGGCCAGGAAACTGAAAAGCCTGGGCGTCACCTGTCTCAATGAGGATGAGGCCTTAGCTTTATTAGCCCAGCTTAAAGAAGGCAGGAAAGCATGACGTTAGCCGAGTTTTCTCAGTCGGTCAAATCGGATCCTAAGGTCATGGCCGATCTGTCTGCCATTCTCACGGATAACGCTACGACGACTGCTTTGGAGGAATTCAGGAAGAAAGACAATGCCGCCCGCTTTGCCGTCTCCTTTTTTCCGTTGCTGTTGGGCTTAGGCATCGGACTGGCCATCTTCTTTGTCACCAGCCAGCCTTGGCCGCTCATCTTCTCACTCTTTGCCGGCATCGTCCTTGCCTGCACTGTCTTTGGGACATTCAAGAATCGTAAGCGACAGGCTTTTGTCGAAGTTGTTGAGCCTAAAGTCATGAAAGCAATTTATGGTCAGGATGCCGTGTATTATTCTAAGACCGGCTTCTCACCCGAGTATTTAAAAGGACTGGACTGCTTCCCAGTGACGACCCTCTACCAGGAAGACTTCCTCAAAGGATTCTATCTCGGCGTCAGCTGTGCCGGCTGCGACGTTCTCTGCACGCATACCCAGTCCAGCGGAAAATCCACCTCCACCGTCACGGACTTTGCCGGCTCCGTCTTCTCGTTTGTCTTAAACAAAACCGCCAAGGTTCCGGTCAAGGTCTGCCAAGGTTCTGACTTCCTCAAAGGCAACGCCATTGAATTCGAGAGCATCGAATTCAATAAGGTCTTCAATGTCTATTCTCAGGATCCGGAAACGGCCTTCTATCTCATCACCCCGCCGGTGATGGAAGCCCTGCTGGCCATCAAGAAAGCCTTCCCGGGCGGTTGCTTCACCTTCCTTTTCCGGAACCGGGAACTGGTGGTCGTCATCTCCGGCTATCAGACGACCTTTGCGTTGGAACCTACCAAAGACATCAATCAGGATATGAACGTCTTTGTCGACAGCATCCTGCCGATGGCTTATTTCGTCAGTGAACTGAGGCTGGATCACGAATTCTTTGTTAACGACGAGGGAGGTCAGCTATGATTGGCTTTTCCATTGCCGGCATTGCCCTTAAAGACCGCTATGTCTTAGCACCCTTGGCGGGATTCACCGATTACTCCTTGCGGAAGATGGCCAGCGACAACGGCGCCTCTTTGGTCTATACCGAGATGTCTTCCTGTGAAGCCCTGGTTTATCAGAGTCAGGCCACCCTCCAGGATATCCATGACACCCGGCTGGATAAGAAGAACTGCCCGGATTCCAAGCTGGCGCTGCAGATCTTCGGCGGCAAGAAGGACGTCATCCTGAGATCCGTTCCGCTCTTTGAGCAGGAGGGAGACTATGATTTCCTGGATTTCAACTGTGGCTGCCCCGTTCCCAAAGTGATCCGTCAGAATGCCGGCTCGGCCTGGTTAGCCAGACCCGATGAGCTGGTGGATCTGATGGGAGAACTCTGCAAGATCTCCCATAAGCCGGTCCTGATCAAGATCCGGCTGGGCATTTCATCCATCCTGGATATGCCAGCACTGGCAAAACGTCTGGAAGCTGTTGGCGTCGCGGCCATTGCCGTCCATGGACGAACCCGCAAGGAGTTCTTCAGCGGGCCGGTTCACTATGATGAGATTGCTAAGATCAAGAAAGCTGTCTCCATTCCGGTGATTGCCAACGGCTCGATCGATGAGACCAATGCCGACAAGGTCTTAGAAGAGACCGGCGCCGATGCCGTGATGATCGGCCAAAGGGCTATCGGCTATCCGAAGGTCTTCGAAGATCTGGTCCGGAAAGAAGAAGGATTGCCTCTTTTGGAATCCAGCCTGGAAAGGCAGCTTTCCGACCTAGAGAAACATCTGCGGCTGATCTTTGCCATCAAAGACCCAAAGCGGGCGAGCGATATCATGCGGGGCATCTCCACGCATTATGTCCGCGGCTTTGAGAATTGCTCCGAAATCCGGCTGGCTTTAGTCCATTGCACGTCCTTGGAAGACTACCTTAAGGTCATCCATTCCGTGCATAATGAGCAATAATTGCTCGTTTCATCGCATTTCAATTGCAAAAGTTGGATGGATACCTTAGAATAAGCAATGATGGAGATTATCATATGAGCTCACGTGATCGCGATGCCGAAATTCTTCGCTTGCTGGATGAAAGTCCGTCGCAGTTTGTCTCCGTGGAGTCGATGGCTGAGTATTTCAAGACCAGTGCGTCGACCATCCGCCGAGATCTGCAGAGAATGGGATCCGAACATCGTATTTTACGTGTCCATGGCGGTGCCGCCAGCCTTCATTTCTCCGGTAACTTCAAGTTCGAGCGTCTCGACCGGGAATATTTGGAACGGGAACGGACGGAACCGGACATCAAGAAGGTCATTGCCAGGGAAGCCGCTCAGTTCGTGAAGGAAGGCAGCTGCATCTATCTGGATGCTTCAACCACCGTCGCAGCCATGATTCCTTTCCTGCCGGTCTTCCACAGCACCTGCTACATCACCAACTCGCCTTTGCTGGCTCAGAAGCTGGCCGAACGGAAGATGACCTGCTATGTCACCGGCGGCGAACTGAAGCTGACCACCAATGCCTTCATCGGACCTTACGTCCTGGAATTCATCTCCCGCTTCAACTTCGATATCGGATTCTTCGGAACCAATGGTATTCATCCGCAGGCTATGTTCACCACGCCTGACCCCCAGGAATGTGCGGTCAAATCTGCCGCTCTGAACAAATGCTATCAGGTTTACATCTTGGCTGACCACACCAAATATGACAACATTTCCACGGCTACCTTCTCGGATTTCACCCGCCCCACCCTCATCACGGATCAGATGGATCCGAAGTATCAGTCGCTGATTAAGACAATCGAAGTCGGTTCAAAAGGCAGTTTCAATCCATCGGAGGATGAAAAAATATGATTTATTCATTAACGATTTCTCCTTGCATCGATTACAATCTCGATCTCGAGGAGAATGACATCCGTGTCGGGGGAGTCAACCGTCCTGTTTCCAAGGGTTTCTCCTTAGGCGGCAAGGGCATCACGGTCAGCCGGATGCTGAACAACCTGAAGGTCAAGAACATTCCGCTGATTGCCATCGGCGGCGAAATGGGCAAACGGATCAAGGAAGTCATCGACAAAGAGTATAAGGATGCCGTCTATCTTTCAACGGAAGGCAATTCCCGTCTCAATGTCATGATCACCGGTCCTCATCAGGATACCCGCTTTGATCCGGCCGCTCCGAAAGTTACCGAAAAAGGCCTGGATAAGATGTTCTCCTACTTCAAGAAGCATCTGAAGAAGGGCGACATCATCATCCTTTCCGGCTCCTTAGGCCAGGAAGACAAGCATCTCTATGCGGAGATCATGGAAAACTACGCCAATCCGGTCGGAGCCGATGTTTTCCTGGATACCGTGGATGAGGCACTCAGCTATGCGCTTCCCTGCCATCCGTTCATGATCAAGCCCAATGACGAAGAGCTCGGCGATCTCTTAGGCAAGACGATGACCACCGATGACGATATCCTTAAGGGCGGCGAAGAACTCAAAGCCAAAGGCCCGCGCTCGGTGATGGTCACCATGGGAAGACGGGGTGCCTACTACTTCAGCGAAGACGGCCACATCTATCATTGCTCCAATGCTCATGGCAAGCAGATCTCGGCTGTCGGTGCCGGGGATTCCTCCATTGCCGGATTCATCAAGGGCATGGCGGAGAAGAAGACCATTGAAGAGACACTGACGTATTCGATGGCTGCTGGCGGTGCCACCGCCTTCAGCGAACATCTGGGTTCCTATGCTCTCTGGAAGAGCTTGGTTCCGCAGATCGAAGTCACCAAGATCAAATAGTCAAAAGCCCGGGGCAGCAAGCTCCGGGCTTTTCTTGTTTCCCAATAAATTTAATTATTGTTTTAATATTGCCTCAACAAGGGCATAAACCTGAGGAATGTCTTGCGTTACTGTCTGATAGAGAATACCAAAATCAATGGTTCCGTAATCATGAACTATTCGGTTTCGTAAACCCACTAGTTGTTTCATAGGCAACTGTTTTTGTATGTCGGAATCCGGGGATATCTTTTTTGCGTTTTCTGAAATCTGAATTAGTCGAAAACAGCAACTGTCTTTTAATAATTCGTTAGAGGAAAAGGCTTCAAAATCAACATCTTTTGTTTGCTGAATAATAAAAGCCAAATTCGAGGAAATATTGTGAAGATAATAATATTCGTCTTTAATATTATCCATAGATTTTTAGCCCCGTTCCAAGTATCTCTTTAGTTAACTCAATATTTTCTTTCAGCTGATTGATATCCAATAGATCGACTTTCTTTTTGAGAGCTTCGCGGAGTTCCTCAGCCATCCCGAAGAAGGCCAATCCCGTGGTCGGAGTATCCACCAAGAGATCGACATCGCTTACAGGTGTTGCTTTTCCTTTGGCATAGGATCCAAAAAGATAAGCAAAGTTTGTGTTGTATTTTTTGAAAATAGGTTGGCAGGTGGTTTTAATCAGGGAAAGCGAAAGAATCCCATGAGTTTCATCAACAAGGCATATTTTCTCTAATTCTTGAAGCAAATAGTCATATTTCAAAGATGCTGATTTATCAGGCTGATTCTCATAATTTCGATAAGTTCGAACAGGCATTTTCAAAAGACGGGCAGCTTCTTTTTGAGAAAGACTTTTGCTTTCTCGTAATTCTCTAAGTGACATATATTAGCCTCCTTGCCTCTTATATTATATCAAAAGAGGCAAGTTCTGCCTATACAATTTTACAAAAGAGGCAACTTTTGCCTCTTCAAAGAAAAAAGAGAGGCAAGTCTTAGGCTTGCTTCCCTTTTCTGACGGCTGTTTTCTTTGGCACCAGATGTTCGTTCAGCGCCGGAACATCCAGATACTGGCTGCCCTCTTTCAAGGTGATGGTATTGGCTAATTTCTTGCCGGGCTGGACAATCACATAATCAGCCTCTCTGGGATTCCGGGTGATCCGGCCTCCCTTCTTCCGTAAGGGGCTGGCCATCGAATAGACATGAGCGAAGTCCTCCCCGAACAACTTGTAATCAAAGTAAAAGGTTTTCTTCCAGAAGAAGTCATCATATTCTCCTAAGATCGGATCAATCTGATTGATCTCATCATAGAAGCGGTTCATCTTCTCGCGATAGGCTTTCTTCTTGGCATAGAGAACCCGACGCTGCTCAATGACTTTTAAGAAAGCCTGGGTATCGCATAAGGGTTCCGGATAGGCTTCCAGAAGCTCGGGAATCGTCATCTTGTTCTCGTTGAGGATACCCCGTAAGACCTCCAGGGTCATATAGGCATCATCATCGCTCCGATGGAACGTCGAGGCATTGAGATGATATTGGGCAATCAAGGAATCCAGGCCGCTCGGATTCGACCGATGGTGCAGGATCTTTTCCAGCAGCTGGATATCGTAGAACTTGAAATCGAAGAACGGCAGATGGTAGCGCTGGCAGGTATAGGCAAGATAGGAGACGTCCTGGGTGACGGCAAAGCCGAAGACCAACGTATCCGGATGCGAGAACAAAGCTTTGATTTCTTCATAGTCGGAAGGGAAGGTCCGGGAGTTCCGGAAACGAAACAACGGATAGGCTAAGCGGATGCCGTTGCCGTTTTTGGCATTGCCTAAAAGAAAAGGAGCATCCGGGTTCATCAGGATGTCCTTCTTCTTAAGGATACTAAGGGCGGAATCCGTCTTCACATATCCCAAGGAGCAGATCTTGCCTTGACCGGCAAGACAGTTGGCGCATTCACAGTCGAAGAAAACATAAGTCATAGCGACACTATTGTTACGCATTCGTAATTGATTTACAAGTTTACTCTTGGGTGAGTTTCCTCTATAATTAAGCTATGCTTAAAAGAGAACTATTCCAGGGAATCAAAGGCTGTATCTTCGACCTCGATGGCACCTTGGTCGACTCGATGGGTGTCTGGATGGATATTGATATCGCCTTTTTCCGTGCTCATCAGATGGATGTTCCGGCCGATTATGTGAAGGCCATCGCCCATATGAGCTTCATGGAGATGGCGGTTTATACCCATGATACCTATCATTTCCGGGAGAGTCCTCAGGAGATTGCTGAGATCTGGACCAACATGTCCATTGCTGCCTACAGCCATACCATCAAAGCCAAGGACGGCGCCCGCGAACTTTTGCAGCAGCTGAAGGCCCGCGGCATGAAGATCTCCTTAGCCACGACCAACAAAGCTATTCTTTATGAACCCTGCTTACGGAATAACGATATGTATCAGTATTTCGACTATGCCATTGATGTCAACAGCTTCAACTCCTCGAAACGGGATCCTCTGATTTATCAGATGCTGGCCCAGAAGATGGATACCAAGCCGAATGAGACGCTGGTCTTTGAAGATATCCTGATGGCCATCAATACGGCCAAAGGTGCCGGCTTCCGGACGGTTGCCGTCAGTGACTGGGCTTCCTTGCCTGACAAAGACGAACTGATCCGGCGCGCGGATTATTATCTCAACAACTTCCGCGAGCTGTTAAACAGCGACGACGAAAAATAAAGAAAATTTCTGTCAATTCTAAAAAGCGTTCCCGCCTCTTTGAAAGAGGAGCCGTTTCAGTTGCTGAACAAGGTATCAATCAGCTCAGACTTCTTCAGCAGTTCTGTTTTGACGTCCTCCAATCCGTATTCTTCAATCAGGGTCGGTGACGACGAGAAAAGATTCACTCCTAATCCTAAGGTCTCATCCGGAATCGTCACTCCCATGCTGGCTAACGTCGTCGGCAAGGTATCTAACGGAGAATAGTCTCTCCGTAAGGAAGGATCCTGACAGCTGACTGCCGAATTCAGATAAGCGACATAGCTCTTGCGGACATAGTCACTCGGGACAGCGTTGCAGAAATCCGCATCCATGGTCGGATGATCCCCGACGATGACGACGGAGGTGTCCTTGTAGAAATCCTGAGTCTGCATCCAGGCTAAGAAGCTGCTGACCTGCCTTGAAGAGCAGGCCATCACATTGGCATACTGATTATCGCCGAAGGTAGTCGGACATTCCGGGCAGAGATAACCATCTTCGAAATGCGTGTCTACGGTCAGCATCGTAAGATTGAAAGGTTTATCTTCTGCTGCTAATGCGGTAAGCCGATTCCTGGCAAACTGGAAAAGTTTGCTGTCTTCATAACCCCACCAGACCTTATAGCCTTCCGGTATCCAGCCCTGTTCCAGGGCATAGTTGTAATCTTCGATCGCATACCCGCCATGCTGACTGAAATAAAGGGAACGGCCGCCGAAGCTGCCGTCGCTGCCTAAGAGCAGCTCCTGGGTATAGCCCTGACTTTTGAGGATGTCTCCCAGACATTGGGTATTCGGGAAGAACGACGTCTGCTCCGACATGCTGTTCTCCGAGACCGGAATCAGTAACGGAAGACCGGAAGTCTGGGCAAACACGCTGGCAATGGTCCAGCCGGTTCCCGGCAGGACATTGGCACCGTTGAGGGAAGAATCGGCTCCGGAGAAATCCTCTCCGGTCTTAGCCATCTCGGTCAGTTCCGGAATCACATCCTCCGGGAAAGCTCCGCCACCGGCCGTATCGCTGTAGGTGGTCTCCATCGACTCCAAAAAGAGTATCACGACATTCCGCTTCTTCGATGGGAAGACCAGTCCTTCCGAATCCGGATTGCGGTAATGGTCATCGACAAAAGTGGAGGTTTCGGATGACAGTGTCAGATATTCCGGTACTTCCAGCCAGTTGCAGAGATACGTGCCGGTAATGATAAAGGAGACCAGACAGGCGCAGGGAAGGATGATCCGGGTTAAGCGCCGTGGCTTGGTCCCTTTGATCAGATAGAAGATCAGTCCGATGCCTAAGGTTACGGCTAAATCCGGAAGGATGACTTTCAGGATGAAAGAGGAGACCATGCTATCTCCGGTGCCCTGCAGCGGGGATTTCAGGTGATAGATGATCTCATAGATCGTCATATTGCTCCAGGTCGTCATCATCCAAATAAACCCGAGCGTGAAAAAAGTCAGCACAAAAGCCAGTACCAGCAAAAGGATTGTCGTCAGATTTTCCTTCCGGCGGATTTGTTTGGCTTTTGGGTTTGCCTCATGGGAAGAAGCAGGGTTGTTTCTCTCTGTGTTCACGTCCATAAGTGTCACTGCACTTGGATGGTAATAGTATAAAACGATGGAAAGTGAAAAACTATGGAATTCTTAGTTTTGAAAGAAAACCTTTCCCAAGAGTCTCTTTGCTCTTGTTGTCGGCAACCCTTTCCATTAGAATAGGTGAGTATAAAAATAAGGGGAGTAATTTACGTATCTGTTCTTTCGTCAGCACGCTTAGAGAATGACTAAGCCGGAAGACAGACCGCTTGAGCGGAAAATGAGACCTTATTTTTAGAAACACTGAGGTTCCTATATGAAAAAAGACGAGAGTCAGCCGAAGCTGAAACAGGAAGACTACCATGCCTATGCGAAATCCGTCCAAGACGTTGTCGAGCACTATCAGACCGATCCGGAAAAAGGTCTGACCAGTGAGGAAGCCAAAAAGCGGTTGGCCCTCTATGGTCCTAACAAGCTCGAAGAAGCCAAAAAGAAGCCGTTTATCTTAAAACTGCTGGCTCAGTTCACCGAGCCGATGGTCATCGTCCTTCTCATCGCCGCTGCCATCTCGATGGTCATCTTCTTCGTCAATCTCGGCCGTGGGGTTCAATCAGATGAATGGATTGATGCCATCGTCATCTTAGCCATTGTCATCATCAATGCCTTCATCGGCGCCATCCAGGAACAGAAAGCTGAACAGTCGCTGGAAGCCCTGAAGAAATTGAGCACGCCGATGTGCACCGTCAAACGGGACGACAAGATCTACACCGTCAAGAGCGAAGACATCGTTCCCGGTGATCTGATCGTTCTCGAAGAGGGTGGCATTGTTCCCGCCGATCTCCGTCTGGTTGCCACCGTTGATCTCAAGTCAGATGAATCCTCTCTCACCGGCGAATCCGTTCCCAGTGAGAAAGATGCTAAAGCGAATTTAGTCGAAGAGACTGTCACTGCTGACCGCAAGACCATCGCTCATTCCTCCTGCCCGATCAGTTATGGCCGGGGTACCGGCATTGTCATCGCAACCGGTATGGCTACCGAAGTCGGCAAGATTGCCAACATGCTGACCCAGGCCGATGACGATGAGACCCCGCTTCAGAAGAAGCTGGCCGTCTTATCCAAGCAGTTGGGTATCATCTGTCTCATCATTGTCATCGTTACCTTCTTAGCCGGACTCATCTGGGCGATCGTCGCCATCGCGACGAGTCCATCTCCGGATTGGTCCACCTTAGGCAGTGAGATCCTCAATCTCTTTGAGGAAGCCATTGCCTTAGCCGTTGCGGCTATTCCGGAAGGCCTCTCTGCCATCGTCACCATTGCCCTGGCCTTAGGCGTCGGCAAGATGGTCAAGGTCAATACCATTGTCCGTAAGCTCCCCTCCGTCGAGACCTTAGGCTCCGTCACCGTCGTCTGCTCCGATAAGACCGGTACCTTGACCCAGAATAAGATGACGGTCAAGAAGGTCTATGTCAATAAGGTTATCTATGATGCCGGCAAAGCCCAGGGTTCGGAATTCCTGGCTACCGGCATGATGCTTTGCTGCAACGCCTCCATCTCCGGCGACCGCTATGGCGATCCGACCGAGATTGCTCTGCTCGACTATGCCAAAACCTTAGGCATCGAGAAGGAGAAGACTGAGAAGACCACCCAACCTCGTCGCGATGAGCTCCCCTTCGACTCCGTCCGTAAGATGATGTCCGTCGAGAACGAGCTTAACGGCAAACGCATCATCTACACCAAAGGTGCTTTGGACAGCATCCTCAAGCATACCGAATTCATTGAGATCAACGGCGAAGTCCGTCCGATCTCGGCCGAAGATATCGTTGAAATCAATAAGGCTGCCTCCGACATGGCCAGCGAGGCCTTCCGTGTCTTGGCCTTTGCTTACCGTTACCATGAACCAGATGATCAGCGGATGAGTGAAGAGCACCTCATCTATGTCGGCATGGTCGGCATGATTGATCCGGAACGGAAAGAAGCCGCTCCGGCCGTCGCTACCTTCAAGAAGGCCGGCATCCGTACCATCATGATCACCGGCGATCACAAGGATACCGCCTTCGCCATTGCCAAGAACTTAGGCATTGCCGATAAGCCGGAACAGTGCTGCTCCGGCGATGAACTCAACAATCTCTCTCCGGAAGCCTTGCAGGAAAAGGTGAAGAACACCAATGTCTTCGCCCGTGTCTCTCCGGAAAACAAGGTGCAGATCGTCAAGGCACTCAAAGCCAACGGCAACATCGTCTCGATGACCGGCGATGGCGTCAATGATGCTCCGTCCTTAAGAGCTGCCGATATCGGCATTGCCATGGGCATCACTGGCACCGATGTCGCCAAGAGTGCTGCCGATATGGTCTTGACCGATGATAACTTCGCCTCCATCGAGAAGGCCGTCGAGGAAGGAAGAGGCATCTTCGCCAACGTCAAGAAAGCCATCTTCTACCTGCTCTCGAGTAACTTCGGTGAAGTCCTCACGATGTTCTTCGTTCTGCTCTTAGGTATGCCTTCTCCTCTGGCTACTCTGCAGATTCTCTGGATCAACCTCGTCACCGATTCCCTGCCGGCCATTGCTCTCTCCATGGATGCTAAAGACAAGGACATCATGGATCAGAAGCCACGCAATCCGAAAGACGGCGTCTTCGCTCATGGTGGCTTTGCTTTCACCTTCGGCTATGGTGCCATCATCTTCGTCATTACTTTCATTGCCTTCCTCATTCCGGCCTTCATGCATATGGGTAACGGCATCTGGGATTGGTCGTGGCAGGGACTGATGGATTGCCTCAATTCCAGAACCACCGTCGATGGTGTCGTCAAGTATGTCGGCATCAACGCTCAGGGACAGGCTGCCTATTTCGATACGGAAGCTGCTTTGGATGCCGTTCAGTTCACTCAGGGCTATCTCTCCGTCCATGAACAGTCGCAGACCTTTGCCTTCACCGTCCTGGCCATGTCACAGATCTTCCATATGGTCGGCATGACCGATCTGAAGCGTTCCTTCATCCACGTCTTCAAGGATGGCAACTGGATGCTCCTCATTGCCTTTGTCTTAGGCTTTGCTCTGCAGATCGGCGTCACCGAAATCCATGGCCTGGCCTTGGTCTTCGGCACCACTGCCTTAGCCTGGAATGAATGGCTGATCTTAGCCGCGATGGCCTCCGTTCCGCTCATCGTTCACGAAATCCTGGCTCCGATCTTCCGCAAGACGAAGTCGCAGCTGATCTAACCTGAAACGAAAGGACCCTTCCGGCGCTGCCGGGAGGGTCCTTTTTTAGTTGTGTCTATCGTCAGATTCAGCGCTTCCCGATCCGTCCGGAAGGGTCTTTCTTTTCTGTAGGGTCAGCACCAGCGTAACAATACCGGCCACCACGATGATGGCACTGGCGACATAACCGAAATAGGCGAAAGCATGGGCATTGTCAGCACTGTCCGAGAAAGTATCCAAAAGGGTTGCCTGCAAGGCAAACATCGTATACAGCGAGAGGCTTAAGGCGATGAGAGCATAGGCGAGACTCAGGGAAGACTTCCGCTTCCTTGCGGAATGCAGGGACATGAGGCTGCTTATCAGCTTGAAGAAGGCATAGGCGGCATCGGCAATGGCAATATAATTCTGTTTGGCAAAGCTGCCCGCTCCTTCAAAGACATAAATGGTTGTTCCTAAAAGCAAGAAGCCGATCATCAAGGTCACCAGAGTAGCAAAGATCAGTCCTTTGTTTTCTTTTTTCGGTGTCGGGGAAAGTCCTAAGGATAAGAGATAAATCCGGGCATAGAAGGCAAACAGGAACATCCAGGAGATCAGACCATCCAGCCTCGTACGGTAGATATAGGCCAATATTAGATAGAAGATACCCATGGCAAAGTTGGCAAGAGCGCCTAAACCCGAGAAGACAACCATCCGGAAAACGGAGTTTGTTTTAAAGGCGACTCTCAGGCTTGAGGTCTGACGGATCTTCCGGATCCCGGAAAGGGCCAGTCTTCCATAGCCGTAGCCAAGATAGAGAAGGAAGAGAAGACAGACAGTGAAACTGCAGCTGGCATAAATCCATAAGGCAGCACCCTGGCAAAGAAAAGAAAGACCGGTAGAGATCGAAACCAAGGCAATGAAAACAAAGGTAAGCAGAGACAAGGCCTTGAGAGTCGGCGTCAGAAACGTGTTTTTCATTGCCTAAATTATACAAATCCGGCTTCGGAGAGACAACTCCTGTCCTTGAAAAAATCAGAGGAAAAACAGTTGGAAACAAATACTGATGCTTTTTAGGATGCTTGCCGTTATACTAAAGGCATTGGAAAGGAAACTACCCATGGAATATCTGGTGGAGGCTGAGCACTTAACCAAGTGCTATGGCTCTTTGAAAGCCGTCGATGATCTCACCTTTAAAATCCAGGCCGGGGATATCGTCGGTCTGGTCGGCAAGAACGGTGCCGGCAAATCGACCTTGATCCGTCTTTTAACCGGTTTAGCCAATCCGACCTCGGGATCCTTCTCCCTCTTCGGGGATAAGGATCCGAAGAATCTTCATAGCCATCTTAAGGATGTGACGGCGATGATCGAGACGCCGGCTCTGATTGAACGGATGAGCGGCAAGGATAACCTGTATTATGCCTGTCTGATGAAGGGCATCAAGGATCCTCTGAAGAACAACTACATTGCCAACAAGATGGCCTTTGTCGGCTTAGGATCGATGTATCAGTCCTCAAAGCCCGTCAGCAAATACTCGTTAGGCATGAGGCAGCGTCTTTCGATTGCTGTCTCTTTGATCGGTGATCCGAAGCTGATGATTCTGGATGAACCTACCAATGGCCTGGATCCGAACGGCATCAAGGAAATCCGTGATCTCTTGACTAAGATCAATCAGGAGAATCATGTCACCATGATCATCTCCAGCCATATTCTCTCGGAGCTCAGCAAGTTCGCGACGACCTATCTCTTCCTCGACCGCGGCCGGATTGTCGGTGACATCCGAGCGGATGAGATGGAGAAGGATACCGGCAAGGCGCTTCATCTGATTGCCTCCGATAACGCCAAAGCCATGGCGGTATTGCAGGAAAAGAAGATGGATGCCACCTTGGAAAAGGATGAGATCCTGATCCGGGGCGAGAAGAATCCGACCGATGTCCTCAATCTGATCTATGCCAGCGGTCTGACGCTATCCTACTTCAAGGAGGATGAGAACTCCTTGGAGGATTACTATCTCAAACTCACGGAGGACAGATAACCATGACCGAATTATTGCATGCCTATCTCTTCCGAGTGAAGAAGAGCGTCCTCTTCTGGATCCTGGTCGGCTGCTTTGCCTTCTATGTCTTCATCAACCTGGTCGTTCTCTACCGGGACAATGCCAACACCTATCAGTATTACTCCTCCAACGGCAGCTTCACCCTGACCTTCTATCAGAGTCTCATCGGCTTCTACCTGACCGGCGGAACCCTGTCGCAGATCCTGACGGTCGGTTCACCGATTGGTCCGTTCTCACTCTTAGGCATCCTCTCGTTTATCTTTGTCCTCAACTTCTTCGAGGAGGACTGGGGCAATCGGACGTTCCGTCTGCCGATTCTCTCCGGCCGTAAGCGCAGTGAAATCTACTTCTCGGCGCTGATCTTCGGACTGGGCATCTATCTCTTCTTCTTAGCCATCTATACGTTCATTATCTTAGGCATCGGCGGTCTCTTCAACCATACGATCCTTCCCTATATGGCCGGCATGGCCTTAGCTGGGAATGATGCCTTCTATAGCGTGATGATGCCGATTCTCAACTGCTTAGCCTGGATGGCCTTTGCCATCTTCTTGGTGATGTCCATCAAGGGCAAGAAGCTGCCCTTAGCCATCTTCGTGCTGGTGTTTGTCTTCAGCTTCGTCTTCTCTCTCATCCTCTATGCCACAGGCGGCACTCACCCGCAGACCGGCGATCCGATCAGTTACTATCCGTTCAATGAATTCTTAAGCTTCTATCAGTGCTATAAAGCCGGAACCCCGATCAGCAATCCTACCATGGGCATCATCGGCATCGATGAAGCCGTGGAGATGTTCAGGGATACCACCAGCGGTTCTTCCTATACCTTCATCAACAGCCGAGCCATCAGCGGCCGCGCCAATATCCTCTTCGTGAAATCCTTGGTCAGCTTCGTGGTGGTCTTTGTCGGATCGACCCTCTTAGGACTGCGCCTCTTCAAGAAAGGCGACCTCCGCTAAAGCAAAATCAGGCATCTAAGGCCGTGACAAAAAACGTCACAGCCTTTTTAAATTTGAGAATAGACGGAAAGACTGAGAAAATGAAAAGGGGCTGTCCAACTCA
>LAHS01001271.1_pt1 | contig 103492 bp, 79 predicted proteins | sample 329651 | NCBI WGS metagenome assembly LAHS01 (sample SAMN03275699, study PRJNA271635) | activated sludge metagenome | isolation source: sample C-1 Sludge from hydrolytic chamber (first chamber) of Anaerobic...
CGCTTTTCGTTTTCTTCCTTTGTCATGCTTTATAATCCTCTTGTGATGTACTTATTTTCCTCTTGCTATGTCCCCGCAAGCCTATTGTACAGTGATGTTGTGATAATTTTTGTTTCACGTGGAACAAAATGCGCCTCCGAGCCTCACTCGCACACGCAAGATGCAAATTTACACAAATCGTTATGGTTTTGCAAGCAGGCGACAGATTATTTTCGTCCGTACCATAGAGACGGAGTATACTCCGTCTCCCCTTCCTCTTATCAGGGTCTTTTTGCTGCTCGATAGAGACAGAGCGCACACCGTTCCCTGGTATTTATGGTGCCGCTGCGGAGTGTGATAGCGTTGCAGAGGCGTCATTATCCGTTCTCTCTTCGATCTTCATTCTCAGTTGTCGGATACATTGTTCGCCCCTTTTACAGTCTGCATTCTTTCTCTCTGGCGATATTGTTCCTCTCTCCTGCAATCTTTATGCTTTGTATTTCCAGTCGGAATATATACCCTATATGTTGATGATGCAAGTTGGGAGATGTGACATTGCAGACCGAAAATAACAAAAAAAATCCCGAAAGGATAGATTCTTTCGGGAAGATGATTTGCGACGCGTGGAATGACCATAACGTCCGCACTCGTATGGAATAAGCGTAGGGAGCTTCTAAAACTTCATGATAGAATCGATCTCTATATCGTCTCCAAACACTTCTCTTGCATGGGGAAACTCATCGCTAAGCTCTATGAGGAAGTTGCAATAGATCTTCTTGGGGTGAAATTTGCGAACGAGGTCGCACGCCGCTTTCATTGTTCCACCAGTAGCGAGGAGATCGTCGTGCAGCAGAACCACGTCGTTCTCGTCGATAGCATCCTTATGAATCTCGATGGTGTCGAGGCCGTATTCCTTGGCATAACTCTCCTGAATGGTCTCGCAGGGCAGTTTGCCGGGTTTGCGACAGAGCACTATACCTGCTTCCAGACGATAGGCGAGGGCAGAGCTCATTACAAAACCGCGACTCTCGATCCCCACGATTTTGGTGATGCCTTTGTCCTTGTAGAGGTCGTACATCTCATCACACAGAATACGAAGACATTCCGGAGACTTAAAGAGGGTTGTTACATCTCTGAAATTAACCCCTTTGATCGGCCAGTCGGGCACGCATCTTAGGTGGTCAAGTAAAAATTGGTTGTTCATGTTTTAAGTTTTACTTAATATCTATTTATTTTATTATCAACGATTTATTCGACGTTTAGTTTCACGTGAAACAAATGCTGTTATGGCGCGAGTGAGATTATTTCTTCTTGTCGTCATGATGTCATGTCGTCGGCTCAAAATATGGTTCCGGAGAGCTTTTTGCATGTCGGGTTGGCGGCTGCCTGCTTACTTTATCATCGTTAATGCTCTCGTGCCCTCACCGTCCCATCAACACCAGCATTACGTTGATATCGCTTGGCGATACGCCTGGGATACGGCTGGCCTGCCCTAAGGTCTCCGGATCGATGCGTTCGAGCTTCTGTCGGCCTTCTGTGCTGATCTCTTTGAGTTCCGAATAGACGAATCGTCCCTTGATTTTAATATCTTCCAGACGGTGCATTTTATCGGCAACGATGCGCTCACGCTCAATATATCCTTTGTATTTGATGCGGATCTCTGCACCCTCGCAGATCTCTTCCTTTCGATTTTTGGGTGTATTCATCATTTCTTTTAGTTCTGGAAGGGCATCTGAAAGCATTGTCATGGTGAGCTGAGGACGGCCGATGAGGTCGCTGATTTTACAGCCCATGCGGAGTGGGGTGGTGCCCATCGCCTCCAGAGCACCGTTGATCAGTGCTGGCTTGACTGAAGTTTCGTCACAATATCGTACGATTCTTTCGATGGCTTCCTTCTTCTGCAGCCACCAGTCCATGCGTTCGCGTTTGGCCAGTCCCAGGGCATAGGCCTTCTCGGTGAGGCGTGCGTCGGCATCGTCCTGACGCAGCAGGATACGGTATTCGGCACGGGAGGTGAACATACGGTAGGGTTCATCGACGCCCTTGGTGGTGAGATCGTCTATCAATACGCCGATATAGCTTTCGTCACGCTTCATGACCAGCGGCTCGCCGCCAGCGCATCGGAGGGCTGCATTCACGCCAGCCACCAGGCCCTGTCCGCCTGCTTCCTCATACCCCGTGGTACCGTTGACTTGCCCGGCGAAGAACAGTCCGGGTATGATTTTCGATTCGAGCGAGTGCTTGAGCTGTGTGGGATCAAAGTAGTCGTATTCGATAGCGTACCCGGGACGGTATATTTTCACATCGCGAAGGGCAGGAATCTGATGGAGGGCGTGCAGCTGTGTGTCCATCGGCATGGACGAAGAGAAGCCGTTGAGGTACATCTCGTTGGTGTCTTCGCCCTCCGGTTCGATGAAGAGTGGGTGCTGATCCTTGTCGGGGAAGGTCACGAGCTTGGTCTCGATCGAGGGGCAATAGCGTGGCCCGGTGCTCTGAATCTGACCATTGAACAGTGGAGAGTTGGCAAGGTCGGAGCGTAAGGTTTCATGCGCTTCAGGCGTAGTGTAACACGTCCAGCATGGTAGCTGTTTCAGTTGTGGCTGCGACCAGAGGTAAGAGAACTTGTGATAGTCGGTCTCTCCTGGCTGTTTCTCGGTGTCTTCGAAGTGTATCGTGCGTTTGTCCAGACGCACGGGAGTACCCGTTTTCATTCGTCCGGAGCGTACGCCGTGGCGTGTAATCGACTCGGTGAAGTGGGGCACGGCAGGCTCCGCGCATCGTCCGCCAGGATATTGCTGCCGTCCGATGTGCATCAGTCCGTTGAGGAATGTTCCCGCCGTGACGACGATGCTCCTGGCGTAGATCTCTGCACCCCATATCGTGCGCACGCCGACGGCCTCTCCATTCTCTACGATGAGCTCGTCGGCCTGGTCCTGCCAGATGTCGAGACGGTCTATACGGTCCAGGTGTCTACGCCATTCGGTGATGAATTTCACGCGGTCGCACTGCGCCCGCGGTGACCACACCGCCGGCCCTTTGCCCTTGTTGAGCATGCGGAACTGTATGGCCGTGGCATCCGTCACGAGTCCCATCTGACCGCCCAGTGCATCTATTTCGCGCACGATCTGCCCCTTCGCAATACCTCCGACGGCAGGATTGCAGCTCATCTGTGCTATCTTGTTCATGTCCATCGTTACCAGACAGGTGCGCGCACCCATGTTGGCGGAAGCCGATGCGGCCTCACAGCCGGCATGACCGCCCCCGATGACGATCACATCATATTTTAATTCCATCTTGAGAAAACATTTCGATGCAACAAAATTTGCACCGCATTCTTTTGCGCAAAAGTACTCATTTTAATCGAATTTTTATCACTTTTACTTGGGCTAATCATTAAAATGTAGTATTTTTGCACTGATAAATGGGTAGGAAGGTACCTAATATAAGGTATTTATCGGGCTGCCCGATAAGCCGGCCAAGCAGTTTGTGACATTTTTAGATCATATTCTAATAGTTAAATAATTAAAAATCAATCATTTATGTGGTTAATCAATTCTCCAATTGGTAGAAAAGTTGTAATGTCGTTGACCGGCATTAGCCTTATTCTATTCCTGACTTTCCACTGCTGCATGAACGTTGCCGCCTTCTTTTCAGGGGACGCTTACAACGTGATCTGCGAGTTTTTGGGAAGTAACTGGTATGCTGTTGCTGGCACGGCAGTACTCGCTGCGCTGGCGGTGTGTCATATCGTGTTCGCGTTTATCCTTACAGCGCAGAACCGCCGCGCACGTGGCGATCAGCGTTACGAGGTGACCAGTCGTCGCCCCGAGGTGAGCTGGGCTTCCCAGAACATGCTCGTGCTGGGTCTGATCATTCTGATCGGTCTGATCCTTCACCTCTACAACTTCTGGGGACACATGATGTTCGCAGAGCTGGCGCACATTCAGGTGGCTCACGATCCTGCCGATGGCTTCGCCTGGATTCAGGAGACTTTCTCCAATCCGGTGTTCTCCATTCTCTATCTCGTGTGGATCGTGGCAATCTGGTTCCATCTTACCCACGGTTTCTGGAGCGCTATGCAGACGCTGGGACTGAGCGGAAAGATCTGGCTCAGACGCTGGCAGATGATCGGCATGGTGTATGTCACCATCCTGATGGGTGTGTTCGCACTCCTCGTACTCTCTTTCTGGCTCGGCTTCGCCCCCAGTATGTGCATGGCTTAAACGTGCATTCTACATTTCGTATTCTCATTAAGTAATTGATTCAATAATTGATTATGTCACAAATAGATTCCAAAATTCCTGAAGGCCCGTTGGCTGAGAAATGGACTAATTATAAGGCTCATCAGAAGTTGGTTAACCCAGCTAACAAGCGTAAGCTCGACATCATCGTGGTAGGAACGGGTCTGGCCGGTGCCAGTGCTGCCGCTTCTCTCGGCGAGATGGGCTTCCATGTCATCAATCTCTGCATTCAGGACAGCCCGCGCCGTGCACACTCTATCGCTGCACAGGGCGGTATCAATGCAGCCAAGAACTATCAGAACGACGGCGATGCCGTGTATCGCCTGTTCTACGACACCATCAAGGGTGGCGACTACCGTGCCCGCGAGGCCAACGTCTATCGTCTGGCCGAGGTAAGTGCGGCTATCATCGACCAGTGTGTGGCACAGGGTGTACCTTTCGCCCGTGAGTATGGCGGCATGCTGGCCAACCGTTCTTTCGGTGGTGTGCAGGTGAGCCGTACCTTCTATGCCAAGGGTCAGACCGGCCAGCAGCTGCTGCTCGGTGCCTATTCCTCACTGATGAAGGAGGTCAACAACGGTACCGTGGAGCTCCATACCCGTACGGAGATGGAAGATGTGGTTATCATCGACGGCCGCGCACGCGGTATCATCGCCAAAAATCTTGTAACGGGCAAGCTCGAGCGCTATGCTGCTCACGCCGTGTGTCTGGCCACCGGCGGTTACGGCAACGCTTACTTCCTCTCGACCAACGCCATGGGCTGCAACTGCACGGCTGCTATCCAGGCCTATCGTAAGGGAGCCTACTTTGCCAATCCCTGCTTCGTACAGATCCACCCCACTTGCATTCCCGTACATGGCGACAAGCAGTCGAAGCTGACACTGATGTCGGAGTCGCTGCGTAACGATGGCCGTATCTGGGTGCCCAAGAAGCTGGAGGACGCCAAGAAGCTGCAGGCCGGCACGCTCAAAGGCCGTGATATTCCCGAGGAAGACCGCGATTACTACCTCGAGCGCCGCTATCCTGCCTTCGGTAATCTTGTGCCTCGCGACGTGGCTTCACGTGCAGCCAAGGAGCGTACCGACCACGGTTTCGGTGTGAACAATACCGGTCTGGCCGTGTTCCTCGACTTTGGTGAGGCTATCCAGCGCCTGGGACGCGACCGCGTGGCCGAGCGTTACGGCAACCTCTTTGATATGTACGAGGAGATCACCGATGAGAATCCCTACGAGAACCCCATGATGATTTATCCCGCTATACATTATACAATGGGTGGTCTGTGGGTCGACTACGAACTATCTACCTCTGTCAAGGGACTGTTTGCCCTCGGCGAGTGCAACTTCTCCGACCACGGTGCCAACCGTCTCGGTGCCTCTGCGCTGATGCAGGGTCTGAGCGATGGTTATTTCGTCATTCCTTACACCATGCAGAACTACCTGTCTGATCAGATCACCGTGCCACGCTTCTCTACCGACCTTCCCGAGTTCGAAGAGGCAGAGAAGGGCGTCCAGGCTGAGATCGACCGGCTGATGAGCACCAAGTATCACGACCAGAGCGTTGACTCTATCCACAAGCAGCTCTACAATATTCTGTGGAACTACGTGGGTATGGCACGTACCAAGGAAGGTCTGGAGAAGGCGCTCGAGATGCTCAAGGAGATCCGCGTGACCTTCAACGAGCATGTACGTATCCCCGGATCGAAGGAAGGACTCAACGTGGAGCTTGACAAGGCTATCCACCTGCGCGACTTCATCACCATGGGTGAGCTCATCGCCTACGATGCCCTGCACCGTGAGGAGAGCTGCGGCGGACACTTCCGCGAGGAGAGCAAGACCGAGGAAGGCGAGGCCAAGCGCGACGATGAGCACTTCATGTACGTGGGCTGCTGGAAGTATCAGGGCTCTGACGACGTGGCTCCCGAGCTGCTCAAGGAACCCCTCAACTACGAGGCCATCAAGGTTCAGACCAGAAACTATAAATCATAATCAAAGGAATCATTACAATGGATACAAATATATCATTCACACTGAAAGTTTGGCGTCAGAACGGTCCCACGGCTGAGGGCCATTTTGATAGCTTCGAGATGAAGGATATCCCCGGTGATACCTCCTTCCTCGAGATGCTCGACATCCTCAACGAGCAGCTTATCGAGGACAACAAGGAACCGTTTGTCTTCGACCACGACTGTCGTGAGGGTATCTGCGGTATGTGCTCACTCTACATCAATGGTCACCCCCACGGTCCCGGTCAGGGTGCTACTACCTGCCAGCTCTACATGCGTCGCTTCAACGATGGCGACGTGATCACGGTGGAACCCTGGCGTTCGGCAGCCTTCCCGGTGATCAAAGACTGTATGGTAGACCGCTCGGCCTTCGACAAGATCATCGCTGCCGGTGGTTACACCAGCGTGCGCACGGGTCAGGCTCAGGATGCCAACGCTATCCTGATTCCCAAGCAGAATGCCGACGAGGCTATGGACTGTGCTACCTGTATCGGCTGCGGCGCATGTGTGGCAGCCTGCAAGAACGGCTCCGCCATGCTCTTCCTGAGCTCCAAGGTGAGCCAGCTGGCACTGCTTCCGCAGGGTCGTCCCGAGGCCGCCCGTCGTGCCAAGAACATGATTGCCAAGATGGAAGAGCTCGGCTTCGGTAACTGTACCAACACCCGTGCCTGCGAGGCCGAGTGCCCGAAGAACGAGTCTATCGCCAACATTGCTCGTCTGAACCGCGAGTATATCTCAGCTAAGCTCGCCGACTAAACCGTTTCCGACAATACCTTTTAATCCCCTGCAGGGTCTCTTCCGACTCTGCAGGGGATTTTTTATGGTTTTTCTGCTCCATGCGCGGTTCAATTGAGTGTGAGCGTGAAGTTACCATACATAACAGGACTTTCCGAATTTTAACAGAATGACACTTTGCTCACATTTCGTCGAAAAGGTTATCAAATTGTCAAAATGGTATACGCCCAAAACTCGCTTCCTTGCAAAAACTTAGGCCCTCGTGCGTTTTATCGGCCTAAATTTCGCGTTTTTGCTATCCGTTGATAATCAGAATGTTACGATAAAACACCCTTACTGTCACTATGATTTCAGCCCAATTTACCCCTCAAAAAGCCTGAAAAACCCCTTATTTTGGCCTGATTCAGGGTAAAAATAGTGCTTATTGGCGTTGCGATTAAGCATTAATCGCGATGCGAATAAGTATTAATCGCGTTGCCAATAAGTATTAATCGCAATGCGAATAAGCATTAATCGCAACACCACCCTTGTTTTTCGCCCCTCCGTCGAGCTGGAACACACCTCCAGGTCGACTATTTTTAAAAGTCAAAGTGTCTCGAAAACGGGCTTTTTCCTCTCATTCTGATCATCTGTGAGATGGGGTGTGGCATGCTCTCGGGGCGGTTAGGCTCGTGTTATCCGTAAGCGGGAGTATTGCGCCACCGTCCCGGTGTCACGACAAATCACCCTTCCCTGGGTTGTCCCCTGAGTCAAAATGTTCCGGGCTCATGGCTTCCAACCTTGCTATTCTACCTCTGTTCCATTCTTCTTGGATTAAAAAATAACGATGAAATCGATGATTTCTGAATATTTTAAGTACTTTTGCAACCAATGAAAGAAGAAGAGATACAGCAGTTTATACGGCTTCACCAGAACGACGATCCCCGACGACTCGCACTCTCCGGCGACTTTCCCGAGGGCGCCGACCGCGCGTATGTGCTCGATCAGATACAGGGGTGGCAGACCGCCCGGCACAAGCTCCCCACGTGGGCAGCCATCGACGGCCTGGTCTATCCGCCGCATCTCAGCATGGAGCAGTGCAGCTCGGAGGTTACGGCACGCTACAAGCAGCAGCTCATGGCGCGTGCCATGAGCAATGCGATGCGTGCCTCGGGCGGTGACGGGCTGTCTGACCATCGTGCTGTGCTGCAGCAGGCCTGTCTCGTCGATATGACGGGTGGCTTCGGCGTCGACTTCTCTTTCCTCTCCGAGATGTTTGGCCAGGCCGTGTATATCGAGCGTCAGGAGCACCTCTGCGACATCGCACGCCATAATCTTCAGCTTTTAGGGCGCACGCAGGCCGAGGTGGTCTGCGGCGACGGCACAGCATGGCTGCAGGCCTTGGCCGATGCCGGCGAGCCTCCCCGAGCCACCGCCATTTACATCGATCCTGCCCGCCGCGACGTGCAGGGACGCAAGGTGGCCGACCTGTCGAGCTGCCAGCCCGACGTCACGATGCTGCTCCCGCTGCTCCGTCGCAGTGCGGAGGTGGTCCTTGTCAAGCTCTCTCCCATGTTCGACTGGCATGCTGCCGTAGCCGCATTGGCTCCTTCGCGCCAGGGCGTGGAGGTACATATCGTGTCGGTCGGCGGCGAATGTAAGGAGCTGTTGGTGCTTCTCACGCGTACAGAAGCCCCTCTGCGCGTCTTTTGCGTGAATGATGACAGCACGTTCAGCTATGAGCCGACAGGCTTATCAGAGCCCTCGGAAAACCCCCTGGAGTGTTCTGCCCTTCCCTTGGCATCTGCTTCCACCCTTCCTTTGGCTCACGGTCTGGGCAGTTTTCTCTTCGTTCCCCACGCCAGTATCATGAAAGCCGGCTGTTTCGCCGAAGTTTCCCAGCGCTTTAAGATCCCGATGGTCGATCGTGAAAGTCATCTTTTTGTCGCCGAAACCGATGTTCCCGACTTCCCCGGTCGCCGTTTCCGCATCAGGAAAGTGGTGTCGATGAATAAGAAAGAGCTGCGTGAGGCTCTGACGGGCATCACGCATGCCAATGTCTCCACCCGCCATTTTCCTCTCTCTGCCGATGCCTTGCGCAAGAAGCTGAAGTTGAAAGATGGTGGCAGTTTGTACCTGTTTGCTACCACATGGAGAAGTAAGCATATATTGATGTTTTGCGAAAGAATATAAGATAATTGGTGCTTACTGTTTCTCTAACGATTCCGATAGAATCCTTACTCTCTTTTTTAAAATAACAATGCCAGTGAAACGCGGGTTTCACTGGCATTGCTGTATGTAGAAAAGGCATTGCCTTATTTCATCTCACACTTCACATCGAGGTGCATGTAGGGTTTGGTATTGGCCTTGGTAGCCGGTGTCCATTCGGTGAGTCCGAGTCCGTTGGGGTCTCCGGTCTTGATGAAGTTGGCAAAATAGTTGATGAAGATGTCGCTCATCACGAAATCGTCGGGCTGCCAGTCGAACACGCGGTTGGTGTGGAGCGTAGCCATGGAGTACTCGATGTCGGCCGAGTGGACGGCTCCCTTGGGAATGTTCTGATTGGCCTTAGCCTTCTCCTCGGCAGTCATCTCGCGCGTGCCACCGGCCAGCATGGCCACCTTGCCCGTCTCGCGCATGGCAGGACGCGGGTGCGTGTAGAAGTAACGATATACCTTCTTGCCCGTGGTGCGGGCGTGAACATCGGCCCACAGCTCCGTGATCTTATCAAATCCGGGTATATCCAGGTTGTTACACCCTATGAGGAGGTTGATGTTGGCCTGTTTGCCTGCGTTGTAAACCTCGGTGGGCTGCTCGGTGAAGAAGTAGTTGTCGATGTTGTAACGGGGCAGCGTTTTCATCGGTGCGAGCTTTAAGAGCTCCTCTGCCGTCATTTCGCGTAGCTGCCTGATGTTCTTCTTGCCGAGCTGCTTTGCGAGCTCTGCGCCGGCTTTCTCGGCTTCCTGCAGTGTGCTGATGGGCTGTCCCAGTATGGCACCGCTCGACCCTATGGCCTGATGGATCATGTCACGGCTCAGCGGCGAGGCCATCAGCACGCTGACCGACATGCTCCCGGCCGACTCACCGCAGATGGTGATGCGGTTGGGGTCGCCGCCGAACTTCGCGATGTTGTCTCTCACCCATTTGATGGCAGCCACCTGATCGAGGAATCCGTAGTTGCCGCTGCCTTTGTACGTGGTCTCCTTGGAGAGCTGCGGGTGAGCGAAATAGCCGAAGATGCCCTCACGGTAGTTGGCTGTGATGGCCACGATACCCTTTCGGGCGAGCTGGCGCCCGTCGTAACGAGGCTCCGAACCGCTGCCGGCGATGAGGCCTCCGCCATTGAAATAGATGAAGACCGGCAGGCCCTCGTTCATCGTCTTGGCAGGAGTCCAGATGTTAAGGAAGAGGCAGTCTTCGCTCTGGCCACCGCCTCGCTGCACCATATCGCCGAAGACGTTGCTCTGCATGGGGTCGGCACCAAACTTGGTGGGCTGACGCACGCCCTGCCAGGGAGTCATGGGCTGCGGTGCCTTCCATCGCAGGTTGCCTACGGGAGGAGCAGCAAAGGGTACGCCGAGAAACATCTTGATGCCCGACTCTTCTACACCCTGCAGCACGCCTTCGTGCACGGTGACCTGGGGCTGCTGGGCAAACGCTGCAGCCGTCAGCAGGAACATTGCTAATAAAGAAAAGATTTTTTTCATTGTGGTTTAAGTTTTATCGATATTGTGTGATCGGATTGATCGGGGTAATTTGATTAATCGGGCTAATCGGGCGGATCGGGCTAATCGGGCGAGTCAGATTGATCGGGCTAATCAGGCTAATCGGATTCTTGCGAATGTTGATTACCTGCTGGGCTCCCCTCCTATTGGAGGGGCCGGGGGAGGCTTTTTATTGGGGCCGGGGGAGGCTCCCCTACTTCATGTGCAGCTCCTCCATAAACCGCCTGATGACCTCGGGCTTGCCCGTGTGCTTGCCCGTATCCTCCGAGATCTTGCAGGTGTCGTTATACCAGGGCCAGGTCTCGGTGATCTTTACCGCTACAAGCTTGATGACCGTATTCATCGGTTTGACATGCGAGAAGTCGTTGGTGAAGTGGGTTCCGATGCCATACGAGGGCTGGCAATAGTCTTTGGCCACCTTCTGTATGGCGATGGCATCGTCGGTGGTGAGCGCATTCGAGAAGATGATCTGCTTCGTGCGCGGGTCAATGCCGAGCGAACGATATTTCTTCACGATCTTCTTCAGTTCCTCACAGTTGTCGCCGCTGTCGATACGCAGCCCTTTGAAGAGGTTGGCAAAGTCCTCGGAGAAGTTCAATGAGAAGATATTCCACCCGAAACTGTCATAGAGATAGGTGCCGAGTGCTCCACGGAACGTGTTGCGCCAGGCGTTCATGGCCAGGTGGTTGGCCATCTGCGGACCGAACATGCCGCCGATGGCGCAGATAAACTCGTGGGCCATGGTGCCCACGGGCATCATGTTGTATTTCATGGCGAGATATACGTTGCTCGTTCCCACCACCTTACCGTGGGAGGCATGGCCGTGGGCTATGGCACAGTCGCGGAAGGCACGCACCACGGTATCCTCGGCCTTGAGCGAGGCACGACGGCGCGTACCGAAGTCGGAGAATACGCAGCCGGCATCGAGCAGGCGTTCAGCCTTGTGATAAGCGCGCGTGTAATAATCGTCGTAGTCGAAGGTCTTGTCCTGCCCGGTAACGATATAATAGAGCTCCGAGACGATGGCGAGCACCTTCACCTCGAGCAGGATCGTGTCCGACCAGTTGCCTTCGAAGTCGATGTGCAGATGCCCCTGCTCGTCCTGCTCGACCTTCACCCAGTCGGCACTGTAGCGGAATCCCTTGAGGTAAGGATAAAACCAGTTGGGGATATAGTAGCATTTCTCACGCATGAAGGCGATCTCCTCATCGGTGATGACCACATTCTCGAGCATCTTGATCTGCTCTTTGACCAGCTCGCCGAAGCCCTCCGGATAGACGGTGTCGTTGCGATCGACAAACGCGTACTTGACCTGTGCGCGGGGATAGTTGTCGATTACGGCACAGCACATGGAGAACTTGTATAAGTCGTCATCGGTGAAGTGGGTGATAATCTGTCTCATATTTCTATCAATGTTGAATGAATGATTTTTGCAAACTTACTGCATTTTTTTGACAAAAGCAATGATTCTGTAAGAAAATAGGACTTTCTGACGACTCTTTTTACATTTTATTCCTAACTTTGCCGCCATGATGGAAAAGACCAAGATAGAAGGCCATGCTGCCGTGCTGCTGGCCAATGTGATATTCGGACTCGGTGTCCCCGTTACCAAACTGCTGCTGGACGACTGGGTGTCGCCCATGGCCTATATGGCTACGCGCTGTGTAGGTGCTGCCGCCATCTTCTGGCTTATCTCCCTTTTCATGCCCCGGGAGCATGTGGAGCGGCGCGACCTCTTTGTTATTATGGGCGGCGGACTGCTGGGTTTCGTCATCTCGCAGACGCTGACGGCCTGGGCACTCAACTTCTGCAGTCCTGTTTATTTCTCGTTTATCGCTACGCTGACACCTGTTGCCACGATGGTCTGTGCGGCACTGATGATCGGCGAGAAGATGACGGGGCGCGGCATCGTGGGTGTACTCATCGGCATTGCCGGCGCGATGCTCATGGTGGTGATGGGGTGGCAGAACGGTCACGGCAGCAATGATGTGCTGGGCATCGGCCTGGCCCTATTGAGTCTGCTCACGTGGGCCGTTTACCTTATTATAACGCGGTCGGTCTCGGCGAAATACAGTGCCGTGACCCAGATGAAATGGATCTTTCTTGTATCGACCATCGCCGTGCTCCCGTTCTCGTGGGGCGATCTGCAGGGTGCCACCTTATATAGTAGTGCATGGCAGTGGAGCGGCGTGCTGGAGATGGCTTTCATCGTGGTGTTTGCCACGGTAGCAGGCTATTTTGCCATACCCTTTGCCATGCGGTACCTCCCTGCCACTACGGTGAGCATCTATACCAACCTGCAGCCCATCGTGGCTTCGCTCGTGGCTATCGCCCTCGGACAGGACGTGCTGACATGGGATAAGCCTGTAGCACTGGTGCTTGTGCTGCTGAGCGCGTGGGTGGTCAATGGGAGCCTTCCGTCCCAGAGTACATCTCCGGTTAACGAGAGGGAGGAATAGTCGGTCTGTTCCTCAATAGTTGAGGGAAAAAAAATAATGCCACGATGTTGTAGCTTTTCGCTACGCCATCGTGGCATTTATTGTTTCCACTCCTATATCCTGTAGGATAGGGAGTGGTAGGCAGTTTTCTTTTTATTCAGCAGCATTACCGTCCTCCTGCTCGAAGCGGCGTGGACGATGCTCGCCATCGCGGCGTGGGCGGCGCTCTCCACGATCCTCGCGGCGCGGACGACGCTCGCGCTCTACAAAGCCTTCGGGCTTTTCGAGCAGCACACGGTGAGAGAGCTTGTACTTTCCGGTCTTGGCATCGATCTCCAGGAGCTTCACCTTGATCTTGTCGCCTTCCTTGATGCCAGCCTCTTCGACAGTCTCCAGACGCTTCCACTCTATTTCAGAGATGTGGAGAAGTCCTTCCTTGCCGGGCAGGATCTCTACGAAACAACCGTAAGGCATGATGCTCTTCACGGTACCCTCGTACACCTCGCCCACCTCGGGCATAGCTACGATACCCTTGATCTTGGCCAGGGCTGCATCGATGCTGTCCTTGTTGGGTGCCGAGATCTGTACCTTGCCTACGCCGTCAGCCTCGTCGATGGTGATGGTGGCACCGGTATCTTCCTGCATCTGCTGAATGATCTTTCCGCCCGGGCCTATCACGGCACCGATAAACTCCTTAGGAATCTCGATGGCAACGATACGTGGAACCTGTGGCTTCATCTCTGCGCGAGGCTCGGACATGGTCTTCATCATCTCGCCCATGATATGCTCACGGCCAGCCTTGGCCTGCATCAGAGCCTGCTCGAGAATCTCGAATGACAGACCGTCACACTTGATATCCATCTGCGTTGCGGTCAGACCGTCCTTCGTTCCTGTGGTCTTGAAGTCCATATCGCCCAGGTGATCCTCATCGCCGAGAATATCACTGAGGATAGCAAACTTATCTTCGCCCGGATTCTTGATGAGTCCCATGGCGATACCTGCTACCGGCTTCTTCATCGGAACACCAGCGTCCATCAGGGCGAGGGTGCCGGCACAGACCGTAGCCATTGAGGAAGAACCGTTCGATTCGAGGATCTGGCTTACCAGACGAACGGTGTAAGGGAAGTCGGCAGGAATCTGATCCTTGATACCACGCCATGCCAGATGACCATGACCGATCTCACGACGGCCTACGCCATGCTGAGCCTTGGCCTCGCCGGTAGAGAACGGAGGGAAGTTGTAGTGGAGCAGGAAGCGCTGATAGCTGCGGTTAAGCACACCGTCAACGAGTTTCTCGTCGAGCTTCGTACCCAGTGTACAGGTAGAGAGACTCATGGTCTCACCACGCTGGAAGATAGCACTTCCGTGAGGCATGGGCAGCGGAGACACCTCGCACCAGATGGGGCGGATCTCCGTGGTCTTGCGGCCATCGAGGCGGATACCCTCGTCGAGGATACAGCGGCGCATGGCGTCACGCATCACGTCCTCGTAGTAACGGCCTGCCTCTGCATGCTTCTCCTCCAGTTCGTCAGAAGAGAGATCAGCGTGGGCTGCGTCATACTTCTCCATGAAGTCGGCCAGTATCTTGTCGAAGGCATCGTGACGGGCGTGCTTCTCCAGTGCCTGACGGTTGATGTCATAGACAGCCTGATAGAGCCCCTTGATCTGCTCGCGCAGCTCCTCGTCGTTTGTCTCGTCGTCGTATTCACGTTTCTTGTCGGTGCCGAGCTCCTTAGCCAGCTCGTCCTGCAGCTCGCACATGGGCTTGATAGCCTCGTGTGCCACCTTCAGGGCTGCGATAAGGTCCTGCTCCTGCACTTCCTTCATCTCGCCTTCCACCATCATGATGTTGTCCTTGGTGGCACCTACCATCAGGTCCATGTCTGCATCGGCCATCTGCTGGAATGTGGGGTTTACCACGTACTCGCCGTTGACGCGGGCCACGCGAACCTCAGAGATGGTGTAGTCGAAGGGGATGTCTGAACAGGCCATGGCTGCCGATGCGGCGAATCCTGCCAGTGCATCGGGCTGATCCACGCCGTCGGCGCTGAGCAGCATCACCTGTACATAAACTTCACAATGGTAGTCTGATGGGAAGAGAGGACGGAGAGCACGGTCTACGAGTCGTGAGGTAAGGATCTCTTCGTCGCTGGCTTTGCCTTCGCGCTTGGTAAATCCGCCGGGATAACGACCTGCGGCGCTGTACTGTTCACGATAATCTACCTGCAAAGGCATGAAATCTGTACCCGGAACTGCTTCCTTAGCTGCGCAAACAGTGGCGAGCAACACGGTGTTACCCAAACGAAGGACGGCGGCGCCGTCAGCCTGTTTCGCAACCTTTCCGGTTTCAATTGAGATGGTTCTGCCATCTGGCAACTGAACGGTCTTAGTAATTACGTTCATCTAAAAAAACTTATTGTTTTGACTTACATCTAAAAATATATAATGCGACAAAGATACCCAAAACGATTGAGAATGAAGAAGAAAAAAGAACTATTTTTTGTTTTTTTGGCGATTAAGGTTTAACTTTGCAGAAGTTAGGCTGCACGGAAGCGGTCGTCGTACATCGGCGAAACGGTAGGGCGAGTACACTTTGTCTCAACAGAGCTAACGAAGACTGTGCCATGAGGTGTAAGTGGCTACGTCTCTGCGCTATCTACATCATACGGAAACTAAACTATCATCATGAAAATAATCAAGACTTTCACCTCGATGGCAGTCGTACTTGTCGCCATCGCCCTCGCCTCCTGTACGGGCAAGAAGTTTCACGTCACGGGCACTATCAGCGAAGCCCACGACTCTCTGCTTTATTTTGAGAACATGGGACTGAACGGTGCCGTTACGGTCGATTCCGTGAAGCTTGGTGAGGACGGTTCTTTCAGTTTTGAGGCTGATGCCCCCGACCACCCCGAGTTTTACCGTCTGCGCATCGATCGGCAGATCGTCAATATCGGAATCGACTCTACCGAGCAGGTTACCGTGAAGGCAAGCTACCCCACGATGTCGTCAGAGTATGTCGTAGAGGGGTCGGCAGAATGCGCGAAGATGAAGGAACTCGCGCTGATGCAGATTGGTCTCCAGTCGCAGATCAATGCCGTGACGCAGAATCCTAACGTCAACTATCAGCAGGAAGGCGACAGCATCAGCACCCTGGTGAACGCTTATAAGGATAAGGTAAAGCTGGAATATATCTTCAAGGAGCCGATGAAGGCCTACGCTTACTACGCCCTCTTCCAGACGGTGACCGTGCATCAGCAACCTATGCTGATCTTCAATCCGCGCAGTCAGAAGGAAGATGTGCAGGTCTTTGCCGCTGTTGCCACGAGTTGGGACACCTATTATCCCAATACCGAACGCGGTAAGAATCTGCACAACATTGCCATCGAGGGCATGAAGAATGTGCGTATTATTCAGGCCGAGCAGCAGCGTACGCTCGATGCCAGCAAGGTTTCTACGGCCGGAGTCATCGAGATAGCTCTGCCCGATAACCGTGGTAACGTGCGCCGCCTGACCTCACTTAAGGGCAAGGTGGTGATGCTCGACTTCCACGTCTTTGCCACCAAGCCAAGTACCGCGCGCATCATGCAGCTGCGAGAGCTCTACAACAAGTACCACGCTCAGGGTCTGGAGATCTATCAGGTGAGTCTCGATCCCGACGAACACTTCTGGAAAGAGAGTGTTGCCGCACTGCCCTGGGTATGCGTGCACGATGAGAACGGCCTGAGTTCGCAGACCGCAGCCCAGTATAATGTGCAGTCTGTCCCGACCTTCTTCCTCATCGACCGCAACAATGTGCTGCAGAAGCGCGATGCGCAGATCCAGGATCTGGACGCTGAGATCGCCAAGATGCTGGCCCAATAAGTATATCAAACCATTGATGGGTTCCTGCTGTCTCCACCCGGGGAAGCAGGGACCCATCTGGGTTTATATGGGGCCGGTCAGCCCAATCAGGGCAATCGGGCTAATCAGGCGAATCGGACTGATTGGGCGAATTGTTCGTCGGGCTGATCGGGCTGATCGGGCTAATCAGGACTGATCAGGCCAATCGGTCGGATCGGGCGTATCATAATCAGCAATATCAATTCTCAATTCTCAATTATCAATTCTCAACTCTCAATTATTCTCAATTCCCCATGCATCCTTTAGAGAAATTCAAGTATTGTCCCGCCTGTGGCAGCAAGCATTTCGGCATACAGGACGAGCGAAGTAAGAAGTGCAGCAACTGTGGCTTTGAGTATTATCTCAATCCCAGTGCTGCCACGGGAGCCTTTATCCTCAATGAGAAGAACGAGCTGCTGGTGCTCACGCGAAAGAAGGAGCCGGCCAAGGGCACGCTGGATCTTCCCGGCGGGTTCTGCGAGTTTGGCGAGACCTCCGAGCAGGGTGTGGCGCGCGAGGTGAAGGAAGAGACAGGTCTCGACATCACCGATACCCGCTATCTCTTCAGCTATCCCAACGTCTATATGTATTCCGGCTTCGAGGTGAAGACCCTCGACAATTTCTTTCTCTGCCATGCCAGCGACCTCTCTACGGTGCAGGCCCTCGATGATGTGGCCGAGTACCAGTGGATTCCGCTGTGCGATATCCATACCGAGCTGTTCGGTCTTCGCTCCGTGCGCCAGGCACTGCTGTCATTCATGGAGCAGCAGGAGCAGGGATAAACAGAAAGACAGCAGATCCTCCAGAGGTATGACGTGCATCAATGGCTGAAAAACCGAAACAGAACTATGAAAGGTATGGTTTCCCTTGACAGCATATCCTGCCGTGCCGGTGCTGCCGTGCTAAGCCTCGTTCTGCTCGTCTTCGCCCCCACGAAGGTCTGGTCGGGTGAGCCGTTGCGCCGGCCCGACACCCTTGTCGTTGCTGCTGATACCACTCCTGCTGCCGGCAGCGTGCTGCCGATAGACAAGGTGGGCAGCCGAAGGTGGGTGCAGGCTACCTACCTCGGCGTGCCGCTTATTGCGGGCGGACTGCTCGAGAAGCACTACGACACCGAGTACCGGCGGCTGCGCAGCAGTTTCTTGCCGGAATCACACGGTAAGTTCGACGACTACCTTCGGCTTGCCCCTGCCGCCGTGATGGTGGGTCTGAAGGCTGCCGGCGTGCCCTCGCGGTCGTCGTGGGGTCGCATGCTCGTGAGCGATGCCCTCTCCATGATGCTCATGGTGGGCATGGTTGAGGCGGTGAAGCACACCAGCAGCGTGACGCGCCCCGACGGAAGCGACAACCACAGCTTCCCCTCGGGCCACACGGCGACGGCGTTCATGGCGGCCACGATGCTCTCGAAGGAGTACGGACACCTCTCGCCGTGGGTCAGCGTGGGTGCTTATGCCACGGCCACGGCCACAGGACTGATGCGCGTGGCCAACAATAGGCATTGGGTCAGCGACGTGATGGTGGGGGCCGGCGTGGGTATCCTGTCAACCGAACTGGGTTACTGGATCGCCGATGCCCTCATGCACAGGCGCGGACTCAACGTGCCCGAAGTGCCGCCGGAGCCGATCACCGACATTGCATCGCCCACCTTCCTCGGGCTCTATATGGCATTCAACGTGCCGCTGGGCAGGTATGACATGGGCGAGGGGCAGGAATGTCGCACCTCAGCCGGTACGACGTTGGGCATTGAGGGCGCTTATTTCTTCAATCCCTATATCGGCATGGGTGGTCGTGTCACGCTGTCGGACCTGCGGTTCATCGTCAACGACCGTCTGGCTGCCGACGACCGACTCCGTTTTTATAATTTTGCTGCGGGCCCTTACTTCTCGTTTCCTCTCACCCCCCAGTGGTGCATCGGGAGCAAGGCACTGCTTACCTATACCTGTTATCGCCCGGTAGATATCGGCACGATGACGGTACCCAGCGGCGGTGGGCTCGGATTCGGCACCGGACTGAGCCTCGGCTATCGCATGAAGCACAGTTACACCATCAGCGGATTTGCCGATTACGACCTCCGACCGTCCGACAGCGAGTATGGCAGGAAACCCATGAACAGCCTTATCTTGGGCTTCAGGGCGGAGATGAGATTCTAAAGCGACGTAGTCCATAACGCCAAAGTGTGACGAAATGTATCTAAACATTTATCTTGCTTTTCATTTCGTGCATTAAGCCTTGGCGCATTCATAATTAATGGTTACTTTTGTAAACAGATGACATACAGCTTTTTGACTACTAAGCATCAATCATTAAAAACAAGACAGAAATATGGAAAGAACATGGAGATGGTTTGGCAAGAATGACAAGATCACCCTTGCCATGCTGAAACAGATTGGCGTGGAGGGCATCGTTACGGCCCTTCACGATGTACCTCTGGGCGAGGTGTGGACACGCGAGAAGATTCACGACCTGCGCACGTATATTGAGAGCTACGGCATGCGCTGGAGCGTGGTGGAGTCGCTGCCCGTGACCGAGACCATCAAGTATGGCGGTGCAGACCGCGACCAGCAGATCGAGGTGTACAAGGAGAGCATGCGCAACCTCGCCGCCGAGGGCATACACACCATCTGCTACAACTTTATGCCGGTGCTCGACTGGGCACGCACGGATCTGCTCCACGCCAATCCCAACGGATCGAGCAACCTCTATTTCAACTACGCGGAGTTTGCTTATTTCGACATTCACATACTGCAGCGTGAGGGTGCACGCGAGGACTGGGCCAACTTCAAGTTCCCGGCCGGCGTGGGCGAAGGCCGCAATGTGCTGCAGGAGTGTGAGGATCTGGCCAAGACCATGACGCCCGAGAAGGATCATGAGCTGGTGGAGAACATCGTGATCAAGACCCAGGGCTTCGTGAGCGGTAACTTTAAAGAAGGCGACAAGGAGCCGATCGAGAAGTTCCGTAAGTTCCTCGACCTCTACAAGGGTATCGACAAGGATAAGCTGCGCGCCAACATGAAGTATTTCCTCGAGGCTATCATGCCCGTGTGTGATGAGTGCGACATGAACATGTGCGTGCATCCCGACGACCCACCCATCGAGATCCTCGGCCTGCCGCGTATCGTTCGCACGCAGGAAGACATAGAGTGGTTGCTCAATGCCGTACCCAACAAGCACAACGGGCTTACCTTCTGTGCCGGCAGTTTGTCGGCAGGCGCCTACAACAACGTGGTCGATATGGCGCGCGAGTTTGCTCCCCGCACCCACTTTGTGCACCTGCGCTCATGCCACATCTTCCCCAACGGCGACTTCACGGAGGCAAGTCACCTCGGCGGACGTGCCGACATCATCGAGCTGTGCCGCATCTTCGAGAAGGAGAACCCGCAGCTCCCGATGCGCGTGGACCACGGCATGACGATGTTCGACGACGATACTAAGGGCTACAATGCCGGCTATTCGTTCCTCGGCCGTATGTTTGCCATGGGACAGGTGCAGGGCATTCTCGCCACGGTTGACCGCGAGCTGGGCATAGAATATAAGCAACCAGGATTTTTCGATTAAAACAAATTGCAATGAAACTGAACGATCTTTTCTCGCCCGACTGCAACCGCAGCGAGTGGGAAGCTAAGGGATATGAGCTCCCTAAGTTTGATATAGCTGCCGTGCGCCGCAAGACACACGACCAGCCTACATGGGTACACTTCGGCGGAGGAAATATCTTCCGCGCTTTTCCAGCCGCCATTCTCAACGACGCGCTCAACACTGGCCGGTACGACCGCGGCGTGATCGTGGCCGAGACGTTCGACTATGAGGTGGTCGATAAGGCTTACACGCCTTACAACAACCTGTCGCTGCTCGTCAGCCTGCAATCTACCGGCACCATCGAGAAGAAGGTCATCGCCTCGGTAACTGAGGCTCTGAAGGCCGACTATCAGTTTGATGACTGGAACCGTCTGGTGGAAATCTTCCGCAACCCCACGCTGCAGATGATCTCGTTCACCATCACCGAGAAGGGGTATGGCTTCAATGAGGCCGACCTCGCACGCGGACTGAAGCCCGTGTTTGCCCTCGGTAAGGTTACCGCGCTGCTCTATGAGCGCTTCCAGGCCGGCGCGCTGCCCCTCACCGTGCAGAGCATGGACAACTGCTCACATAATGGCGACAAGGTGAAAGCGGGCGTGATGGCGTATGCAGAGCGCTGGGTGAGCGACGGACTGGTGCCTGAGGCCTTCCTCGCCTACGTGAAAAATGAGCAGAAGATCACCTTCCCCTGGTCGATGATCGATAAGATCACGCCGCGCCCCCATGTCAAAGTGAAAGAGATGCTGGCTGCCGACGGCTTCGAGGATAACGATTATATCGAGACCGAGAAGCATACGTTCACGGCGCCATTCGTCAACTCCGAGGAGGTGCAGTATCTCGTGATCGAAGACCATTACACCAATGGGCGCCCACCTCTCGACCTCGGCGGTGCGCTCTATACCACGCGCGAGACCGTCGATAAGGTGGAGACGATGAAGGTGACGACCTGTCTCAACCCCCTGCATACGGCCATGAGCATCTACGGCTGCATGCTGGGCTACACGCTGATCTCGGCTGAGATGGCCGACGAGGACCTACGCCCGTTCATTCAGAAGCTCGGCTACATCGAGGCTATGCCCGTGGTTACCGATCCCGGCGTGCTCAATCCCTACGAGTTTATCGGTGCCGTGATCAACCGCCGACTGCCCAACCCGTTCATGCCCGATGCTCCTCAGCGTATCGCCACCGACACGTCGCAGAAGCTGCCGATCCGCTTCGGCGAGACCATCAAGAAGTATGTGGCGCGCCATCTCGATATGAGCAACCTCGTGCTGATACCGCTCACCCTTGCCGGCTACGCCCGTTACCTCAAGGGACTGGACGATAACGGTAAGCCTTTCGAGCCTTCTCCCGACCCGATGCTCGCTGAGCTGCAGGCCATCGTGGCTCCGCTCGAGCTGGGTAAGCCCGACCAGGACTTCTCCTGCCTGCGTCAGCTCTACAGCCGTCAGGACGTCTTCGGCGTGGATCTCTATGCCGTGGGGCTGGGAGAGCAGATCGAGGGCATGGTGCGCGAGCTCTATGCCGGTACCGGTGCTGTGCGCCGGACGCTGCATAAGTACGTTCAGGCTCGATAAACCTGCAGATCTGCTCAGCGACAAAACACGAAAAAGGGGCTGCACCAGTATCGGTGCAGCCCCTTTTGCTATGCTTTTCCCTCCGGAAAGTTCTTCTTTTTCCGCTACAGATTGATTGGATTAAACAGATTTTTCCTTACCACGAATTTCACGAATGAACACGAATGCCACCCATGTAATATTGGGCATTCGTGTTCATTCGTGAAATTCGTGGTAAGACAAAAAGCTCTATAACGAGTCACGTGAGGACTTTTCACGAACGAAGTGAGTAAATCGGCACTGCGATTAATGCTTATTCATGGTGCGAATCAGCATTAATCGCAACGCGAATCGGTATTAATCGCAACGCGAATCAGTATTAATCGCGATACCAATATGTATGAATTGCAAGACGCAACGATGTGCACTGTTTTACTCATATTGTTCGTGAATAGGCCCCACATGATTGGGTATGGAGCCGAATGACTCTTTTTCTTCCGATCAGTCTGCAGAGAAGCAGGACGATCCGTGGCTCAAAGGAATCTGTTTCGCCTGATTCGTCTGCAGAAAATAAGATAGACCGCGTCTGTTCGTAGCCAACCGTCAGTTCAGCGTCAGCGTGAGGTGTTGCAGGTCCTGATCGCGTGAGCTGCTGCCATAGAACACCTCGTATTCTCCCGGCATGGTGCGCATGGTGTTGCTTCCCTCGTCGAAACATTCGAAGCTCTTGCGGTTCAGGTTGATCTCCACCTGCGAGGTCTCACCGGCTTTGAGCGTCACACGGCGGAAGCCACGGAGCGATTTCAACGGACCATTGGCATCACCGGTTCGGCGGATATACACCTGCACCACCTCGTCGCCGCTGCGCTTACCGGTGTTGGTGACAGGAATCACGAGCTTCTGCCCCTCTGCTGTGGCGGTAGCCTGTGCCTTGCCGTAGCTGAAGGAAGTATAGCTCTGTCCGTAGCCGAAGGCGAAGAGCGGATCGGAGAAGTAACGATAGGTGCGGCCCTTCATAGAATAGTCCTCGAAGTCGGGCAGCTGCTGGGTGTTCTTATAGAAGGTAACGGGGAGCTTTCCCGAGGGGTTGACATCACCGAAGAGCACGTCGGCTACGGCCGTTCCACCCTCCTGACCTGGATACCATGCCTGAAGAATGGCGTCGCAGGTCGTCGTCTCTGGTTCCAGGGCGATGGCAGACCCCGAGCAGTTGACCAGGATGACGGTCTTGCCGGCCTCGTGGAGTGCACGGAGGAAGTCGCGCTGCACCCTCGGCAGCTCGATGCTCGTGCGGTCGCCACCCTTGAATCCCTCAGCATTGACAGGCATCTCCTCGCCCTCGAGCGATGGCGAGATACCACCGACGAAGATGACCTTGTTGATGCCTTTCAGCTGGGAGATGATGGCCTGATAGTCGATGGGCTGCTCGGTGCCGATGTTGATCTTGAGGTCGGAGCCCCAGGTCTTCACAAACTGATAGCGTACCTCGATGTTATAACGCTCGCCTGCTTTGGCCTGTAGCACCGTATGGGTGGGCGTGGTGCGCCAGGTGTGCTTCCTTTGCTTCTCCACACCGTTGACATAGACGCTGAAATCGCCCTTCCCTTCCACGTTGATCACAATTTCGCCGGAGGTCTTCGGGGTATAGACGGTCTCGTAACGGGCAGAGAAATCCTCGATCTTCACGCCCGGGGCGAAGACGTGCATGCCGGCTGTGGTTACCGCCAGAGGACTGGTGTAATACTGTGTGGTGACGGACTTGCCGCTCATCGTGGTGTTGTTCCAGAACGTACCGCGCAATCCGCGATGACCGTCGATGGCACAGTCGGCGAGCAGCGAGTTGACGATCTTGGTGTCGGTGAGGTCGCAACCCTTCAGATAGGTCAGTTTCTTCTGTTTCGCCTTGATGCCGTCGAGTATCGTCACGGTATGCGTCGGCGTACCGTTGTAGTTACCCCACATCATGGGCGTGTCGTCGGCATTAGGTCCGATGACGGCGATAGGCTCGGCACCGGCACGCAGAGGCAGCACGTTACCCTTGTTCTGCAGCAGCACGAGGGCCTGGCGAGCCATGTCGAGGGAGAGCTGACGGTGCTCCTTCGATTCGAGTACCGAGGCCGGAATCTTCGACCACTCCACGAGCTTCGGGTCGTCCATCTCGCCCAGATCGAAGCGTCCTTCGAGCAGACGCAGCACATGCTTGTTTACCTCTGCCTCGGAGATGAGGCCCCGGCGCACGGCATCGGGAATGTTCTTATAAGTGTAGTTGAAGCCACATTCCACGTCGGTTCCTGCCAGGGCAGCCTTGGCCGTGGCATGAACGGCATCAGAAGCTGTCTTGTGGCTGGCATAGATATCAGTCACGGCACCACAGTCGGACACCACAAGGTATTTGAATCCCCACTCGTCACGCAGGATCTGCTGCAACAGACGGTTGTTGCCGCAGCAGGGATCGTCGTCGAGACGCTGGTAGGCACACATCACCTCGCGCACCTTGGCGTCCTGCACTAAGGTCTTGAAGGCGGGCATATAGGTCTCCCACAGGTCGCGCGGTGTCACGTCGTTGACGTTGGCCGTGTGGCGAGTATATTCGGGTCCGCTGTGCACGGCATAGTGCTTGGCGCAGGCCCAGAGCTTGCGATACTTCGCCGTCTCGGGACCCTGCAGGCCACGGACCACCGCCGTTCCCATGACCGAGGTGAGATAAGGATCCTCACCGTAGGTCTCCTGCCCGCGTCCCCATCGTGGGTCGCGGAAGATATTGACGTTGGGGGTCCATACCGAGATGCTGTGGAACTTCTCGTCTTCGCCGCCGTTGAGCATGCGGCGGTTGTACTGGGCGCGCATCTCGTCGCTGGCGGCGTTGAATACCTGATAGAGCAGCTGGTCGTTGAACGAGGACGCCATGGCAATGGGCTCGGGAAAGACCGTCACGCCTCCCATGTTGGCGGCGCCGTGAAGGGCTTCGCTCCACCAGAAGAACTTCTTGATGCCAAGGCGTGGAATGGCCGGCGACTCATCGAGCATGAGCTGGGCTTTCTCCTCTAAGGTGAGGCGTGAAAGCAGATCCTTGGCCCGCTCCTGTGAGGAGAGGGCTGGATTCTGATAGGGTAGCGTCTGCGCCATCGTGGATAACGATAGGGCGAGAGCTGCGGTTAATGTCAGTAGTTTCTTCATGTTGTTGGGTTTTTATAGGGTTTTTAGAATGTGAGTTTCATCTTCTTTCCGTGGTAGGTGATGAGACGCGACTCGCTGCCCACGGTGACCCGGAAGGTCTGTTGTTGCGGCATGCCGTCGTAATGTCCCTGCCGGTCGGAGAGGGTGAGGGTGCGGCGGCGGTCGTTCCACGACAGACGGAGCATGGCAAAGGCCCCCTGCTCGTAGCGGTTGGATACGCCGTCGTCGTCATAGAGCGTCAGGCTGCCGTCGGCGCTGGGATAGATCTGGAGCGTGACGGGCTCGCCGGACCTGTCGGACGACGACTGCACCGCGGGTCCCAACGGCAGAATGCTGCCCGCCCTGACCATCACGGGAATGCGGTCGAGCGTTACCTTACGGTCGGCATACTGTCCTCCTGCAAGGTGTTCGCCGGTGTAGAAGTCGTACCACCCGCCTGCGGTCTGGGGCAGATAGACCGACTGACGGGTCACGCCCTGAGCCACTACGGGCGAAACGAGCAGGGCTTTGCCAAACATATAAGTGGTGCTCTGACGCAGGGCTTCGGCATCATGGGCGAAGTCGAACACCAGCGGTCGCATCAGCGTCGAGCCCTCGCGGCTCACGGCCGCCGCCTCCGAATAGATGTAAGGCAGCAGGCGGTAGCGCAGTTTGAGGCACCCCGCGATGATCCCCTCTGCCTCGCTGCCGTAGCGCCAGGGCTCCGTGTCGCTCATGTAGCCGTGCACACGCATCAGCGGAAGGAAGACGCTCGTCTCGATCCAGCGCAGCATACGCTCGATGTAAGCGCGGTCGGTGTATTGGTTTCCCGGCCGGAAGAATCCGCCGGCATCGTAGGTCCACCACGGCATGCCTGCGGCGGCCATGCCCAGTCCGCCTGTGATCTGGCGGCGAAGGGTCTCCCATGAGTTGCCCACGTCACCGCTCCACATCACGACTCCATAGCGCTGTATGCCCGGAAATCCGCTGCGAGTGAGGATCATCGGACGGCGGTCGGGATCGTCCTGGCGCAGCCCTTCGTACACCGTGCGGTTGACCATGAGCGGATAGACATTGCGGAAGAGCTCGCCGGGATAGCGTCCGGCCATGACGCGATGCCCCTGCAGGTCGTCGTTCTCGGGCTCGGTGGCATCGAGCCACCAGGCATCTATGCCGTAAGGACGCAGCAACCGCTGGCTGAACTCGTGCCAGTAGCCCTGTGCCGCTGCGGGGTTGAAGAAGTCGATCCAGTCGGTCTGGGGAATATACCAGCCTTTATCGTTCATGATCCTGCCCACCTTGGAGGTCTTATCGACCTTCGACCACACCGACACCATGAGGCGCATGTTGAGCCGATGCAGACTGTCGATCATCTGTGCGGCATGGGGATAGAGAGCCTCGTCGAAGCGCATGGCGTTCCACCCGTACTTGCCCCAGTACTGCCAGTCCTGCACTATAACGTCGATGGGCAGCTGCCGACGGCGGAATTCGCGTGCCACGCCGAGGAGTTCACTCTGGTTATGGAACCGCTCGCGGCAATGAATATAGCCCAAAGCCCATCGTGGCATCATCGGAGCAGGACCTGTAGCCTGTCGGTAGGCAGCCACAACCTCATCGGGTGAACCAACAAACACGGTGAAATCGACGCTCTGCGCCATGGGCGAGCGGAACACGGTGGAGGCGGAAGGAACGGGCTGCTGACCGCGAATGTCGTTTACGGGCTTGAGGTAGATGGTGGGGCGGTCGCCGTCGGAGAGCTCGGCGGCGAGCTGATGACGGCCGGCAGTGAGGTCGAGGACGACCGAAGCCGTGGGTGGCAGCCACAGGTTGCGCATGTCGATGACCTTCTGTCCGTCGATCGTCAGGTCGTGCCGGCGTGCCATCTTCTGTCCCACGTCGAGCAGAAGGGTGTAGCGCCCAGTTGCGGATATGTCGATCTCGCCCTCAAAGCGGTTGCTGTGTCTCACCTCCCTGCGCCCGCCTTGTGTCGAGGTGACGTTGACCACCTCGGTCGTTCCCTCTGCCTCAACCTTTCGGAGCGGCAGCAAGAGAGAGGCGGGATTGAAGTCGGTGAGTCCGTAATTGTTCCATAGCAGTCCGTAACCCTTGCTTGAGATCATCATCGGGATAGCGATCTGCGTGTTGACCTGCGTGAGCCGGCGGCTCAGTCCGCGCACGTCGGTATAGCCGTCCTGAAACTGTCCGAGACCATAGAGGTGCTCATCGTCGGGCGAGAGCAGTCGCAGGGTTGCCTCGTGGCTGCTGATTCCCGCCACGGTGGAGGGGCGGAGCGAGAGGCTGTCGGCCAGCATGACGCGGCGACCGTTGCGGTCTTCGATGCTGATCTGCGCTTTCCTGCCGTCGATCAGCACCCTCATGCGGTCGGTGGCGAGGCACTGTCGGCCATCGTTCAGGCGCGAGAGTCTGCTTCGGACCGGTGCCGTGGAGGTGTAAATCCAGTCGGGCAGTGTCTCGGTAGTGCCCTCCGTGTAGCGCAGTCGCACGGCATTGCCGGTGAGGAAGTGCACACGGAGCTTTCCCTTACCAAATGGGAACTCCTCCGCCATGAGGGTGACGGAGAAGACAAGAAGGAAAGACATGAGGATTTGTCGTTTGTTCATGTTGTAGAGAGATTCTTATAAAATATTGTCGGACAGAAGAGGTTGAGGCTTTACCTCCCGTCAGGTATTATCTGATGGTTGCTACCCTTACTCCCCGCTGATCTCGTAAGTCTTACCGGCCTGGGTCTCGAGGTCATACTCATATACCTTATTTATAGGAGCAGGGCGGAAGTCTTTGAGTTCGGGAGAATGTACGGCGGCTTTGATGTCGGCAGGGGCGAAGAGCGGATTGGGGCAGGAGCCTTCCGCCTTCTTCAGTCCCTGACAGCGCAGGGGCACGGCGGAGCGCAGACGAAGGGTGCCTCCTATGCGCGAGACGATGGTGGCATGGACGAGGCGACCTGCCTTCCACTGCATGCTGACCTCGAAGCCTCCACGTGCCAGCAGACCGCTGACTGACCCCTCCTGCCATGGGTCGGGCAGGGCAGGGAGCAGGTGAACGGCGCCGTCGTGGCTCTGCAGGAGCATCTCGGCGATACCCGCCGTGCAGCCGAAGTTGCCGTCAATCTGGAAAGGCGGGTGCGCATCGAAGAGGTTAGGATACATTCTGCCCTCGGGATACTGCTGGATCTGAGCATCGCCCGGGAGGATATGGAGCAGGTTGGAGAGAATTTTCAGGGCATGGTTGCCGTCGAGCATGCGCGCCCAAAAGTTGATTTTCCACCCTAAGCTCCACCCCGTGGCCATGTCGCCCCGTTGCAGCAGTGTGGTGCGGGCAGCCTCGAAGAGGTCGGGGTGACGGTAGGGCGAGATCTGGTTGGAGGGATAGAGTCCGTAGAGATGAGAGATGTGGCGGTGCTGATCGTTGGGATCGTCGGCATCTTCCCACCACTCCTGCAGCTGGCCGTAGCGGCCAATCTTCATGGGGGGCAACAGGCTGATAGCCTTCCTTAGGGTGTCGGCGTAGGACGGATCCGTACCCAGCTGGGTGCCGGCCAGCAGTGCCTGGGAGAGCACATCGAAGGCAATCTGATTGTCCATCGTGCACCCCGCTCCCACCGGCGACTGTCCGCCGGGTCCGTGTTCGGGCGATACCGATGGCACCACGACACGATAGCCCGTGCGCGGATCGGTCTGCATATAGTCGAGATAGAAGTCGGCTGCTCCCTTGAGCACGGGGTACCACTGCCTCAGAAAGGCTTTGTCGCCCGTGTAGAGATAGTGCTGCCACAGGTGCGTGGAGAGCCATCCGCCGCCATTGGGGAACATGCCCCAGTAGGCTCCGTCCACGGGTCCGGCGATGCGCCAGGCATCAGTGTTGTGGTGAGCCACCCATCCCCGGCAGCCATACATCTCGCGTGCCGTCACGGAACCAGTGTGGCTGAGGTCGCCGATGAGCCCGAAGAGCGGCTGTTCGCACTCGATGAGTCCGCAGGGTTCGGCGGGCCAGTAGTTCATCTCGGTGTTGATGTTGATGGTGTACTTGCTGTCCCACGGTGCATTCATCTTGTCGTTCCAGATACCTTGTAGGTTGGCGGGCTGTCCGCCGGGCTGTGAGGAGGAGATGAGCAGGTAGCGTCCATAGTTGAAGACGAGCGTCACCAATCCCTCGTCATGACTCTTGGCAAACTGAGCCAATCGCTTGTCGGTAGGCAGCGTAGAGTCTATGGTGGACGGTTGGCCGAGCGAGAGCGATACCCGGTCGTACTGACGTCTGTAAGCCTCAATGTGCTGGGCAAGAAGCTGCTTGAAGGACGTGTTGGCAGCCTTGTTGAGTGGTGCTGTCGCCATCATGGCAAAGTCACGGCTGAGGTCGTGATAGTTGACGTAGTTGGTCCCGGCGGTCACGTAAATCATGGTGTTTGTGGCACCCGAGACACGCAGGCTGTCGCCCGTGACGGAGACCTTGCCATTGCCTTTTATCCCAATGAAGTACAGCCCTGACACCCAGCCCTTGATGCCCTCCTGATCGACGCCCTGCACATTGACCAAAATCTGTTGATCTTTGGCCTCGATACGCTTGGCCAGCGGACTGTGGGTGGAGACTGTAAAGGTGGTGGGACGGGACGATTTGAGCTGGACAAGCATCACGTTGTCGGCCAATGAGACAAACGATGTGCGCTCTATCTGGGTATTGCCGAGTTTGTAGCTCACCGTGTGGACAGCACGGGTGAGGTCGAGTTCCCGATGATAATCTGTCGCGTTGCCTCGTCTGTCGTAATGGATCGAGATGTCGCCCATGGGTAGGAAACGCATGCCATGAGGTCCCTTGACCACATAGCGATTGATGCTATCCTCGGCCTCCTTCACTTCTCCTGCAAAGATCTTCTGCCGGATCTTGGCCAAATGGGGTAAAGTTTCCTTGCTATTATTGTTGTGTGGGCTGCCCGACCAGAAGCTCGACTCATTGAGCTTGATGGTCTCGGTGTGGGTGCCTCCATAGACCATTGCCCCGATATGGCCGTTGCCAAGGGGCAGTGCTTCTACCCATTGTGTGGCCGGCCGGTCATACCACAGACGCTGCTGCGCCATGCCGGAGAGACACGACCCAAGGAGGATAAGACTGCAAAGTATTCGCTTCATAACTGTAGGAGTTTTTTTAGTTAGGAGTTAGGAGTTAGGAGTTAGGAATTAGGAGTTAGGAGGTTTTTTTAGTTGGGAGTTAGGAATTAGGAGTTTTGAGTTAGGAATTAGGAGTTGATATTTACGTTTGTGTCGTTCGTAGTGTTTTACGCTTCGTTTCCCCATTTCCTATTTTCCATCTTTTCCATTTTACTTTTTAACTTCTAATTCCTAACTCCTCATTCCTCACTCCTAATTCCTAATTTTTAAACAGGTGCGGAACAAACTCGCGCAGGCAGCGACGCCATGTCAGCCACTCGTGAGCCGTACCCTGAGAGAGATAGGTGTCGACCTTGATGCCAGCCTGACGCAGCTGCTCCACGAGTTTCGCGGTACCCATGTTCTCTTCGCTTCCCGAGCCCAGGAAGAGATAATGCAGCTTGCTGTTCACCTCGTCGGGACGGGAGAAGATGCCGTTGTAGGTCTTGTTCATGTCCAGACCGAAGATGGCACCGCTGAATCCTCCGGCATAAGAGAACTTGTCGAGATGGGTGAATACCACATCGAAGGTCTGGTGACCGCCCCACGACAGTCCGGCCATGGCACGATGGTCGCGGTCGCTCTTGGTGCGGAATGTCTTGTCGATCATCGGGATAAGGTCGTTGAGCAGCACCTTGTAGAATGAGTTGCCATACTGGCTCTGCCCTGCCTCGTTGGATCCTCCGGGGAACGGAGCCTTGATGTCGCCGCTCTCCATCACTACGATCATCGGGACGGCCTTGCCCTGAGCGATGAGGTTGTCCATGATGTTCTGCATGAATCCCTGTGTGCTCCAGCCTGTCTCGTCCTCACCCATGCCATGCTGCAGATAGAGCACGGGGTAGCGCTTCTTGCCCTGGTCATAATCGGCCGGAGTGTAAACCATAGCGCGCCGCCACTCGTTGGTCGATGAGGCGAAATACTGCACGGAGCGTACCTGACCCTTGGCCACGCCCTGTTGTGGGCGGTAGTAAGCAGCCTCGGCATCGCTTTCAGGTACCTCTAAGCCTGAAGCCTTGCGGTTCCAGCCGAAGAAAGTCTCGCTGGCGGGGTCGTTGACGCGTACGCCGTCGATGAAGAAGAAGTAATAGTGGAAGCCTACGGGCAGTGGGTCAGATACACCTGTCCATACGCCCTGCTCGTCGCGCTGCAGGTCATATCGCTTGCCACAGATGTCGAGCTCTACCTTGTGGGCCGATGGAGCTTTGATCTGTACATAGGCACGATGACTTCCGTCCACCTTCGGGAAAGCGTTGCCGGGCACGGTGGTAGGAGCCAGTACGGCATCGGCAGGTACCTGAATGGGTGTGAATACAGGGTGACCCAGCAGCGACAGCATCTTGTAAGCATAGCGACGGCCGAGCTCACGGTAACCCTCGGCATCGAAATGAAGGAAGTCAGGACCGTTGGTACAGCCTTCCGAGGAGATGACGTGGGCGGTATGAACCGTCTGGGGCAGTGCGTCGATGATGGGATTCATGGCTATGCAGCGCCCCTTACCGTCGGCACGCACCACCTCTCCTGCGAGCAGGGGCACGTCTTCCGATTTCAGGTTGAGGTCGGCAATGAGCTGATTGTACACGAATGCCACCTTCGAGGGCCAGCGCTGATCGCCCGTGTTCGACTCACCCTGATGCAGCAGTATGCCTTTGATCACGCCTTCCTGCTGCGCCTTGCGCGCCAGCGTCACCAGTCGGTCGTAGGGATTGTTGTCGTAAGCCTTGAGCATACCCTTCATCCATTGCGGAGCCTTCGTCTTCACATACTGGTCTATCGAGTCACGCATGAACGTCTCAATATGGCAACCGCCTATGGCCACGGTAATCACGCCGACCTTTACATTCTTCGGCAGGTGAGCCACCATGGTACGGCCGAAATAATCTACGGGGGTCAGCCCGGTGTTCTCGCGGCAGAGAGGGGGCACGGCGGTGTACCATTCACCCATCTTACGTCCGCGTGACGCATCGTTCACTGCAGCCATCATGCGGAAACGCGGATCCACGCCCTCCAGATCCTGAGGCTCGATCTTGGCGTTACCCTCCATGTTCGACTGTCCGAAGCATAGGAAAATGTAGAAGTTGGGATCTGCGGCTGCCTGCATGGAGGTGACCGAAAGTCCCATCACGATCGCTGCTACAATGCGGTGTAATAGATTGTTTCTTCTTCTCATAATAAGTTGATATATTAGATTGAATGATATAATGCCAAAAGGTAACTTTGTTACTTATCTTTTTGCAAAGATAACTGTTTTCCTTTCTCTTAGCTTATCATTAGGTATCATTTTGCTTATGATATGTTGCTTTGTTCAGATTTCTTTCCCTGAAAAGCAAAAAAGAGCCTGAATCCATCGCTGGATCCAGGCTCCTGAACTACTTATATATTAACATTCGATCAGTTTCTTCGTATTGTTTTAGTTGTAAGAAGGGTTCTGGTATGCGGCTTTCTCCTCCGGGGTCATCTCCAAAGCATCGATCTGCGAAGACGGAATAGGACGGAGATATTTCTGCGGAGTGATGGTGCGTGTCACAGTCGCTGGAGTGTGGTCACCGGCATTGAGACCGCAGATGCGATAAGTGCCGGCAAGATCGTTCCACATCTGCGTACGCACGAGGTCGGTCCAGCGATAACCCTCGCCAAACAATTCGCGGGAACGCTCCTCAAGGATATATTTCACGGTTATGGTCTGGGGAGTGGCATCGGTCATCTGCTTGCTGTAATCGGCTATTTTTTCCCGCTGGCGGTTATTGTCATAGGTCCATACACCTGCCCGGGCGCGTAGCACATTTACCAGTTCACGAGCACTATAGCCACTCTGTGTCTGTGCCCCCTTCACGGCCGCTTCGGCTGCTATGAGGTACAGCTCCGAGAGCTTCATCACGGGTATAGGGCGTGGGCTATCGCCATTGGGACGACCGAGGCCGTCGGCATTATCGGTACGGTAGATGCCGTTCTTCCACAGGTTGAGCCACGCATAGCGGCTGATACCAGAGGGATTGATCACGTAGTCGGCACGACCGGGGAGAACACCGGCGCCCACATTGCTGAATCCTGCAGCAGAAGAGCCGTCTCCGGCAACATTAGGAGTACCAGCCTTCGGATAAACCACATTGGGATTGTCTTCATCAAGGAATGTCAGCACTGAATCCTCAGCCTGGATAGGCAGATTGTTGGCATTGTAGAGTGTGGTGTACTGCTGGGTGCTGGCACTGCGATACCAGTTGCCACGGAACTGTGTTGCAAAGGTTCCGTCATAGCGGGAGTCATATTTCTTATCGGCGAAGATATCTGTAGCCACGCCGATAGGGGTGGCCATCTCTTTCCATGGGCGGTCTTTGCCCTGGACAGCCTCACGCTGGACCGAACGAATCTTCACCCATGACGTAGCACTGGCGGAACTCTCGAGGAAAGTGTAGTCCCAGCGACACATCCACCGCTGGAAGTTACCGGGAGCATTACCGTTTGCCCAGTCGGAGTTCGTGCCGCCGTCATAATAGTTGCTGCTCTCGGTGTGATCGGCATAGAGCAGAATCTCGCTGTTGCGGTCGTTTGTACCTACGTTGACCAGATAGAACGATTTCTGCAGGGCGAAGCCTCCAGGGTTCTTAATAGCGGTCAGGGCTACATCGTAAGCCTGCTGGAAGTACCATGCGGCGTTATGACCATCAGGATCCGTACGGTCACAGGTGGGATAAGTAGGAATGTTGTTAGGATTCTCCAGCCACCATGCGTAGGTGAGATAAGCCTTGGACAGCAGCAGGCGGGCAGCAGTCTTAGTTACACCTCCTGTTACACGACCCTTGTCGGGCAGGTTCTCTATAGCGGTCTTCAGGTCGGGGAAAATGGCTCTGGTGTAAACCTCGGGCACGGTGTTGCGCTTAGAGAAACGTGTTGCGACTGTATTGAACTTCAGCTCGCCAGCACCCAGATCCAGAGGTACGCCGCCAAAGGTCTGCACCAGCCAAAAGTAATCGTGGGCGCGGAAGAAACGAGCCTCGGAGACCAGAGCTTCGGCCACACCGGCAGCGGAACCGTTCTCGATCACGCCGCTGGCAGTATTGATGTCAGAAAAGGCCGTGTTCCAGAGGTTATCTGCACGACAGTTTGTGGAATTGAGCTCTCCGTTTCCTGACATGTCGATGGGTTTGTCGTTCTCGTTACCACCATGACCGAAAGTGTACTCATCAGTTCCGGTCTCATTGGCAATGAGCCAATAACCGTTACCCCATAGGTAACGCAAGTTAGCATAGAGGGAGGTGATGCCACCTTCCACGCCACGCTCGGTCTTGAAATAGTCTGGAGTGTATGATTCTCGGTTAGTCTCCTCGAGCACACTGGAGCATCCGGTGAAGGTCAGTCCTAAGGATAGGAGACCTATGGCTATATTTCTATTTTTCATGTTCGTTGCTTGTTTAGAAAGTTATGTTCAGACCAAGGATCCAGTTGCGCGTGGAAGGCGTGTTATAGCCTACCACCAGCAGACGCTGCTTATAGAATGAGGTCACAGCCTGGTTCTCGTTACCGTAGGAGTTTGTCTCAGGATCCATGCCCGATTCGTCGTGGTACGGTGAGAAGAGTACAAAGGGATTCTGTACGGTAGCGTAAACGCGTGCCTTGGAGATGCCGCAGCTCTTGAGCCATTTCTGATTGAAGTTATAACCCAGGGTGATGGTACGGATCTTCAGGTAAGATGCGCTGAAATATCCGAGGGAGTTACCATACTTGGGATTGTTGGAGCTCTCGATACCGCCTGGTTTAGGATAGGCGTTGGTGGGATTATCCTCTGTCCAATAGTCTATATCTATGTTTCCTCTACGTCCGGAGAGCATATTCAGGTAGCCCTGTGATCCATAGATAGTACTGATCAACGTACCGCCATGACGGTATGAAGCCACGAGGCTGAGATCCCAGTTCTTGTAAGCCACGCGCGTGTTGAAGCCGCCTTCCCACTCTGGATCTACCTTGATGATCTGTCGGTCAGAACTGTTGTAGGCACGGGTGGGCAGTCCGTTGGCATCATAGTCGCCATTATATTTAATCTTGATCATACCGGCATTGCCACCGGGTTCGGCGATCTTGCGTGCCTCTTCCTCGTCTGTCTGCCAGATACCGATTTTCTGATAGTCGTAGATGACATTGATGGGTTGCCCCACAAACCACCAGTTACTTTCGTCCTGTAATGCACCCGATGCCAGAGAAACGAGTTCGTTCTTGTTGGTATAGAAGTTCAGTCCGGCTTCCCATGTCCAGCCGTTATGGTTGTCGATGATAGTGCCGTTGAGTGAAAGTTCGAATCCCTTGTTGCGGGTCTTACCCACGTTAGCCATGTAGCTGCTCGTTCCCGATGTGGAAGGCAGGTTGACACTCATCAGCAGCTCCTCAGTGTTCTGTACGTAATATTCCATGGTACCGCTCAGACGTCCCTTGAACAGGGTGAAGTCGAGGCCGTAGTTCCATGTCTTAGAGTATTCCCAGCCGAGCAAGTCGTTTGGAAGTTCCGAGACATAATAGCCCACTGTATTGGTAGAACCGAAGTTGTAAGGACGTGTGGCGAGGGTTCCCATGGTCTTGTAGGGATCTACCGACTGATTTGATGTTTCGCCATAGCCTACACGGAGCTTCAGGTTGTCAACCCAGGTAACATTCTTCATGAAGTTTTCGCGTGCAATGTTCCAGCCCAGTGATACGGCTGGATAGGTGTGCCATTTGTGACCTTTGGCCAGACGAGAGGATCCGTCGGCACGCAGGGCAATGCTGATCATGTATTTGTTGTCATAGTTATACATCACACGTCCCATCAGCGACTCCAGACCGCTCTTATAATAAATCTGCCTGCTGGGGTCTATGGTTACGGTTGATGCCTGCCCGATGTTGTAATACTGGAAAGCGTCAGAAGGAATGTCCAGACCGTACATGTGGGTCTGGCGGAAACGGGTCTGCTCGGCCGAGTAGAGGCCTACGGCACTGATGGAGTGCTTGCCCCAGGTCTTGTCGTACGACAGCACGTTCTCAATAGCCCAGTTGGTCGTATTCTGCATTTGCGAGGTGGCATTCGAGTTAGCGTTCTCCGTATCAGAGAATATACCTTTACCTATATAGTTGCCATAGTCGCTGTGACGATAGTTCAGACCGATGTTCAGACGATATTTCAGTCCGTCCACTCCCGGAATCTTCACCTCGCCGTAGAAGTTGTTGTAGGTACCGAAGGCCTTGGTCTGATCCTTGTAAGCGTCGCCCAGTCCTTCTATGGTGCTCTTGGTGTAAACCCACTGAGTATCGCTGGCCATGTTGACACGTGTCTTCAGGCTTCCGTCCTCATTATAGGGATTGGCGATAGGCGTTGCGCTCAGCGTGTTGTAAAGGCCCAGACTTGCCCCGTTGGTGATGCTGTAGTTGGTATTGGTAGACATGCCCACTTTCACATATTTTCCGAGTTCCTGGTCAATAGCCGCATGCATGGAGTAGCGGTTGAAGTTCTGCGTGGGGATTACTGCCTCATCACGATAATAAGCTACGCCAAAGTTGTAGCTGCCTGTAGAGCTGCCACCCGATACGCCGACGTCCTGATTGGTGGTAATGCCGGTGGTGAAGAGCATATCCTGCCAGTCGGTGTCGACGGCACCATCCTCACCCCATGCTACCTCGTCGGTACCATACTGATATTTGTTGGCATATTTTCTTAGTTGGGTAAACTGCTCCGCATTCATCATGGGATAGCGATGGAACAGCGTCTTGGCACCGATGTAGCCATTGTAGGTTACCGATGGCTTCATCTCCTTATACCCCTTGTACGTGGTGATGATGATCACACCGTTGGCGCCGCGGCTACCATAGATGGCTGTGGCAGAGGCATCTTTCAGAATGTCCATGCTCTTGATGTTGTTGGGGTCTATATCGTTGATAGAACCGGCAAAGGGAATACCGTCGAGCACCACCAGAGGGTCGTTGCTGGCGGTAAGCGAGCGGGTACCGCGAATACGGATCTGCATGGAGGCGCCTGGCTTAGAAGAGGTCTGTGCCATCTCTACTCCGGCCACGCGTCCCTGGAGGGCACTGGTAACGTCCGAACCGGGAACCTCGCGTACGAGGTCGCCTTGCACGTTGGCAACCGATCCCGTTACGGCCTCCTTACGCTGGGTGCCATAGCCGATGACCACCACCTCGTTGAGGGCTTTGCTGCCCGTCTCCTTCAGTGAAATATTGAAATTTGACTGATTGCCTACTGCAATTTCCTGCCCATCGTAGCCGATATAGGTTATCACGAGGGTAGCGTTGGGCTTTACATTGAGCGTGAAGTTTCCGTCCATGTCGGTCACGGTACCGTTAGATGTACCTTTCTCCATGACGGTGGCTCCGATCAGCGGACCCTGAGAGTCGCTGATGTTACCCGTCACCTTCTTGCTTTGTTGCACTGCAGCAATGCCGTTCATGGCTTTGCCGGCCCAGAGATTCTGCGGCACAGCTATTCCGAAGGCGGAGCAGAGTCCCAGCAGCAAGGTCGTTTTCCTTACGTTTAGTCTCATAATTGATGGTTTAATTTAGTACGATATATTGTAATTAGGTCACTCAGATGCAATGAAAGGTTTTAAGATTAATATTCGTATAGCTTGACATGGAGTAGGGCATAATCGCCGCAGGCTATACGGGCATGACGCCCCTGATGATCCTGGTCGCCGTTGTCGCGGCGCAGAAAGCGCAGCTTATCCTGCTCATCGACGGCTACATGGTCCACGTAGCCTATGCCGAGACGTTTTCCCGAGAATCGCTTGGTTGCCATAGGTGAAGCCGAATTCATTTTTCTGTCGCTGTTGCCGTCCGTCTTTGCCTCCTGTACGTTACCTTGTTGCACGAATCCGTCTTCCCCTCTCACTACCTTTTGCTCCTGCTGTATCTCCTCCGCAGTCTGGAAGGTGACGACGATCCCGCTGCCGGCAATGAGGTATTCATGTTCGGCAAGCTTTATAATGAGGGCTCCACCCTCCGGCCAAGGCTGCCCGTTGGTGGCACGGGGATCCCAGGGCAGGGTGAAATAATGGCGGCAGGTAAGCACCGTGTTACCGTCGCTGATGAGGCGTTCCTGATCTTTCTGGTCGAAGAGGAGTCCCCACATCGTGGGCTTCTGGCGGTCGGCACCCTGCTTTTGCAGTATCAGCGGGGTGAGCTGGTGCAGCAGATTGTAAGCCTTCGATACGTGAGCGGTCGTTTCCATGGGTGCCTGGTCGATGGCAAAAGGCGAGTAACTCATGGCATCCACCTCGCCGAAGGTGTAGAAGGCACGCACGCCGCTGTAGTCGCCGAGACGCACTTCGGGTGTGAAGAAGGGATTGTCGGGCAGTTTATATTGTGCCACCCAGCCCTTATAGTTGAGGTCATAGATGTCGGGGGCATAGATGTCGATACTCGGCGCGGCACATTTCCATATCTTTATAAGGTGTGCCAGAGGTCCTGCCGAAGGGTATTCGCCCGGCTTGCGCCCGCGACTGTTCATGGCTGCATTGACATACATTGGCAGGTTATATACAGCCTTACCCGCACTGGCTATCTGCTCCACGTAGCAGGCATAGTGGTAAGCCTGAAACTTTTCTTCGGCATAGAGGTCCGTGCCCACGGCTTTTGCCCATCCGTCCTTGCCGTTCTGTACGCCCAGAACCTTGGCAACGTCGGCAGGTACGGCCGCTCTCCATGCCTTTTCGGCCAGTGGCGAGTGGTCTCGGGCTGCTTCCAGCATGCCTATCTCGTTCTCCACCTGCACCATCACCACGGTATTCTCCGTGGCATCGACCGACTTGATGTGTCTCATGAGCTCGCAGAATGCTTTCCGGTCTGCTTTCATCACCTCCTCGGAAAAGGCGGTGGCTATCTCCAACGGCTTGCCCGTGGAGGTCATAGAGCGGGGGAATCGCTTCGTATCCTGCTTGAACCACAGGGGAGCATAGCAGCTCATGGAGTTCTTCCATGCTCCAAACCAGAGGAATATGACCTTCAGGTCATTGGCTCTGGCGGTCCTGATCACCTCATCGACGAGTGAGAAGTCAAACCGTCCCTCTTCGGGCTCGGTCAGGTCCCAGTAGGCTGGTACGAAGACGGCGTTGAGGCCGAGCCGGCGCATGCGCGGCATCACGCTGTCGATGTCGGAGATGCTTGTGGCGGCAGAGTTGCTCAGCTCGCCTGCCAGCAGCAGCATGGGCTTGCCGTTTACCACGAGCTGTGTGGCGGTGCCCTGATGGCGCAGCGTCACAGAGGCCTGCATGTGGAGACAAAACAGGAGGAGAGCCAGGGTGAAAAGATGTTTCATGTGTGGTGAATAACTTTAGGGTCGAGATATTTTGCTACTCAGATTTTTACAGAGGTGATTTGCGTTCATTCCTCTGAAACGGCTTGTTGTGATAGGCTTGCTGGATCGTTGTTAAGCCAGTGCTTCCTTCTTTTAGTTAGGCTTGCTGATTGTTTGATACAAAACTAAACACATTTTCTTCAACTTGCGTTTCAATTTGTTTCATTAATATCTGTATCTCGTTTCTACACTTGAATTTCAGAATTATATGCAGGGCCATGTGGGGGTATGTGTCTGATGTTCTCCCTTCACATACTACCTCTCATGAACGACAGGACACCCATTGCAGGGTGGGTTGTCTCCGCCCCTCCTGTACATACCCTCAGCATGGCGCTGCCGTCAGTTTTTGACACTCCTCCGGCTATAGGGAGATGAAAGCCTGTCTTGTCTCTAAGCTTTCCCACGCTGCGGCCCGCCGGTTTATCATCGGCAAAGCATGAAGGGTAAAATGACAATCTGAGCATCATTCTGCCCGAAAAGCAATTACATGGTCAAAATGGTATGAAAAAGCAGGAGCCCGTTGAGAGACTCCTGCTCCTGTTTGTCGTTTGGTCCAATCCTCTTCCTCATGGAGTTACTCCCCAGCAGAGTTCCACTATGCTTCAGGCTGCAGAGCAAAAGTATAAAAACCCTTTGCAGAATTCCAAAAACATGAAGATGGAATACTGCCTGCAATTTGAGCTGTTGAATACCTTGTCGTGAAAATCAGCCTGCAAAATGAGCTATACGCCGAAGATAGCTTGATTCTTCAAGATGTCTGTGTTTATCGAGCTATGGTGGATGTTATAGCCTGCAAAATGAGCCATAATTCAAAAATCATGGTGTAAGCAAATAGGCCCGTATTCTGACATAATGCTCAATTTTGTCGCCATTTGCTGAATTTCTGACTTCTGAAAACTGAGACCGAAAAGGCTCTAAAAAATCAAGGCGTACTCATTTTTGTCAACTCCGAGTTTGCAAAATGAGGATTTATAGCTCCGTTTCTTTTCTTCGAAATGTAAAGAAACTCGCTATAAGTACTGAATCGCATGATTTTTTAGAGCCTTTTCTGCGTTTTTTCACCCTCCCTGAAACAGCTCCGAAGAGTAAAATATTTTGATTTTGGCCGTGATAAACACGCTATTATGGACAAATTAGTGCTTATTCGCATTGCGATTAATGCCTATTCGCGTCGCGATTAATGCTTATTCGCGTTGCGATTAATACTTAATCGCACTGCCGATCAGCGTAAAATGCAGGTAAACCCCTCATTTTTCGCATCATCGGGTCTGCGGAAGGGTCGTGCTGATAGAATCTTGACACCACCCGTCGGAAAACCATCGAAATACAGGGCATTCCTGCACGCAGCCATGAGTTCGCGCCAACGGAGGGCCGTATTTCGGAAGTTCGTTTTGACAAAGTGTCACTTCCGCCTCAGCCACATAAGAGAACACCGCTCAATGTGGCTCCTTCTCTCATCAACCACCCCGCAATCCTCCTTTCAGCTCCAGCCCCACTCTGCTGAATTCGTCTAATCTGTAGAGTGGTCTATTCGCGTTTATTCGTGTCATTCGTGGTTCACAGTCTCCCTCGCGTTAGCCAGAATCTGCTGAATCTGTTCAATCTGTAGCGGAGAAAGGAGGCTTAGTTACGTCTCAGCCTCATGTTGAGCTGGAACAGGCTGGGCAGGAACATGCAGAGCGAGAAGACGAGCCCCAGCCACATCATGCGCGTATTGCCGTGGAAGAGGTCGATGAGCTTGCCGTCGGCCAGCTGAGGCATGAGGTTGAACATGAGGTAAGCCACGGTGTTGTTGACCCAGTGGAACGCTACGCCGGGCACGATGGAATCGGTGCGGTAATAGAGCCAGCCCAGGAGCAGGCCGATGGCGGCAGCATGGATAAACTGTATGACATTGCCGTGCACGGCGCCGAAGATCAGCGCAGATATGATGATGGCTATCCAGTGCTTGCGGTCGGGGAAGAGGCGCAGCAGGGTGCGCAGCACGGCGCCGCGAAACACCAGTTCCTCGGCCAGGGGCGCAAGGATTCCGATGGCGAGATACCCCGAAGGCTCGCCCATGATCTTCTGGAACATCTCGACGAGCGCGTCGGGCATGGTGAGCTGCAGCTGTTCCTGTACCCATTCGGAGGGCAGAATGGTGCCGAGCGCGAGAAACACCACCCACAGGAGCGTGATCCAGGGGTGAGAGGCGAGCCATACACGCGACACGGTGGCCCAGCGGGCATAGATGAATACCAGCAGGGTGATGACGCTGCTCAGCGCCGATATGGCTACGAGCATCTTACCGTCGAGGGCGGCAGGGGCACCCAAGAGGGGCACTATGTGCTGCACGGCGATCATGGTGAGAAACTGTATGAGCATAAACGCCACCACATACAGGACGATGTGCAGCGTGAGTTTTAAGGTTCTGTTCATTGTTTTGTACGGTTCTTTAGAGTCATCTTATGGTTCCGATTACCCTGATTCTTTCGGTTACACTTATTCTTCCTTTCTCCGATCCGCCCGATCCCGACATTCACTTCTATGCCTTGAGCAGCAGTCTGATCTGTCGCTCGTCGTCCTTAAGCTGATCCACAAGGTCGCTCACATTGTCGAACTTGCGCTCGCTTCTGATGCGCCTGACGAAGGAGAGGCGCATGGGCTGGGTGTAGATGTCGCGCTCGAAGTCGAAAATATAGGTCTCTATGGATTGCGGAAAGCTGCCGAAGGTGGGGCGGTTACCGATGGAGGTCATGGCGGGCAACTTTTCGGAGCCATCGTCGAGGCTTACGCGCGTGGCATAGACGCCGGGAGCGGGAATGAGCTGACAGGAGCCGGAGACGTCGAGGTTGGCGGTGGGGAATCCCATGCGCCGTCCTTCCTGATAGCCGTCGACCACGGTTCCCTCCAGCGTGTAGTCGTAACCCAGGCAGCGGCTGGCCAGATGCACCTCGCCCTCGTGGAGCAGGGCACGGACGACGGAGGAGCTGACCTGCACCTGGTCTATCTCGAAGGGCTGGCCGTGCTCCACCGTTATACCACATTCGGCACCGTAACGCACGTAATCGTCGAAGCTCTCGGTGCGCCCATGCCCGAAGCGATTGTCATAGCCAATGATAAACTGGGTGACGTGGAGCTGGCGGTGCATCATGCAGTGCATAAATTCGCGCGCGGAGAGCTGGGCCAGCTGTTCGTCGAAATGGAGCACCACCGCGATGTCGATGCCCGTCTGTGAGAGCAGGCGCAGCTTGCCGTCGAGGGTGGTGAGCAGCTCCGGCTGATAGTCGGCATGGAGCACCTGGCGCGGATGACGGTCAAAGGTGATGACGACGGAGGGCAGCTGCAGCGCCCGGGCACGGTTTACCACCTGTCCGATGAGAGAGCGGTGCCCGAGGTGTACTCCATCGAAGAAACCTAAGGTCGCTACGCATGGGCGGGGTAACCTGGGGGAATCTGAATGAAGATATATAGTTTGCATACACATGAACCTCTCCACCCGGCTCCTCTCCGAAAAGGAAGGGAGGATAGGACGGAAGGCTGATCTATTATTTGTCGGTTATGTTTTCGCCTGATTTGCATGCCGGGGAAGCTGCTTATGATGCTCTCCCCTCCTTTCGGAAAAGTCGGGTGAGGATCCTGCTGATTTCTCCCACACCGATCACGATCACTCCCGTGCCCAGCGTGATGGCTCCCCACTCTTTCGGCGACAGCGGCACCGTGCGGAACATAGCGCCGCCGAAGGTGACGATGAGCCACTGACCGACAAAGATCAGGACAAGCACCAGCAGCAGTCCCTGGTCGGCCCATAGGCGACGGAAGCAGGAATGGTGAGATCCCAGGCTCTTGGCATTGAAGAGATTCCAGAACTGCAGCATGACGAAGGTGGTGAAGAAGAGCGTGAGCTCGTGTACATCGACCACGCTGCCTAAACCGTGACGCTCGCACCATAGCAGGAAGACGAACATGCCGATGAAGAAGAACAGGCTCCATGCTATGATGGATCGGCCCATGGAGGGCGAGATGATAAACTCCTGCTGGCTACGTGGCTTCTCGAGCATCACCTCGCGCGAAGGGGGAAGAGAGGCGAGGGCCATGGCGGCAAAGGTATCCATGATGAGGTTGACCCAAAGGATCTGGGTTACCGTGAGCGGCATCTCGGTGCCTATCACGGAGCCGCCCAGGACGAGCAGCAGTGCCGTTACGTTGACTACGAGCTGGAAGAAGAGAAAGCGCTGGATGTTCTTGTACAGCGAACGGCCCCACATCACGGCGTTGGCGATGCTGCCGAAGGAGTCGTCAAGCAGCGTCATGTCCGACGCCTCCTTGGCAACGCTGGTTCCGGAACCTAACGACAGTCCCACGTGGGCATAGTGCAGGGCGGGTGCGTCGTTGGTGCCGTCGCCCGTAACGGCCACTATCTCGCCCCGCTTTTGCAGCATTTCCACCAGTCGCTGCTTGTCGGTAGGGCGCGCGCGGCTCATTACCCGTATCTGCGGAGCCCGCTCATAGGCTTCCTCATCGGTAAGTGCAGCCCACTCCGGGCCGGTGATGAGTTGGGTGTTGGGTGATGGAGGAGGGCATATCGTCGAAGAGATGAGCCTGGCGGCCTATCTCTACGGCAGTAGCAGAGGTGTCGCCGGTTACGATTTTTACCTCAATGCCGGCACGCTGGCACTGTTGTACGGCCTGCGGAACGTCCTCTCGAATGGGGTCGCTGATGGCTGCAAAGCCCTGGAAGGTGCCGTTGCAGGCAAAGGCGAGGGTGCGCATGGCCTTGTGCTGATAGGTGGCAAGCTGCGCGTCGGCCTGTCGGCGGACTTCGGGCTCCATGTTGCACATATCCATTACTATCTCCGGTGCACCTTTCACAAACCGGTATTCGCGGCCACGGAACGTGCAGCGGGTGGTCATCATCTTCTTTTCGGTAGAGAAAGGTTGCTGCTCCAGCACGGTTGCCTCACGTCGCAGACTGCGGTAATCGAAGCCTTGCTGCTGCACCCAGAGCAGCAAAGAGGCCTCGGTAGGGTTGCCGATGCCGTGGCCATCGGCAAGTTCGGCGGTGGAGTTGGCTGCTATGGCCGCTGCCATCAGGCTGTTGTCGCCGTGGGCAATCATCATTTCGCCCACCTGCATCTTGTTCTGCGTCAGCGTTCCCGTCTTGTCGGTGCAAATCACAGTTACGGCTCCCATCGTTTCGCAGGCATGGAGCTTACGCACCAGATTGTTGGACTTGAGCATGCGCCGCATGTTAAGCGCCAGCGAAAGGGTAACGGCCATGGGCAACCCTTCGGGTACGGCCATCACTATCAGCGTAACGGCCATCATGAAATAGTTGAGTACCACCTCGGCCATCTTGAAGTAGTCGGTACCCTGCCACACGGCATGGTTGGTCAAAATGTCGTGAGCCAGGAAGATAACGAAGGCGGCAATAGCCACGGCCGACCCTATCTTGGAAATGAGTTTGGCCAGCTTGTCGAGCTGGGTGTTGAGGGGAGTCTTGGTGGGTGTTACCTCGGTTGACTTGCGGGCTACCTTGCCTATCTCCGTATGATCGCCTACAGCCGTTACTACAGCCTCGCCCCGACCGCTCATCACCATCGTGGAACGCAGCACCATGTCGCGGGGATAGGTGGACTCGTCGTGCTCGCGGAGGTTGTCGACAGACTTGGCACATATCGGCTCGCCCGTTAGCGACGACTCGTCGATCTGCAGGTCGACGGCATGCACGAGCTTTCCGTCGGCCGGAATCTCGTCGCCCACCTCTATTAATATAACGTCACCCACCACAACATCCTTGCGCGGAATCTCGCATACGCGGCCCTCGCGGCGCACTTTGACCAACTGCTCCTCGCCCAGGGCGTTGAGGATGTTGAACTTCTTGGCTGCATCGCGCTCAAAATAGAAGCCAACGGTGGTAGCGAAAAAGATGGCTAAGAAGATGCCGATGGTTTCGATAAAGTCGTTCTCAACGAACGCCAGTACCAGCGAAATGGCCGCTGCAACCAGCAGAATGCGGATAATAGGGTCGCGGTACTTGTCGAGATAAAGTTTCCAGAGCGAGGTGCGGGGAGGCGGTGTGAGCAGATTTTCTCCATACTTCAGTCTGCGTTCCAATACTTCTTGTCCGCTAAGTCCTTGTGTAATGTCTACATCCTTTGTCGTATCAGCAACCATGTCTGTTTTTGTTTATTTCTGCAAATTTACTCAAATTCGGCCTAATCGTTTATTATTCTATATTATTTAACTTAAAAGCAGAGAGGCATTGGCGGGAATTGCCTTAACTTTGTAGTTCCAAACATTCAAACTTTCAACCATGATTAAAAGATTTTTTGCTCTCTGTGTGTTGTTTTCTTCAGTTTTGTTGCTCTCGGCCAAGGTGCCCGTTTACGTATGGCAGATATGGAATGACAACAACACCGAGCAGTCGCTGCGCAAGGAATACAAGCTGTGGAAGAAGCACGGTGTGGTAGGCGTGTGTGTGAATGCCGGCATGGATGCCGCAAAAATAGCCGTTGCGGCAAAGGCGGCACATCGCGAGGGGCTGGAGTTCCACGCCTGGATACCCACCATGTTGCAGGAAGGGCTCGACCCGTCGTGGTACACAGTGAACAGGTTAGGGCAGTCGGCCCATGACCATCCGGCTTATGTAGACTATTACAAGACGCTCGATCCACGCAATCCGAATGTCAGGAAATGGCTCGTAGACAAGTTTTCGGAACTCTCCCGGATTCCCGATCTGGATTACATTCAGCTCGACTATATCCGCTATGCCGACGTTATTCTGGCCAAAGGACTGTGGAGCAAATACGGCCTGACAATGAACGGCGAATATGCCAATGCCGACTACTGCTACTGTGACGACTGTGTGAAGGCTTTTAAGGAGCAGTCGGGAATTGATATCCGCAAGGTGACCGACCCTTCTAAAATCAAGGAATGGGCGCAGTTTCGTCAGGATGCCGTAACGGATCTGGTCAACATGATAGTGGAAGCCGTGCACAAGAACGGCAAGAAGGTGAGTGCCGATGTGTTCCCCGGCCCCCACAGCCATGCCACCTGGATGGTACGCCAGGAGTGGAACAAGTGGAATCTGGATGCCGTGTTCCCCATGAACTACAACGACTTCTACATGGAGCCGGCCTCGTGGGTAGGACAGGTAACGGCCGAGGAAGTGCAGAGCTTGGCCGGTAAGCAGACGCCCGTGTACAGCGGCCTCTTTATTTGCAAGGACTGGCAGAACAAGGCAAGTGTCATCGACCCTGAGAATTCCGGTCTGCTGCCTTCTGAAATAGGTGAGGCAGTAAAAGGAAGCATGCAAGCCGGAGCCGCCGGAGTGTGCCTCTTCACGCCCTACAGCATGACAGCAGAACACTGGAAAGCACTCGATGAGGCCATCAAATAACAGCCAAAACAGTCTTGTTCGCTCGTTCCGAAAAGACTTTTTGCCAAAAATATTTGGATATTTGCAATAAACCAAGTATCTTTGCATCTGCAAACTTATTCTTATAAGGAATAAGACGGACTTGTAGCTCAGTTGGTTAGAGCAACAGACTCATAATCTGGAGGTCACAGGTTCAAGCCCTGTCTGGTCCACAATGAAAATCAAGGAGTTACAAAGATGTAACTCCTTTTTATTTGTTCATAAGTGAACTTTTGGTGAACTTTTTGAAGGGAAACTTTTCATCGGTAACCTTTTGAAATTTTGTGAAATGGTATATGAATGACAGAGATCCCATAACGAAGATTTTCCATTATTACAACAAAATAACGCTCGCATTATTTGCACCTAAACAACTTGGGTTTACGAACTGCTGTATATGAGTTATCGAGAGATGAGCCATTTGAGAAAATGATTCCATCCCGATTTTCCGTGCCATAGTTTGCATGCGCATGACCAAACAGATGATAGCGAGGCCTGATTTTCAACACTCTGTTGCGGAGAAGCGCATTGCCCCAGTGAGTGTTGTTGCCTTCGTCGAGTATCATCGCTGGCGGTTCATGGGTAACGAGTACATCCACATTATAAGGTATCAGGCTTTCAGGATGATTGTAGGCTAATCCAAAGAATCTGACGCCTTCAATTTCACAACCCTTGTCCTGGAGAAAGTGAACATTGTCTGGCAGGTCTTCAATATCCTCCGCCTCCCATAGGCATAGGTCATGATTTCCAATAACAAAAATTTTATGAGGGTATGGAAGTTCTATAAACCACTTCAAAAAGTCAAGGACCTCCTCTTCAGTACCCATATCCGTAAAGTCGCCACAATGCACGATGACATCAGCAGATGGCAGGTTTGACAGTTGCCGATGCCGATTGTGGGTATCTGAGATTTGAAGGATTGTTAGGGGCTTGATATTTATCGTAACGTTAAACAGGTCTTTACCTAAAGCATTTTCCAACTGTTCGCTACTAAGATAATAGTCATCATCTTCATCCCAATTCCTTCTTGACGTTACAGAAACAAGTCGATTTCCACTTGTCAGAAGTATTGCCATGAACGACATGCCGTAGTTGTCGAATGGATAATCTGGGCCAAAGGCGATTCTGTCGTAGTTGTCTGCATCGTTACGCTTGCAAAAAACAAAGTGACAACTGCCTTGATGTGTTTCCTCAAAGAATATTTCTTCCGACTGGAAAATACACCATGTCGGAGCATAGTGTTCGTATTGCTTAGCCGACAGGAAGGAATCTACCTCTATTATCTCATACGAGTGTTCCTCTGCTCTGGATTCCCGATTGTCAATGGTTCCATCCACCAGACGAAGCAAATCCTTCTCCATCATATCTTCGAAATAAGCAGGAGGATATTCCCATGCAAGGGGGCTGTTTGAGATATAGTTGAGGATATTCTTTCGCAAAACGGTTTGTACACTCATGGCTGTTTATGGTTTACAATTCTGCATCCGCCTCCTTATGGATGCAGATAACTTCCTTTGGTTTTACGGTATCTATTACTTTCTTGATGGTGTATCTGTCTGCATGGCCAGAGGTGTGAATGTCCACAACATTGCGGAAAAACTCACGGAACTCCTTGTATTTTGGATTGGCTTCCACCTGTTCTGGCATCTTGTAGTAGCCATCCCATGACGAGTATATCAACAAGGTTTCCTCCTGCGGAAGTTTGTCAATAAGCCCCTTAACTCTATCCATTTGTGCTGTCCCGACAATCATGGCAAAGCCCCTGCACTTCAGTTTGCTGTAAAGCCTTTCGCTATAGAATAAAGGGTTAAAGCAGAACAAGCCCCGCGAGCGTTTAGATTCCATTTCTGTAAAGAGCTGCATCGTTCTTTTCATGAACAAAGACCAGATGCACAAAGGCTTCTCTGCGCTTTTCGCAGCTTCTTTTATAGCAGCCAACCGTTCTATATCTGTAGCCGAGGCAAGGACGAAGACATATTTGAATGCCTGCATCACGCTTGCCATCTTCCTCGATACCTCGCGCTCATGAATACACCTGTCCTCACGCTTCAGCATCGTGCCTTCGGTAATAAGCACGTCGATATTTGTGGCATATTTCTTCAGTGTTGGAAAAAGCCCTTTGCCCAGATAACCGTGCTCGCGATAGTCTCCAGTGTGCCAGATGCGTTTGCCATCAGCCTCTATAAGAAACATGTGGGAGTCGTAAATGCTATGGCAATTGAAGAACGGAGTAACCTTTATATCGCCTATGGTTATGGATGTGGGAGCCTCCTTGGCTTCTGTCCGTGCCCATGTTTTAAACTCTTCCACTTCATTCACGTGAGCAATTGCGTTGGCGCATTTCATCTCAAGCATGATTTCCTTGTGAAAATCGTGTTTCGGCTGTTGGCTGTACTGTTCTTTCTCTTTTATGAAAGCCTCTGCGAGGATTCTATACTTTATCAGCAGCAGTTCTTTGCTTCCTTCTCCAATATACTGGTCAATGGGAATATACCAGAACAACCCCACATGGTCTTCATGGGCATGGGTATAGAACACAGCCTGATGTTCTTTCATGTTCTGATAGATAATACCATTGACCATACTGTTGTCTTGATCAGGAGTCGTTGGCTCACCATTGCCCGGAAGGTTCTGTCCAAAGTCGATAAACACCCTGGATGTATCTGTCCATATTTCGGTGATGCAACCGCCTATCTGATGAAGACCTCTGTGTACCTTGATATTTGCCATATTTTACGCTATTTGTCGTATGGATATAAATGTATTATATTGTAATTATCAAAATCCAATATATCTTGAATCTTAATGTTTGGCAATGTCGCAGATGAGAACAGGAATATCGGCTTGAAGCCTTCGTCGTGCGCGGTTAGTTCAAAATAATTTCCCTCTTCAAAAACAGACTTCGATATTTTCTTGCAATTCCATCTGTTATCGTTAAAAAGGTAACCACTCATGGTTTTCTCTGGAGTAGATGCCCCTGTTTTCGCATTATTGTCAATCGTAATGAAATAGAATTCTGGATGGTTAGCAAATTCATTTGTGCTGATTTCTGCAAGATTATATGGTACATCTACACCAATTTCTTGTAGTGATTTAACTATGCTTACTATTTCATCTTTTAAGTTTGTGTACCTATTTTCTTTATAGAAAGCATAGAAATCCTTGACATGAGTGCGTACTCCAGACTTTCCTCCAATAGCTTGTTTGCCATACTTTAATTCAATAAGCGCAACCCTATATGGTGCAGTCTTGGAGATAGCGATAATGTCAAATCTCCAATCTTCTGCAGTATCTTTCCCTCTTAAAGATTTTGTAAATTCCACGTCTATACAAAACCATCTAGATGAAGGGTTGCTATTATTGTCGATAAATAGGCGTTCCTGCGCCTGTTTCTCCTTTTTACTTCTAAGGTCACTGTTCTTCTTGATAATATCATAAAATGAAACATAATCTTCGTCTGACAAAACGTTCGTCTTTTTATCTGTATAATAAGATGCAAGTTCGGCTATAGAGGGCTTATCAACCTCAATTTTTGCAATACTATCGCAATTGTAGTAGAGATTTATATACCCATCCCTTATGCCGATGATTATTTCGTCTTTATGCTTCTGATAGATTTCTGTATAAAACTTTGTACTTTTGAAAGCTTTACAGAACGCTTTATCTATCGCTGTACCTCTGAATGAATCTCTGTATTTCATATCTGATAATTTGAATAACGATTTATGGTATTGGAAAGTCGTTTGAGAACTTCCTTTTTAAGAATATCTGGTTCGAGCACCTCCACCTTTTCGCCCATTGACAATATCTTGGTGGTCAATTCTGGCGTAAGACAAAGCCAATATTGGAAGTCGCTATATTCCCCATCGCTGGTCTTGATCTCCTCTTGCGAGGAATGAAGGGGAAGCGAGCGCATATATGCAGCATGCACTTCGTATGCACGCAGAATCACTTTCTGAGGTTTCAGGTCTTCATTCACAAAGATGCCAACTGTATGAGCATAGTATTCCTCTGCATCAAAATCTTTTGGCACCACAAAGGACTCTTCCTCCAGTTCCATGTCAATCGTTCGGTCAAGAGCGATGTTACGGATGCCTCCGGGTTCGTTCAGATAGCCGACAACATACCACCTTTGGTTATAGACCTTCATGGCGTATGGTTGAAGGCGGTAGGTTGCAGGCTGCCCGTCGAAAGGCTGATAGACTATCTGCAGTTCCTTTCCCCTCTGCATGGCATCAATGACCGTCTGGAGGTATTCCGTTCCATAAGGGATGTCCTCAAACAGAATTCTATCCTTCATATTACGGCCGGCCTCAATCATATTGGATATGGTGAAGGAATTGAGTAGCCACCGGCGAGTTCTGTCGCTTCGCAACTCATCCGGCGATGAGATGTAATATTCGTATGTGGCATTGTCGCATTTCACCTCAACCCCAAACAGTTCCGCTATAGCTTCCCTGTGTGCATGGAATGTACGCAGTGCAAGGGGCTTCCCATCACCAAGATAGCTGTCCCTCCACCGATAGCTTATCTCTTCAAAGGTAAGTCGTCGATGTTGCAGCAACGTGTTAAGAAGCCAGATATACCGATTGAATGTCTTGCTGATCATCTTAGTTTAATTCCTTATTCGTATTATATAGTATGATGCGCCGTGAAACTTAGTTCGTGAGCTATAGGGCAAAGATAATCATTCCGTCTGCAATATCACTGCACACCTCTTAAAAATTTTATAAAACGAATGTTTTTTTACGTCTGTGCAGTGTTTTTGCACACCCAGACGATAATTTTGTATCAGCAATTATAAAACAAGATAAGTGATGGTAAAGAAAAGAAATCAGAACCGCAAGAATGAACTTGCCAAGAAGAGTGCTGTTGAGTCCATCAGATTTCAGACACACTTCGGCCTCAAACAGATGGGACGGGAGGATGGCGATATGTTCCATGAGCTTGCAGATGCGGAAATTAACTTCATTGCAGAGTTAGGACTCATAGAGGACATTATCGGCATGAAGAATCTTGTGGAAGGCGTAAGAAGAGACCTGAATGCAGAGCCGACAACCGAGAAGGGTGACTTCTGCACCAGCGTAGTGGCCATAGCCCTCGGCATCTCCAGAATCCCTGTACTGGATGATATGAAGATGCCTGTGAGTTGGCAAGAGCAAATCAACAAGAAGATTCTGACAGTCTATTATCCGGATGAATCTCGAAACGCTGTGGCTGAATGGGCAAAAGCCAGCGGCTACAACACTTCCACCTATCTTGGTCGCCCGGTGGTAAAATTTAAACAGTTATTCATAATTTTAGAAAGGACACGAACATGATTGGAAAGATAAAAACGAAGGCGGAGCGAATGCTCACCTTCGATTCCAACGATGGTTACTCCAGAGACTTTTCTTGACGACGGGAGACCTCTTCCATACTAACAATTTCTAAAATGTATTGTTGGCAGTCATCAATGAGGCTGGTGATGCTGACACCAATGCAGCTGTAGCCTGTACGGTGCTGGACACCCAATTTATATATAATTCCATTCCCCTGAAGTATATTGAAGGATTAAAGAATTAAAAATACTTGTCAAGAGTGGCAGACGACCTGATGGCAATGTTTTCATAACTAAACGAAGATGCTTTTTCTTTTCATATTTTCAACCCACGTGTTGGGCGGATGTCCCATCTTTGCTTTTCCTTTTCAACTCTTTCATACTCTGAAAAGTTGCTGGCCACATTCTGCACCTCCTGTCTTCCCTTGGTGTATTCGTTTTCCGTGAAAAATGGCCGGGAAAGCGTTATCAGCGTATCAGCTGTCCCCCGCCTGTCAGAACCCTTATCAAGAAACTCGTTGACGGCACAGGCTTGCTCGTATGTGAAGCGTCTGGCAATCGTTTTTTTGGCAAAGTCGATGACGGCTTTCAAAGCCTTGCGACATACAACATCCAACAACTCTATTGCCTTCTGAAAAGCGGATATAAGATTGGCTATGATGTAATTCTTCTGCGAGAGAGTTGCCTCATACGATTTCTTATCGTTTTGCGACTTCTTCAGCAAACTGTTGTAACTTTGCGTGAGCTTATTGTTTTCAACCAAACGCACCTCCGCTATCCGCCTTTCCCTTTCACAGACTTTCTCCAGTTCAGCCGTTCTCTCTGCCACTCCCTGTGCTATCTTCTCGGGCAGCAATGCCACCTGCTGTCTCATGGCCATGTTCTCGGCTTCCAACTGGGCATACTTGCCTTTGCCTGCAAGGTTGGCCAAGCCTGACAGGATGGCACTGCCGTTCTCCTGATTGGCTTTCATCTGTTTGTCGTGGATTTCCTTATTCAACTTTTCACAGGCGAGAACTTTCTGCTCGTTCTCTTTTGCCAGCTTCTCCGCTTGTTTCTTGCTTTCATCTAATTCGCGCTTCTGTTTGGCCACGATATAGTCATTCCGTTCCAGATGCCGCTTGCCCGTTTCCAACTTGGAAACACCACGTTCCATTTCCAACGCCTCGGCTGCCATATCCTGCACAAGGCTGATGTCCTCGTTGTCCAGTTTGTAGGATTTGCCTGTCTCGTGGTTCATCCAGTCCCAGATGACATGGGCGTGATAGTTAGGCTTCCATGTAGTGCCATCGTTCGGATCAAGACAATGCCCCTCGTCACGATGGAGGTGTATCTGTATGGCCGTAATACCGAAACGCTGTCGACAAAGGTCGGCGAAATGTTGCAACTGCCCCATGGTGGTGTCTGCCTTGCACACCACGACGCCCTCACGCAAGGGAGTACAGCCGGCTATCTTGGTTACCTTGCCTGTCTTCTTGTTGATTCGCTCCCGTTCCTTGGTCTGCATGGCCCTGCCTGTCTTTTCTTTCACCATTCTGCCGATGGCATCGTAATACTGCTGCAAGGTCATGTCGCCTTGCAGTTCCGATGCCCACGATTGGTTCTCAGGTGTCAGGTCTTTCCTGATATAAAGTTTCTCTGCATTGATGTGGTCAAGATATGCCTTTGTCCGTTGGTTGTGCGCCTCACTCTGTCCGATATTGCAGGGCTTGATATGTACCGACGTCATTTGTGTCATAACAAAAACGAATTAAATGATTGTTGGTTTTTATTTTCATAGGGTTCTTAGGGAAACTCCCTAAGTGGAGAGTTCAGAGAGAGGGTCACGCTCTGGTCAGGGGTATTGGGGACAGATGCCACCGAGTGGAGGGTGCAGGGGGAGAGCCATCCCCGCCGGTTCTCCAAGGCTGGCCTTGGGCCCACAACTACGAAAGTGCAGCGTGTAGTTATAGTGGGCTATAACAAGGGCAGAGCCCTGTTCATCCCTCCCCCCGAGTTCAAGGACTGCCACGACCTCTTATTGTATCGATAAGGTATCGGTTAATGTCCCGATTGACAAAACCACAGTCCACCTTGAATTGCTTACCAAACTGCTCCGTCCAATAATCACAACTCATATCATCAGGGAAAAGAACAACTCGCCTGCCAGCCAGTTTACTCATCATGCCTTTGGTGAGATTGTAGCTCTCTCCAACCGCCAGCCAGTCAACGGCCGGTTCCGCCAGCGTACCCAGCAAGGCCGTCTTTTCCTCCTGCACAATGGCGACAGACTTGTTTGAAAGCAGATGCTCGCCAAAGAATACCTCATCGTCCGTGTAATAGTCGAAGCAGTACCAGTTATAAAGATGCTTTACTAAGGGCTCTCTTTGTAGAACCGCCCCACTCTCCGTATCAATGTACTGCACACTTCCTCCTACAACCTTGTTATTTCGGTTAATCCGAGGCAGCACCGTGCCATAATGTCCGTTCACAAGTTTGGTGACGGCCCCCAGATGAAATCCCATCACCGAGCGATCAATGGCCGACAACAGTTTGGAATCATAACCAGCCATCTTATCCAGATAATCCGTAAGAGAAGAATAATGGCATCCTATATCCTGTTTGGGTATCTCTATCAACAAACGATCATTGGGCGCAGCCTTGCTCGCCGACATTCCCTTCAAGTCCTGATTTTCCATGTTTGCCATGCGTTTTATGCAGTTTATGCAATATGCATATTGCATAAACTGCATAAAGTGAATAATCAGCCGTTCAGAAGCCTTGACACCTTGCTCTGGGTGATACCGCATTCCTTGGCTATGTCCTGCTGCTTCATGCCCTGCGAGGACAATTCCTTGACCTTCGCCCTCAACTCCTCACGCCCGCTAGTAGATGCCGTTTCCAGGTGGGCGGCCTCCGTGTCATAGCCACGAAATGTAAAGCAAAGATTGCCGTCACCATTCTTGGCTCGCTCATACAGAGCCACATTGTCGGCATCGAGCACAACTTCTCCATTGCGCCACTTGCACTGTTTCACATAGACCAGCGACTTGTCACGGCTTGACTGTCCCAGTCCCACGGCGTCGTCTATCAACTGGTTGAGTTTGGCGGAGCCTTGTATGGCCGACAGGGAAAGAGGGACAGAACCGGAGAACATCTTGGGCACATGGTTGAGGACGACCAGCGTCCAGTTGTATTTCCGTTTCAAGGCGTTCAGCGAGGCCATGAGCGAGCCAGCGTCAGAGCTTTTGTCGAGTGACTGGCTGAGGGCGGTGATATTGTCGATGAACACCACCTCCGCAAGATTCGCCACGGCTGCCGCCTCTATCCCCTTCAACACATCGCCAGCTGGAGCTTCCATGTCCATCTCCGCACGGAAGAAGGTGGGAGGAAAATTCGGAGACTCGTAGCGGAGGGCCAGCTGTCGCAGTGTCATCTCGAAGTCAGCGTACAACACCCGCTTCCCCCTTGCCGCAATATCCCTTGCCACCTGCATGGCGAAGATGGTCTTGCCGATGCCCGACTGTCCGAAGATGATGCAAAGGTCACTTTCGAGGACAATATTGGGATATAGGACGACGACAGTAGGCAGAGACTTGCCCCTCCTTACGCAGTCATTCATGGAAGACACATGGAAACCACCTGCGTCAACGGCTTGCTGTTCCTGCAACTGCTGAAAAGAGGAAAGGATATAATCCACCTCTGGCGGTTTGGAGATGTTCTTGCTAAGTTCTGCCATGGCCATACTACCTGCTTACAGAATCAGAAGAAAGTCCATTTGCTATCAGTGCGTCCACTTCCTGCTTGGAATACAGGTTGCGCCTTCCAATCTTATGGACATGGATGCCGCCACGCTTCTCCATGCGCCACAATGTGGTATAGGTAATGTGCAAACGGGCGCACAGTTCGTCACGGGTGTAATACTCAGTGGATTCTGCCGGAGCTGGCTCTTTCAGCAGATTCTTGCCCACCACTGTCTCCAATGCTTCTGCAATGACCTCCTTGAGGTCTTCCTTTTGCAGCATAATGAAATTTCCTTGCATGTCTCTTGGTTTTAAAAGTTTGCTGCAAAAGTATCATGGAATTACATGGCATTATGCCCATATAGGTACCACATGGTAACTATATGAGTATGGACGCATCCCCTCCTATGGAACGAAATGCTTGTATAGTAAGCGAAATGGATGAAGAAGCCCATGCAAGACAGACTTACATGGGCTATGGATTTCTTCTTTTAGTGGAATACTGATTCCACGATTTCATGGTCAGAGGGCAGCTTGCCCGTCTTGTTGGTATAGGTGTTCTTGTAATTGGCTAGTCCGGATACACCGAACAAGGTTTCAAAGGGCTTCCAGTATGTTTTCTTCCTGCCGTCCTGTTCTGCTTTTGACAGATTCAAATGCTCACAGGCACAATCAGAGAAGTAGGCCAATAGGGAGTTGGTCTTTTGCCAGTGATATTCATTGTCACACAAGCCTAACGAAATAGCCTTGTCAAGAATCAGTCGGGCTTCTTCCGTTTGAAGTTCGGCTGGGATTTGTTTAACTTTTCTTTCTGTTATTTTGCCATCTTTGTCATCTTCCGAAATTTTAATGCCAAAGAATTTGTCCCAATCATGCTGTTTCTTGATTCCATTTTGGACGCTGGTCTCAACCAATTGCTGCTGTAAATCGGAATAGGAGTTCTTCTCTAATCGTTCACGGGCTTCATCAGTCTTGACGATGATTTTTGAAACAATCGTTTCGTACAGATTGCCACAAAATAGCCAGTACTTTAATGTATTCTTTATCCTGTTTGGACAAAGAAAATTCATGTTCCCCTCACTGAGCAGAAATACTATCGCTGTTACAATAGTATCACCAACTCTCGTGTAATTGTTGGAAAACAGAAAGGGGAAGTTCCTCTGGCTCACAATATGTTCCAGTTTCAATGATTTGGCAGTATAGGCATAGAGGTGCATCACCGCCTCAAACGACTGCTTCTTCAGGTCATTGATGATGCAGTCTGCAGTTACCTTGTTGGCATGGTACCATATCAGCAAATCTCCTTTATGTTCTGCTCCCATAATCAAGTTATAGTTTTAAGCTATCCTTATTCAACAGAAAATCGAGCAAGCCTATGGTTACGATTCCCTGTTCGTCCCGTTTAGGCTTAATATCATCTTTCACGACGATAATTTTCTTGAAGGAGTCATTGATAAATGAAAAAGAAGTCTTTTCCTGACGCTCCTTTTCAATGTTGGGCATGGCAAAAGCAGACTGGATATAGTACCTGTTGCTTCCCTCATTCACCACGAAATCAACCTCGTATTGCTTGCGGATGCTCTTCCCATCAATTTTTCGCTTAACATCTACCATGCCGACATCTACATTATAACCTCTCGTTCGCAACTCATTATAGAGAACATTCTCCATAATATGATTTTCTTCTTGTTGACGGAAATTCAAAATGGAATTTCTTACCCCCAAATCACAAAAATAATATTTGGACAAGGAGCCAATGTATTTACGTCCCTTGATATCATAACGTTCTGCTTCTTCTATCAGAAAGGAGTCTTTTAGATAGGAAATGTACTTTACTACTGTGGGATAGGACAAATCAACATTCTCTTTACTTTTAAAGGTATTGGTCAATTTGTTCGGATTGCAAGATGAACCTATAAAAGAAGACAGCATCTTTACCAATTCCTGAAACTCATGTTCCTTAATTTCGTGCCGTTCTTTTATATCCGTCAAGTATGTTTTGCGATAAACATTATAAAGGTAGTCGCTTTTCTTCTTATCACCTACTAAAGTCAATACGTGAGGTAACCCGCCGTATGTATAATAGTCTTTCCATGCCCCTTGCTTATCCCCGCCTACGGCTGCATAATACTCAGAGAAAGAGAATGGATACATGTGTATTTCATCGCTTCTGTCCCGAAATTCTGTTACGATGTCATTAGAGAGGAAATGAGAATTGCTACCTGTTACATAAACATCCACATTCTCAATATGCAACAAGCTGTTTAGAACATCCATAAACTCATCTACCATCTGTATTTCATCCATAAGTATAAAATGCAACTGGTTATCCCTGACTTGCTGGCGGATATATGCCAACAAAACGTCAGGATTTCTTAGCTTTTGATTGATGCGGTCATCCAAAGCAATAGAGATAATGTGATCAGCAGGTATGTTCTGTTTCAACAAATAATCACGAAAAAGAACTTGTAAAAGTGTGGACTTGCCACACCTTCTCATACCTGTGATTACTTTAATAAAACCATTTTCTCGTCCGTCAATCAACTGCTTCAAATAGACATCTCTGGGAATTGTTGTTCTCATATTTTAATTTTCTGCCCTATGGGGCACTTTTTTAATGGCAAAGATACAGTATTTATTTTAAAACAAGACGTGTAATTTGAAAAATATGCCACCCGCGACATATTTTTCAAATCAACTCGTTCATTACAAAGACGCGAACAATTCTTTTCGGTCCTTTTCGCTCATATTTTTCAATAGTTCCAAGACCATTTGCTTATCAGTAGCTTTGTTTTGTCTTTCTTCGTTCAAAAGGTACCAATTATATTCCAACATCTTATCCAAAGGATAGGCACCAATATAGTTGGATGTTATATCTCCATTGCCGCTGTGTCCCATACTATCACTAATATATTTGTATGGTACTAGACCAGAATTATTCAGATTGGTAGCGAAACTATGTCGAGCCCAAGTAGATGATGGACGCTGTTTCATACCAAGCAGTTCTGCCACCTTTGCCATGTGCTCACGAATGTAGCGGTTATATCTCTGAATTACCCATACTTCTTGTTCAGGAGTTATCCATTCGCTCATAATCGGGAATACACGTTGATCAAGTTTGGGCTCATTGCCATACTTGTCTATAATCTTTTGCAGTTCTGGGGTAACAGGAAAGATCACCTCGCTGGCGCTCTCATTTCTGTCTCTCGTCTTATGACGCAAGAATCGGAGTTGCTTACCATGAGTGGCAAAATACCAACTATCATAAGCCAGTCGCAAGGTGTCGGCCAAATTTTGCCCATCACCAAGGTACATAAATAAGAACAGCCCTAAATCACGAAAAACAGCATGTTTCTCTTTTGGAAAGAACAACTCATTACCTTTGTCATCTTTAGCTTCATTCCTTTCCCAAAAGTTATAAAGCATCTTCATGGTAGGAACATCAAGGAACTCATGCTTGCGACTGCACACTTTATTGTATCCTGTGTCTTTGAACATTTCTTTGGTGTTTCCTTTAATCAAGCCACGGTCAATGCAGATATTTACAATGGTGCGGAATGTACGCAATGATATTCCAATGGATGTTGTACTAAGCTCATTTTTCTTCATTACCTTTACCCAATCCAGAATAAAGTCATGACTTATATCACTTAAAGCCACATCTTTTCCCATATCTCGTGCAAACCTCTTTAATATATCCTCACTGCACCGAGCTGTTCCTGCCTTGCCCTCATCACGCTTTGACGCAATAAAAGATTCCCAAATGGAGTAGATTGTACTATCGTTATCTTTCCTCCCTTGGTGTCGTTCCTGGAGTTTTCTCAAAGAAAAGTTCCCCTCATCGATGAGCTGATTTACAAGAGTAGCCACTTTCTCCATCTGTTTTTTTAATTCCTTTCGTTCTGAGGCTTTCTTGTTTCGGGATAATTTCTCACATTCACATAGTTCTATCCAATCTGTTCCAATATATGATTTTCCTATCCGCAGGAAAACTTTCTTACCGGCATGCGCTATACGAATAGCGACAGGGGAAATTTGAGAATAATCGCCATCCATTCTTCTGGGATCCAACATAAGTGTACCTGTAACTTTTCCGTTGGAAGATACGAACTTTGCAAGTGAGGTTTCTCCTCTCTTTCGATACTTTTGAGACGCATTTCCCGTTTCTGTGAACTTTCCTTTGATTTTTTCCATTATAAACCTTATTTTAATAGGTAATTTACGAAATCATCCGTGAACTTTTGGTGAACTTTCTGAATGAAAACTGCTGCAAATTTAAGACATTCTCTGAAATAATAAAAGAATATAACTTGTTTATTTACTGATATTTAGCATTATTTGTGATTTCAAGAAATATACCACAAATAGCCTCATAATCTGGAGGTCCCAGGTTCAAGCCCTGGCTGGTCCACAAATAGAACAAAGAGCCTTGCACATTGATGTAAGGCTCTTTTTCGTTGGTAATCAAATAGTTATATCTGTAAATTATGATGATTCCAACGGTTCATTTGTGGTAAAACGCCTCTATCTTCTCTTTGATTTAGATTGCACACATCATGCTGTTTTGAGCAAAATTTCGGCTAATTTATCCATTGGTTGACCTGTAGTTGACCCGAGGTTGACCCCAAAATGAAAGATTATGCTGACAATTAAAGCAGAAATTCAGAGAGACAAGTTAAGGCAAGATGGTACTTACAATGTAAAAATTCGTTTTACTAAAGGGAAACAAGTAAAGCGATTATCCACAAGTCTGTTTGTTACAAAAGCCGATTTAACCGACAAGTTTACTATCAAGGAAGATTCTCTTATCAAGCAGGAAGCGGACAGGTTAATCTTGCATTACCGCACGATGTTTAATGAAATGCACTTGGAAACAGAGGCACTTGATGTAAATGAGATTGTAGCTCGACTGACCAGCAGAGAGGAAAGCAACAAACCAGTAGATTTTATTCAGTTCGCTAAGGAATGGATTACCAACTCCACGTTAAAGGGGGCTGCCAATTATACTTCTGCGCTTAACAGCCTCATCCGATTCAACAAGAGTGAGAAGCTGTACACACATCAAATTACAAGTGACTTCCTGCAAGAATTTATGAACTTCTTACTAAATGAGAGCAAAGAGCGAGCAGAAATATTGAAGAAGAAAGGCAAGCGTGTGCCCTCCACTCGCTGCACCTCCCTGTACCTGATGAGCATACGCAAGCTGTTTAATGAAGCTGTAAAACAGTACAATAAGCCTGACCAAGGACTAATCCGCATCAAGAACACGCCATTTGCATACTTCCATATCCCCAAACAGGAAGCTACAAGGAAGCGAGCCATCACAGCAGATCAGATCCGAAAGATGGCGCAGCTACCTTATCAGACGGTTTATAAAGGCATACATCATACTAATCGTTTCAACCTTGCCAAAGATTGTTTTATTCTCTCATTCTGCATGATGGGGATAAATTCTGTTGACCTGTTTAACGCCACAGAATATGATGGTACTATACTTACCTACTATCGTACCAAGACAAAAGGCAGGAGAATGGATAAGGCAAAGATGGTGGTTGATGTTCCCAAGATTCTTTACCCCCTATTTGAGAAATACAAGGATAGGACAGGTAAACGGATATTCAACTTCTATCAGAGTTATGTCAATGAGAAAGCCTTTAACAAAGCCATCAACAAGGGATTGAAAGAAATTGGGGATATACTGAGAATTGACGATTTGGAATATTATGCTGCACGACATTCATGGGCTACCATTGCCCTTAACAAGGTTGGAATCAGCAAGTACGTGGTACACGAAGCCCTTAATCATATTGACGAATCCATGCGAGTTACTGACATTTACATTGAGCGTGATTTCTCGAATGAGAATAAGGCAAATGCGAAAGTCGTAAAATATGTGTTCGGAAAATGCCATGACAAAATCCAATGAGAAATAGTTTTATACACCCCATCTTAGAAATGTCACTTAACGAAAACTCCATCAGCAGAAATGCAGGTGGAGTTTTTTTTATTACCTTTGTAGAAAAAAGATAAGGCTAATGACATTAGATTTCTCCATTGTAGATTTAAAACGGATATACTCTGGTTTGCAAGAGTGTTATGGTTTTGATTATAGTGAACTTAGCGAAGAGTTTTCTTCGATACTCCAACAACATTATCCCTTTAAGCACGAAGCAGATATACTTGCTAAAGCAACTACCGAAGATGGTAAAGTAGATATACAGAAATTTGCTTTAGAAACTAACGATTGCGTTGCCATTCCCATAACAACAGAATTTGCAAAGCAAGTGAAAGAATTTTATTCCATTTTCTCATCTATTTTCATTCCTGAGTTAGACGGTAGTGCTATCCATTGTGAAGTACTGTGTCTAATGGCTGCAATCTATCATAGGGACAAACATCATCTGTTCTCCGAAATACACGAGGATATTATGAATGACGATTTTGTTTATTCACGTAAGATTCGCCCAGACCAATTGAAGTTATTTATTGAGTTGAGTAAAGGGCGTAAAAGGACGTGGGATAATATTAAAATATCTGTTGGCAATAACAGCCCTGTAATTTTGGGCAATTATGAATGGTGGCTCTCCCAAAAAATATTTGAAATATTGCGGAAAGATTTAGGAGATATTACCGTAGAGGAAGCAGAAAAAGAGTTAAGGAAGTTATACTCTGATGAACGTGGGCGAAAGAGTGCTGATCCTCACCTCAATTATTTCATGCTGGGTTCTTATCTCTATATCCGCAAGTTCTTAATTCAAGATAACGACAAAGTAACAACATCACAATGTGATTTTTTGCAGAAGTACTTAACAGTCTTTGGGATTCTTGATAAACAAGACAAGAACTTCCAAGTTAACAACCTGCAAGCAACTATCAAAAGTTTGCTAAGCAGCAAAGTTAATCCCATTCAAAAGCATATAAAGGAAAGAGAGTACAGGAGTAACTTTGATGTTATAGAATAGCATACTCTTACATACTCTTTTCAAAGGAAATGACGAATAAAAATGTCATTTCCTTTTTTTGTGTCAGCACTTTCTTCAAGGAATTTATCTGTTCGTTTTCCCCAATTTCATCTTTATCTACAAGGGCAAAGAATATGACAGTATAATTCCCTAATTCCTTTGATACTTATTGGTTCCAATGTTGCAGATAGAAGGGCAAACTAGAACCTATCGCTGTAAAGATTAAGTGACATTAGAATTATGAAAAGAAACACAGTAAACGCAGAAGTAATCAACGCAGAGACATCTGCAAGTACAGAAACCAAAAACAAAGAAAACATGAAAAAGGGAACATTTACGTTGCCGACTTTACAGGAGGCACAAGGTCAGTACGACAACATCGGAGCTTACAACCAGCTTCAAGCGATGATGAAAGCAGGGCAGAAGTTATCTGTCAAGTTCTATACAAGTACAGACAATAAACCTTGTGCTTGGATTGAGAGCAAACAAGTGAAAGGTTTTCGATATGAATTAACAGAGGTAAGCTTCACAGGTCTAATAAGCTACCTGATGTCAGGTGAAATAGCGGACTTTGACGCATCACCAATGGAAACCCAGCCATTGGAGGAGGAAACAAATTATGCCCTCTTAGTATTGAAGTTGATGCTGGAAGAACACAGGAGCATCCAGTTCACACCTCTTTTTAGAGAGAGGTCTAACTACATTACGGCCCAAAAAGTGTTGAGAAAAGGAACAATATATTTCCGAATCCCAAGAACAGATGAGAATATAGAGCTACTACAAGACTACGGTGTAGCCATTTAAAACGAGAACAGGAGGAGGGATAAACTCCCTCCTCCATAATAAAAAATCAACAATGAAGAAGAAAATTGAAATTTCAATGAGTAACGGTAAGGTACAACATTTGTCAGAAGTCCTGCCACTGATTCCAACAAACACCATTCTCTGCAAGACCATTACAGGCATTGGGGCAACTTATGGAGAACTTCGGGCAGTCAGAAACTCTATCATCATTGAGCCGAACAGACCTGTTATATATGGAAAGTGTCGTGCCCCAAAACATAAAAATGACAATCTATTTGGAGTTTACGAGGGCATCTATACCAAAGATGTTGTTAACTACATCATCAAATCCCAAGACAGGAACAAGAAGATAAAGATACTGACCACTCCCGAGAGCTTCTACAAGGTGAGAACAGCATTTGAACAGATGGGGATAGATATTCGGACTGATGGCTATTTCCTATTGTTCGATGAGTGCCAGAAGATCGTCAAGGATTGTGGTTACCGCAAGAATATATCTCTGCCAATGGATTACTTTTTTGAATGCAACGACAAGGCTATGGTCTCCGCCACACCTCCATCAGAGTTTGCAGACCCTCGATTTGAAGATTTTGATGTTATCACCATCTGCCCCAACTTCAACTACAAGAAAACTATAATGGTCTGTGTCACCAATAATGTACTGGAAAGAACACGGCAGTTACTGCCACAGCTGGATGAGCGACCTGTTTTCTTTTTTGTGAACTCTACGGACATAATCTTTGCAATGATGGAACAGTTGGGAATTACGGAAGATTCGGCAGTATTCTGTTCAGCTGACAGTGTGGATAAGTTAAAAAAGCAGAAGTTCTGCAACGCACATGAGAACTGGGATCAGAAGCACATGGCAAGATACAACTGGATGACAAGCCGATTTTACAATGCGCTGGATATAGAGTTGAAATGTAAGCCAAATGTTGTGATGATTACCGATTGCTTCACCGCTGATTATACAATGATTGACCCTTATATGGATGCCGTGCAGATAATGGGCAGATTCCGCAATGGGACAAGTAACATATACCACATAAGTAACCTTGATGAAAGAATCCCTGTACGAGGTAAAAGTGATATTATTACACGGTATCAGTGTGATAAAGAAATATATGAGAAGTTTGAAACTTTCAAGAACAGCGAAACAGACATCAATCGTAGAGCGGCTTTCAGTGATGCAATGGAAGTTCTTCCTTACAACAGATTTCTTGACGATTACGGCAAAGAGGATGCTTTCAAGATAGACAACTATATCCATGAGGAACAGATTAAGGTGATGTACCACGATTCTACTCGCTTATATGGAGGATATGAAGGATGTGGATATTATGATGTTGCCACATCAAACATCACTTATACATATGGTGATTTTGAAAGGTTGAAAATCAGAAGTACCTCAATTCCTATTAAGGAGAAGCGAAAGCAACTTGTAGAGCAATTGGAAGCTCTAAAAGGTGACGAAACGGAAATGGGTATGCAATTCAGAAATGATCTCTACAATGCCGATCCTCTGATTGTAGAAGCGTGGGAGTTACTAGGAAAGCAGATAATAGAGGAACAGAATTACAACCCTAAATCCATTAGGGAGAAGATGATACTTGCCTTGCATGAAAAGAAAGTCAAATCTTCGGATGTCATAAGAATGGTCAATAATTCGTTTTCAGCAGGACGATGGTACACATCTCACTTCATCAAGCAAGAATTAAAACGAATACATGAGTCGTTGGGAGTGCCTAAATGTAAGGCTACCACCGCCAAGGATATTCTCCAATACTTTGAAGCAGTAGAGAAACGGAAGAAGGAGGCAAGAGGTTATTATCTTATCAGTCCAAAATATGTAACAGAGAGGCAATTCTCATAAATTATTATTAATCCCTCAATGGTAGATTGTCATATCATAAGGAACTTAAATCAAAAGAAAATGTTGAATAAAGAAACAGGCAACATGTACAAGTTCGTCACCCACACATGGAATCCTATTAGGGGCGTTTGCCATCATGGATGTAAATATTGTTATATGAGACCTATTTGGAAAAAATTTGGAATAGGAAAGCCAACCCTCAGCCAAAAAGAGTTCACAACCGATTTGAACGAGGGGCAACGGATATTTGTTGGCAGTTCCACAGATATGTTTGCTAAAAATATCAAAGATGAGTGGATTAAACGAGTATTGGATTGTTGTGCAGCTTATAATGAGGACAAGCCACAAGGCAAGCACATTATCTATTTCTTCCAATCAAAGAACCCTCAACGAATCCTACAATTCATTGATCACCCTGTTTTCAAACACGCAGTAGTCCTTACCACACTGGAGAGTAACCGCAATTATCCCGACATAATGTGTAACGCCCCACGCATAGAGGGTAGAGTTAAGGCAATGGAGATGATTGCGCAAAAAGGGATTGTAACGATGGTTACAGTAGAGCCTATTATGGATTTTGATACTGATGAGTTTGTGGAACTTATCAGACGATGCAAACCACGATGGGTGAACATTGGTAGAGACAGTAAAGAACTTATCCAACTCCCAGAGCCGACCATAGAAAAGACAAAAGAGCTGATAAGAGGTCTGGAAGCGTGCAAGGAGATTGGCAAAGTCAATATCAAGGAAAATGCACAGAGGTGGTTCAATAAGGCGTAAGTAGCCCACAAATGAGTGGACATAAGTCAAAGCCAAACAAGACTTTTGCCATCTTGCAAGGCATGACCGTTGTTAAGGAAATATATAGTAGCAGCAGAAAACCATCCACCACCATACTCAAAAATACAGATGTTTAATAAAGCAGAGATACCACAAAACATACCTTTCTGAAATACGCCCCCTCTATCGTTTGCCCCATCCCTGCCATTAAAACACAAGGGCATTATCCCCCCCAGCCATACTTAGGGGAAATATATGCACAAGGGTACACCTGCCTTGCATCCCCTCCCACGCAGCACAGGAATAAATGAAAAATAGTAGAGGTCTTTACATGGAGAAAATAGGCTTATCAGAACTCCTAAATGCTTTTAGGGATTTATAAGTGAGCAGGCTGGAAGCTGGAGCAATCCGCTTTCGGTCTGTTTTCATTCATGCCTTGTTTTCAATCAATATTCACTTAATTCATTTTACAAGTTATGAACAACGTAGTTTTAATGCCTGCTGTTGTGGCACAGAACAACAGAGCCTATGATTTCAGCGATGCAGAGGAAGCCGTTATCATTGAGGACGCCCCAACGGAGGGTAGTAGCGTTTCTTTCCTTGAAGCCAACACCAACGCCATCTCACTTGATGAGCTTGCCAGTACGTGTGTAGTCCCTACTTGGGGCAATCAGGAACTTACTATCTCACATCAGGACTTCATCAGTTGCGTTCACGATGCAGCCAAAGACTTCTATCACGGTGAACAGATAAACAATCCTGCCATTCGTGTGTCGCATATAGTTAGAGGCAGGACACCCGATGCACTGGGCAAGAAAGCATCTGAACTCTTGGAATGTGAAAAGACACAGTTCTATCAGCGTATGGCATTTGTGTTCACCATCCCTACCATCTACGAAACCTTGAACGGTCAGCGATTGGAGCTTTGTGTGGGTGGAGTGCGTAATTACAACGACCTCAATCTTTACAGAGCCAGTCGTGGCGTGGAGAAGTTCTCCATATTCGTAGGCTGGAGAGTACAGATTTGCAGCAACCAAGTGCTGACTGGTGACGGTGTAAGGCTTTCGATGGAGGTAATGAATGTGCAGGACATCTACAAGGCTGTCATGGATTTGCTTTACAGCTTCAATCCTGCAAGGGAGATACACCTGATGCAGACACTCTCAAACACTTCTCTCACGGAAACGCAGTTTGCACAGATTGTGGGAAGAATGAGAATGTACCAAGCCCTGCCGCAGAACTATACCAAACAGATACCGAAGCTACTCATTACCGACAGCCAAGTGAACAGCGTGTGCCGTGGCTATTACAGCAATCTTGATTTCGGTGCAAAGGACGACCAGCTTTCCCTTTGGGACTTCCACAACCTGCTTACGGAATCCAACAAGGGGAGTTACATAGATACCTACTTGCAGAGAGCAGTAAACGCTACGGAGGTTACGGTGGGCATCAACAACGCATTGCACGGTGATGAGAAATACAGATGGTTCATCGGATAAAGTGAACTGTTGATTGAGAGCGGGGAGACAGCCAAATATGGTTTGTCTCCCTTTTTATATTTTACCAACATTTTAATACATTACAACTATGGATATGGATTTCAAGGTAGCGGAGGTAACGCTGCAATACAAGCCCCTGCATGAGAAACGGGGCAAAGTAATAAGCTCACAGGAAGCATAAAACATCTTGCTGCCAACATTCAGGGAGGGAACAATCGAGTACAGGGAATATGCCAAGGTACTCTACCTCAACCAGCAGTGCGAACTTGTTGCCTATAACACGGTTTCAGAGGGTGGAATATCAGAAACACCTGTTGATGTGAGAATGATTATGCAAGGAGCATTACTGACCAATGCCACACAGATAATCTTCGCACACAATCACCCCAGCGGAAACCTCAAGCCAAGCATACAGGACGACCAGCTGACAGAACGGTTAAGGAAAGCGTGTGAGATAATGAGGGTGAACTTAGTTGACCACCTGATTGTAACCAGCAACGGTTATTACAGCTACAAGGACATGGGGAGGATATGACAATGGAAACGAATTACATTGTAATACTTGATTTCTGTACGGCAACGGTTATCAAGATACGTTTGACAGCAGAACAGATTGAGGAATCATACAAATACGCTGATTTTGAGGAATTTCTTTCCACGCTTGAAGAACAATACCACTTCCAAGTAAAGAACTGTTGCTGGATGGCGTGTGAGACACTGAATGAGGAAAGTTACCTCTGATTATATTCACTAATAGTGAAAGTGAATGTTGTGCTGATAATCAAGCACTTAGTAAAAAGACTGTCAGAACAATGTTCACTTTCCTTATAAACCCAACATAAACGAATGTTATTATGAGTTTGAAATACAGCAGCACAACGGCTGACTACCTCGAATGGTCAGAAGCCATGAACTTAATACGCAAACTGGCAAGAAACGGAAACTACAAGATGTCGCTTCTTGTGGCAATTGGCTGTTTTACAGGTTTCAGAATATCAGATATTCTTGCCTTACGGTGGAAGCAGATACTCGATGTTACGGAGTTTACCATAACGGAACGCAAGACAGGCAAACGTAGGACGGTGCGTATCAACCATGAGCTGCAACTCCACATATGGGACTGTTACGAGCATATCAAGCCTATCAGTATGGAGAACCATATCTTGATAAGTCAGAAAGGCACGGTTTTCACGGTGCAGCGCATCAACGTGATACTGAAAGAACTCAAACGGAAATACAGGCTAAGGATAAAACATTTCAGTTGCCATTCCCTGCGCAAGACCTTTGGTAGGCAGGTTTACAACATGAACTGCGACAACGCAGAACTGGCACTTGTCAAGCTCATGGAGCTTTTTAACCATTCGTCAGTAGCCATTACGAAACGTTATCTTGGCTTACGGCAGGAGGAAATCTTGGAGACATACGACTGTCTTACATTCTGAAAAGTGACATTTTTCAGGGAATAATCATTTTATATATCCCTTTCAGAAAATGTCACTACTTCTTGATTTATAAAGAATAACGCTCTTTAAGATAGAAAAACACCTTGCAAAATAAAGTTTTTGTAGGAAAGAAACATTTAATAAGGAATTTTATCTACCTTCGCAGTTGAATCTCCAGCGCATCAGTGTGCAGGTGTGCGTTATAAAGGGTTCAACTTTAGAAAAAGAGCGTTTGCTTAGTTATCCTTCCTCTGAAACGTGGAAAATTTCAATACTGCAAGGATGATGACAGCAGGGCTCACGCTTGGGATTATTGTACCCTTAACAAAGGGAATAATATACCTCAATGCGTGGGCTATTGTTTGTTATCTGCAGTAGGTAATTTCCACGACCACAGAGGAGATAGCAGCAATAGTTCCCACGCTTTTTCCATTTAATAACCGCTTACTTCTGGGAAACAGTTGGCATTGAGATTACCTCTATGTGTGCAACAATATGTCATTACACAACCACGCAAGTGCTAAATTCTATTTTTAGAAAGGATGGTGTTTACTTGTGGGCTACTCATTATGAGCATTTAAATGATCCTAATGAACAAAAATGGGCACAACATGCCATCAAACAGTTTCTTATGAATAAACATAAGTTAACAGAAAGTGATTTAACGGATTTATATAGTAAATATCCCTATATTATCTCATTTTCTGCTATTCCTGACTACATGAATATGTGGCGACTCTATTGTGATGATGGTCGTGGTATCATGTTGGAATTTGACTGGAACGAAGTTTTTAATGAAAGTGAGGAACATAAGAGACAAACTGAAAATGAGGATTGGGATATGCTTCTTGGAGTAACGTATTCAGCTCAAAAAGATTTGGATAAGAAATTTTCCATAGCGAGAAGGATGTACACACAGAGTTATGAAGAGTCCGATGATATTGAAAACGACTTGGGAGTTTGTTCCTTTATAAAGAATGAAGACTATGAGATAGAAGATGAAATCAGATATGTCCGAATGAAAGAGAATAACATGTTATTTTCTGGACAGGAAGGATGTAAATTCACAGAAAATAAAGATGCGGTTTTATATAGAATGAGAGATGCAGAACTAATTCCATATACCGAAATTAAATTCTGCCCATCCGCAATAATGAAAATAATTGTTGGATATAACTTGAATTTTGAAACAACTTGTAAAGGAATAAACACTATCCTTAGTCAATATGGAGATGTTTACAAACATTTAAAAGATAAGATAGTACCCTCTCAAATAGGAAGGATATAAATCAATACAGTAGTTACTAAATGGTATATAAATCAAATAAGTTATAATATGAAACACTTTTATACAAAAGTATTGTTGACTGCAATAGGATTATTCATAACGATGCAGGTCAATGGTGCAACAGAGGTGACGATTGGCCAGTTAAAATACACTCTGAATGGCACAGAAGCCTCTGTGAGTGGATATGTAGAAGGCATTACAGACTTAGTAGTTCCAGAGACGATTGAAGTAGATGGAATTACATTTAGAGTAACAGTAATTGCAGGTGGCGCTTTCCAAAAATGTCTGTCGCTGACGAGTATTTCCGCACCAAGCATCAAGGTGATAGGAAACTCTGCCTTTGGTAAGGGTTATAGTTATTATCATCCATGTGAAAATTTAAGGGAGATTTCTTTCCCGAATGTAGAGGAAATTTACTATAACGCTTTTGCATCTTGTACTTCTCTAAAAAAAGCCTATTTGGGGAGCAAACTGCGTGAACTTTATAGCCAAGCCTTTGCGAATTGTTCTTCTCTGATTTATATCGTTTTTCCTCAAACATTGACCTCTATTTCCGATGCCACCTTCTATGGGTGCAATATGCTTCAAACTATCATTTATGCAGAAAAATCTTTTGGTAAATGCTCTTCCAATGCCAATGTATATTCTCCAAATGATTTTGTGACATGGAGTGCTTCTAATTTTGATTACAATGGACATCAACCGGTAGTAACATTTACCAACAATCTTCCCAATGGTTTTGCCCCGACCAATAATGATTTGAGCAAATTGCAAGTAAATGCAGGAAACTATACAGAAAGCATACCTTTTACTTTTGCCAATGAGGATATGAGTTTCGAAGCAAAAGTGCCTTACAATTATGTCATCAACAAGATTCCTCTTATAGCAAAGGTAGACAATGCGGCAAGGGAATATGGAGAAGAAAATCCAACTTTTCATACGTCGTATTCGGGTTTTGTCAACAGCGAGGGACCAGATGTCTTGCTCACCTCAGGTAAATTCACAACGGAAGCGAATAAACGAAGCAATGTTGGTGAGTATCCTGTTAGGTTTTCCGGAGCAACTGCCGCCAACTATACTATTGCACCTGCAGAAGCAACATTGACTATAACCAAAGCTTCTTTAATAGCCCAACCAAACAACGTAGAAAAGATTTACGGAGAAAATAACCCTTCGCTCACCATTCACTATACAGGACTGAAGAATGGAGAAAGTTCTCCTGTCTGGGAGGTTAGCCCAAATATTACTACCACGGCAACCAAGCAGAGCGGTGCTGGTACCTATCCTGTTGTTCTTAACGCAGGGGTGCCAAAAAATTATAACATGGAAACTCGCGAAGGAAGCCTAACCATCAATAAGGCGAATCTGACCATTACGGCCGACAATAAAAGTTGTAAATATTTTGAAGAAACTCCAAGTCTAACTTGTCGTTACGAGGGTTTTGTAAACGGTGAAGACTACCGTGTGTTGACTCAGCAACCCACATTGTCAACCAATGGCATAAAAGGTAGGTGGGTAGGTACATACGCTATAGAAGTAAGCGGAGCTGTGGCTGATAACTACAAGATAACACAGGTGGCTGGAATCTTGACCATTGAAAAGCGTGTGCTTAATGTCTAAACTGACAATTACACTCGCTCTTATAATGAACCTAATCCTGACTTCAAACTTATTTACGATGGTTTTGTTAACAATGAAGATGAACACGTTATAGCAACCAAGCCTATTGTTACTGTAGATGCTGATCAGAAGTCTGATGTCGGTTCATATAACATTACTATCAATGGTGGATTGGCTATTAACTACGATTTTCATTATAATGGTGGTGTTTTAACCATCAATAAAGCATATCAAACAATTTCATGGGAACAAGAACTTACCCAACTTGTAAAGTTTGACCAAGTGGAACTAACAGCAAAAGCATCTTCAGAGCTCCCTGTAACATATATGCTTGGAGAAAATAGATTCTGCTCTCTCTCCCAAATTGGCGACAAAACTTATTTGGATTGTGCAAAAGAAGGAGAAACCACAATCTATGCAATTCAGCAGGGAAATAAGAATTATTATCCAACAACAAAGATATACAAGAATATAGTTATATCTGCCACATCTGGCATAGAGAACATTACAAAAGAAAAATCATCCTACATTTTCTCCAATGGTAAACTCATACTATCAGAACCGGAGGCTGCAAATGGAGTCGTTATCTTTACTCTTGATGGTAGGAAAATCTATCAGGGAAATGAAACTGAGATACCTTTACATCGAGGAGTTTATATTCTGAAAATGAATAAGAGGACAAAGAAAGTGTACATTAGATAAAACCATACAAGCACCAAGTGAGCAATCATTTGGTGCTTTTTCATCTCTTTTTCATGTCATTATCAAAACAAAGAGTTATATTTGCAATGTGAAAAGGAGATTTATATGTGATTAAGTTCAAGGAAAAAACAAGAGAAGAACTCATTGCAGGTGTCAAGCGTGCCATTGAGCGTAAAAGAGTATTTGAGGCGCAAGCCCAAAAAGAGTTTGCCGATATGCGTAAGCGCGGGGCAGAACTGAAAAGCGCATTATGAAGCCGCTTGATAATCGGATTGAATATACAGCAAATCAAACATGACAAAGACAACATTCTACGAACAAGCCCTTAATGATAAACTACATGGGCGCATCAACGAATATGCAAATGCTGATGAGCTATTTACCAAGTTGAAGATATTTGGCAAAACAAAACGATAACACCAAGTGATAAAATCATCTGGTGTTTTTTCACCCCATGACATTTTTACTCTCAAAATTCTTATATACACCCAAATGTGAAAATGTCACTCCAACCGCAAAATTCTGACCTCAGATGCACTTTTCCCCGATTTTTCAGAAAAGTGCAAAGTGACTTGGAGTCACGGAATAATGTGCATATATTTGTTTCAGATATTCGGGAGATTCCACTGATATAAAGGAAATATGGAGGTGCAGCAATGTGCCTCTTTATTTTTTACTTGAACTGTCGAATTTCTATTTTATGAGCCGCTATGAGCAAAAACAGAATATAAACACCCTTAAAGTGGGAAAAAAGCATTGCCAGTAAGAGCCGTATGGGAATTGCCAGTGCGAGCAATAGATACTACTAATCAGAAAAAACTATTACCCATACAGCTCAAATCTTTCAGATTTTCGCTTAATCAAACTGATTTTATCACATTATATGATTATAAGAATAACAACAGGAGAACGATTTAAAACCCGAAAAGAAGCCAAAGAGCGTGTCGGTGGCAAATGGGCATTTGAAAGATTGGTTAAAAAAGGAGAGATAAGATTTGTAAAGGAGGGTAATAGCATAGCAAGCGATGGATTACACAACCCTAAGCAAGGAAATCGGAACTTATCTTAATCCGTTGCAAGCATATATCTACTTGGGATTATGCCTACATACGGATTTTAAGAGTGATATTTCAAATGTCAACCAAGATACACTGGCAGATTTCCTGAAATGTGATGTCAGTACGGTACAAAGAGCCTTACAGGTGTTTCAAGAAAGGAACTTGCTTGCCATTCATCGAGACAAATATGGTTGGAGAGAGAAAAACAGATATAGGCTAAGCAGAAGCAACTGGTTTGCCGTTTACAAGAAGATATTAGAGGAAGATATAACAAGAGAGCAGATGGGCTTCCTGTTACTGTTGAAAAGCCTTTGTTACAGTCATTGCAACTATACCGATTATTATGGTCGAGATTTGCAACGTAAGATGGTTCTTAAACAGAGCATGATTGACAACTATTTAAGGGCTTTGGAAGCCAAGCAGTATATTAAGAGAGATAGAAAGAAGAAACGGATAACAATACTTCGGAATGACTTGTTTCTGAAAACGGAAGAATCCGATAAAGAAAAGATAATGAAAATATGCCCAGAAGCAATGGGCGATGATGATTATATTGATGAGAATGGACGATACCACTTTGTAGGCTAAAATCGAATATGCTCTGCACCACATTTACAGGACAGGAGACAGGGTCACGAATATGAATTTGAAAGCTACCTTGCAAAAGATTTACACGAGACTTGGCAGCAAGAGAAAAGCAAAAGGAACACAGATTACAGAATATGGATTTAGCACGCAAAGATGCAAAATACCAACAGATAAAGGAAGAAAAGACGGAATGATATTGTTTACTATATAACTCACATACCATGATTACAAAAGAATATTTATAGACACTCGCCAATGAAGCCAAGAGCCTCGTTGATATATTGAAGATACTGAATAAGAAACAGAGTAAAGCCAATATTGAAGAACTGACAGCTTTATTGGATAAATACGGCATAGACCATCACGCTCTCCCAATTAAGCTGATACGTGACAAAATGCCCTTAAAGGATATACTTGTAGAAAACAGCACATATCAATCTGCCAAACTAAAGAAGCGACTGGTTGATGAGGGAATCAAGCAAGACTGCTGCGAGATATGCGGACAGGGTAACACATGGAACAGCAAGTTACTTGTTCTGCAATTAGACCATATCAACGGCATACACACCGATAACCGTTTGGAAAACCTGCGGATAGTATGCCCTAACTGCCATACCCAAACAGATACGTTCTGCACACGAAAGCTGAAACATCACAACTACTGTAAAGACTGCGGAAAAGAGATTGCCCCCAAGTCAACTTGGTGTCCAGAATGTGCGCTGAAGCATAACCGTGTACATAAGGTTTCGCCTTCTGACAAGCCATCCAAGGATGAGTTGTTACAGCTAATAAGGGAAAAGCCTTTTACAGAAATCGGGAGAATGTACGGAGTAACAGATAATGCCATCCGTAAATGGTGTAAGCACATGGGATTACCCTCTACGAAAAGAGAGCTAAACGCATTATATCAGAAAAACACAGATACAGAATAACAGGCAATACCACACATACCAAAATGTGAGATTATTTTCAAGCAACAGACTATAATCTGTTAGCCAACGATTGCTTTATCCGAGATGTTTTTGTAACTTTGTAGTGCGATGGAGTGTTGACCTGTAGTTGACCTCCAATCCGCACCGAGTTCATTAACAGGCTGATAATTAAGCTCATATATAGCTTGTATGGCGAGCCTCATAATCTGGAGGTCCCAGGTTCAAGCCCTGGCTGGTCCACACTAGTAATCAAGCACTTACAAAGATTTTGTAGGTGCTTTTTCTTTGTTTTGCGAACAATTTGCGAACAAAATTGCATTTCGCGAACACCAATATAATCTTTCTACAATAATAGATTCTCTCATTTTGTTCGCAAATCCCATTATTTTTGTTCGCAAACTATTTTTCGGCATATTATTCGGTAATATCAGTAATACGAGTAAGACTATTATTTATCAAGGTTTTTTCTGATGGAACTCCTTAATACTCTTTCTCTTTAATAACAACCCAATGACCTGCACTTGTATTGCCTTCACGTACTAATAAACCCATCTTCTGCATTGCAGCGACGTCACGTTTGATAGTCCTTTCTGCTAGTGACAAAACTAGTGACATTTCTTTAACAGAAATACGCGGATTGTTTAGCATCATTTTGCTGATTTCCTTTTGTCTATCAGTAAGTTGGACTGGTGACAAACTAGTGACATCACTGGTGACATCTTTGGTAGCACCACCGACATTTGTCATTTGTACAAACTTAGTACGCTCGATGGTTACTTGTACACCTCCACAGAAATTCTCTACTTTAGGCATGGGCATACTAGCCCCCTCAAAGCCTTCGCGTATTTTTATGAAGCCACGACCCCATGTGTCTATGAAGCCCGCCTTAAACATGGTATTGGCGATGTTGCGATTGCGAGGTTTGGAAGAATGTTTGCCATACAGCATCTTCTCGTCATATCCATTTGGCAGTTCGCCCTCATTCCAGAGTTCGATGTGGTCATTATAGACGTGCATCTGTATATCTGGTCCTGTGTAGTCCTTATGAGCCAGAGCATTTTATAGTATTTCTCGCATGGCTTCCTTGGGTATCTCCAGTGTCTCATAACGCTGCATTCCTTCAAAGCGTACGGGTGATACAAGATATTTAGCTTGTAGAGCCTCCATCACACGGTCGGCCATCTGAATAATGTTGCCCTCTATGACATCCTGAAACATCAGGTCAGCTTCATCCTTGCCAAATCTGCCAATCTTGAATACGGCACTTGGGAAGAACTTCTGGGGATTCTTGCCAAACAGAAGAACGGATGCATTTTTCAAGTTGCCATTTTCATCAAGCAATCCAAGACTTTCAAGCACGTCTTTCGTGGAAGCGTCTCGCTCACTTTCTGGAATACGCTGTGCCTCTATGCCTTTTTTCAAGAAATAATCTATGGCTTTGCGGTCGATGTCATCCAACGTGGCGCGATCGTTAGTGATATCATCCCAGGAACGCCCCATTTTCTTCAAAAGGAACTGCTGCAAGGCTACACCATTAAGTTCCTGCATGGTGCTACCGCTACGATAGTAGTACTTACCCTTATAGCTGATGGCTACATTGCTCGGTTCAATGACCAATTCAATGTAATCCGAACCATCCTGTTCATAGAGATTAACGTCAACCACCAGTCCCATGTAGTTGACCACCTTATTGGGAATATCTTCCAGCAGTTTCTTACTATCTTTCAGACCAACAACCTCATGGTCATCTTCCACACCGAAATACATGACGGCACCTTGCGCATTCGCGAAGCCGCAAATCCATTTCAGGTACTCGTCTTTCCAGATACGTTTGAATTCAACGTTCTGACATTCTTTTGGTCTTATCTTGCTCATTTATTTGTATAACGAATTATCTATTTATGGAAATCAAAGATTATTGATTATAACCCTCACCTCTAATAACTCGTTTTCAATACTGTCAATAGTAGACAGTATTTCTGATATCCTATTGGGAGAGTATTGCACAACATCGTCTTCTACAATCACATCTTTGGGTTCTTCGTCGCATGCAGAGGTTTGTGTAAGCATTTGCCTCAAATCTTTGAAATCAGTTTTTAGCTTATTTTCATATTCGGAGAGTTGCTTCCGTGTCTTGTCATTCGCTTTTCCCATTATATATTGAAAAAAGCTATTGCGCTTTCTTCTACAACGTTGTTCCATATTTACTATCTGCTTATAGCTTATGGAACTGCCACGAAGGTTGTTTATTAGTTTTTCTATTTCCTGGATTAGGTTCTCAATATCTCCGATTTTAACCAAATACATATCCTTTTCTATTCTCTTGTCTTGGACTTCTTTTTCTAGTATTTTGGCAATATATATTCCGAGTATGATAGTCACAATAAGAGTAATAGCATCAAGTATATTCACTTCGCCGTTAAACTTAATGCCGACTTCTATCCAGCTCTTTATTAAGAATCCTCCTATAATCAGAAGAACTCCTACTACTATTTCAATTATTGTTCTTCTGTTCATTTGCTGCTGATAAATATTCGTTAATCTCGTCAATATATTCACCATCCTCTTCCGAAACAAGAACGAGTACCCTACAGATGTCTTCGTAAGAAATATGGTCATGTCTAATAAGACCGCCAAAAGCTTCTTCCAAAAACGAAGTTCCTAATCCGGCTGTTCCATCAAGTATAACTTGCAGTTTCTCATTATTCTTCAAGGCATCTTGAAGTCTAGGGCATAACACATTTGTCCGGAATTCTTGGCCAGAAAAATCGCCTTCCTTCGGGTAACGAGCCCCGGGAATCCTACTAAAATCTTTAGCTATCGAAATTGTAATCATATTGGTATGGTAATTTAACATTATTATAATCTAATTCCCACGATACGTATGTACCTACAAACTTATTTGTCAAGGTGCGATATGTTTCATGTTTGCAATCAGCAAGGGCATCATTAGTTATAACAACAAGATTTGAAATCTTGTTATCTACAAATGCCTTATATATACCAGGAAGACCTTTACCTCTATAATATTCGCCAGTTGCAGTCTTATGAATGCTACCATCTAAGAGTAAGCGTAAGAAGTCACCATTATCTTGGGGATGTAGAACACTCATGATTTTTGACAATTTGTTCCAAAATTTTCCTTTCTCATTTCTATTGATGCTTTCAATGATCCCTACTCCATAGTCAATGAACGAGAAACAAGCCTTCTTCTTCTCCCTATTGAATGTTACAGTCGTGTACCAATGGTGCTCGTTTGGACCACGTAATGATGCATGGTTGTTAGTATTTTGCATTAACTCAATATAAACCTTTTGAACTCCAGGACATCTAAATGGTTCTCCCCATATAAGCCTAGAAACATTTGTTATAAGTTGATCTGACAAACGCGAATCAACAACTTTGTTTGCATGGGTAAATATACCATGTTGCCCTTTAAGGGATAAAGCATCACCATCTTGTTGATATAATTGATCGAAGAATCCTGAATATACCAAATATTGACGAGCATCCTTATTCCTAGGATAATCACCGTTGAACCCTATTCGGTTAGCTCGGAATTTCATCATAATAGACAATAACACTACAATTGCCCCACTTGCAATTTTGTCAACACGTTTCAATACGACAAACACTTTCTCGCGTTTTCTTAAAGCACTTTCCAAACGTCCGATAAAGGCCAGTGTTCCTTCTGTATTTTCTACCATCGACAGACAGCAAGGGGCTTCTATATGCTTGTAATCCCTGAATTGCAAACGCAAGCGCTCATTCTCTTGTTGCTTACGTATTTGCTCTTTAGAGATACCTTGCATACGTTTCCGCTTCGCTCTCCTTTTCTCTTTAGAACGAAGTTTCTGACGCATGGATTTCATCGCATGGTTTATCAGAACTTTCTTTTTATGTGTTTCGTTTTTAGCCATCTATAATGTGCATAATATTATTCGTGGTAATAGAATCTCAGTGCCCTATTTATAGACCTCTTTTATATCTTAGCCTCGTTCCACCTAAGATCTTCCCTTCTCATTGAGACTATAAGCTGCCTATAGTATGGCTAGGCCTTAAAACCTATATCAGACCACGTTCTCGGAGCCTTCTCATCATTTCCAACTCCTCCTCTGTCGGAATAGGGACATTCTCTGATGTGGAATCCACGGCTTCATAATCATTAAGCCATGTCTGGAAGTATCCTTTTATCTTTTCACACACCTTTTTGTCATTCTCAACTATGCTGTCGAGATTCCATTCAGGCAAGGAAGAATTACCAAGTTTACTACATATCGCTATTTTTGATTCTCTGTACTTTTCTTTCTTCTTATCAAAGTAGTTGTTGCTGGCAGAAATATTCAGTTTTTTCTCCAACGGTAGTTTGTTGCCAAGATGCTCCAATTTTGCATTTGCCTCTTCTTTGTTGAGATTATAATATCTGGAATCCCATGTCTGTGGGAATATATGTTCAATCTCCCAATAAGATGGCAATAGACCTTCTTGTCCGTCCACAGAATATGCCAACAGTTTCAATAGCATACGTTCAACCTTCTTATGCGAAACGATAAGGAGGTTATCTGTTCTTAATTTCTCAGCTTGAGCTTCATATTCGTCTTCCGTGCTTCTTATTTCAAATCCTGCATTGAAAACAGGATGGCAGGAGTTAATAATCTGAACATTGAGTTTCAGTATGTCACCTTTGACAGCACTGATGGTTGGCTTCTCCAGATACCTCGTCAGCAACAGGACATATAGTTTGCGAATGAACTTCAAAAAAATATCCTCAAAGTCATCTTGCTGCTTGTATTGCATATAAAAGATGGAAACAGGATATTTCCAGAATTCGTTAGGATAGGAAGACAAACAATCGAGCACCTTCCTAATTTCCATGTTCTGACTCCACGATTCATTTTCTATTGCATCACGACCATTAACGACCTCCCAAAGATGCAGGCTTTCAGACAGGTCTTCAATGACATCCACAGTCAGTCTGTTTTTGTTCTTCTCCAAATAATACTTTCTCACACCTGGCGTAGTTGTCTTCTCGTCACCTTCCTTGGCGCGAAGATAAAACATGTGATAATAGAAGAGTGATTGAATGCTTTCATCAACTTTGGATGCATCAGCTTCCAATGCCTTCCACTTATCAATGAATGTTCTTTTACCAGTATCATCCAAACGTTTGTAGATGTACGACTTGAAGATATCAGCATCAGAAAGTGGTAGTCCTCGATTGTTAAGGGTATTAAAGATAGTCAATGCCGTTTCCTGGTCATCAGCCTCAATAGGAAGAAGGATTGTGTAGTTAAGAAGGGCTACGATGAAATGAAATATCTGATTAGGACTGTTTTGTGATTTGTCAGTATATAGTTCAAGGAACTTATTGTAGTTCTTTGAGTATTTGTCTTCCGCTCCTTGAACTGTCGTGCCAGTTTCAAGGATATGGCGCAGGATCTCATTGCCTGAATCAGAAACGACATCTGACCTTAGCAGCATCTGGCTTCTGTCCTCTCGTCCTGTCATCTCGTTTTCTTTCCACAGAGCCGGCTTGATTTTCGAGATAAAATTATTCACCTCCTCGGTTTTGTTATCCTCGTTTTCGAGCATAGCAAACACAGCTCTAAGAAGCAGGAACAAAGAAGTTATTCGTTGCTGTCCATCTATTATCTGCCTCACACCGTTCTCTTTATATGAAACCACACAACCGAGGAAATAACTCTTGGCACCATTGGGTTGTGTGCGGTCGATGGAGAATCCCCATATATCATCGAATAGTGTGATAATTTCATCATCACTCCAAGAATATGGACGCTGGTATTCTGGAATCAGGAATGGAACTTCCTGACCACTCTTCAACAGTTGAAGTACTGTCTGTTTGTTTACACTTATATTTGCTTCAGCCATATTGAAAACTGTTTATGTTTAAATTTATCGTACACCAATTGTATCATTTATGTGAAAGGGATTGTTATAGTACGCACTTCAGCACCCCAATGGTCCTGTACTCTGTTTCACCATCAAGCTCTATAGCGTCATAGTCCTTGTTCAGCGGTATCAGCTCCACCTTGGTATGCTGCCAACCTTCTTCCGTAACCAATTTCTCACTCTGATACTTCTTGATGGTGTACATGCCGCCATAGTCGAGGTCTTTCTCGCTGCACTCCGTGAGTACTATTTCACCATTGCGACTTCCTGCCTGATACCACTCAAACACACAGATGTCGCCATCCTTAATCATGTCTAACATCGAGTCGCCTTTGGCATGAACAGCAAAATGTCGTTTAGGGTCAAGTGTGAATCCATTGCCAGATGCATCCACCCAACCTTCTTCTTCGGGCACCTCGCCATCTTCAAAGTAGCCGCAGGCGGCACGTAGCGTATAGAGCGGAACAAATCCTTCCTTATTATCTTGTTGTTGAAATTCATAGATGTCGATAATGCGAGGCGATGACTTCTCATTTTCGGATGGATCTTCATCCACAAACTTATCATCTGCTTTTCCTAAGATGAATTCCCTCACTAGATTGTCCAACTTTATAATCACTATCGGAGGTGCCAAACTACGTCCTTCTTCGCGTTCGAAATACTCTTTAGCGAGTTGCAGGTTTGCGGTCTTTTTAAGATTGGTCAATCTTCCTCTAATATCAATATTGTCGGGAGTCGGGCCAGACAGCATAATGTCTCGCAACTGCTGTTCATTCAATCCAAATGTCTCTGCAAAATGGTGAATGCGGCGATCCTGGAAACGAGTAAGATATTCGGTGATGTAGTCACGTAAAGTTTTGCCAGGTTTCAGTTTTACATCACCATTTTCTATATCATGCAAAAAGATATATGCGTAGTTTTGCTCTTCCTGTGTCAGAGTGGAAAAGGACTTGTGCAGTTCGTCGAGCGTTGCATTTTTCTCTTCTTCTGTCACATCTGGCTGAGCAAGTACCTTGAGCCACTTGTCAAACTTGTGGTTCATGTAGTCAGCATCTATCTTGCCAGTATCTATTTCCGTAATATATGTTTCAATGTCGTATGGCACGTCATCATCGCCTCCACCTCCGCCTCCATGTGACAGTTCATTGTAGCGCTGAAGCAAGGCATTATACTGGTTTTCATCGAACAGCATTTCTACCATTAAAGTTGTGCCGTCCTCTTTTTCAACCTTTTGCATCTTCTCGAATGCTATGTACCCCTGAATCCTGGCAGCCTCCAAATACTTGTTAAACTGATTGAAGAGTTTTACAAATTGTTGCCTCTCACTTATGTCATCTGGCAATTTTTCAAAGTTCTTGATGCCAGAAGTAGAGAACAGATGGTCAATGTCTGCGAATATCTCATTGAGCTTTTGCAGGTTATATTCCAGTTGTTCCACGAACAACCCCTGCGGGCGGTCACCGCTATAATGAGATATTGCATCGTCTATATTGCGTTTCATCGTATGCGGCCTACGATAAAAGCGTATGTTACCGAAAGGCTTGTCTGGTCCGAACAATCTGTTGGTACGACTAAACGCCTGTATCAGGTGTTCCTGCTCCAGCATCTTGTCTAAGTACAAAGTGTTTACCCATTTAGAGTCGAAGCCCGTAAGCATCTGATCAACCACTATCAGCAGATTGATTTGCATCTCAGGCGTTTTGTGCAGTCCAAGGTAGGGTTCTGTATGTGACATTCGGGCTGATATATCCTTGCGCATCTGTCCATAACTGCTGATAGAGAACTTCTGGCTATAGAAGCCATTGTAATCAAGAATTATATCCTTCAGTCCGTCAATTTTTTCAATAGAAGTCTCATTGTGATTGTCGGAAGGATCAAAAAGTGCCGTCACTTTCAATGTTGGCATGAGTTCGCGGAACAACCTATAATATGCTATCGCTTCGACAATGCTTGAAGTGGCAAATATTGCATGAAATTTATTATTGCGGCTCAATGTCATCCAACCATCCTTTATGTCATTTACAACGGCTAATCGATGCTTATCATTATTATATTGTGATGAAGGGATATGGTCTTCTATGCCCGAGTGATAATTCCCAGCCTCGTCCTTATATCCAGCCATCGGCACATCATTCATATAGCGGTAATATACTTTGGCTTTAGCTTTATGACTTATCGCTTCTTCCTCTGTTTCAGACTTGCTTTTCTCCAATGCAATTATCTTACGTAAGTCCTTATCTTTGTATGTGAGTACCATTCGTGGGTCAAATCCCAAAACATTCTTGTCGGTTATGGCATCTGCCAATGTATATCTGTGCAATTCGTTGCCAAACACGGTGGCTGTGGTGTTCAGTTTCTTTTGGTTCTCCTTATCAATAGGTGTACCTGTAAAACCAAACAATACTGATTCGGGGAACGTGCGCTTGATGTTGATGAGCATATCACCGAAAGTATCACGATGACATTCGTCGATGATGATCACTTTCCGCTTCTTTTGAATCTTCTCAATGTCGCGGTCGCGCTTCCTGGATTCTCCTATTGTGATACGACTCATTTTTTGAATAGAGGTCACTATCAGGTCATCTTCCGTGTTCTTCAACTTGCTAATCAAGTCTTCGCAATCATCGGTATCCACTACGTCGCCTTCAGAATCAGCAAAACCTTGATATTTCAAAGTCGATTGGGTGGCCAGTTCTATTCTGTCCACGAGGAAGACCACTTTGTCAGCCTTGTCTGCTTCTGCTATGAGACATGCTGTCTTAAAGCTAGTCATCGTTTTACCACTTCCGGTTGTATGCCATATATATCCACCACGGAGATTATTCTCGCCCCAGTGAATATCTCTTACTACATCACTGATATTTTCAGCAGCCTCTATCTGATAACTTCTCATCACTTTCAACGTGTTGTCAGATTTGTCTGCTACGGTATAAAAACCTATTAGTTGATGAGCCTTGGGAATAGACAATAGCAGGCCTGCTATCTTCTCCCACTCATTGATTACTTGATTGTTGAAATCAGCCCAATGGAAATAGTAACTCGGATTGAATATTCCATCAGGACCGGGATTGGCATAGTAAAGCGTTTCTTCTGGTGTCATCGCCACAAATACCTGAACCAATGAGAAGATTCCTGTAAAAATACCCTCATGGCTATATTTTTCTATCTGGTGTGTAGCCTTACTGATAGGAGTGCCAGAACGTTTCAGCTCCACATGTATCACAGGCATGCCATTGATAAGAAGAGTAATGTCGCCACGACGGTTTTGTAATACTGGACATTTTTTCTTGTATCGGGGCTGACGTGCAATTTGATAGCGGCTTTTGCCACCTGCTATCTCGTTGCGGTCATAGATTTTCAGACGTACTTCCTTTCCATAGTGTAGTTTATCATTTTTATTATCACGGGTGATAGCCACACTTTTACCATTAATAAAGCCATTCAATTTGATGGGAGTCTTCAAGTCATTCACCTGTTGCAGAATCTGCTCCATCTCCGTGGCTGTCAATGGTTGTTCGTTCAGGCAGTCAATCTCGCGATTATTCTCAAAGAGAATCTGTGCCCAGTTTGCTATTAAATCCTCCTCTGTAGGATACATCAATATCTTCTCGTTCCATCCTTTCGAAGGAGCAAGCAGTGCAACGAGGGCATCCTCAAATGTTTTTTCTACATCAAATTTCATAGGCTACACAAACATATTTTTAAGAAATGCAGACTTCAGGTTCTTAAGTTTCGACAGCTTCTGTTCATATAAGTGAAGTTGTTTGTCGAGAGTTTGGAAATATCGACCAATAGCAATCTGTTCATTAACATGAGGCTTTCTTATTTTGATTTTGCTAAAAGCGGGGAATCTTAAGTTCCATGTGTCAGATGTTAATCCTTGTGAGTGAATTCTGAATTGGTGGAGGAGATAAGGGTTCTTAAACAAATAAGCAAAAAATAATGAATCAGTATTGCTCCTTGGGGTGAGTACAGTATAAGCAGGACTAACGATTCCAGAATACAATGAGCGTCCACAAGCACCTTGCCACATTCTCATTGAATTATAAGCGATATCATTTATCTCTACTTTTTTGTAGTTAGACTTATCGCTACTAGAATTATCTGTGCGACCAGATTCTGAAAATCTAATAACACCATCAGCAATTGTCACAGAAAGAAGTTCTCCAGTTGAATCTCTTTGGCATCTTTCGTCAAAGCAATGCCCAAGAGTCGAATCAGACCATTCTCCATTAAATCCTTTTAACCTTATTTCGGGCACAATGGCATCACCTTGCGGAAACATTTTGACGAGCATTGTTTTCTTCAAGGCATATAGTTTATCCAACTTCGTTTGAACCGATATTATTTCTTTTGCAAATATCTCAAAGAAGGTGGAAATCGTCTTCTGTTCTTCATATTTAGGAAACCATACTTTCCCCGCTAATGCTCCTTCCAAAGAAATCTTCATGTCATTTTTTGCGCCTTTCCTAACCAATGGACGCAAATATGAATTCAATCTCTCGTCTGAATTAAAATAGTCTTCTACGAAATTTGGATAGACTTCTTTGGCACAAGAATAAATAGCGTAGAGCGTGGAAACAATGCCATCGACACCCTTGTTAGTCTTAATAATGCCATAAGGTTGCTTTTTGAGCGGTGACTTTTTATAGACAACATCATTTGTATGTACTAATCCGTATGGAGCGACAGACACGCCGGCAAATGACCTCCCCTTAAACTTAAGTTGATTCACAACGCCATAATCACCAGACACAGAAAGCACATCATCCTTCGAAAAGATTTCTTGCGTATTCTTTTCTCTTGAAGGAATCAGTTTCTCATTCAGCAGCGACTCCTTCCACTCTCCATCAAATCCCTTAAATCTGATATTTGGCACCAACTCTTTACTCATAATCATTGTGGTTAAAAAGTTTCTGAATCTCTGCTATGCCTTTCATGTCAAAATCGTTGCCAACAAGATTACTCAACATCTTGTTTAGCTCGCACTCTGTCTCATTGATGCTCTGCTCGGTCTCGACCATTGTGGTGGCATACTTATCTATAAGGGCTTTTACGCTTGTACATAGATCCGATACAACGATGTCTGGCATCGCTGCTAAATTCTTTACCACTGGTGCTATCCATTTCTGTTGAAGAATGTTGATGGCATCCTCTGTGCTTAGATTCTCCTCTATGGTTTTCTTGGTAAGGAGGTGGAGGGCGTCTGCATCTTTCTTACATTCACTTTTCAGCTTTCTTTCTTCTTCTAACAACTGTTCTGCCTTTACGAGATCATACTCAAAAGTATCCTCTTCGAACTCGCTTTTAGACCTAATATTCCTGATGATAGCCTGCACGGCTTTAGCACTATATGTGTTGTCCTTGTTAGGTGTACCTATGCTCCAGTCTATTTCTGTGTGACTGGAGATGAATGCCAGTTTATCAGTTTTCTTTGTTAGTGCGAGATATTCTTCCAAAGCCTTAGTTTCATCCGTATCAATACCTTCATAGATAGAGTCAAGCTTTGCAATAACCTCCTTGGCTACAAACGCATTGTTGTCATCATTAAGTACTGACGCGCCATCCTCATATCCTGCTATGGATGCCACCAACTCCACGAGGTCGTTAGAGACACTGCTCAGTTTCTTCTGCTTTTCACAAAGAGCATCGTAATCCTCTTTGAGATACATCTGCTGAACGAGTTCAAAAGGGAGCACTCTGCCCTGCCAGCCTTCTTGAACCTCAATCTCTTTATTATCCTTTTTTTCGTAACCATGTTGGGATCGACTACGAAACAAGCTTCCATACCCTCCGTCTGAATAATTTCAAGGTCGGTAGCAATGGTAGTCCACTCGTTATCGAGAAGTTGATAAGCATCGTACGAATCGATGAGTTCTATATCCTTCAGACGAGAGAAGATTTCTTCACTAATCTTTGGCTCCTCAACAGCGATATTCACTTTTTCTGGATGATACAGCAACTCCTCAAAAAGATAATCATCAAATCCCTGCATGGCTTGTGCGAACTTCTGCTTATAGGCTATTACAGAGGGATGCCGTATAATCTCATCCTCAATATCATCGTGAGCCACTTGACTGAATGGTGTATTATCTGATGTGAAGAGGTGTTGCCTGAGACCTGGCATCGCCTCCCATCTGTTATTCAATAAGTCGATTTCGCTATTAGGAATACCACCAAACATCGTAGCATAAATATCCCATGTCTCGGGTTGCTTGGTAGAACTGATATAACGAGGAAGATTGAGATTGTAGTCATTCTTACGAACCAGCTCTTTACTCACCACACATGAGAATCCTTTTTTGCTTTCCCGCCTTCTCACCACGTCAACTATCCGCTTTATGTCAGAAGTGCGAAGCACATTCTTCTTGCCTTGTTTTATGTAGCAGTTTGAAGCGTCCACAAGCAATATGCCCTCGTCTGCTCGCTGCTTGCGAAGCACCATGACGAGTGTGGGAATACCTGTGCCATAGAAGATGTCGGCAGGTAATCCGATAATTGCCTCTATATGATTACCCTCAACCAGTTCCTTACGGATGCTGCCTTCACTACCATCATCGGGAGTTCCACGAAACAGTACCCCATGAGGCAATACGATGGTCATGACTCCATCACCTTTCAAGTGGTAGAGGTCGTGCAGTAGGAATGCATAATCAGCTTTCCCCTTTGGAGCAACACCAAACTCCTTGAAACGAGGGTCATTGTTCTTGTTTTTGGGTTCCCATGGCTGAGAGTATGGCGGGTTGCTCACTACAGCATCTACGCTATGATATTTGTATGTGTCATCAGCGTAAGTGTCATCTGGACCATCTTCAAAGAATGGCCAATCTTTTTTCAGTGTGTCACCATTGCGAACAAAGATGTTAGAAGGAATGATGCCTCGCATCACCAAATTCATACGAGTCAGATTGTAGGTATTTTCCTTCAATTCCTGGGCATAATAGACAACTCCATTCTCATCGGTCATATATTTGGAAAGAGCCTTACCTATGTTTATCAGCAATGAGCCTGAACCGCTGGTAGGGTCATAAATCTCAATATGTTTCCTGTCTTTCAGGTGGTCTGCTACGATTTCGGACATCAAGACTGACACTTCATGAGGTGTATAGAACTCGCCAGCCTTCTTGCCGGCATTGGCTGCAAACTTACCAATCAGATACTCGTAAATGAAGCCAAGCACATCATAGTCCTGCTTGCCGTCCATCGGAATGTCTTTTATCAAGTTCAGCAAACCTTTGATGGCTACCGTCTGATCCTTAGAGGTAGAACCAAGTTTCTTCAGACCAACTTCAAGAGTATTGAAGATGTTCTTGAAAACATTTTGATGGGTAGGATGTATAAGACGCTCGAAAGCAGACAATGCATCAGACACGTTCTTCACATCAAAATCCCTCTTCTTGTCAAGCCAAGTGGTGAAAAGATTATCGTAAGAAATGAAATAGCCCAAATTGTTGCGGAAATACTCCACCATTCCAGCTTGCTCTTCATCATCGCTCTCCCGAAGATACTTTGGAAGGTCTTCTACAGAGATTGCAGCCTCTGTAGTCGCAAATCTGACTTCTTTGTCAGACAGGAACTTATAGAAGATAAAGCCCAGAATATAGTCTTTATACTCATTGGCCTCTATCTTCGATCTCATCTTATTCGCCGATGCCCATATTTTGGCAGCAAGTTGTTGTTTATTCATAATTTCTTTATTCCAATGGTCGTACCAAGTCGTTCACGTTTACTTCAAGCACCTTGGCTATTAGCAAAAGGGTTTCTAGATTGGGTTGTGTGGTGTTTGTAACCCACTTGGAGATGGTTGCAGGGTCTTTGCCTACTTGTTCAGCCAGCCACTTATTGCTTTTTTGTTTATCAACTAGAACAACTTTGATTCTGTTTAATCGTCTACTTTCCATTATTCTTAATAATTATATTCTGTTCGCAAAGGTAGTGATTTGTCTGCAAAATCAATGAAATATGTACCTTGTTTTTCAATAATTTCACCTTTTTGATTGCGATTTTATCAATTTTGACTCATGCTTGAACCATTCAAGATGCAAAATACATGTTTTTGTGACTCTCAAATCGCCCAAAAACAAAATGTTGGTTCTAATTGCCCTTCTCGTTAGAACCAATTTTGAAATGTGAGGGCAAAAATGGCTGGTTTTCGATGTGATTTTCTTCTTGAAGCATGCAGCACTCTAATTTTGCATTCGATTTCGTGGCGGTGCCTCAGATACAGGATTGTCGGACGCGACACTTCATTAAATCTGAAATGCAAAAGGATCCGTGCATAAGACACCGAGCGAATGAGAGATAACAAACAAAACTTTCACTTCAAAAAACGCGATTATGCAATCTGAAAATAGGATCTTAGGCAACCAACTGGTTGTTATGTCGAGGGAAGACCTCGACGCGTTGGTAAACAAAATGGCCCAAAACATCGTGGCTGCTCAAACCAAGAACGCACAGAATGACTATGAGGCATGGATGGATGTCCCAGAAGGTGAGCGTTTCATTACCCGTGAGGAGGCTGCTCGTATACTGCATGTAAACTTCACCACCCTTTGGCGATGGGACAAGCAGGGCCACCTCCATTCCAGAAAGATTGGAGGCCGTCGGGTGATGTACAAATATAATGATGTCCTGGCATTGCTTAATGGTGAAACAAAAGTTGTGTCCAAAGATGAGTGAGCAAGTAATGCCATTTGTGGAAGGACAGCCCGACTTCCTCTCTATGGTTAATGCCGAGGTAGAGAAGGTGGAGCCTACGAGTAAGGTTGACATTCGTCGAGCTTCGCTTCCGCCTACTCCGCAAGATGAGCAACCGCCATCTCTTGTGCTTCCAGAGTCATTGCTTATTCCTTCTGGCAAGCCAAAAGTGGTACAGCACCTAAAAGCCTCGAATTTCACAGAACCAACCTTACCTGTTGACTGGCTGTCACAATCAGTTCAAGACTATATTCGTACTGTTGCAGAATCCTATGGATGTCCACGGGACTTTGTCGTTGCCATCTGTCTGACAACTGCCGGTATTGCGGCAGGAAAGAAAGTGCTGCTTGCCACCAATCCCTATACTAACTACCCTTGTGACTTCATCTGTATGGTTGGTAAGCCGAGTCGTAATAAGACGGGGCCGTTGAAGGAAGTCACCAGTCCTCTACGGGAACATGACAAAGCTAACTTTGCCAAGTATTCCGAGGCGAAGACTGTATATGACCAAAGCAAACGGGAGGATCGGAACTTTAACGGTGAACAACCGATATTCCACCAACGAGTGGCTGGGGACAGTTCACCAGAGTCACGTAACGCACTGCTGGCACAAGGTGACATGATTATCATTGTTGCCGATGAACTGAAGTCCTTCATTGATTCTTTCGGGCGATACTCCAAAGGCGGTAATGGTTCGGGAACCGAAGTGTCTCAATTGCTGTCAACTTGGTCGAATGTCAGTTTTACTATCAACCGAAAGTCGGAAGATACCAAACTTGTCGATGACCCTGCCATGAGTATCATTGGTGGTATTCAACCTGGACCACTCGGCAAGACATTTGGCACCGATGCATTGATGGATTCGGGCTTCACCCAGCGTTTCCTTTTCGTCTATCCAGACAAGGCGGAGTTCATCAAAAGACAGGACCGCAGACGGATGACACAAGAAATGCGAAACAACTGGAGTAACATCATAGGGAGGCTGTTCGGTATGGAACCTTTACCGCTCTTGCTGTCCCATGAAGCTGAAAGACTCTACGCTGACTATGCCGATGCAAACGACATGAAGGCTGATGCGGAAGAGGATGACTACATCGGTGGCGTGAGACAGAAGATGAACATCCATGTGCTTCGTCTGGCTATCATGGCACATCTGCTGTCTGAGCATTGGAACGAACCTGTTGTCACAGGTGAATGCATGGAATATGCCATTCACATTGCCGATTACTTTACCCAGATTCATGTGGAACGCATCTATCCTTTGTTGCGAGGCTCGGCAGTCACACAGCGTCCGATGACCAACGGCGACCTGCTTCGGGCTGTCAACAGGCAGTTCAAAATCAAGTCGCAGAACGCTCTTGCCGAAGTCCTCGGTGTGTCACAGCAGTATGTCAATAAAATACTAAAGGAACAGTGATGGTTGTAGTTGTAGATGTCAGTAATAGCCCATGGATAAAGGGCGCAAGCCAACAACTACCCTACAACCAAGGTGCTCTTATCTCCATCATGGAATCTCATCTATATGGTTGTACCCTTGTTGTAGCATTATGCCCCGTATTTACAAGACCCTTAAGCCAAGCTACAACTACAACAACAAACTTAAATTATGAATAACGATGAAAAGTTTATTTGATACGAAGATTAGCTATTATAGAAACGTGGAAGACAATGTCGGCACGGAAATTTCCCTGCGCGACTTCCTCTTCAACGACCAGTACAAGGAACAGATTGAGTATATCCGTTCCATATCGGATGAAGATATGCAAAAGCGCTTGAAGTTGCAACTGCCCGTGGCAACCATCTCAGGCACATTTGCCCCTACATGTAAGGCGGAAAACCTCGTGGCCCACTCGAACCTTCTCTGTATCGACATCGACAAGAAAGACAACATGGACGTTGACTGGTTCGATGACCTGAAGCATGAGTGGCATGACATCCCCCAAATACTCTATGCGGGTCGCAGCATCCGTGGCAAAGGTTGGTTTGCCATCTTCCGCATTGCCTATCCTGATAAGCATGAGGCTCAGTTCGAAGCCCTGAAACATGACTTCGCCAACAGCGGACTAATAATTGACAAAGCATGCAAGAACGTGAACAGGATGCGCTTCATCTCCTACGACCCGGAGCCGTATGTGAATGAGGATGCTACATTATATATTAAGGTGTGGGTGGAACCCAAACCGGCATACCACAGTTCCAGTGCATATAGTGGTGACGACATGGAACAGGTCGAGAAGTGCTGCCATATAATTGAAGACCGTAGCATCGACATTACCGCCACCTACGATGAATGGTTCCATGTGGGTGCAGCCTTGGCATCACTTGGTGAATGTGGACGTAGTCTGTTCCATATGGTCAGTTCGCAAAATGCGAAGTACAAAGCATCTGAGACAGACAAAAAGTTCGACAATCTTCTGCGCAATGTCAGCAATATCAAGATCGGTACGTTCTTCCATATCTGTTCGCAGTATGGAATCAACTGGAAGGAGGATAGCCTATGAAAACGGAGATTACGAGTTTCAGCAGTTCATTCTTTGAATACCTCTGCGGTTTCGTCTGGTTTGACCAAGATAAGTTAGAGGCTCTGATGAAACGCTATCCAATTGGTGCTACAGAGCAAGGCGAATCAATATTCTGGCACATCAATGCAGATAACAAGATTACTAATGGTCACATCATCACAATGGATAGCGAAACAGGCAAGGTCTATGATGACAGTTGGTACTATCAAGATGGGCGACCGACTTGCATGTTTGGTGAGCACTTACTTGGTGCCTTCCCCAGCCAGACGGTTGCACTGGTGACGGATGAACTGACTGCTGCCATTATGAGTTGTTTCCCAACGCCATACGTTTGGCTTGCAACTGGAAAAGAACAAACGACTCCTACCGATTTGTTCCCTCTTGTCGGAAAAACTGTGGTAGTATTCCCCAACAAAGGTGAGTATAACAAATGGCAAGAAACGCTGCAAGCAGTTCCCAATCTCCAGTTTCATCTCTCAGATGTGATGGAGAATGTACAAGGCGATTGCCACACCATTGCCCAGATGGTTCTCAGCCAGCAACCCCTACGCCCAACCGAAGAGGAAGCAGCATTGATGAGAATGGAGGATGCCAATCCCAACATCGCATTGCTCGTCAAGGCACTTAATCTGGAGGTGGTAGGTGCTTCTTCCATTGACGAAGATGCGATGAAACCAATATCCAAATCTGAGGTAAAATCAGAACCACCTCCACAAATAGAGGATGACGAAGCCATGAAATCATTCCTGATGGCACAGGAAAAACGATGGCACGGCAGGAATCCAGAATGCCACAAATGCTCTCGTTCCCATGAGGGAATCAATGGGACATATTGTGATGAACTCCATCAATATGTCGAATATGGTAAGAGCGATTGTGGCAGATGAACTTGTTCATCAAAGGAGCCAAAATCGAATAGAGGGAAGAGAGTGATTCTACGAATCGCATAGCCTAATATGCGTTAACTTCCATTAACGCGAGTAGGTGAGAACATAATTGTTATCCCATTCGGGGAGCAAGCTCAGATAATAATACCAATAACAAACAATTTAAAGGAAAACATTATGAACAAAAAACAGGTAATGGACATACGTCCAAACTCTGATGGCATCAGCCAGGCAGAGAGTAACGAACAGCAACGAAACTGGAGTGAAGACTTCCTCCGGAAGAAATCAAATGACCCGATGGCGAACTATGACCCGACACGAACTCACTTGAATTTTGAGGTGGCTCGTAGTGGCATCGTCCAACCAATCGACAAGTCGAAGTCCATCATGCAGAAGATGGCAGACAATCTTGCAGCACGTGGAATAAAAGACCCTAATGCCCGAGAGAATGTCCGCCGTCGGCAGAACACGCTGGCCCAATTTATCTTTGGTGGGAGCCGAGAACGTATGAACGAACTCGCTTTCGGAAACCAGACATTGAGCCTTGACAAGGGTGCCGATAACTCCCACTTGACAAGGAACAATGACATCGAGGAATGGGCAAAAGATGTGTATGCCTTTGTTGCCCATCGTTTCGGCGAAGAGAACATCGTCAGCTTCTACGTCCATCTTGACGAGACCAATGTTCACGCACATTGTACGCTTATTCCATTAGACCGGGAGAAGAACCGCATTTCGTGGCGTTCTGTATTTGGGCAAAACAAGTATGAGATGGGGCAGCTGTTTTCCCAACTGCACGATGAGTTCTCAAAAGAGGTTAGTATGAAGTGGGGATTGGAACGAGGAGACAGCATCAGAGAAACTGGAGCCCATCACCGATCCACTTATGAATACAAACGAGAACTTGTGAATGACGTGAACCAGCTTGAAAGCCGGAAGATTGATTTGGCTGCCGACATCAGACAAGAGGAACGTAAACTGAAAAGTCTGACAACAATGATTGCCAATCATCGGGAGCGTCGTGCATCTATCCAGCGAGAGATAGACGAAATTGCCCGTAGCTTAGGTGAGGAAGGTACGGACAACATTCTTCTGACAGCCCGTATTAAGAGCCTTCGCCAAGAGATGGAAGACATTGACAGCAAAATTGCTGAACGCTCCAAAATGCTAGAAGAAACGAGTGCCAGCCTTAAGAATATTCGAGAAAAACTCTTTGATTTGAAACGAGAGCATCAAAGAGCCTTGGAAAGAGAAGGTGATGATATTGATAGGGAGGCAGCACGCATCCGTATGGGAATCACCAGTACTTACAATATGATGCTGGCTAAGACTATGCAGGAAATCATTCCGACTCTAAACGATAGGCAACGTGACATCTTACGAGAAAAGGGTTATTATGACCTTATCGAAAACGTTCAAAATATAGCCAACTGTGCCATGTTGCTGGCTGTCAACTATGTCAAGCTGGCCACCTCTTACGCAGAATCATGTGGTGGCGGTGGCGTGTCGAACTTGTCTGGATGGGAACAGAAGAAGGATGAGGATGATGAGCGATGGTGGGTACGCTGTATCGCTACGGCTTCTGCAATGGTTAAACCAAGAGGGAAAAAACGCTCTGCTGGAGTAGGAAGATAAAAAGTTACGCCCAAATGGATCTCTTATTGTTGGAATCATTTGGTCACGCAGACTTTTTTATACACAAGTGTATAAGCAATAATGCCTCTTAAAATAATTCCCTGAAATTTTGGTCAGTTATACGAAAAAGTGTACCTTTGCAGCCAATTTTACGAAAATCCATAAAAATAGCAGTAATGCAGAGACAGAAATTTAACACATTAGGCGGATTGAACATTCAGAGCACATGGTGCCTTGAATGCGATTCCTATATGCATACGTCAAGCATTGCTGCACCACGCTATTCAGATAGGAAGACTTTCCATATTGCACGAGGAGGGGGTGGATTACTCCTGACATAATTGTACGTGCAAACACGAGATTAACGAAGTGGTTGGAAAGTCAGCAATGCTTTCCAACCATTTTTCGTTTGTGCCTATCACAACCATGAACACTGTCGACTTACCACCGACAAGACTTCTCCTCATCGGCCTGGCCTACGGCACAATATGTAGTCAATCAATTATTAACCGCGCAGCGATGCGCAAAAACAAGAAGGAACAAAGAAATGTTAGAATTCAAAAAGTACAGCTCCATCGAGAATTCCTTCAACAGAGAGTTCATGGAGCGCATCGTGGCAGAGATGCCAACCGATTTGGAATATGTGGTACAGGAAAAGGTACATGGTGCCAATACCAGTTTCCTCTGCGACGGAGAGAACGTAAGGTTTGCAAAGCGTACCTCCATGCTGGAAGCTGAGGAGATGTTCTACGACTATCCCGAACTGCTTGAGCGGTACAAGGATAAAGTCATGGCCCTTACCAAGGATGTCCTCAGCAGATATGAGGACGTGAGGAGCGTTAATGTCTTCGGTGAGATGTTTGGTGGAACCTATCCTCACAAGGATGTGCAGCCAAACCGCAAGTTGTCTCTCATCCAAAAGGGTGTATGCTACACTCCTGAGCATGAGTTCTATGGTTTTGACATCTATGTCATCAACGAGGATGGCGGTAGGTATCTGCCTGTAGATGAAGTAAACGAGTTTTTCGACAAACACGGATTCTTCTATGCCAGGACTCTGTTTAAGGGTTCTCTCGGCGAATGCTTCAAATACCCTAATGCTTTTCAGAGCAAGATTGCCGAATGGCTTGGCTTCCCTGCCATCGAGGACAATATCTGCGAGGGTATCGTGATACGACCTGTTGTTCCCATGTACCTGAGAAATGGAAGCAGGGTACTCATCAAGAGCAAGAACGAGCGTTTTGCCGAAAAGAAGAGCGTGAAGAAACGCAACAAGCTCTTTGCAGAACCTGTTCCTTACAGCGAAGCCTTGAAGGCACTCGTTCCAGAGGTAGAGGCATATGTCACCGAACAGCGCTTGGCAAATGTGGTGAGCCACATCGGTGAGGTACATGTGCCTATAGACTTCGGAAAAATCATGGGTCTGTTCTCTAAGGACGTGCTCGAAGATTTCTTGAAGGAACATGGCGGTGAGTATGGTTGCCTTGAAAAGAGTGAACAGAAGTTGCTCAACAAGGAACTGAACAAACTTTCCACCGAGTTGGTAAAGAAGGTCTATATGGGCCAGGCTTACATACTCGATTAATTAACAGACTCTCTCCGTGCTCCAAATGGGGCATGGAGAGAATAAAACAAAGAAGAAAATGAATTTCAAGTTTAATGCAGAACATACGTTCATTACATCAGATACGCATTTCAATCATGCGAACATTATCAAGTTTTGCAATCGTCCTTTCAAGGACGTAGAGCAAATGAACGAGGTGATGATAACGAATTGGAACAATGCGATAAGTAAAGATGACACAGTTTTCCACTTGGGCGATTTCTGTCTGGGTGGTGCGGCAGAATGGACAAAGATACTCGACCGTCTGAATGGCACGATTTATCTAATCATGGGTAACCACGATTTGAAGAACATTCGACAAGGATTCATCAGCCGCTTTGAACATGTTGCCATGCAGATGCGAATCGAGATAGGGAAGAAGAGAATCTACCTATGCCACTATCCCTTTCTCTGTTTTGAGGGCGGCTATAAGGATGATGTTTGGCAGCTGTTCGGACACGTCCATACCCGAAGGAGCAATTCAGGCATTGATGCCGGAAGACTCCAGTATCTCTATCCGACACAATACGACGTAGGAGTGGACAATAACAACTTTACCCCAGTATCGTTTGGGCAAGTAAAGAGAATCATTGACAAGCAAGTTGAACAAAGTAAAGAAAAGTAACAATGAAGATACAATACATGAGTGACCTGCATATGGAGTTCGCAGAGAACAGCAGGTATCTGAAACATAATGAGTTTCCTGTTACGGGTGATGTGCTGGTTCTGGCCGGTGACATCTTCTATCTGAGAAACGATGTGGCCCCACTGGGCAAGTTCTGGAAATGGGCATCGACAAACTATCGCCAGGTACTTATTGTTCCAGGCAACCACGACTATTATGGTCATTATGACATAATGACTCGTGGTATGCAATGGGAATGGATGTTCAAGGAGAATGTCGGCTATTACCAGAATCAGGTAGTCAGAATCGATAATGTCGATTTCATCTTCAGCACCCTTTGGTCGCATATTCCGCCAGGTGATGAATATATCGTGTCCCATGGATTGAATGATTTCTACCAGACGCTGTATGAAGACCATCGCCTAACAGTAGATGATTACAACCGGATGCATCAGTTCTGTCTTGACTTTATCAAACGGGGCGTAGCCGAAAGCACGGCAGAAAAGATTGTTGTAGTGACCCACCACCTGCCTACGCAACGGGTGGTGGCACCGCAGCATCTTGGCTCAGACCTAAATTCAGCATTTGCTACGGAACTTGGAAACTTCATTGTTGACAGCCCGATCAATGTCTGGATTTACGGTCATTCACACACGAACATCGACACAACGATAGGACATACTATAATTGTGTGTAATCAGATGGGATATGTGTTTGCGAATGAGTATCTGACCAACGGATTTGACTTCGGCAAAATGATAGAGATTTAATGAATGACAAAAATACAAAGAAAAAGTATACAATTATGAGTGGAGGTACATTTGATTATTCACAACGGACTATAGAACTTATAGCCGATGATATAGAACAAACCATCTTGGAAGCAGGGAGAAAGATTCCAGATGTATTATTGGAAGAACAGCAACATCGTTACTCACGGGAGATACCATTAGAGGAACAATACTATCCTTCATACAATCGCAAGACAATGGACATCATGAAACGAGCTGTTTATATCCTTAGAATGGCGTACATATATGCTCAGCGAATAGACTGGATGTTGTCAGGTGATGACGGTGAAGATGATCTCGTTAGACGCTTAGACAAAGAACTGCATGAGCTTAAAACGAAGTATCCTAGCGGAAAGTTCACGTATAAGAAGAAAAGAGTTCGGTATGATGCTGACTACGGAGGCTTTCGTGAAATGCCAGATGAGTAAATGAATTATAAAAACAGGTAAAGATGAATAAAAATAATAAACAAAGTAATAAGTATTGGTACATGCAGAAAGATGTAGATTGTTTTCTGCACAGTTTTCATTATGAACCATTTAATAGAAATATAAACAAATTATGGACTCTTTTAATTATAAATACATTCATGCCAGTAAACAAAAACGCATTATTGCGTTACAAGATAATCGACAGATGCCTACGCAACAGGTACAGAAGATGGACGATAGAGGACCTGGTTGATGAAGTATCTGAAGCGTTGTACGATATGGAAGGTATCCGCAAAGGCATCTCTTTAAGAACTATTCAGAACGATATTCAGATCATGCGTTCTGACAAACTCGGATACAATGCACCCATTGAGGTTTACAATCAGAAGTACTATAGGTACGCTGATCCAAACTACTCTATTACAGAGTTACCTCTGACTGCAGACGATTTCACTCTAATCACTAAGGCTGTGAAAATGTTGGAAACGACAGAGGACAAACCAGAGTTTCAGCAAATGGGTAGAATACTCACACGGGTTAAGAAAAGGCTGACGGCAATTCTTAACTATGGATAATGGAAAGACTCCAGTTCCTTTTATCGGCAACTGGAGTCTTTATTTGTTGAGTGAGGAATCGGATTCGAACCGATGAATGACGGTTTTGCAGACCGGCCCCCTTAAACCGCTCGGGCATCCTCACGTAATAGGGAGTTTGACAGGTTTCGAACCTGCGACCACCAGAGCCACAACCTGGCGCTCTACCAACTGAGCTACAAACTCCATGTAGTTGCGGGAGCAGGATTCGAACCTGCGTCCGGTTTTTGGCCGGCCCAGCTTATGAGACTGGTGAGTTGGGCCACTACTCTATCCCGCGATTTTGCAGAAGCAGAAGGGTTCGAACCTCCGACCTTCGGTTTTGGAGACCGACATTCTACCAACTGAACTATGCTCCCATCGTTGAGGTGGAGGGACTCGAACCCACGAAGCCGAATGGCGGCAGATTTACAGTCTGCTCTCGTTGCCGCTGGAGAACACCTCAATACATTTGTGGAACCTCGTGGAGTCGAACCACGTTCTCAGGATTTTCAGTCCTGCGCATACACCAAGTCTGCCAAAGTTCCATCAGAGGAGGCTAAGGGATTCGAACCCTTGGAGCGTTTTACCGCCCTCTGGTTTTCAAGACCAGTGCAATAGACCAACTCTGCCAAACCTCCAACTTATGCGGAAGCAGAAGGATTCGAACCCTTGGAGCCTTGTGGCTCGACACGTTAGCAGTGTGCTGGTTTCGACCGCTCACCCATACTTCCATTGGATTTCGGGTGCAAAGGTACAATGCCACTCTGCAGCCTTTCTGCGTAACAAGAAAAAAGTTACAAAAAAAGATTATTATTCGCTAATGATTATTGACAAATTAGTTTTTCCCATAAGTACAAAGCATAAATGCCCAAATGAATTACTGATAACAAGTAATCATTCGGGCATTCTTATGTGAATCTTAGAAAAGTGTACAAAAAGAGGCAAAAACACCTTGGAAAAGTGTAATCGCATCATTTAAATCCCAACGTCGCACGTCGATAGTTGTACGAAAGCCAGTAACTGCGTTTCAAGGAATCGGACAGGAAAGAATGGTCAATCAGATTCTTTGCCAGAGGATGTTCCTTGGCAAAGAAATCCAATTCCCGTTTCACCAATCTTGCAGTCATACCAATGCGATGACCAAACTCCTCGAAGTCCTTACGGCCAACACTTCTTGTATCGGATAGTTGCATGCCTTCTTTGAACAATCCTTTATCAAGGGCGAAGATGCGTGGCATACTCAGGTGGAGACTGGTATTGATGAGGTCGTAGGCTGGGGTAAGATGGTATTCTCCGTCACCTCGGTTGATTAGTGAGAAATTTTTCAGATGCGCGTCATCGTTGAGGGTAAGATAGTTGAAGACAACGATGCGGAAGAACTTCAAGATTTCGACGGGAGCAGCCTTGACGTATTTGCGGATGATGTCAGCACATTCCTCATAACTCAGGTTGCTGTACTTGAAATCGCTGCCACCATTGGCATCGGTCAGTCCAGCAAGAGAGGCAAAGTCTTCTTGGCTATACTTTTGTCCGTTGGACCCGACATCGAACCGACGGCAAAGATAGGCAGCTTCATCATCCTTGAAGAAGCAGATGGAATTTGCTGCCGTTTCTATATGATAGACCTGCGAAGCCAACTGCATGGTCAGATGCTCATTGGCTGGACAATACTTACGGTCAAGCAAGGCGTATGATGTTGGAGCGGGTTTCAAAATGTACGTCCCACGTTCACCTTCGGCTGGCTTTACCAAATGTCCCTCACTATCCAGCACCAAACTCGCCTTGGGCTGAACGCCAGAAAGCGAGATTCGTCCTACATTCTTCAGATAGGCTTCATTGTCGGCACTATCATTGTTAGGGCTGTCAAAATCCAACACATGAAAAACCTCCTTCCCGTCAAACAATAGTTTTCGGGCTGCAGGGGAATAGGTGGAAAAGCCTTCCTGCAATGTAGATGGGCATACGTTTATCTCTACCATATTCAAAAGGGCTTAACGGTTACTGCTCCGATAGTGTCGTGCTGAGCTGTTGCCAGCATAATGCCGAAGTCATCGTTTTCATCAATGTGAAGCAACATAGATTGTACTTGACGGTTGGAACCTTCAGACAACATATTAAAGAAATAGGGAAAAAGTTGGTTGGAGTGATATGCCTCTTTCCTGACAGGCATCGCCAAGCAAACTGGCTCGCCGTGGTAGTCCTTACCATAAGTGAACACATATTCCCTGGCATCCGTCTCTTGCAATATGCCAGCCTCCATGTCGTGAACATAAACCTTACACTGTCTCATAGTCAAGTTGCTTGATGTTAATGTCTATTTGCAGACCCAAAGTATCCAGTATCGTGAGCAAGGTGGCTAGCTGAGGATTACCCTCGCCTCGTTCAATTGCCACAACGGTATTAACAGCTACACTCGCCAGGTCAGCCAATGTTTGTTGGTTGATACCCAATTTTTTCCGCCTTTCCTTGATGGCATTCCCTATTTCCTGCTGTGTCATAATCTCAATATGTTGTGATTTCGGTGCAAAGATAAGCAATTCTTTTCAAACAAAGACGCAAATTCTCAATAAAATGCGATTTTGGGTATAATTTACTATGAATTGCCATAAAAACATGTAAAAATCACAATGAATTGCGATTTTTATTGTTGTTCCATCATCTTCTTTAGAATTTCCTTCATCTGCTCAGGGGATAGGCTGTCGATGTCGATGGGTTCTTCTTCCTTTTCAAGGTTGAGCAGCTTACTATTGTTTCGGAATCGGATTTCAAGAGGATACATGTCCTAATAGCCGCTGGTGACATCGTTACTTTGCGAGTGACCCATACTTTCAGAAATGTATAGTTCCTCTACGCCCGCCAACTTCAGATTTGTAGCAAAAGAATGACGCGCCCATGTTCCAGACACCACCTTGTCCCACCCAAGTACTTCTTTGCATATACGGTTCATGCGGTCTTTGATGTTGGAGTTTTCCTGTACCGTCAACTTTCGACGCAAGGTCTCATCTGTGGCTCCATTGAAGATTTGTGGAAAAACGTAAGAGTCCTTCTCTGGCTTGGCACCAATCTCATTAAGGATCACTTTGAGTGGTTCTATGATAGGAACGATAACCACCGACATGTTGTTGCTTCGTGCCGATGTTTTCTTTCGCATAAACTCAAAAGCACGACCACCTTCTGCAAAGTAAGTACGGTTGTAGGTCAAACGTCCTGCATCGGCAAGATTGAATCCATTGCACAGATATTGTGCCAGAAATAGGCCCAAAGAATCGTGCGCACGTTTCTTATAAGCAGGATCCCATCCTTCGGGGTAGCGTTTCTCAACGAAGACTTTATATAGTTCCGTCATTTCATCAACGCTAAGGTATGATTGCTGGCGACGTTTCCCTCGCGGAATAGAGATGAGTGTATTGTCCTTGTTTGAGAATGGGTATTTGTCTTCGGTCAGAAAACCTTGGCGAATACATTCATTCCAAACAACACGGCAGGTCCGAAGATACATACCACGGGTGGCATCGGCAATCTTTCCGACGACCTTGCCGTTTTCGACCACACCATTTTTCATTACATCATTCCATTTGTCAATTACGTTTTTGCCGACCATGAAACCCTTCACATCACCAACGTATTTAAGGAAGGAGTTGAGTGCCCACTGGTAGTTCTCTGCGGTTCCAACCCTGTCTTCTGCTTTCATCCTGGCAATAATGCTTTCCCAAACGCCAACAAACGAGGTGGCCTTATCGTACTCGATTTCAGCACCCGTCAAATATGTACGGATAAGGTCGAGTGTTAAAGTCTGCTTCTTGCTCAGTTTCTCCAGTTTTTCCCTGTAGCTTTCTAGCATCTTTTGCCATTCGACATGAACAGGCATGAGAGAACTTTTCGCTCCTTTCACGCTACATACTTCATTGAAGTACTTCTCGCTTTGATAGTCCATATCCTTTAGCTTGTAGTAATATCGTTTAGCTGCTATCTGAAAACAGATTGCCAAAGGGTATACTGGAGAAACCCATCCAAAGTGGTCCACCCGGCCAATTTGAAAGTGGGCCACCTGACCTGCCGAAAGTGGTC
>LAHS01000713.1_pt1 | contig 101894 bp, 77 predicted proteins | sample 329651 | NCBI WGS metagenome assembly LAHS01 (sample SAMN03275699, study PRJNA271635) | activated sludge metagenome | isolation source: sample C-1 Sludge from hydrolytic chamber (first chamber) of Anaerobic...
ACATTTACCTTACCGTATGCATCCCGAAGGCTGCATATGTAATACAAATGATGATTATTCTCTCGTCGATCCAGTTTTCAAAGATCAGCTCAAGCCGGTATCGGGTTGCCCTTTTATCGACTCCGTGCCTTTTTCAAGGCGCTTTATTAAGATACCATAAGGGCAAGGGAGTGTCAACAGAATTTTAGAGTTTGCTTAGAAATATTTTATGTATCAATAAGATATAAAAATCCCGTATCTACGGGCTTTTTTAATGATAGTTAGTTAGCAATGCTATTTATTTGCTCTTTTTTTGATTGTTTTTTGCACATATATATAAGGAAATAATCGCCTTAATTTGGTATGAAAAAAGCCCTTTTTGCACGTTTTCATGATCTTTCAGAAGCATGTTGCTTCTTTTTCATGATTATTAGCAAGAAGGGCTTAGAGTTTAAACTTGATTAGGCGCCTAAGATAGCATCGCTTTCACGCTGCTCTATCTTCTTTAAGTAAGGCTTGGCTTCTTCGTAGCCTCTTGAATAAGCGGCCTGGAAGTACAAATAGGCTTTGTGAATATCTTGAGATAAGAACTTTCCTTCGTAGTATATGTTTCCAAGGTAGAACTGGGCTTCAGGATACCCAGCCTTAGCGGATTGATATATCCTATTTAATCCTTTTACTATGTCTTGGTTAGCGTACTGTCCTTCGACAGCTTCTTTTCCTAAGATGAACTTGGCCTTGATGGAGCCTAGCTTTTCAGCTTTCTCATAATAGAGTCTAGAAGTATCGGCATCGACTGGTACGTATTTTCCTTCTTTATAGGCGTCTCCAAGGAATACAGCGGCTCTCATGTTCCCTTTATCGGCTGCGCCTTTGATCAAAGTGAGCTTTTCCTGATTGTCATATGAGCCATCATCATTAAGAGATTGAATGGCGAGGATGAGCTGATCGTATACAGTGGAGCCTTCACCAGTTGAAGTTACTGTATCAGGCTTAGATAGTTCTTCTTTAATCTCATCCTGATTATTCCCTTCTAAGGAAAGCTGGGCTTCTCTATACGAATCAGATAAGGCGAGAATCTTCTTGACCTTATCATCGTCTTTAACATAATCAGCTAGAGGAACACGATAATATTCAGATAAGAACTTCGCAGCCTGATAGTCGTGCTTCTCGGCTGAGAGAGTCACTAGTGACTCGTAGCATTTCTTAAGAGCTTTCTTCCCTTTTGAAATATTCATCGGGAGATCTTTATAACCAACGCAAAGAATATATCCGAGCATAAATATAGCTTTAGGATTCTTATATTTAGCGGCCTTATTTAAAAATGGAATGAAATCACCGCTTGTTGAAAGTGAGTCCTTAGGCTCATCTTCGAGCATGCTGTATCCCTTTTGAAATAATTGTTCGCCTAATTTAACTTTATCTTTGCCCATGATTGCACCTGTTCAATACAAATAATATAGCAAAATACGGCTTATATAACAAGAAAGCCTAGTTATATGGAAAGGATTCGCGGTCTCTAAGAGAGTAAAATCCTCCTTTTGTGATAATAAGGTGATCGATCATAGTAATTCCTACCGACTGAAAGGCTTCTATTAAGGCCCTAGTCGTCATTTCATCATAAGTGGAAGGCAATAAGGAACCGGAAGGATGATTGTGGATGAGATATACATATGCAGATGAAAAGTTTATGGCTCTTTTCAGAACTTCTTTTATGTTACCTTCCGCTTTTGACTCATCGCCTTTCACTATCAGCTCCGATTTTATGAGATTTCTCTTCTTATCTAAGCAGATAAGTAATACTTTCTCTTTTGATTCCGAAGCCAAAAATTTACTCATCTGGGCCGCATCTTTTGATGAAGCGACTTTATGCGTGACGTAATAAGAGTCGTTAGCCCTTCTACCTAATTCAAATAGCGCCATTATCTTTAGTTTTTTAGCCTTCCCCACTCCTTTTTCCTTAATATCTGTATAAGAAGAAGTTGATAAGCCGTAAAGCCCGCCGGATTCTTCAATTAATTTCTTGCATAAAGAAACCACATCCGTCCCCCTTCTGCCTACTTGAAGGATGATGGCTAAAAGCTCGGCGTCAGAAAGAAAGGCTATTCCCCTAAGAAGAGCCTTTTCCCTAGGTCTCTGCTCGATAGGGATCTCCTTTACAATCATTATTTAGTCGATCCCCATTCAAACTGGAAACCCCCGGGAAGAGATACCTTCCCTTTAGGAGAAACAAAGAATCTGTAGCAGACTACAACTACGATAGCGATAGCAAGTAATGCCATCACCGCTGTTAAGGTTATAGCCTCCCCGCCTATGCACTTTTCCATCTCGTCATCAGAAAGTTCTCTTAATCCACTCATAATAAAAGCTCCCTTCATTGAATATAAGAAACTCGGGGAGCTTTTTTCGGAAAGATTATTTAGACTTTGTGTATTTATCGTATTCGGCTTGGTACTTAGAAAGCTTATCTTGCTCTTCTTTGACCTTTTCAGCAGGAGCCTTCTTCAAGAAACTAGGATTGGAGAGAATCTTATGAGATCTATTAAGTTCGCCTTCTAGTTCCTTAATTCTCTTTTCGATAGCGTCTTTAGATTCTTCTGTCTGAATAGAAGAGACCTTGATTCCAATATCGTTGAAGAAACGGAAAGAAGAATCCGCTTCCTTAACTAACTTATAGGAATTGGCGTTAGAGAGTCTTGTAATATACTTCTCTAACTCAGCGCTTTCCTTATCAGTAGCCTTAATCAGAATATCTACCTTAGCGCCAGGAGCAAGCTTATTATCAGCCTTGAACTGTCTTACATAAGTGATTATGTTTACAAGTTCATCTCCTAAGCCGGCTTTTCTATAGACTTTCTTATCTGTAGAAGGCCATCTCTCCTCATAGATAGACTCTTTATGATCAGGAAGATAAGAATAAATCTCTTCGGTGATGAAAGGAGCATAAGGGAACAAGATGATAAGCACTTTCTTCAATACATCATATAAGACATTGAGAACCACAGTCTTTCTCTTTTCATCATCTGAATAAAGATCGATCTTAGCCTCTTCGATGTAGTTGGAGCAGAAGACATCATATATAAAGGAATAGAGATAATTAGCAGCCTGACCTAATTCATACTTTTCAAGGTTTCTAGAGATATTCCTCAAAGCAAAGTTGAAATGCTTATAAAGATATTCATCTATATATGAAAGCTTGAAGTTAGAGATAGGCTCACTATGGAAATTCTCAGGGAAATTGAGCATCAAGAATCTTGAAGCGTTCCAGATCTTATTTAGGAACACATGAGCTGATTTGATTCTCTCGTATCCAAAGGAAATATCAAGTCCCGGAGTAGCGGAAGTAGCTAAAGCATAACGCAAAGAATCAGCGCCGTACTCATCGATGACCTTGATAGGATCGATTCCGTTTCCTAAAGACTTAGACATCTTCCTTCCCTGGTCATCTCTGACCATGCCGTGAAGAAAGACATTCTTGAAAGGAAGCTTCCCGGTGAAATGAACACCATCAAAAGCCATTCTGGCCACCCAGAAGAAGATGATGTCGTAACCGGTAATCATCAAATCAAGAGGATAGTACTTCTTATAATAAGGATCATCAGTATTCGGCCAGTTGCAAAGGACAAAAGGAGATAAGCCAGATGAGAACCAAGTATCCAGAACATCCGGGTCCTGGTCCCAAATCTCAGGATCCATCTTCTCAATAGAGCAGACGACTTCATTAGTCTTCTTATTAGTATAAATAGGAATTCTATGTCCCCACCAAAGCTGACGGGAAATGCACCAATCTTGAGTGGACTTAAGCCAGTTCTCGAAGACTTTCTCAAATCTCGGAGGGAAGAACTTAGTCTTCTCAGGAGTATGCATCTTATCAAGAACATCCTTAGATAAAGAATCCATCTTGATAAACCACTGCTTAGAAAGCATAGGCTCAACAATTGTGTGAGATCTTTCAGAATGCCCGACAGAGTGAACGATATTTTCCTTCTTGACTAGATTGCCTTCTTTATCGATCTTGTCGACTAGCTTTTCACGGCAGTCATATCTATCTAAGCCCTTGAACTCACCGGCTAAATCATTCATGCTTCCGTCTTTGTTCATACAGAGAAGAACAGGAAGCTTATGTCTTTTAGCAATCTCAAAATCGTGAGGATCATGAGCCGGAGTGCACTTCATAAGTCCAGTTCCGAAGTCCTTATCGACGTAATAATCTGTAATGATAGGAATGATCTCTCCGTTAGCGGGATTGATGACGTGCTTTCCTTCGTATTTCTTATATCTCTCGTCTTTAGGGTTGAAGACCAAGCAGACATCACCAAACATAGTCTCAGGTCTAGTAGTAGCGACCACAAATGAGACTGATTTATCTTCTACTAATTGATATTTGAAGTAGTAGAAAACACCAGGTATGTCCTTATATTCAACCTCGATATCAGAAAGAGCGGTCTGAAGCTGAGCATCCCAGTTGATGATTCTCTCTCCTTGATAAATAAGTCCCTCATCGTAGAGTTTCTTAAAGACCATCTTCACCGCTAAAGAAGTCTTCTCATCCATAGTGAAGAATTCTCTATCGTAGTCCATGCCGATACCTAAAGCCTTCCACTGAGAGTGGATGGTCTTAGAGGATTCGTCTTTCCAGTTGTAGACTTCCTTGACGAATTCATCTCTCCCTAAATCGTACTTAGAAATGCCTTTTTTAGCTAAGATACCCTCGACTTTAGCCTGAGTTGCAATACCAGCGTGATCAGTGCCGGGGACAAAAGAAACATCGTATCCATTCAGTTTCTTATATCTAGCCATAATATCGTAAGTAGTAGTGTCCAAAGCGTGTCCGATATGAAGGACGCCGGTAACATTAGGAGGCGGAATGATCATGGAGAAAGTAGGCCTTTTATCGTTAATGTCTCCACTAGCCTTAAAATAACCGCCCTTCTTCCAAGCGTCAAACTTTCCTTCTTCTACCTTAGCGTGATCGTAATTCTTGTCCATCTCTTTCATAAATTGACCTCCCTTATAAATAAAAAAGCCCTCAGATTAATCTGAGGGCGAGTTAACGTGGTACCACCTCAGTTCATAAAGAAACTTCCTTTATGCACTTGATCAATTGGACTTACACATAGGCCGACTCATCTTCTTGCCTTTACTTCTTTTCACCTACTTCAGAAGCTCTCTTAGAAAGGAATTGAAGAATCCCTGCTTACAAGTTAGTAATATACCAAAATCGACTCTTTTTATCAATACTAGTCGGCTAAGGTGCCAAACGGATCCCAAGGGGCGAGAAGAACAGGCTTTTCCTTTAAGGCAGCAAGTTCCTTTTCAGAGAGGAATTCCTTTCTGATAGCGGCTTGGTAGACATAAGCATCAAAGAAAGAATCAGACATGATGAAGTAGCCTTTAGACCCTAATTCATCACCCCAGGAATTCTCTACCTTCCAGCGGATAGCCTTCCCTTCTTTGATGTCGACGCCGGTCAAAACCATTGCGTGGTTCATCGAAGAAGAATGATAGTCGAGCATATCGGCCTTATCGAATTTGTGGTCGAGCCCGAAAGGAGTGATAAAGTCATAAGACTTATCATCCCAGTAGCCTTCAGGTCTAACGCCGTATTTAGAGACATCAGATCCAAACCAGACCAAGTCTCCAGCCTCGAGCTGCTTAACGATAAGCTCCTTAACTCTCTCCATAGGAAGATTGAGGTGAGTGACTTCTTTGCCACCGACGACATTTCCTAAATACTCGATATTGTAAGTCTTGAAGAAAGGCTTATCAGCAGTAGGAGCGTTGATGACAGAAACATAATCATCAATCTCATCTCCGATATATTTAGCGAAGAATGATTTAGGAGTATATCCTTTTTCGATATGATACTTCCCCTTCTCATCGACATATTCAAAGTCGAACTTAGTAGGAGGAACACCAAAGCAAGAGGTCAATAAAGCGTAGAACTTATCTAAGTATTCGCTCTTGAGAGCCTCGACTTTATTGATATCCTTATCAGCCTTATATGACTTCTGGGCTTCAGCAGCAAACTTCCTTAAAGAAGAATTGATCAAAGAAGTAGACTGCATAGTGAAATTAGACTGGTTAGTCTCGACCATGCTGGCCTTAGGGCAGACGCCGTATTTCTTAACAAGATTGACGTACATATCCCACTGACCGCCATCGCCGACACCGTTTTGAAGTATGAAATCGAGCTTTCTATCAGAAGGATTCTCATCGATCAAGTCGATTATTGACTCCATGACGAAATTGCACTTCTCAAGTTTGTCGTAAAAAGCGATGTAGTTTTGAGAAATCTCGAACATATCCTTGATATGAGCTTTCTTTGCAATCATTTCCCTAAGTAAATTAGAGGCTGAGAAAATCCAGCATCTACCAGATTTCTTCTGGTTAGTGACAGGGAGAGTCTTCAAGTCGATAGAGAAAGTGAACTGGTTATCGCCTTCATTATCTAAAGAGCGGCAGACAGTGTTCAAATCAGAATTAGACAAAGCGTGGCGAATAACAGTATTCTTCTTAGAGGAAGAATAATCTTTCTCCATGCCTTCTAGACAAGACGAACTAATTGAAATAGGATTCTTCATTTAATGTTCCCACCTTTCTATTTTTCATTAGTCAGCAGAGCCTTTGAAATGCTTCTTCTAAGAAGATCGATGCCTATGAAGTCCTTAGAGGACGTCATAACCAACTCAACCCCTTTAAAATACTTCTTAATATCCGCATTCATGCGCTCTTTAATCTTATTATCTAGTTTATCAGTTTTTGTATAAACCGGAGTGACTGGAATCGAATTTTTCGCTAGCATATTGAAAACTTCGATATCATCATCGCTTATTTCTCTTCTGGCGTCGAGAAGAACGTAAGCCATTCTTATCTTTTTAGGACCGAGAGCTATATAATCGAGCATCAACGGCTCAAAATTAACCTTGCTCTTCTGATAAAAGCCGTACCCAGGAGCGTCGACAAGATAATATTTATCGTCGATGAGGAAATAAGAAAGCATCTGGGTTCTTCCAGGAGTCTTAGAAGTAAAAGCCATCTTCTTTTGATTAACTACAGCGTTGATCAAAGAAGACTTTCCGACATTAGAACGCCCTAAAAAGACTACTTGCTTCTTATCGAGCAAGCAGCCTTTTACATCAGGCGCAGACTTAACGAACTGACACTTTAGCAGATTCACCATCTTTAATTACGATAGAAGTCTCAACTTTGAGCTCCTCTTTCTTCTGATTAGCCTTGTCGAAAGGGTTCTTAACAAAGGCGTAAGGAACAACATCCTTAACAGTCTTGCAAAGAATTATCTTCAAGCCCTTTTTCACCTCTTCAGGAAGTTCTTCAACATCCTTGGAGTTTTCAAAAGGCACGCAGATAGTAGTGACTTTCTCCCTTAAGGCAGCAAGAGACTTCTCTCTTAATCCGCCTATAGGCATAGAGTTGCCTCTTAAATCGACCTCTCCGGTCATGCCGACATCGTTTTTAAGGGCAATACCAGTAGCCGCAGACATAATAGCGATAGATAAAGCCACACCAGCAGAAGGTCCGTCTTTAGGGACAGCCCCTTCAGGAGCGTGAATGTGGAAATCGTGAGTCTTCCAGAAATCATCGCTGATACCTAACTCGGAAGATAAGGACTTTACATAAGAGAAAGCTGCTCTAGCAGATTCCTCCATGACCTTGCCTAAGTTACCGGTAATTAGCAATGCCCCAGACCCGCCGAAGTAGTTGACTTCGATAGGAAGAATCTCCCCGCCGAAATCAGTGTAGGCCAAACCGTTAACAATACCGACTTGCGGTTCCCTAGCAGATTTAGTGTGAGTAAATAAAGGCTTGCCTAAATACTTCTCCACTATTTCAGGAGTCACTTCAAGATGCGCCTTGTCCTCAGGAATATGGTTAGAGAGGAACTCGACAGCAAACTTTCTCATGATAGCGCCGATCTTTCTTCTAAGATCACGGACGCCGGCTTCCATAGTGTAAGACTCAATAAGCAAATTAATAGCCTCATCAGTAAAGTGAATATTCTCAGCCTTCAAGCCGTTATCAGAAAGCTCCAAAGGTATCAAATGCTCAACTGCGATATGGTACTTCTCTATATTGGTATAAGTATTGAGTTCGATCATCTCAAGACGATCGAGCAAAGGAGCAGGAATATCACGGATATTATTAGCAGTGCAGATAAACAAGACGTTAGAAAGATCGAATCTCTCTTCTAGGTAGTTATCCTGGAAGTTAGCGTTCTGCTCAGGGTCGAGGACCTCGAGAAGAGCCGCAGCCGGATCTCCATGGTACCCGCCGCCTTGCACCTTATCGATTTCATCAAGAAGGATGACGGGGTTATTAACTCCGACACGGTTGATGTTAGCGACAATTCTGCCAGGCATGGCACCTACATATGTTCTTCTGTGGCCTCTAATTTCTGATTCATCAGAAACACCGCCTAAGGAAATCTTGCAGAACTTTCTGCCTAAAGCCTTAGCGATTGAGATAGCCAAAGAAGTCTTGCCAGTCCCCGGAGGGCCAAAGAAGCAAAGAATAGGAGATTTAAGCGATTTAGTTAATGACTTAACAGCCAGATACTCCAAAATTCTGTCTTTCTGCTTAGTGAGTCCATAATGATCCTCATCGAGGACCTTCTTGACTTCACCCATATCTTCATTATCGGTAGTAGAGGTAGACCAAGGCATGGCGATCAAAAGATCAAGGTAAGTCTTGATGACAGCCCCTTCCTGAGATTCACCAGGCATAGTCTGAAGCCTTGCCATCTCATGCTTGACCTTGTCTTTGACGTTCTGAGGATACTTCCCTGTAGTATCATTTATGACAGCGTTATATCTATCTTCATCAGTCGGGCCATCAAAAGGCTTGAGCTCATCTTTAATAGCCTTCATCTTGGCTCTAAGAATGAACTCCTTCTGATTGTCTTCGATAGCTTTCTCGACCTTAGCGTTAATCTCATTTTCAATCTTAGGATCAGCAGATAAGCCGTCCATAGATCTTAAGATGACCTGAAGCCTTGTCTGGACATCATTGACTTTCAATAAAGCGAGTTTTTGATCTCTAGGAAGATTCAAGAAATAAGCGATGTAGAAAGAAGGCTCGTACTTCTCGAGTTCCTCATTAGAAGGAAAAGGCGGGAAGCCAGGTACTTTCTTAGATATCTCGATATATTTCTTTCTGATATCTTCAATAAAAGGCAACAGCATAAACTTATCGGTAGGAGTCTCCATAGCGAGTTTTCCAGAGCCCAGAATAATATGAGAGTTCTCCATCAATCTAGCAGCGGAAATAGAACAAGCAAAACGAGCGGTGAACTCCACAGTGTAAGAAGCCTTGTTCTTAGTGATGGAATCGACCTGGCAAACTGTAGCTACCGGCTCGATATAAGATAAAGCTGACTTGATATCAGCCCCTATAAAGGCGAAATCAGCCGTAGTAGAATTCAAAATAAAGTACTCATCCTTATTAAGATAGTCAAATAGTTCCTTCCCGTACGAGTCGAAGACCCTTATCTTGTAACTTATACTAGGAAGCGGGACATCTTGGGAATCGGGATAGATTGGCAAATTGAAATTCTGATCCATAATTAATCCTCCTTTTTGCGTTCAGCTAATCAACTGAATCACACGATTTCAAACTGATTAGTTTCACTGACGTTAACCGTATAACAGAATATACCACAACTAGGCTAGAAATGTAGAAAAGATACACATACTTTCTTAGCACTCTTTTCTTATAAGTGCTAAATATATTATACAACCGCAATTAGCAATTGCAACCTATAAGTGCTAAAAGCTTGAAAATAAAAGGGTCGTTAGGCAGAACCTAATAACCCTATATCATCAAGATAGAAACGACTAGTTGTTGGCAAGAAGGTAACTGTTGACTTTCTCCTGGAGGATAGAGTCTTTGACTTGTTCGAAGTAACCTTCAACATTGAATGAAGGATTCTTGGCCTGCTGGTCTTTAGCAGCCTTCAAGAGTTGAGCGTACTTCTCTTTTCCGCCGAATCTCTCAGCTAAATCGTCTTCTCCGACCTCGACCTTTGCTAACTTAGCAACAGCCTTGACCAAAGCGTAACGAGTAGCTTCTTCTTTAGCAATCTTCTTGCAGTTATCCTTGAACTGATCAGCGGTTAAACCGGCGATCTTGAGATATTCATCAAGAGTCATACCATACTGCTTGAACTGGTTGACTTGGTTATCCTGAACAGAATTAGCGGAAAGCTCGACATACTGATTGGCGATGACGACTTTAGCGTCTTTCTCCATAAGTTCGAAGACCTTGTTGATCTTGTTGGAGTCAGCAGTGGCCTTAGCGTTCTTAACTAACTTTTCCTTAATAGCCTTCTTCAATTCAACGACGGTCTTGACCTTGTATTCATTGACAGAAGAAGCGAATTCATCGTCGATCTTAGGAAGGACGACTTTCTTAACGCCTTTAACAGTGACGGAGAACTTAGCGGGCTTATTAGCTAAAGAAGCTAAGTAGTCTTTAGGGAAAGTAATATCGATAGACTTCTTATCGCCTTCCTTAACACCGACTAAAGCATCCTCGAAGCCAGGAACAAATGATTTAGATCCTAAGGTCAAATCGTAGTCCTTAGCAGATCCGCCATCGAATTCCTTGCCATCGATGTATCCAGTGAAATCGATGAGGACGTGATCGCCATTAGCGGCAGCATCCTTAGAAGGAACTAGCTCAGCGCCATCATTAAGAAGCTTGTTGATCTCAGCATCGACATCTTTATCAGTGACAGGAGCAGCCTTGATATCAACTTTGTATCCGGTGCACTTCTTTAAATCAGCGACAGGTAAGAAGACAAAAGAATAAAGGAAATTGTACTTCTTGGCCTTCTGATCATAAGTGACATTTAAAGAAGGCTTGATGTTAGCAACAGAAGCGACATCTTTATAGTCGTTTAATAAACTCATGAAATCTCTATCGATGAGCTTGTTTACCATGCCGTTATAAATATCCTCAGAAGAGATGTATCTTTGAGCGATATCTTTAGGGGCCTTTCCTTTACGGAAGCCTTTAACAGTGACTCCTGCACAAAGATTATCGATGACCTTTTGAACTACAGGTACATAGTCCTTGTCGTCGTAAGTGCACGAAACGTTTAAAGTTCCGTCGTTGTTGTCGTGAAATACCTTTTCCATTATATTTTTTCTCCTTGAATAAGTCGTAAAAATGGTTCCTTGACCAAATCAATGTGATTATATTCTTTAAGCCGCTGTTTTTCAACAGCAAAATGAGCATTTTTCGGTCATATTGGACTAATCGAAGCACAAAAATCAGATAATGCCGGCTTCTCTGCCCTAAAAAGCAAAATAGCTGCCGCCAACGCTCAAATTTACCTTTCGGTAGACCGGTTTGAAACGCGACTTGCAGCTACTCTATCTCTTCAAATCAGAATATTGCTCCTGATTTTAAAGAAGCTTCATCTAGTCATCTATTTTAGGAAGGTGCCAGATATCTCTATTATACTCAGATATAGTTCTATCCGAGGAGAAATACCCAGACATAGCGACGTTAACTAAGCACATCTTAGCCCACTTCTTCTTATCGGCGTAAGTCTCATCTAGAGCCTTAGAGGCCTTAAGATAAGACTCGAAGTCCAAGAGAATGAAATACTCGTCGTTTCTATCCATGACTTCGTTGAAGATCATTCTGAATCTCTCCTTATCAGGATCGAAGGACCCGTCGATAAGTGAATCCATGGCGATCTTAGCAGGAGCATAAGAATTATAGACATCCCAAGGGCTATAAGTCCCCTGGTATCTTATCTTATCTAACTCATCAGCCTTCTTGCCGAATATCATGCAATTATCTTCGCCTACAAGTTTAGCGATCTCTACATTAGCGCCATCTAAGGTTCCTAAGGTAACAGCTCCGTTCATCATGAACTTCATATTAGAAGTACCAGAGGCTTCCTTGCCGGCTGTAGATATCTGCTCAGAGATATCGGTAGCAGGAATAATGACCTGAGCCTTAGATACTCCGTAGTTCTCAATAAAGACAACCTTGATGAACTTATTGACCTCAGGGTCGTTATTTATAACATTGGCGACAGCGAGAATGAGTTCGATGATCTTCTTAGCGTACACATATGAAGGAGCGGCTTTAGCTCCGAAGATATATGTATGAGGATACATAGTGAAGCTCTTGTCGCTCTTTATCCTCTTATAAAGATAAATGACACGGAAGATATTCAATAATTGTCTCTTATATGCATGAAGTCTCTTGATCTGAGCGTCGAAGATAGAATCAGGATTGATATCCAGATGATTCTCTTTCTTGACTAGCTCGACTAAAGCGTCCTTGTTCTTTCTCTTGATGGAGTTGAACTCAGTCAAGACTTTCTCATCGTCCTTGTACTTCAAGAGCTCCTTGAAGCCATCGATAGGATCGCTCAACCACTTCTCTCCGGTTAACTTAGTTACGTAACTAGATAAGTTGGGGTTAGATACTAAGAACCATCTGCGGTGAGTGATGCCATTGGTCTTATTAGAGAACTTCTCAGGGTAGAGCTTATATAAATCAGCGAAGGTCTGCTTTTCCAAAATCTCAGTATGAAGAGCGGCAACGCCGTTAACTGAGAAGACGACGTTAATAGCAAGCTGACACATCTTGACCATGCCGTCTTTAATGATGATGCAGTTATCGATAACAGACTGAGGAAGATTCATCTGGTGGAACTTAATAAGAGTTCTTCTGTTGATCTCCTCGATGATCATATAGATTCTCGGGAATAAGGTAGCGATGTAATTCACCGGCCACTTCTCCAACGCTTCAGGCATGACTGTATGATTAGTGAAAGCGAAGCAACGGTGGGCGATATCAAAAGCGTCGTCCCATGAATAATCGTGCTCATCCATGAGGAGTCTCATCAATTCAGGAATGGCGAGAATAGGATGGGTATCGTTAAGTTGGAACACGTACTTATCAGGTAAGTTCTCAAAGGTGTGATAGACACGATAGTGAGATCTTAATGTCGACTGAAGACCAGCTGAGACCAAGAAATACTGCTGAGTAAGACGCAGCATCTTCCCTTTTTCAGTGGTGTCATCAGGATAAAGGCCGTGAGTGATGTTTCTGACAAATTCCAAATAGTCGGTAAAAGTAGTATTGGAGGGAATGTCTTTAGCGGAAGGCTCGGCTGTCCAGAGTCTTAAAGTGTTGCAGACACCGTTTTTGTAGCCGATAATTCCCATATCGCAAGGAATAGCTAAGACCTGCAAGGCATTAGCGGTTCTTCTTCTGACTAATCCCTTCTCATCTAAATATGTTTCAGCGTTGCCGTAGAACTTAACTACGACCGCATGCTTAGGCTTTCTGATTTCCCAGACGTTTCCGTTAAGAAGCCACTGGTCAGGAAGCTCTTCCTGCTTGCCGTCTCTTATTCTCTGAGAGAAGAAACCGTAATCGTAGCGGATGCAGTTTCCATGTCCGGCCAGACCTAAAGAAGCGATGGAGTCCATAAAGCAAGCCGCTAGTCTTCCTAATCCTCCGTTACCTTCGCCAGCGTCGTTTTCCTGGTCTAAGGTAGCCTTGAGATTAAGTCCCATATCGGAGAACCCGTCTTTGACAAGATCGAGGATTCCTAAATTTACCATGTTAGCTTCCATCATCTTGCCGATGAGGAATTCCATGGAGAAATAAACAAGCTGCTTATCCTGATGCTTATTTACTTTGTCCTTAGTGGCTTTGCAGTCGAGATTCATGTAATCACGGACCATGGTCCCTAAAATATCGTAGACTTCTGAAATATCGATATTCTTAGGATCTCTTCCGTACTTCTCGACAGCTCTATTCTTGAACTCCTGAATGAATACTTCCTTATTATCAAACAGCATATATTGCCTCCTTTATAGCAAAGCTATGAATTTTAAATTAACCGACAGACAAATCTTATTATATTAAGCCTTGCCTTTCAAAGCCTTTTTTACAAGTCTTTTTCTGGCTATAGGCTTACTTACCTTTCTTTTGATGGGCTTATTAGCCTCTTCCTCTTCTTTTTCATCATCCGCTAATTCAACCTTACCGACATGCTCTAAATAGACACCGCCGTAAGAAGCTAACTTAATAACAACCGAGTAAGGCTGATTATGAGCAGGTATCTTTTCTGCTACTAAGCTAGCCCCGTTATACTGGTTGCTACCAGAGTAGATGTCCTTATCAGTATTGAGAATTTCAGTATAAGTGCCTTCGCTAGGTACTCCGATTCTGTATTCCCCGTAAAAATAAGGAGTCATGTTGAAGATAAAGACCATCAAGTCCCCTTTAGCCTCTCGAGCAAAAGAGAAGACTGACTGAGCAGAATTATCGACCATCAGCCAGTGGAACCTACTAGGATTGTATTCACCTATATACATTGCCGGATGGCTTCTGTATATAAGGTTTAAGTCTCTGAACATTCTCGAGAAAGAATCGTGCATAGGGAAACTCTTGAGGTTCCATGCTAAGGACTTCTTCTCGTTCCATTCATCAAAAGTAGCGAGTTCATTTCCCATGAAGTTGAGTTTCTTCCCCGGGTGAGCGAACTGAAAAGCATAAAGATTTCTAGCTAAGGCAAACTTAGTGGAGTAATCTCCCCACATCTTATTAAGAATAGTTCCCTTCATATGAACCACTTCATCATGAGATAAAGGCAAGATGAAATTCTCAGAGTAGAAATAAGCCATAGAGAAAGTGATATTCCCATGGTGATAAGACTTGTAGATAGGATCTAGCTTGTAATACTTCAAAGTATCGTTCATCCAACCTAAGTCCCACTTATAATCAAAGCCGAGTCCGTCTTCAGAAAATCCCTTAGTGACATGTCCGTACGCTGAAGAATCCTCAGCGATCATCATGACACCAGGATAGAAGTTATGAATAGTCCAGTTAGCGCGCTTAACAAAGTCTACGCCTCCCTGGTTAATGCCCTTGTTGCAGTTTCCTTCCCAGTAGATGACATTAGACACAGCGTCTAGTCTCAAGCCATCGAAATGGAAGTTCTCGATGAAGTAGCACATAGATGAAATAAGGAAGCTTCTAACAGGATCCTTACCTAAATCGAAATTCTTAGTTCCCCACTGCGACCATTCGTTGTTATCAGAATATTCATATAGGCAAGAGCCATCAAATCTCTCGAGCCCGTAATTATCAGTAGCGAAATGAACAGGTACAAAATCCAAGATGACGCCTATTCCAGCCTGGTGCATCCTATCGACAAATGACATCAGCTGCTTAGGATTGCCGTATCTAGAATCAACCGAGAAATATCCAGTAGCCTGATAGCCCCAAGAGCCATCGAAAGGATATTGTGTAATAGGCATGATTTCAACATGAGTAAACCCGTTAGCGTGAATGTATTCAATTAACTTAGGAGCGATTTCCTCATAAGAAAGGAAACGTCCGTCGACCGGGCCTAACCAACTTCCTAAATGCATTTCATATATAGACATCGGCTTATCGAAGTTTCTGTCTCTAGACTCCAGATAAGTAGAATCGTGGAAGATGAAATCCCTTATATCGAAAGTCCTAGAAGAAGATGCCGGACGAAGCTCAGAGAAGAAGGCGAAAGGATCAGCCTTATTCCTATAAGAGCCATCGCAGCCCAGAACGTGATATTTATAAGACTGGTACATCTTGCAGTCTTTGACGAATTTTCTATATAGTCCTCTTTGATCGATCTTCTCCATCTCCGAGCCGAAGACAGACCAAGAATTGAAATCACCTAAAAGATTTACGCTTTTTGCTAAAGGCGCATATAAGAGAAATTCAACTCCGTCGTTTCCTTCCTCGTCTTTTGTGAAATGAGCTCCCAAATGCTTATAAGCATCATGTGACTGACCAGTAAGATAGCTGTCAAACCATGTTAGATCCATATTGTTAATGCTTTCTAGCCTCATAAAAGGGCTTTCTTCTCTTTTATTATAAGACAAGAGATGTAAATCAAGAAGAGAACCCTTCTTTTTTATTAAAATCCTATGACTATTTTTCCTTCACCCTTGCGATTTTGCCAATTTTTATATGGTTTTCACAATTTAGGCATGTTTTTTAAACCCTCAGCACATTGAAATAAATGTTTATATTCTCTAGAATGATAGAGTCATTCAAAGGAGAAAACACATGTTTAAAATCATGGCAGTCAACGCTGGCTCATCCAGTGTTAAATTCAAGCTTTATGAAATGCCAGAAGAGCAGGTACTGACATCAGGTATCGTCGAAAGAATCGGTCACGAAGATGGAATCTTCACCATCAAAGGACTAGATGGAAAGAAACATACTAAGGTTTTACCTGTCAAGGACCACGATTACGCTATCACATTAATTATCAACGGACTCATCGATGAGAAGATCATCAAGTCCCTAGATGAAATCAAAGGTATCGGACACCGTATCGTTCAAGGCGGACCTTACTTCTCTGATTCAGCTTTGTTCACTAAAGACACCGAGGATAAGATCGAATCATTGATTCCTCTGGCCCCTTTACATAACGGACCCCACCTCGTCGGATTCAGAGCCTTCAAGAAAGCTCTTCCTAATGTCGGCCAGGTCGCAGTCTTCGATACAGCCTTCCATCAGACTATGGAACCTGCTGATTACTTATACCCTATCAAGCACGAATACTACGATAAGTACAAAGTCAGAAGATACGGCGCTCACGGAACATCTCATAGATATCTCGCTCAGGTCGCCACTCATAAGTATCTTCACGATAAGAAAGACGCTAGAATCATCACCCTTCATATAGGATCAGGTGCTTCCTTATGCGCCATCAAAGACGGAAAATGCGTACTCACTTCTATGGGTCTCACCCCGCTTGGCGGAATCATGATGGGAACCAGAACCGGTGATATGGATCCCTCTGTCTTCAATTACTTAGTCGCCTGCACTGGAAAGAAACCTGAAGAGTTATTCCAGGAATTCAACAAGCAGTCTGGTCTATTAGCGGTATCTGAAATTTCAAATGATACCCGTGATATCGAAGCCGCTTACCATAAAGGCGATAAGAACGCTATCTTAGCCGTCAAGATGTGGTCATTAAAGTTAGCTCAGTTCATCGCTTCCTACGCTTGCCGACTCGGAAGAGTAGATCTCATCGTCTGGTCTGCCGGTATCGGAGAAAACGCTCCTTTCTACCGTCAGAAAGTAGTCGATGAATGCTCTGAGTTCATGGGACTCAAGCTCGATGACAAACTCAACAATGAAACAGCCTTAGGAAAAGAAGGCGTCATCTCCGCCCCTGATTCTAAGATTCCTATGGTAGTTATTCCTACCGATGAGGAACTCATGATCGCTAGAGATGTCGTCAGACTTCTTAAGCTCAAGTAAATCTATTCCTAAAAAATAGACTTTCTCATCCTATAAAGACAAAATATACTAAATAAAAGCGACTCCTTACCACAATCTGGCTAGGAGTCGTTTTGTTTTCGATATATAATTAAGAAAGTCTGGAGGATGGAAATGAAGAGAATAGTAAAGTCGATCGCCTTATTAGGAATAGCATTCTCTCTTTTTTCATGCTCTTCCTCATCTTCCTCTAGCAGTCTTGTCGATGAAGAAAACTCCTTTGATAACAAGACGCCTATAAACTTACTTAAGTCTGATACCTCATCATCATTCACTTCTATCTCTTCTTCCTCTTTAGAAGACTTAGTGACATATTCCTCATCTTCTTCATCCTGCGACTTTGTCCTTTTTATCTACCAAGCCGGTTGCTCTGGCTGCTCAAAGATGAAAGAATACCTTCTCTCTTTAACAAGCGAAGAGCATTACATCATATACGGAATCACTTATTCTAACTACAACTCTGTTTATCAAGAAAAAGGAGAGCCTAATTACATACCAGTAACACTGACTCCTACTATTCTCTTCTTTTCTTTAGGTAAGCCAGTAGGAAGACTCATTGGAGCCCCTACTACATATTCGACATTCAAGGAGGCCTTTATAAATATGGTGAAGCCCGGAAACATCTACACTTTAAACACTCTTACTGAGAAGACTGGCTCAGACGGAGAAAGCGATTATAAATACGATTCCTATAACGAAGAGGATGACTCTTATTTAGATTCTTTCATCAAATCAGAAGATGAAGTTAACGTCATCTTCACCTGGAAGAAATGCTCTGACTGCATCTCCTTAAAAGACGACTGGCTTTTAGACTTCGCTAAAAACAACATCAACAAGAAATTCTACTTATTTGAGGTTAATTATTACCGCACTCCGACTGAAGAAGGAAATATCAACCCTAACTGGGCCTTGTTCGCCTCTAAGTACGGCCTATCTAACTTCTCTACTGGTAAAGTGCCTTCTATTGTTACCTATAAAAAAGGTGTCTTCAGTTCGATGATTGTCTACCATAACGAAGGGGAAGCTACCCTTAACTCTGATAATACATATTCTTATCTTTCAGCCTACAACGACGAAGTGAAAGCCATCAAAGCCTCATCAAAAGATGAGCTCTCGACATTAGCTCAAACAAAAGAGCTTGAATTGCTCCAAGCTCTCTATAGCAAATAGATTAAATTAAGCGTCTTTAGAAGAAGGATCGATAGGCTTGAGCTCATCTAAGGCCTTGATAAGGCTAGGAAGCTCATCCAAGCTTTTCATCTTGCCGCCAGCAGCGAATAGATGGCCGCCTCCGTTAAACATAGCAGCGACTTTGCTAACAGGCTTAGAGTCAGATCTAAATGAGATTCTGTACTCTCCTTTTACGACATCTTCAGTTACTGAGAACTCGCTAGATATACCTTCGACGTTTCTAAATAAGGAAAGATGAATCTTTCCGTCTCCAGGAACAAGGCCGAGTTTTTTAAGGTCTTTATCGGAAAGGACATAATAAGCAGTCCCGCCCTTAGATATCTTGTAGTTTGTAAGGACCCACTTCTTGAATTCAAATTCATTCTTAGAGGTGAAGTACATCTCTGAATAAATGGCCTCTTTATTGATGCCGGTAGCTAATAAGTCAGCGGCGATTCTTAAAGTCATAGGTGAAGTCTCAGGATACATGAATCTGCCTGAGTCTCCGACCATGCCGATATAGAAATAACGTGCAGCGTTTTTAGATAAGGAAGTTCTTCTTCCGCCCATAGAGATCAACATTAAGGCGACTAGTTCTGAGCAAGAGGACATCTCGGGGTGAACACAAGATATCTTGCAGAACTGCTCGACTTCAGGATGGTGGTCCATCTTAATAGACTGAGAAGCTTTATCAAGATGAGGCAAAGAGATTCTGGCGACATTAGAAGTATCGACGACGATAGCTAAATAGTCCTCGTCGTACCACTTCTCATCTAAGACCTCGGGTTCGGGGAATATTCTAGGAATAAACGAATGCATCCCTTCTCCGACATAGTGAACTTCCTTTTCAGGATAGTTTTCCTTGATCCAAGTAACTAAGCCCATCTGAGTCCCTAAAGCGTCGAAGTCAGGGACTTCGTGTCTGAAGACTACTATTCTGTTGGCCTTCTTTATTTCCTTAACGATCAGCTTGAACTGATGATGAAGTAAAGAGAAGTATTCTGATGATTTATCCATATTTATCTCCTATGTAATACTTATGAATTATAACATTAATGAACCTATAAAAGGCAAATGTGCAAAAAGGTCGCCTATATAATTAGATTAAGAACACAATCCCAAGAAAAAAGCCCGACATAATCGGGCATTTTTTTAAGATGGTGACCCTGGAGGGACTCGAACCTTCGGCCCACAGCTTAGAAGGCTGTTGCTCTATCCAACTGAGCTACAGGGCCATCCGCACTTTTTCCGTGCTTAGTTATATTATGATATTAAGAAGATAAAATCAAGATTAAATAACCTCTTATCGGCTTATTAATAAGGAAATTAACTGCCTTTGAGCATCTTCCTTTCATAAAGAGGAATATTGAGAAGATCAGCCTCTGTCACGATACCTAAAAGAGCTTCGTCCCCTTTTCCGTGTTCAGTGACAAAAAGACAGCTGACTCGTTTCTCTCCTGGCTTGTTTTTAGCAAAATAATTCAATAGAGAGTAAGCCTTAGACTGCTTACTAATAAACATGAAGGATTCGTTGATATGACCGTTGATAGATAAGACGTTCATAAAGTCAGATATCGAGAACTCATCATTAATACTTAGTTTCTTGTTCAGATAGTAGTACTGGAAGAAAGAAGTCGAGGAAAATACGCCTATCACCTTCCCGCTTTTAATGATAGGAACGTGAGATATCTTGTATTCGACCATTTCATCCACCACTTCCTTAAGCAAGGAATTAGGAGTCGCATAAACAATCTTATCGGCCTTAGTGCAGATATTATAGGCGGTTATAGGATTTAGTATCTCTTGAGATATGAAGACAAACTTATCGACAAATTCCTTAGTAGGGGTGCAGACATCATTCTCATGAGAAAAGATATTTCTCAAATCTGATGCAGTCTTCAGAAAGTTATAGACATTGTTGTTCCCGATAAGAGGATTTCTCCTCTCGGCATGGACTTTATCTAAAGCACGAGAAAAAGAGACATAGCTGTCTTCTAAACCCGAAATATCAACGAGCTTGTTTTCAAGCTCTTTGAACTGAGTTAAGAAGCGCTCTGTCTCTTGTTCCATTTTTACCGATAATTAAGCCTTAGGGGCTTTCTCCATCTTAGCGATGGCGTCAGCGATAGGGTCGAGATAATCGACTCCCAAGTCTTCGATTCCACCGTTATCGACATAAGCAGAGATGTTCTTATCAAAAGGCACTCTGGCATAGTTAGGAATGCCGAAGGCCTTAGTCATCTCTTCGACGTGATCTTCACCGTAAATATCGATTTTTTCACCGCATTTAGGGCAGATGACATATGACATATTAGAAACTAAGCCTAGAACAGGTATGTTCATGATCTTCGCCATGTTAGCAGCCTTCTCAACTACCATTGATACCAAGCTCTGAGGAGTGGTAGCGATGATGATTCCATCCATCTTTATGGACTGGAAAATAGTAAGAGGGACATCTCCTGTCCCCGGGGGCATATCGATGAATAAGAAGTCCAGATATTCCCATAGTACGTCAGTGTAGAACTGAGTAACCATAGAGGCGATCATAGGACCTCTCCAGATGATAGGGTCAGTATCGTGATCAAGAAGCATATTAGAGGAAATCACCTGAATAGATAATTTCTCAGATAATGCAGGTAGAATTTGATTCTTATCGTTTCCGACCGCTTTAGAAGTAATTCCAAAAGCGTAAGGGATAGAAGGTCCAGTGATATCAGCATCTAAGATACCGACACGATAGCCTTTTCTAGCTAATAAGACAGCAAGATAAGAGGAGACGAAAGACTTTCCGACACCACCTTTACCAGAGACGATGCCGATGCAGTGCTTAACAGAAGCACCTTCAGCTAGTTTCGCCTTGACGATTTTAGACGAGCAGTGGTCGGATTCAGGGCAATCATCGCAATGATGAGTGCAGTTTTCTTCAGCCATTTAGTATATTCCTTTCAGTTACAGTACTTCTTTTTTCTTACGATCGGTATAAGAGGTGTGCAATATAGCATGAGCCCTCTCTCCACCGAAAGTTCCCATATATTCATCGTACAATTCTTTGACCGAGGCGTTCTCAGATGAAATTCTGTGAAGCTTCGAACGATCTTCATTATACAACGCTTGGGCTCTGGCTTTCACTACAGTGACTGATAATTTTGACATCTGGAAAGGCTGACCGCCGCCATTGACGCATCCGCCCGGGCAAGCCATGATCTCAATAAAGTCATAATGAGCAGTCCCGTTCTTGATAGAATCGAGGACTTCTCTAGCGTTTCCTAGACCAGAAGCGACACAGAGCTTAAGAGTAGTTCCACCTACGGTTACAGTATCAGTCTTGATACCATCTTGAGATCTTAAGCCAGCTAGCTCGAGATCATCGCATTTTCCTTCAAGCCAGAACTTAGCAGTTCTAACAGCAGCTTCCATAACACCGCCAGAAGCACCGAAGATATCAGCGCCGCCAGTAGCTTCTCCTAAAGGATCATCGAACTTAGATGAATCCAAGGAATCGAAGTTGATACCGGCTTCTCTTATCATTCCAGCGAAGTCTCTAGTAGTTAAGACATAATCGACATCAGGGTTATTTCCCTCTTCAAGCTGCTTTCTATTCATCTCGTCTTTCTTAGCGGTGCAAGGCATGATGGAAACGACCACCACATCCTTAGGATCCCAATGCATCTTCTCAGCTAAATAAGACTTGATGACAGCTCCCTGCATTGACATAGGTGACTTGCAGGAAGAAGGAAGATTCAACATCTCAGGATAATTCTTCTCGATGAAGTTGATCCAGCCAGGGCAGCAAGAAGTCATCATAGGAAGATTCTTGCCAGACTTTAATCTCTTAACTAACTCAGTAGCTTCCTCGACGATAGTGAGGTCAGCACCGAAGTTAGTATCATAGACATGCTCAAATCCGATGATTCTCAAAGCGGTAGGAATCTTTTCGGTAACCAAAGTTCCGATGTGATAGCCAAACTCCTCGCCTAAAGCAGCTCTAACAGAAGGAGCGACCTGGACGCAGACATGCTTAGTCTTGTCGCCGAGGACTTTCCAGACCTGGTCGACAGAAGAAGACTGAGCCAAAGCGCCAGTCGGGCAGACATTTACGCACTGTCCGCAAGCGACGCAGTTAGTCTGATCGAGAGTCAGTCCGAATTCAGGGCCGACTTCAGTGTGGAAGCCACGCTTATATTCATGGAGAACACCGCAGGACTGAACCTGGTTGCAGACCATGACGCAAGTGCCGCAAAGAATGCACTTTGCAGAATTTCTTCTTATAGGGAATGAATTAGTAGTATATTCATCCTTCTTGGACATTTCACCTTTAAAAGGCATTTCTCTTATACCCATCTTATCAGCGATAGCCTGCAGTTTGCAGTGCATATTCTTAGGGCAAGTAGGGCAATCAAGAGGATGGTCGGAAAGAAGAAGCTCGATGACGGTTCTTCTAGCCATGATGACTCTTTGGGTATTGGTGAAGATTTCCATTCCCTCAGTGCACATAGTAGTGCAAGCAGGAGCGAGATTTCTTCTTCCCTTTACTTCGACGACGCAGACACGGCAAGAAGCAGAGATATTATGCTTTTTTGCTAAGTGCAAAGGAGTGTAGCAAAGAGTAGGAATATCGATATTTAAGGCTCTAGCAGCATGAAGGATAGTTGTTCCTTCCTCAACCTGCAAAGGCTTATCGTTAATTTTAATATTGATCATAATTATTTCCCTCCTCCATTAAAGACTAATAGCCTTCATAGGGCAATTAGCAGCGCATGTTCCGCATCTGATGCAGATATGCTCATCGATGTGGTAGACATAAAGCTTAGGATTTCTCATAGCGTGCTGATCGGTCTTCTCGATAGCGCCCACAGGGCACTTTCTAAAGCAGTTACCGCAGCCGACACACTTAGAAGTATCAATAGAGTATCTAGAAAGAGCCTTGCATTCATGAGCAGGGCAAAGTTTCTCATTGACGTGAGCTAAATACTCATCCCTGAAGTACTTCAGAGTGGACAAAACAGGGTTAGGTGAAGACTGACCAAGTCCGCATAACGCAGTATCCTCGATGATCTTTCCTAATTTCTCAAGCTTCTCAAGGTCGTCCATAGTCCCATCGCCGTTAGTGATCTTCTCGAGGATTTCAAGAAGTCTCTTATTTCCGATACGGCAAGGAGTGCACTTACCGCAAGACTCATCGCAAGTGAAGGTCAAATAGAACTTAGCGATGTTGACCATGCAGTTGTCTTCATCCATGACAATCATACCGCCAGATCCCATCATGGATCCGACAGCCTTTAAATTCTCATAATCGATAGGAGTATCTAGCAAAGAAGCAGGAATGCAGCCGCCGGAAGGACCGCCGGTCTGAACAGCCTTGATCTTCTTGCCATTTTTAATACCACCGCCGACATCGAAGATGATTTCTCTTAAAGTAGTCCCCATAGGAACCTCGACCAAGCCGACGTTATTGATCTTTCCAGCCAAAGCGAAGACCTTGGTGCCGTGGGACTTTTCAGTACCTATAGCAGCAAACTTATCTTCACCTTCAGTGAAAATATAAGGAATATTAGCTAAAGTCTCGACGTTGTTGACGATTGTAGGCTTCTTGAAAAGACCTTCTTGAGCCGGGAAAGGAGGCTTGACGACAGGTTCGCCTCTATCGCCTTCAACAGACTTGATCAAAGCGGTCTCTTCGCCGCAAACAAAGGCGCCAGCGCCGTATTTAATTGAAATATCGAAGTTGAAGTCAGAGCCCATGATCTTCTTACCGAGCAAGCCGTACTTTTCAGCGGTCTCGATAGCGAGTTCAAGTCTTTGAACAGCGCAAGGATACTCAGCTCTAACATAAATGACACCTTCATCAGAACCGATGGTATGACCAGCTATAGTCATGGCCTCGATAACTGAATAAGGATCGCCTTCCATGATGGAACGATCCATAAAGGCACCCGGGTCTCCTTCATCAGCGTTGCAGATAACATACTTCTTATCGCCTTTTACGCCTCTGCAGATCTGCCACTTAAGATAAGTCGGGAATCCAGCACCGCCTCTACCTCTTAAGCCAGCGACCTTCAAAGCATCTAGGGTCTGCTCAGGAGTTAAATCAAAGATGACTTTCTCCAAAGCCTTGTAGCCTTTAGTGCAGATATAATCTTCGATTGATTCAGGATTGACGAAACCGCAGTTTCTCAAAGCGATTCTCTTTTGCTTCTTGTAGAAAGGAATATCATCCTGTCTAGAAATCTTTTTATTAGTAAGAGGATTAGTGAAAAGCTTATCCTCTAGAGGCTTGCCGTGGTTGATGATGTTAGTGACGATTCTTTCGGCATCCTCAGGCTGAACCTTGATGTAGAAAGTATCCTCAGGGAAAATCTTAACGATAGGTCCCTTTTCGCAAAAACCGAAGCAGCCGTTGATGACGACTTCGATATCCTTTTCGACATGGTGAGCGACAACTGCTTTCTTGAAGGCTTCGTAGACTTCAGCGGAATTTGAAGCGTGGCAGCCAGAAGAAGAACAGACGGCAATGACGTGGTAGTCTTTAGGAAGCCCTTTAGCACCCTTTTTGACATCCAGTCTATGAGCGCAAGACTTAGAGAATTCATCAAAGTCTTCTCTAGTCATTATTTTCTTGATGTTTTCCATAATGTTCCCCTTTATTCCTTATTTATATTCATCCAGAATCTGCTGAACAGACTGGACGGTAGAATTTCCGTATGTCTTCCCATTTACCTGGATGACAGGGGCAAGTCCACAAGCGCCGACGCATCTTACTGTGGACAAGGTATATTTACCGTCTTCAGTAGTTTCGCCAGGTTGAATCTTCAGTTTGTCGACAAACTCATCCAAGATCTTCTGGGAGCCTCTTACAAAGCAAGCTGTTCCTAAGCAGACATTGATGACGTACTTTCCTTGTTTCTTCATAGTGAAGAAGGAATAGAAAGAAACTACTCCGTAAACCTTAGAGACAGGAGTGTTGATCCTAGCGGCGATGAATCTTTGAACTTCTTCAGGAAGATAGCCAAAGATAGCCTGAGCTTTATGCAAAATAGCAATTAGCTCGTGAGGATTGTTCCCCTTCTCCTTGATAAAAGCCTCCAGTTCGTCGTACTTAGCTTGCTTTTCAGGAGAGATAACTTGTTTTTCCATACCGATATACCCCTTTTCTATATATTAGAATATTTCCAAACTATATTAAATTATAGCAACGGGGGGTTTGTTTTTAAACACTAAAAAGCCACTTCTACACGAAAGTTATAGAAATGGCTCTAAAATTGATGAAATATAGTTGATGGTTCAACTAATTATTGTCGTTTTTATCAAAATGGCATTCGACAGAGGCAAATTTATCGCTGGCTTCAGAGATCTTAGTTTGCTGAACATTGACGTTTTCTTTTTGAGCGTGTGACTTAACTAAGAAGAGGTTAGAAGCCTGGGAATCTACACCAGCCATACAGCCGCCTTCACACATCATTCCCTCCAAGACATCTTCAGTCTGCTTCCCGGCTGCGAGTTCCTTAACAAACTTAACGCATTCCTCCGAGCCGTTAGCGCACTTAAGAGTAAGTCTCTCAGGTGAATTGATTTCAGCTAAGTAATTGTTCAAAGACTGAGCGACACCGCCGGTATTGCAGAAGTTTCTTCCAGAGAAGGAACCATTATCTACATTTGCCTCACCCTTCATCTTTGAAGGATCGACATCTTTAGCTCTCATCATAGCGGTGATTTCCTCAAAAGTGAGAACATAATCGATATTAGAGCAGTTCTTCTTAAGAAGTCTTTCAGCCTTTTTAGCAACACAAGGTCCGATGAAGACATTGACAGCATCAGGATAGAGTTCTCTAGCCATTCTGGCAGTTATTGCCATAGGAGACAGAACATCGGAAGTATGAGCCTTATAAACATCAGGATAATACTTCTGAACTAATGAGACGAAAGCCGGGCAGCAAGAAGTAGTGATGTGAACACCATTCTTCTTTGATTCGATAGCTTCCTCAGCTTCGCATTTTGTAGTTAAATCAGCACCTTGAGCGACTTCGACGATATCAGTAAAGCCGATAGCCTTCAAAGAATCGTAAACTTGCTTCAAAGTAGCATTTCCCCATTGCCCGACAATAGCAGGGGCGACCATAGCCACGACTTTCTTACCGGCCTTCATATCGTTGATAAGAGGAACGATAAAGGAAAGCTCTGATATAGCGCCAAACGGGCAAGACGCTGAGCAGCGTCCGCAGTTTATGCACTCATCGTCCTTGATCTGGGCGATTTCGTTTTCGACATATTTCAAAGCTCCAGTGGGGCAAGAACGGTGGCAAGGACGGTCGGAGACCATGATAGCCTGATAAGGACAAGCCTTAGCGCACATCGTGCAGGCTTTGCACTTATCGTACATAATGTGCATCTTGGAGTCGCCTTCTCTGATAGCACCGAAATGACAAGCCTTGGTGCAAGGCTTAAAAAGACACTTACGGCAGTTATCGGTGATTCTTACTCTATGGATGTTGCAGTCGTCGCAAGCGGCTTCGATGACATAGACAAACTGACCTTTATCAGGTTCACTTCCATCGGGCTTTCTTCCCATAGCGAGATATGTTCTCTCCCTGATGATTTCTCTCTCTTTATAAACGCAGCATCTAACCTTGGCTCTCTGATAATTAATTATCTCGTGAGCGATTTCGTTAGGTGAGCTTTCTGTAAGAGTTCCTTTGTACGCCCTATCGGCGACTTTATACAGGACTTCCTTTTTGAAGTTATTCAATTGATCGAAGCTGTTAGCCATGATTATTCTCCTCTTGTATACATCTAGAATTATATATTAAGTAGTGATTATTAACAAATCAGGCCTCGACCTGATTAGTTTTTAAGACTGTCTTAAAATAATCTAATACTCCTTGGTCTTCTTTAAACAAATAAAACTCCACTTCAACCTCTTTACCCATGAAATCAGACGAGATTACCTTCCCTTCTTTTGATATGAGTTCCTTGGCTTTAGGATAATAAGAAGTAAGGACTGTCCCCTTATAGTAATAGATAGAAGAAAGATCTCTTATCTTATCGTCTTTAATTAGGTCGGTCCCCAGTTGAAAGTAAACCCTATCTAGATGACTCGCCCCTAATAAGACCCCGCCATAATATCTGACGACGATGATAAGAGTGTTGATGATTTCCTTGCTCTGAAGAAGACTAAGTAGCCTATGCATACTAGAGATCGGTTCTTTATCTTCACTCGCACCGGCTAACCCGGTCTTCAAGTTAAAGGCGTAAGTTAGATGCTTAGCGTCTACGTTCTCTTTAGATATCTCATCTAGTCTTTTATCTACATCTTCTTTAGAACCAACAGAAAAAGAATAGGCGATAAACCTGCTCTTTTTCTCTTCGTATAAGTTCTTAGATTCGTCTTTGATAGTTTTCACTTTAATTTGAAGTACCAGAGATGTACTGAATAGCAGCCTTTATTGAGACGTAGCTTACTTCAAAGGAATTGTTAGCTAAATCAATAGCTCCATCATTAGCGTGACCAGGAAGCAAATGAATAATGCTTAATTCACTATTGTATTTATCGATGACGCCTTTAATTGTATAGTCGGTCCCGCTTGAAGTGAACAATGTGGTCTTATCAGCGTAGTAGTTGAACAAAGTATAAGCGATCTTAGAGTTGAGCAAGGCCTTAGAAGTATCAGATTCCTTATGGTACTTAGTTAAGGATACATTAGCCTTATCCTCGGTGTTGTTAAGCATAGTGGATTTAACTTCATCACTAGCGTAAGCCGTATCTTTAGTAACCTTATCTTCTCTTCCCATCAAGACGAAGCATTCCTTGAGCTTCTCATAGAAGGAAGCATTAGAAGTCCCGTCAGTGTGGAAGGCATAATCACCAGTTCCTAAATCCATCATGGAGACGACACCTTGAAGCCCTCTGGCCTCGATGATATTGAGGTACAGATAATCGTTCTCATACTGACCTAAGAAGAAGAAGTTAGCAAAGAATGATGAAATCTCAGTGGTGAAGCCAGAAGAAGTAGAGAACTTCTCAGTAAGCAAGTTAGCTATCATCTCCTGAGCTAAGTAGCATCTAGTATAATTTACAGTCGCATCACCAGAGGTGAAAGACGAAGTATCAAATGATGAATACATAAGGTTGAACAATGAAGTGCCTAAACTAGACCCGACACCTGTTCCACTCATATCAATATCTGTCAGATTAATGATGGTCTGAATGAAGTTATCAAGTAAACCGCACTGAGCACTAAGCTCAGCATCACTATGTCCGTCCCAGAACAAGAGCTTCTTAATTAAGTAAGCCTTATTTGCGATAGCCTTATCAGAAGAATTGCTTAAGCTATCAGCCTCAGCGCAAGTGACAGTTCCCCTGATATAAGAAGAGACATCAGTGCTGCCGCTTCCAGCAGAAGTGAGAAACTTATATAAGATGAACTGCTTAGAGTCATCAAAGAATGACATCTTGTCTAAAGGCCCAAGGATATCGTACATATTGACGTTATCGCCGATTTGAATGTTGCCGAAATCAGTCGAACCGTTCAAAGCGGTCTGGAGGTTATCGTACAAAGAAATCAACTGGTCGATCTCATCGTTCCAGAAAGACACAGTATCTACAGAGTAATTGAGATTCACTTCGAAATTGAGAGTTCTGAACTTAGTTCCATCAGACTCAGTAGGAATATAAGAAGCTATATCCATGCCGCTAGTTCCAAAGACCTTAGAGAAGAACTCCGCCATAGCTGAGTGCATGCATTCAGAATCATTGATGTATTCAAACATAGTCTGAATCTGAGAAGCAGTTAAGGCATTAGGATCAGTTAAAGAAGAGACATCGATTGAGTTGGAGCTTACATAATGGAGAACACGGCAGATTCTTAATATTTCAGAATCAGAAGAAGCCAATAAAGTAGAAGAATCTCTAGTGACAGCCGCATCTCTTAAAGACAGAGTCTCCGTATCAGAAGAAGCATTCTGAGAGATAGACTCATCAAATGACCAAGTATCGACATTCAATAGATAAGAGATCATCGAAGCCTTAGCAGTAGTTTCACCTTCGCCGGTGATCATCTGATCAAGAGTGGTCTGATGAAGCATAGTGGCAAGCATCTCGATAAAGAACGAATTAGAAGCACCTTGCTTAGTAGTAGTGAGTATCTTCATCTTAGACATGCAGTTAAGCATGTCCTCTAAGGTGACTAAGGTAGAATCGCTGATTCCAGTTAAACCAGAAGACAAACCGTTAGTGAAATCAGAATTATTGACATAAGACACTAACTTACCGATATTATCAAACTCATCGCTCTTTTCAGAATCGGATAATGAGTTGATATAAAGTCCGTTAACTAACGAGAAGTCGATGCTAGTTCCACTACCTAAAGAAATAGAGGACAACTTACCAACCGCATAATTAATGACATTTCCGATACAAGGCGAGAACAAAGAAGAAGCATTAAGAGACTTCAAGACCGAGGATAAAACATCTCCGTCAGTGAGATTGCCGAAATCATAGCTTCCGTTACCGTCAGTAGGAAGATCTTTCAAGGCTTCCATGATTCCCTTTTCGCCTAATAAGACACCAGTAGAGTCCATCTCACCGGTAGATAAATAAGCTATTTCACCATCACATGCAAGATCAGCAGTAACCTCAGATGAACTGACCTGCCCTCCTGAACTAGTCATAGTGAATGTATAGGTAATTGAGTTAATCGAATCAGCCCACTTGAATGAGTACTTAAATTGAGGAGCAGAAGTAGAAGAAGCGTACTTAGAAGCTAAGCAAGTGAAATCAGACTCAGATAAAGAGTTGCCGATCATCTCTGAAGATAACCCGGCCTTAGAAATAAACGAATACATGAATTGACCGATAGGGTCGTAATAAGTCCCGTCTTTATCGAGAAGAGCGTTCTGTCCGGTGTAGTTTCCATTAGAGTCGTACTGGGCACCAAGCATCTGAGTAGAAGCTAGAGCGGTCAATATGGAGTTGACCTCTTTAGAGGACATGCTCATCCAATCGATGCTATCTAGGCTTACATCTCCTAAGTCCTGGATTCTATCGATGACCTTGCCGATAGCAGCACCTTCTTTTTCCCAGTCGGTTATGGAATTGAAGTCGACGCTAATTCCAATCGAGTTGATAGTCGGAGCTAAGTATTTAGTTAATAAGCCCGGCAAAGAAGAAACAAGAAGCTCGGACTGATTTATAGCGGAGAACAATTCAGATACAAATGAACTGCTGATATCAGAAATAGTAAGAGTATCTGAGAAAATACTAGGATTAGAGGCTATGACTTTTAAAGCCGAGCAGAAAGAAGCGATTTCACCGCTTGTAGTTAATCCGTTAGAATCAACCACACTCGACCAAGAAATACTCGAGAGATCTTCAGGGATAGTGATTCCATAAGACTTAATAGAATCAGTAGAGAGAAGCCCATCTATCAAAGTATTGAAATTGACATTCTTGACTTTGTTTCCGCTGCCGTCTTCAACCTTAGCAGGGTTGATGACCTTGTTATTGATAAAGGAAGTTAAGACCTTGTTGATCTTATCGATGACAGCGTTAGTAAGATTAGAGAATAAGTCGCTGCTTCCGCTTGAGAATAGATCAGATATATCTAAAGCGTCACCTAAGGTATTTAATAAGGACTTGATCTGAGGAATAAGGATATTATTCCCTTCTGAATCAGTAGGCCTTAAGTCCAAAGATGAAGCATCTAGTCCAAACAAAGCGTCTTTAACAGAATCAGAAGATAAGACAGACGTGAGAATATCAGGAAGGATATCCGCAAAAAGCTTGGAGTCAGTAACTTCGTTCAAGACTGAAATCAAATCTGTTCTCACGCTCTCCTGAGTGATATCAAAATTAGAGTCCAGACAAGTCTTTATCTTCGGGTATGCCGAAAGAAGAGTTCCTATCTCGCCTTTTAAGCTCGAGACAGAGCTAAAGTCCTTGCTGATAGCAGTTAAAGTATCATCGCTAATATAAGTAGATAAGTTAGGCACCTTCTGAATAGAGTTAGAAATCAAGCTTCCTAAATTCAAGACTTTAGAAGATAAGAAGTCGATATCAAGAAGACCTTTGCTCAAGGTAAAAGTAGTAGCCTCTAAGTCACCGCTAGCCTCTAAGCTCACGCTTCCTCCGCATAACAACGACTTGATGTTGCTAACAGAAGCAGTATCTTCAAGCTTATCCATCAATAAAGTAGAAAGATTAGATAAGGTATCCTGAGTAAGTTCTGTAATATTGAGTATTCGGCAAGCATCAAAGAAGAACTCGACGATGATGTCGATATCATTCTCCCAATCCAAGGAAGCGTAATTCTCTTCTGAATAAGAGATATAGTCGATTCCATTGCTAGTGCAATAAGCCTTCAAGTAATTAGATAAGACACCAGGAATCAGTTCTTGGAACAGATCAGACTTGACCATAGCCTTCAAAGTAGACTTATATGCATCCTTCTTTGAATAATCGATAGTGAAGTTCTTGCTTTCTTTATTGACTACGACAGGAATCACATAATCACTGATGAGGCCCGTGTCGTATAAAAGGCCGTAAATAGTATTTATATCAGTGAAGGTCCCTGACCAGTCGACAGCGGATAAATCTATTCCCATGTCGCTAAGATTTATATTGGCCTTAGCAGTGCCTATTTCCATCAAAGCAGGGATTAAAGACATGACGATATTCCACGAAGAGACATTAGTCAAGATTTCCGAGACGATAGCCGGAGTAGATAAAGCCGAGAAATCAATAGTGATCTGATTATTATCCCCAATAGAGATTCCAGATATGATATCAGGAACAGCAGAAAGAATTGAGGCTAGCTCTCCATAAATTGAAGTAGAGACTCCGTTAACAGTAACGCTAGTAACTTGACCCATGACCTTAGTATCTAAAGCCTTAGAAGTATCCTTACTTCCCATAGTCATAGTCGAATAGTAAGCCGAGTCGTTATATGAAGACAAAAGGTCTATATAAGACTTATAAGAAGAAAGGCTATTCTTTGTCTCTTCAGAACCATTTTCATTAATAGCGTCCACTGTATCAGACGCTACAGATAATAAAGATGAAAAAGGCGCTAGGAACAAAGAGAAGATAACCGCTGAGCAAACAAAGCCTACTCCAAACGAGATAAAGCGATGTTTCTTGGTCTTTCTTCTCTCTTTAGATAAGAAGATCAAGAAAGTCACAGCGTATACAATTTCCGATATGATAGGGCTCAGTATGAAGACCAGTATGAAACCAACTAGATATAAGACAAATCCGATGATAGCGTGAGAAAGCTGCAAGACTGTCTGATATAAGCTAGGGTCAGAAGAAGTATCGACTAAATTAAAACTGTTGAGCAGATTGACGATAGTCCCATCCACAGTAGTGATCTGAACAGGGGTTCCATTAACATTGATGGATTGACTAATCCACTGAGAAAGGTCGATCTCCGCAATAAGGTTTACTAATTGAGGCATGAGGAAAATAAGGCAGACGATAAGAAGGCCTTTAACGACATACCTAACTGAAGTATGGTATATGCCTCTGATCAATGCCCAGATTCCACCTAAAAGGCCGAAGACAGCGATAACAGCAAAAAGCAAATCCCATTTGCCAGTTAGAAAGCTAACAATTTCTGCCATATAAATCCTCTTTTCGGGCTTTTTTCCTAAACATCTTCTTTGCTATTATTTTACCTTAATGACAAGTGAAAAAAAAGAGTGTTATTTTGCCCATTTATGTTAGGATACATAGTATAGTTTAAGAGTAAGGAGGAACCCGGATGCAAGTATATGGTGAAGATTCCTATCAACCAGATTCCGATAAAGCCAAAGAAAAAGTAAGATATTCCCTTTCATCGGTCAATTGCCTCATCCTTTTTTTAGTGGGCTTCGTCGGTCTTCAATTCATCTCTGTTTTTGTCCAGCTCATATACGTCAATACTCCTTTATATGAAGTAGTAGCCGAAGGAGAGACATCCATAAAGAATACCTTCTGGCTCAACTTTTTAACTTACCTCATCACTTGCCCTTTAATGGTCCTTCTCTACTGGGTCTTTGATAAAAAAGGCTTCAAAAGAACCTTAAAGAACTTCGCTATTGGTTCTACTTATATAATCGGTGCCGTCTTCCTTTTAATATTAATAGTCTCGTCTGATATCTATTCTCTTATCGAAAACGCCATAAAAAACGCAGCCGGTATCTCAAGCGCAACAAATCAAAATCAGTCTACGCTCATCGGCCTTATAGGAAAGTATCCTGTGGCTATGATCATAGAAACTGTCATCTTCGCTCCTATCGTAGAAGAGATAACTTATAGGCAAGGCTTATTTGAGCTAATAAGAAGAAAGAGCAGAGTCTGGGCTTATATTGTAGTCTCTATCGTCTTTGGTCTTATTCATGTCTCTGATGCCTTGATATCAGGAGCTTTAGCAAACACCTTAACAACTCAAATCATCTGGACAGAACTATTGGCCTTACCTACTTATGCTATAGGAGGAGCAGTCTTAGCCGCTTCTTATGAAAAGACCAATTCCATCTCTTCATCTATAATCACTCATAGTTTAGAAAATCTACTGGCCTGTATTTCTATTCTGGCCACTTCCTCTTTATCTTCATCTTCTTCAGTAACTGAAGCATGGATACACCTAATATAGAGAAAAAAGGAGTAAACATCCTTTCTCATTTCGATATAAAGATCATCGCTGTCATTTTGATGACCATCGACCATATCGCTCTTTTTCTTCTGCCCGAGACTTCTTCTTATTACTTAGTCATGAGAGGATTTGGACGTCTAGCCTTCCCTTTATTCGCCTTTATGGCAGTAGAGGGCGTCTTCAAGTCTCATAACAACCTTCTTTATGCTCTAAAGCTATTAGTCGTAGGCGGAGTCATAGATATCGTAATGGCTGTAGCGAGCAATGGAACAGAGTATATAGGAAATTCAATCTTTGAATTAGGCTTAGGAGTCTTAGGCTTAGCCTTATTAGAAAAGAAGAAACCTTATTCGTTCTTATGTATCATTCCTTTCTTAATAATGATCCTCTCAGATTTCTCTTTCTTCCCGATAAAGTCCGAGTATGGCACTTTAGGATTCGCCATAATGATCGGCTTTTATGTCGCTCATTATCTTGCTGAGTACTACTTCAGGCAGTTTAAGGGCAAGACTGGATTAGATGCGAATATGGCGTATGGGGAAAGTAAGGTAGCCTTGATAAGAAATGTCTTCTCGTCATCAGCATTGATATTCGTCTATCTTCTTTTCTTCATCGTGTGGAAGTTTTATTCAAAAGCCGCTATCTTCTCTAATTTCTTCTCCTTCCCTTTAGAGCAATACGGAATCTTGGCTTATGTAATAATCCTCTTTTATTCATCTAAGCAAGGCTTCTATAACAAGTATATGAATCTAGGTATTTATCTTTATTACCCCATTCATCTTCTGGTCTTATTCTTCATCTATTATTTTTAAAGCATATTTCTTGTTAGACTTAAAAACCTAACATATAATGAAAACATAAAGGAGATAAACCATTATGCCTAAAATTATCAATACAGTAGAAGAATTCGATGACGCAATCAAAGGAGACAAAGTAGTCGTAGACTTCTTCGCCACCTGGTGCATGCCCTGCAGAAAGATGGGCGAAGTAGTAGAGACTGTCGAGCCCGAATATAAAGATGTCGACTTCATAAAGGTCGATGTCGATAAGCTTCCTGAAATTGCCCAGAGATATGGAGTCTATTCCATCCCTCAGCTCAATTTCATCTCCAAGAGTGAAGACAAAGGCAAGATCGTCGGTTTCCACTATGAGAAAGACTTCAGAGATCTTCTAGACAAAGCTTTTAAAGCCTAAGATATAAAAGCCGCCTAACTAGTATAAAAAGCCCTTGAAATCAAACTAAAAGTATGCGATGATAACAAAGCCGCGGATCCGTGGTGTAGCAGTTAACATGCCTCCCTGTCACGGAGGAGACCACGGGTGCGATTCCCGTCGGATCCGCCATTTCGTTATCATTTTTTGCAGGCGTAGTTCAGTGGTAGAACGCTAGCCTTCCAAGCTGGTCATGCGGGTTCGATTCCCGTCGCCTGCTCCACTTAGTAAAATTGCCCGATTACTCGGGCTTTTTTATTGCTTGTCATTTACAGATCATCTATAAATAAGCTTACTTCTGAATCTCTTTATAAAGTTCTTCGTTGATATCTTTAATTATATCAGCGTCTATCTTAAGGACTTTTCTATCGAAAGTATAAATGCCGTTATACTCTTTTTCGCAATCAGCCACTTCAGTATAAATAGCCATGTTTAAGCCTCTAGAAGAAATCTGCTTAACAACAGCTTTCCTATAGAGTTTCTTATAACGCCACTGAAGGATCTTCTTACTAAGGCAGACATAATGCCCGAAGAACCCCTTGTAGAAAGAATGCCCTTTTACCTTTAATGATGCTCCGCCTACTTCTGTATAAATCAAAGCTTTCTTCTTAGGATTCTTTCTTCTTAAATTAGGGAAGGAGTATGTATGTATAGATAAGAAATCAGATTCAGCGTCGTACCAACCAGAAGCTGTATCGAAAAGACGATAATCATCTTCGCCTTTGAATAGCCTGTACATCTTAGAAGGGTCGAATTCTCCCCAGCCTTCATTGAAAATAGTGTAGATGATGATAGAAGGATAATTGTTGAAGTTATGGATATATTCTTTTCCTTCCATGATGAACTCGTTCCTTCCCTTTTGATCTTCTCTAGATAGTTTCTTATAAGAGATATGCTTCTCATTAGAAACACACGGAAAAAAGCGAGGAGCAGCGACCGGCCAGAACTTATAGCTGGTCCCGCCGCACGGGAAGTCCTGAATTATGAGCATACCTAACTTATCAGCGAGATAATAAAACATATCGCATTCAGTCTTTATATGAACTCTTAGGACGTTATAGCCTAAGTCTTTAACCTTCTTTATCTCATCTTCATAGTCCAGATAATCTTTAGGAGTCAGATTTCCCAGAAAATAATAACCCTGGTCTAATAATCCCGATAGGAAAATCTTCTTTCCGTTAAGATATATTCTCTTGAATTTACCATCATCTTTAATTTCTATTTTCCTAACTCCGAAATAGGAGCTTACTTTATCTTCCATATATGAAAGAGAGACATTATAAAGATAAGGATCCTCTGTAGACCAAGGATGGAAATCATCTAGGTCAATAGACTGAAGAGAGTTAGTCTTAACGATATTTTCCTTATCGTTGATTTTGATTTTGCAGATTTCGTTAGAGGGAGTGACTATTTTGACCTCGACCTTCTGATGGTCGTAATCAGGATAGAACATCACTTCCTTGATGTATTCTTCTCCTACGCTTTCCATCCAGACAGGCTTATAAATGCCTGAGGTAGAAGTATACATAAATGAAGAAGGCTTCAATACCTGCTTTCCTCTAGAGTGATATGAAGTATCGGTAGTGTCTTTAACTCTGACTACTAGATCAAACTCAGTGAAGTCGTGATTAGAAATCACGACTTCAAAAGGAGTGTATCCTCCTATATGCGTCTTGACCTCTTCCCCATTAATAAAGACATCGGCTATTTGATCTACACCATCAAAATGAAGGATTATCTTCCCTTTGTTAAAACTAGAAGGAAGAACAACCTTCTTATGATAGAAAAGGAATTCATCAGGTTCTAAGGTTTTATATACTCCGCTTAGTATTGATTCAATAGCGTAAGGGACTATGACTTTCCCTTCATAGGAAGAAGGAACATGGGACGAAGAAGAAATCTTATATTCCCATTCTCCGTTAAGAGAAAGATAAGAATCTCTTTTCAAGTTAGGTCTAGGATATTCCTTTAAAGGAACATTGTTAAAATTAGGCTTATAAAAAGTAAAGGACTGAGGAAGAAGACCTTTATTTTGCTTTGCCATCCTTCTTTTCTCCTTTCAGATAGAAATAAGTAGGAATCAAAGCTAAGACCAAGATGCCTAAGGCAACTAGATAACCATACTGAGTAGGAATAACAGAGCTAACTCCGTAATCACCTACATAAGTACTTCCGAGATTCTGGTTTAAAGCATCTCCGATAAAAGGACCTATGCACATAGGAAGAGCGACGACGAATATCATTCTCACTCCCATGAATGATCCTTCTTTTCCCTGAGGAATGTACTGTCTTACTAAGGAATTAAGAATCGTAGGAACTCCTACGTATCCTAGAATCATTACTAGACCAGCAAAAGCAGCGAAAACTACTCTTCCTGTATCAGATGAAATATTAGGTACGAAGAACATCAGGACTAATCCGATGCCTAAGACAGCAAGAACAGGAATGATCATTCTGTCCTTCCCAAACTTATCAGAGAAGAATCCAAGTAAGACGCTTAATAAAGATCCGCCTAATAAGGCGATAGCCATAACAGCAGCAAACGGAGTTAAGAATCCGCTTCCACTATTAGCGATAGAGCAAGTCTTCTCTAGATAGACCATCAAATAAGGGAAAAATACCTGGATAGCGACAGAATAAATGAAGTAGATAGTAAGCACGAAATAGAGTTTCTTGTTATCCTTGATAGTCTTAGGCTTAAACCCGTCTAGCATCAATCTAGTGACATTCTCACTATTTGATCTTTCTTCTTTTTCTTTAGGTATGAGGAAGAAAGAAAGAACACCGGTTAAAAGAACAATGCCGCCGATGATATAAAAGAAGAGATCCCATTTATATCCGCCGTCTTTAGTAGTAAGTCCATTAAGGCCGACGAAGATAATAAGCATACTGATAAGAGGAAGGATAGATAAGACACCTTCGACCTTGCCTCTATTGTTATCAGAAGTATTAGAAGTTACATATGAGTTGAAGGAAGCGTCATTAGCAGTCGACCCGAAGAAAGTCATGACGCAGTCGATAACTACGACCATAATAGCCGCCACACTGCTAGATAAGGCTATAGGGAAAATCTCGTTAGAAGAATTAACATTGAATAATCCAAATGAGGCCGTAGCGATACCCCAGATTATGTAGCCTATAGATATGAAGAGCTTCCTATGCCCTTTCTTATCGGTCAAAGCCCCCATTATTATTGTAGTAAGAGCGGCTACTATCGCTGAGCAAGCGGTAGTAATAGCAATCATCAGCGAGTAGTTGAATCCTACCCCGCTCGGATCGGTGAAGTTTAAATATGTAATATATGTATTCAAATACATATTCTCTATCGACCAAGCGAACTGACCAGCTAATCCAACAAGGATAAAAACCAACCACATCCTAAGTGAAATATTCTTAGACTTTGAATCTTTTTCCATATGAATCGCTCACTTTCAAGTTAACTAGATTGTAGAACATTCTTCTATTCAATGAAAGTTTACATTAAAAATAGACGATAAAAACAAAGCGTCAATCTTAAATGATTGTCTTAAATATTGACTAAATTATTAACTTTAGTTCTTCTGACGAGAAGAGTTCTTGCTCTTATCTTTCAATTCTTTAGTAATGTGCTTTTGATAATTTGAGACTTCTAAATCATCCTCAGCGTCGTATTCATCTTCTATTTCCCCGACTAATTCCTCGAGGATATCTTCCATAGTTATAGTTCCTATAGGCTTCATGTCTTTATCTAGAACTACAGCTATATGCTGCTTGATCTTCTGGAATCTTTTAAAAGCCTCAGCGATAGTCATGCCGCTTTTAAAGAAGATAGGATCTTTGACGATAGATTCAGTAGTGGAGTTCTGCTCTAAAAGCATCTCGTAGAAATCCTTCTGAAGAAGGAAGCCTAAGACCTCACCAGAATCCTTATCTATATAAGGAACACGGGAGTAGTTATTTACTTCGAACATGTTCTTAATTTCAAAATCAGTATCGGTATCATAGACCTTTACGACTTTATCCCAGGGAACCATGATCTGATTTACTGTCTTATCATCAAAAGCGATGGATTTCTGTATCAAATCGTGTTCAGATTGATTGATGACGCCTTCTTCTTTAATATCAGAGACGACCATCTTCAATTCATCTTCTGTAAGGGTAGGTTCTTTCTTCCCTAAATGAAACACGAATCTCAGACCGTCCATCATCTTATCAAATAGCCAAGATAAAGGAAGGAAGAGCCAGTAAAAAAACATCAAAGGATAAGCGCAGAAAATAGCAAACTTCTCAGGCGCAGCCTTAGATATGTTCTTAGGAGTAATTTCTCCGAATATCAAAACAACTACAGTAATGACAACTGTAGATACCAAAGCTCCGTTAGTCTCTCCTAAAAAAGACACAAATAAAATAGTACCTAAGGTAGAAGCCGCTATATTAACAATATTATTTCCAATTAAAATCGTCGATAAAAGTCTATCGTAATGATCTTCTAAAAATAAAGCTGCTTTAGCCGATTTGCTTTTTATTGATAATCTCTCGAGCCTTACGTGACTCAGAGAAGTAAATGCTGTCTCAGCGCAAGAGAAGAAAGCAGAAAAAACGAACAGTACAATTAGACCAATAACTAGGGGAACATCCATCTGTTTACTATCTACACCTCACTATGGGCAAAATAATAGCATAATGACGTGGTTTAGTCAAATCTAAGATTCTGTTCATTTATTTTTAAATAGAATAAAAGCTAAAGAATCATCACTCATTTATCGTCTGTTCTTCTTTAGGCTTGATAAACATAAGCATGAACACAATAAAGAAAGGAATAACAGCGAAAAGCACTCCATATTGATTGAATGCCTTAGAGGAAAAAGCCCCTACTAAAGCACCTAAAGTGAAAAATACGATGATAGACAAGAACTCAAGAATCATAACTAAGCTCTTCTTATCATGATTCTTAATCAATAAAGATGTCTGTTCCGCTACGATTTTTAGATTACCCGTACACATAGTAGTAGCAAAAGCATATCCTTTAATCTTCTTAAAGGACTCTACCTGAATACCAGCCGCCAATGAAATGAGCATATTAGCAACCCAGCTCAGTTCTTCTGTATAAGGTATAAATCCAACGCCTATTATTACTAATATTTCAAATAGGACAGCTAACTGTCTCCAGTGAATAGCCTTCCCTTTTTTCATGCCTGATAATAAAGAAGCTAAAAGACATCCGATAAAGAATGAGAATATAGGTATCAAATAATATAAAGCCGGTATCACCTTATTAGAGGCGAGATTGACTGCGAAAAGTATCATATTGCCTGTCTGCATAGTGGCGAACTTTCCATCCCTAACAAGATAGGAATAAGAATCGAGGAATCCTCCTCCGCACGCTAAAAGAAGACCGACCAACCATGATTCCGACATCTGATGTTTGCTGACCATATGGTAATATCATAAGACAAAACAGACTTAATTAAGACAATCAATTTTATAAATAACGCAAATTAGCCCTTTTACAAAGGTAAATACCTTATGGAAAAGAAGATAATGATAGTTTATAATATTCCTAGTAAAAGTCCGCCCTAGGAGATCAATATGAAAAGCAAGAAAATCAGTGCTTTAGTTATATTATCTATGACAAGCATCCTTTTTTCATGCGGTCAAGGATATTCAAAGACCAATTCCATAACCTTCATGGATGGAGATACTTCCTTAGGAACAATATCCGGTGAAGCCGGAACTAAGGTTTCAGATGATGATAAAACTAAAATAAGCGGCTATGAATCTAAAACAGATCAGGCGGGAACCGTATATCAATTCTCAGGCTGGTACGCCAAATCAGATTTTTCAGGCAATGCTTCAAAATGCACCTACTATCCTTATAGCGATATGACAGTCTACGCTAAGTTCTTAACTCAAGTCACAATTACTTTAAAAAACGAGGATAGTTCAGTAAAGGCTACCTATACAGGAATTAGCGGTGAGCAGATCACCGTGACCGTCGGAACTGGTTATGACGCCTATGTCGGGCTTGTCACTTTCCCTACTCTCACAAAAGACAACTATACTTTCAGCGGTTGGTATTATACCGATAGCGAAGGAACTGAGACTAAATTCACTTCTAACATCTATCCTGAGACTAATTTAGTCCTCACTCCTAAGTTCACTCCTTGGCCTTCTTTGTCTTTTGTCACTAACGTCGAGGGGAAGACTGTTACTTCAACTCAATTCGAGCCCGGTAAGAACATCTCGCTTTCAACTACAACTAAGACACAAATAAATGACGCTATCTCCACCAAGACGGCTTCAGGAGTCTATAAGTTTGATAAATGGTATTCTGCTTACAATGCAGACACTGGTGTTTTCTCTTCTCCTTTTGATTTAGGAAGCGTAATGCCTTCTACTGATACCACTGTCTATGCTAAATACTTCACTAAACATACTTTATCTTTTGTGACTGGAATTGAAAATTACACCATAGCCTCCTCTAATTATTTTGAGGGAGACGTCATTTCAGCTCCTATCATCGACCAGGTTAAATTACCTGCTGGTAAGCATTTTGTCGGATGGTACACTGATCAAGCCTACACTTCCGATGTCTATTCTTTCACCACTATGCCTGGTGAGGATTTGACCTTATATGGAAAAGTCGAAGATAATCCTACTCTGACCTTAAAGGATGGGACTGATAGCTCTGTTCTTCTAGAATCATATGTTTACGAGTCAGGAAATACTGTCGATCTTAGTACATATGAGAAAGATCACACTACTGATACAGAGCCTAAGGACTTTGTCAGCTGGTCTACTTCAAATGACATCACCGATACATCTAGCTATATAGCTTCACCTTCGACTTATATCATGCCTTCTACTGATACAGTCCTATATGCTTTATATAAGAACGAATATAAGCTTACTATCCACCATGTAGATCTTTCATTAACTACTTTAGCTGATGATACTAGCATGTATCTTTCTTCTACCATCCCTAGTTCCTTAGCTAAGCCTTCTACCATAAGTTCTTCTTACAGTGCATTAAAGGTAGTAAAGAGCATCGATAGTACATCTACTGACTACTTAAAAGAGATAGCTCTCCCTTACCCTATCGACGCCGATAAGGAAATATATGTAATCTACGCCAAGAAAGTAACTCTCACTATCAAAGCCGCTATCTATAACACCACTACTTCTACAGTCGTCCAGCAAGGCGATGATATCAAGGTAGAGGGACTACAAGAAAGCAAGTTCACTTCCTCGACAGTCTCAGTAAATTCCACTACCGCCAAATATGAAATCCTCGGTAATGCAACTACCATCGATTCTTCTACCTATACTCTTAAGAGATTCTATGTAGATGGAAATGAATCCGCTGATTACGATATAGGATCTTATATGCCTGATGCAGATATTACTATCTACGCAGTCTTCATCTTAAAAGAATAATAAGCGAATTCAAAAAATCCCTTCACAGCAAGACACCACACCAAGTCTTCATGAAGGGATTTTTATATGTCCTTTTTAAGCTCTGAGCTTATTCTTTCTTTTATGAGCTTAGCGGATTCTTCAGGAATCAGCTGAGAAAGCTCCTCTAAAGAAGCGGACTTAAGAGAGTCGACCGTCGGATAAGCATCTAGAAGCATATTCTTTCTTTTCTGTCCGATTCCCGGGATATCATCGTAGATAGTCTGATAAAAATCCTTAGCCTTCTTCCTTCTAAAAGAAGATATGGCGAATCTATGGACTTCATCCTGCATTCTCATCAATAAGAAGAACAAGGGAGAAGAATGAACTAAGGTGATATATTCTCCTGTAGTTCCGTCAATCAAAGCCTCAGTCTCATGCTTATCATTCTTTTTTAAGCCGGCTAAAGGAACCTTGACTCCTACTTCTTCTTCAGCATCTAAAGCCGCCATTATCTGATTCTCACCGCCATCGAGAATAATAAGATCAGGAAGCTTCTGCTTCTCTTCTTTTAATCTAGTCAGCCTTCTAGTGATGACTTCCTTCATAGAAGCCAAATCATCTTTCTTATTCTCTCCGCGTATATTGAACTTCCTATATAGTTCAGGGGCTTTCTTGCCGTTTATAAACTTAACCATAGCGCCGACAGCGTCAGCACCCTGGAGATGTGAATTATCGTATAGCTCTATATCAAGAGGAGCCTTCATATGGAGCATCTTCCCTAATTCCTCTAGTAAAGACAAAGTATCATCCTCAAGTCTTGCGGTCTGGAAATGCTGATCTAGGCCTTGCTTGGCGTTCTCTAAAGCCATGAAAAGAATATCTTTCTTCATGCCCCTAGAAGGAACAGTCACTGTTACATCTAAGGCCTCAGAAAGAACAGAGGCGATATTAGGAAGGGAAAGAATGATTTCCTTAGGTTTAGGATGCTTCTGATAGAACTCGTAAATAAGAGACGATATCTGGTCCTCTAAATCGTCCATCTCCGACACTACAAAGAGGTTTTTACCAAGCAAAACTCCTCTTCTATAAAGGAAGAATACCAAAGATAGATATCCTTCTCTTACAGAGTATCCTATAACATCTCTATCGATATGGTCTTCAAACATTATCTTCTGCTCAGACACTATATGCTGAACTGATGCTATCTGTTCTTTATAATCTTCCGCTCTCTCAAAGTCGAGCTTATCGGAAGACTCTTTCATCTTGGCTTTCAATTCTCCTATAAGTTCAGATGAATCTCCGTTCATAAGCTTAGTCATCTTAGAGATGATGTCTTTATAATCAGCCTCATCGACTTTATTGATACAAGGTCCTAAGCACTGACCTAAGTAATAATAAAGACAAGGCTTTTTAGGAATATAGGAGCACTTCCTTAACGGGAATACTTTATTCATGAGCCTTATCATCGTATAAGCCGAAGAAGATGAAGGAAAAGGCCCGAAGTAATAATATCCCTTCTCTTTATCTTTATGGGCGATTTTCAAGAAAGGATCACCGCCTTTTTTTAAGGCGATATACGGGTACATCTTCCCGTCTTTAAGAAGGATATTGTATTTAGGATAGTACTTCTGAATAAGGATGATTTCTAATAAGAGAGACTCTTTCTCTGTATTAGTTTCGATGATATCAAAATCCGCTATCTCACTAACCATCCTAGCGACCTTGCCTATCTGAGGGCGAGTGAAATACTGCTTAACTCTTTTAACTAGAGACTTGGCTTTCCCAACATAAATAATAGTCCCGTCCTTATCTTTCATCTGGTAAGAACCAGGCTTATCAGGGAGCAGATCTATCTTAGATTGGAGAAGCGGGGTTATCATTTTAAGTCCACCACTGTTACCCCGACTCCGCCTTCCATAGGGTACCCTAATCTAGACGATACGACATTCTTATTTTTCTTTAGTTCATTAGCGACCATGTTTCTTAAAGCACCGGTCCCTATACCGTGGATTATTATTACCTGATGAAGTTTATTCAACATGCAATCATCTAAATACTGGAGCAAGACTTTTCTCGCCTCATCTTGTCTCATGCCGATAAGGTTGACACTTAAAGATGCAGAGTTCTTATATTCTATGTACTTATCCTGAGTAGCTACCTTAGGAGTATTATCAATCACTTCTCTTCCTAAATAAGTAAGATCAGAAACATCGGTCTTCAAGACTAATCCATTGATATTAATAGAAGCTGTCCCCTTATTAGGATTAAGCAAGACAATCTCACCAGAGTTATTCATAGACTTAACCATGACTCTATCCCCGATTTTGAAGATATGTCTCTCTTCTTTTTCATTGACTTCCCCTATGCCCTTTTTCTTCTCAGAGGAAATCTTATTCATCTGACCCTTGAGCTTAGCTAAGTCACCTAAAGAAACTTTCTTCTCTTTGAAGGCTAAATCGAGCTGCTCTTCTCTTTCTCTTACTAAAGCTTCGATTCTATCTTCTGCCTTTTTAGCAATAGACATCTTCTCAGCGTTAAGAGCGTCTAAGGCTCTTTGTCTTTTTTCAGTTAAAGCCTTAGCTTCTTCAATCTTCTTTAAATAGTCTTCCTTCAAAGCGAGGTTTTCCTGCTGCAAAGAAAGAATCTGATCTAAAGCCTGGCTTTCCTTAGAAGTCTTCTTAGAGGCTATATATTCCTGAGCTTCCTTAATGACATCTTTATTAAGGCCCATATTGGCGGATACCTCTAAAGCGTAGGATTTACCTATCATTCCTTCTTGGTATTTAAAAGTAGGTCTTATAGTCTTCTCATCAAAGACCATAGCGCCTATTAAGCAGTCTTTATCCTCAAAGGCTTTTTCCTTAATGCCATCATAATGAGAAGTAAGTATCGAGTAGCATCCTATCTTCTTAAGATAGTCGATAACAGCTACGCCGATTGCCTCTCCATCATTAGGAGCAGTTCCTTGTCCTATTTCATCAATTACCAGCAAAGAATTCTCATCTATTTTATCTAAGGCTTCCTTAATCATAGTAATATGACCAGAGAAAGTAGAAAGAGAGTCCATGATGGACTGACTATCCCCTGATAAGAAATAGAAACTATCAAATAATCTAAGCCTGGCCTCTCCAAGGCACGCCACCAAAAGCCCCTTTTGATTCATGAGGCAAGCCAAAGTCACAGCCTTGATAAGAACAGTCTTGCCACCGGCGTTAGGCCCTGATATTACAAGAATCTTAGCCTTCTTCCCGCCTAGAGATATGTTGTTTCTCACTACGGTATCTTGATTAAGAAGCGGATGAGAAAGATCTTCTAGTCCTATCTCATCTGAATTAATGGCCACACAGCCTTTATAAGAAAGGCCGAACTTAACTCTAGCGAACAAGGAATCTATTCTTAAGGCGATATTATAGTCTTTAACTAAGCCCTCAAGATTAGAAGTCAGAACACTAGAGAGCTCTTTTAAGATTCTGTTGATCTCATCTCTTTCGTCTTCTTTAAGTTCGAAGACCTTATTCTGAATATCCAAGACTTCCATAGGAACGATAAAAACAGTGTTCCCGGTATTAGATATATCAGCGACTAAGCCCTTTACTTTGTTTTTATCTCCGGCCTTAACCGCTAATGCAGGCATTCCGTTTTTCATAGTCTCAGTATTTATAGCAAGATAGGAAGAATACTTAGAGGCGGCATTCTTCAAGACATCTGAAATACTTGCCTCAGCTTTCTCTATCTTTCTTCTAATGTCATATAAAGTAGGAGAAGCCTCATCAGCTATAGTTAGATCAGGAAGAATAGCGTTTCTTATTCTATCCCCGATATTTCTGTATCCTACCAAATCCAAAGAAAGGTCATTAAGCCTAGTTAAGAACGTCTTCCCTTTTAAGGCTGAGATCAAAGTCTCTATATTATCGATAAAGGGAGTGAACTCCGCTAAAGAAGCAATAGATAAAATAGCTCCTTTAGAAAGAAGCGAAAGACTAGGCTTTATCTCTCCCGTCTCCAGAAGAGATATCTGATATCCCTTTTTAAGGAAATCCACACATTCATTAAGATAAGCGTGTTCAGTATCTATAACATTATCATTTGTAATTAACGGCTCGTCATGAAAAAGAGAGACATTCTCCCTAAAGGCAAAATATTGATCGAGTCCTTCTTCAATCTTAGAGAACTCCAGAGAAGTAAATGCGTCTTTCATCGGGTTTATTCTACCATGAAGTAAGATGACTTACCTAGAACACAGACTATATAAATGCTAAAATTGATATGTTCAAGGAAACAGAAAATGGAATATCTTTCTTTTAAGACAAACGAAGCCAAGATTCAAGAGATTCAGGACTTCTATAAAGCCAAGACCATCGTAGATGAAAAAAGACCTTACGATCTTTTTCAGGTGTTGACAGATGATGGAGTCTTCGTCAAAGGCTACCGCTCCAAGAATCAGTACACTGTTGTCTTCTCCGGCTTTAAAGATAAAGTCATGGAAGAAGCCAAGATATTCTTTAAAGATCCTTCTTTCCCCACTAAGACTTCTGTACTAAGAGGTTGGGAAGACATCAATTCTCAGATAGGTTCTGATGAAGTAGGTGTCGGAGACTTCTTCCTAGGCTTTTATATCTGCGCCACTTATCTAAATAAACAAGATGTCGATTACATAGATTCTCTTAACGTCATGGACTCTAAAAAGCTCACCGATTCCAGAATGGAAGAAATCGGGCCTCTGCTCATGAAGAAAATAAAGTACCACATGGTGAGAATATCTTCTAATAAGCTATGCGAATATGAAGATAAGAACTGGTCCACTCATATGATACTGGCCAAAGGACATAATCTCGCACATAAACTACTGATCGAAAGATACCACTTAGGAAACGAAGTCCCCGTCTATATAGATCAATTCGAAAAAGAAGAGATCTACCGCCGCTACTGCAAAAACGAGATAGTCTCTAACCCTCTTATTTTCCAAACTAAAGGTGAGTCTCATTACCCTTCTGTCGCCACAGCTTCAGTTATCGCCAGATACTGCTTTTTAGTCGACTGGAAAAAGATGGAGGAAGATTTAGGAATGACTATTCCTAAAGGAGCCGGAGCGGAAGTGGATAAGACGTACGCCTTACTGAAGAAAAAACAGCCAAAAGAAAAGCTCGACAATTACGTCAAGCGTTTCTTCAAGAATTATAAAAGAGACGATTAGTTACTTGCCTGTAGCAAAATAAACGATATTCCTCTTGAAATAATCATCGACCGGAGCGTAGAACTCCATCTCCTTTTTAGTGTCAGGATGAGAGAGAACTAACTTATAGGCATGAAGGACTTGTCCTTTAGTGGCGTATTCTGATTTTCTGTTGGTGTAGACATTATCACCTACGATCGGGTGCTGGATGTAATTAAGATGGACTCTGATCTGATGAGTTCTTCCAGTCTCCAGTACGCACTTTAATAAAGCCACATCGTGGAACTGCTTGATGACTTCAAAGTGAGTAACAGCATCTTTGCCGTTTTCTACATCGACAGCCATCTTCTTTCTATTGTACTTATCTCTGCCTATAGGGGCTTTGACGACAAAATACTTATCCTTGAACATTCCGTATGCTAAGCATAAGTATTCTCTTTTTACTAAATGAGTAGATATCTGTGAGACAAGATAATCTCTAGCAGCAGGTGTCTTAGCGACAACTAGCAAGCCAGAAGTATCTTTATCGATACGGTGGACGATACCCATTCTAAAATCTTCGTTCTCTTCTTTATCATCATCCTGCATGATAAAAGCCAAACCGTTAGCTAATGTATCATTAGCGTGTCCGGCTGCCGGATGAACTACTAAGCCTCTAGGCTTATTGATGACCATGATAGACTTATCTTCATAAACGATATCAAGAGGAATGTCTTTAGGCTCGAAAGCCTGACTCTTTTCTTCTAAAGGCTCGTAGATAATCTCATCGCCCTCTTCAACTTGAAAGCCAGCCTTATAAGCTTCTTTTCCTCTTACAGTAACACCAGTCTCAATAATCTTCTGGGCTTTAGAGCGAGTTAAAGATAGCTTCTCAGCTAAGATAACATCAAGTCTTCCGCTCTTATCAGAAACAAACGATTCTTTCATATAATTATTCCTTCTTAGAAGATGAGTCGTCTTTCTTCTCATCATCATTTTCTATTTTAGCTTTAGGCTCTTCTTTATTGCTGATCTCATCATTCTTACGTATAACTTCTTCATCCACATTAGCATTCTGCTCTTTTTGTTCTTTCTTCTTAGCGAAGATAAGATCGGAGAAGATCACATATAAGATTAGAACTATGGCGCCGACAGTTAAATAAGAATCCGCTAAGTTAAACGTCGGGAAGACATAAGACCCAAAGGTAAACTGAAGGAAATCAATGACTCCCTTAGTTCCAAACCATGCGCATCTTATTCTGTCGATGAAATTACCTAAGGCTCCTGAAATAATAAGGAACAAAGAAGCTCTGTACCAGCCGTTAAGACTCTTCCATTTAAGACTTAGGAAGATAATCAATCCGACAGAGGCTAAGCCAGATATCGTCGCTAGCACTGCTGTATATGACCCAAAGCTTCCCCAAGCCGCTCCAGTATTATATAAAAGCGACAAGGTGAAGAAATGAGGAATCACCACAACATCATGCCCAGTAAGATAAACCTCAGCCAAATATTTAGTAATCAAATCCAAAGCGAAAAGAACAGGCATGACCCAAATACATGACTTAAGGAACCAAATAGTCCCCTTTTTGATCTTCTCGAGTGTTTCTTTAGAGCTTTTTCTTTCCATTAATCGATAGCCTTATGACATCTAGGGCAGATATGATGTCCTTCTTGGTCTACTTCAAGAGAGGAGAAGTAATTCCAGCATCTTTCGCACTTCTCACCTGTAGACTTACTTATTTCTACATCATCTTTGCTATCAAAAGCAAATTTAACAGTAGAGACGAGCAATTCTCTAGCGACTAACTCTTCACCTAAGAACTGAAGAGTCTTTTTCTCAAGTTCATCTTTAGCGTGAATAAATACATCGCCTTGAGAGTTAGAATCCAAGACCTTATTAGTTCTACTATCCTCAAGCTTCTTGAAGACTCTATCTCTGATCTTCATGAAGGAATCGTACATCTTAACCTTCTCTTCATCGACAGGGTCAGTAGGATAATAACCTAAGGCGATTGAACCTTCAACCTTATTAGGAAGATTATCATTGACCTCTTCCATAGTGAAAGGAAGAATAGGAGATAAGACGATAGCTAAATCCTTAGTTAAAGTATAAAGGACATGCTGAATGCCTTTTCTGAAAGGAGAGTCGACCTTCTCGCAGTAAAGTCCGTCTTTAGCGGCGTCGAGGTAGAAAGAAGAAAGATCATTTACCATGAAGTTCTCAATCAAGGAAGTGACACCTAATAAATCGTAAGACTCATACTCAGCATCGACCTTCTTCAATAAGGAATAGAACTTATTAAGCAAGAGTTCATCGATAGGAGAATACTGATAAGGCTTAGAAAGATCGAGCATATTATCTTGAGTATCGTAAAGGTTAGAAAGCATGAACTTCATAGTATTTCTAATCTTTCTATAAGCTTCAGAGATAGTCTTGATCAAGTCATCAGAAAGTTTGATTTCAGCAGTAGTGAAATCGATAGAAGCAGTCCAAAGTCTAAGAATATCAGCGCCATAGACATTATAAATATCCTCAGGTGCAATTCCGTTTCCAAGGGACTTAGAGAACTTGGCTCCGTTCTGATCGACGATGAAGCCATGAGTAAGTATCTGTTTGAAAGGCGATTTATTGCCAGTAGCAACTGATAAAGTTAAAGAAGAGTTGTACCAACCTCTATACTGGTCAGTGCCTTCAAAGTAAAGGTCAGCAGGATACTTTAATCCTCTAGCCTTATTAACACCTAGCCAAGAAGAGCCAGAATCAAACCAGACATCCATGATGTCCTTCTCTTTTCTGAACTCTCCGTTAGGAGAATGAGAATTAGTATATCCCTCAGGGAGTAAATCCTTAGCTTCCTTTTCAAACCAGATATTAGATCCGAATTCCTTAAATAAAGCGATGATGTGATCAAAGACAGGCTTTTCTACAATAGGAGTTCCATCTTCGTTATAGATGATTGGAATAGGAACACCCCAAGCACGCTGACGAGAAATACACCAGTCTTCTCTTTCAGCAACCATGTTTCTTAATCTGATCCTTCCCCATTCAGGCTTAAAGGAAATATCGTGGTCGATTTCATAAAGAATCTGATCACGGAACTTCTCGATTGAGCAGAACCACTGAGGAGTAGCTCTGAAAATAATAGGAAGCTTAGTTCTCCAATCGTGAGGATAGGAGTGAACTATTTCCTTATAGCCTAAGATAGCTGACTTCTCTTCAAGAATAGAAATGACCTTGTCATTGCATTCCTGATAAGATAATCCGCTTAAGACAGGACCAGCCTCTTCAGTCATATAGCCTTTCTCATCGACAGGGCAGAAAGGAGGAATATGATATTTCAAGCAGACTTTATAATCGTCAAGACCATGTCCGCCAGCAGTATGGACACAGCCAGTACCAGAATCAGCAGTGACGTGATCACCGACGATGACAAGAGATTTCTTATCAGCATAAAGAGGATGCTGAACCTTGCAGAGTTCGACATCTTTTCCTTCAAATGACTTCAAGAGCTCGCATTCAGTTAAGCCTAATTCAGAGACTAGCTTTTCCTTAAGGTCGACAAGGAAAACCAGATTTCCCTTGTTGGTCTTAAATAAGCCGTACTGCATCTTAGGATTAAGGCAGACTGCTGTATCAGCAGGAATAGTCCAAGGAGTAGTAGTCCAGATGACAAAATAATCGCCTTTATGGACTAAATCATTGCCATCAGTAACTTCAAAGCGAACGTAGATGGTCTTAGCCTTCACGTCTTTATATTCGATCTCCGCTTCAGCTAAAGCGCACTCAGAAGAAGGAGACCAAGCGACAGGCTTAAGTCCCTTGTAGATGTAGCCTTTTAAGGCCATATCAGCAAAGACGGATATTTCGTTAGCTTCGTAGTCTTTAGTAAGAGTTATATAAGGATGCTCAAAATCACCCATGACTCCAAGTCTTTTGAATCCCTTCATCTGCCTTTCGACTTGCTTATATGCATACTTCATGCAGTCTTTGCGGAATTCAGCTACAGGTATAGTCTTTCTATCAACGCCCATCTTAGTGACGGCGTTTTCGATGGGAAGTCCGTGAGTATCCCAGCCAGGAATATAAGTCACATGATAGCCTTTGATGACTTTATAACGGTTGATGACATCCTTGATGATCTTATTCAGAGCGTGGCCGCAGTGAATATCTCCGTTTGCGTAAGGAGGACCATCGTGAAGATAGAAATCAGGCTGCTTAGAGCGAGAATCTCTCATCTTGTTGTACAAGTCTTCTTTTTCCCATCTTTTGAGCATAAGGGGCTCGTTTTGAGCTAAGTTGGCCTTCATGGCGAACTTACCCTTAAACATCAATAGTGATTTCTTTAGTTCCATATTTATCTCCTCTTTTACTAAAAAAAGCTTTGACCTAGGGACGCGTTAACGTGTTACCACCCTAGTTCAAAGCCTATTAGCTTTGCACTTAATTAAATATCGTAAGGCTGGAAGCGATACACCTATACTCCTCTTGCTGCCTTTCACCTTCTGCAGCTCGCTATGAAGATAGTAATATAGGCACTTGCCTTCTTAAAAGCGCCTAACACAATTATATATACGAAATGACCTTTTTACAATTGATAATTGAACTTCAAGTCCAACTCGACGGGGCAATGATCTGACCCAGTGACTTCATTATGAATCTTAGAGTCAGTAACTTCAGGCATCAGCCTATCAGATACTACAAAGTAATCAATTCTCCAGCCTGCGTTATTCTCTCTTGCCCTAAAACGATAAGACCACCAAGAGTACTTAACTTCATTAGGATAAAGCTTACGGAAAGTATCAGTGAATCCGTTACCTAATAAGTTAGTGAACTTATCTCTTTCTTCCTTAGTGAAGCCAGCGTTATGAATATTGGATTTAGGATTCTTGATATCGATTTCTTCATGGGCGACGTTAAGATCGCCGGTAAGAACGACAGGCTTGATTTTATCTAGCTCCTTCATATATGAAAGAAGGTCGTCCTCAAATCCCATTCTAAAAGATAGTCTTTTTAATTCCTCTCCCGAATTAGGGGAATAGCAGCCGATCAAGAAGAAGTCATTAAACTCCAAAGTGACTATTCTTCCCTCGTCGTCGTATTTACCGTCCTTTAGTCCGTAAGCAACGCTTATCGGCTTTACTCTAGTAAGAATGCAGACACCAGAATAGCCCTTTTTTACTTTAGAGACAGACCAGTAAGGAGTGTAACCTTCTTTAGAGAAAGGAAAGTCTTTATGCTCAGTCTCGGAAAGCTTAGTTTCTTCGATAACAAAGGCATCGGCGTCGAGCTTATCAAAATCTTCGGCAAAGGTCTTTTTAAGAATGGCTCTAATGCCATTGACGTTAAAGGATATGATTTTCATCTTTTTTCCCTTCTATAAGCAAAAAAGCAGCGCCCTTAAGCACTGCTATAATCTTAAATTCTACTTCTTGTCCTTGCAGCAGCACTCGTGCTTTTCACCATCGTGATGATGGCAGCATTCATGATCTTCGTGACCTTCATGATCGTGATTCTTGCAATCGCAATCATCGCCTTCGCAGCAGCAGTCATCTTCTCCATCTGGTGAATCTTCTTTTTCGCCTTCTTCACCATCTTTAACAGGCTCTAAGTCACCTTCCTGGTAAGCTTGGAAAGTATCTTCGAGGAACTCTCTTAATTCAGGCTTAGCGTTATCATCAGATACCGACTCGAGATTTCCATCATCATCAGCGGAGAAAATGATGACTGAAGAATCATCTTCAGGATCGACGACATAGATATAACGAGTATTGGTCTTCTTGTAGACGATTGAGAAAAGGAGCTCTACTTTAGTGTCCTTACCAGCGTCATCAGTTAAGACGATGTAGTTCTTCTCTTCCTTTTTTGCTTCTTCTTTTTTCTCTTCTGCCATGTGGTTAATAACCTCTTTCTAGATAAGTATCTAATATAACCTGCGCTGCCATTCTATCGATAGCCTTCTTCCTTTTTGCTCTAGACAAATCGCCTTCGAGCATAATGTTAGTAGCCATCTTGGTAGTCCATCTTTCATCGATGAGGACGACATTGATTCCCTTAAATGCCTTCTCAAGTCTTTTTCCAAAGGCTCTAGCATTTCTAGTCATCTCAGAATCTGTCCCATCCATATTGAGCGGAAGACCTAGAACAATAGTACTGATCTCTTCAAGTTTAACAATTCTATCTACTTCCTGTAAAGCAATATGCCATTGCTTATTAGGAAAACGGAACTCCTCATAGCCAGAGGAGATGATTCCAGTCCTGGAGATAGCAACACCTAAAGTCACTGTCCCTAAATCGAGTCCGAGGATTTTAGGCATGTTATATAATCTCCTTCACCTTTGATGATACACCATCAACAGAGGCTAAGTCAGTATAACCGCCGAAAGCCATATCAGGCTTACCACCGCCAGATCCCTTAAGCATCTTAGCGATTTCCTTAACGATGATACCGGCTTTCTTGCCGCCTTCAATAGCCTTCTTACCAAGACCTACGCCTAATTCGCCTTTAGCAGCAGAGTTATTGAATACTACGGCAATACCTAGTTCATCCTTAGTAAGTTCGCTTATTACTTCTACCATCTGATTATGATTAAAGCCGTTGACCTTAACACAATACAAAGTGTAGTCTCCAACCTTAACACCGCTTTCCTTATAAGAGGAAATCTTAGAAGAAACGATAGAATCCTCTAAGGCCGAAATTCTCTTAGTAAGGCTTTCCTTATCGAGTTTGATTGCCTTGATCTTAGCGATTATTTCCTTATCGGAAGCAACGCCAACTAACAAAGCGATATCCCCAAGTTCTTCTTTCTTGCTATTAAGATACTCATAAGCCTTCATCCCGGTGTAGCTTACTATTCTTCTTACACCAGCGGATACTGCTCCTTCAGAGACGATGACATATACACCGATATCTTTAGTATTACAGACATGAGTACCAGCGCATAATTCCTTAGAGACATCACCGAATGATACAACACGGACCGTATCTCCATACTTTTCAGAGAACAGAGCCATAGCGCCGGTCTTCTTAGCGTCTTGTAAAGACATGATATCAGTAGTGCAGGCTATCTCTTTAGAAATATCCTTATTAACTTCTTTTTCAATCAATGACAGCTCATCAGAAGTGATCTTCCTAGGGCAAGTGAAATCAAATCTAGCCATCTGATCATCACAATATGAGCCAGCCTGATGAACATCCTTAGAGATATACTTCTGCAAGGCAGCCTGAAGGAGGTGGATAGAAGAATGGTTCTTTCTAATGACATCTCTTCTATTAAAGTCAGGCTTAAGATCAAAGACATCACCGACTTTCACTTCTCCGTACAACACCTTTACGTGATGGAGATACTGCTTATTAGGAGCCTTCTGTACATCATTAACTTCCATAGAGGCATCCTTAGAGGCAATCTCGCCTTTATCAGCGACCTGGCCGCCTGATTCAGCGTAGAAATTAGTGTGGTCGAAGACTATATCGCCTTCGTCATCTAAAGACTCGACCTTGACGCCGTCTTTAAATAGTCCGATGACCTTCGCCTTAAGATTCTTAACATCGTAAGTGAAATCAGAAGGCAAAGTGAAAGAAAGAAGATCCTTAGACTGAGACTTGAAGGACTCTCTATCTCCTCTAGCGTTTCTGGCTCTCTCTTTTTGAGCAAGAAGCTCTTTTTTATAACCTTCTATATCGACATCCTTGCCGTTCTCTTTAGATATTTCAACTGTGAGCTCGATAGGAAAACCATAAGTATCAGAAAGACGGAAAGCATCCTCTCCTGATAAGACCTTATCGGTCTTTAAGAGGTAATCATTAAGAAGATTCTCACCCTGATGAAGAGTCTTCTCAAATCTCTTCTCTTCGAAGAGAATCATCTTAGCGACTTTATCCTCTTCGTTAAGAAGATAAGGATAATAATGAGACATAGTCTTAGCGACCACAGGGACTAATTCAGCTAAAGTTCCAGCCTTCAGCCCTAATTGGTTAGCGTATCTTACAGCTCTTCTCACCAGTCTTCTAAGGACGTATCCTCTTCCTTCATTAGAGAAAGAAGCACCATCAGCTAAAGCGAAGACAACTGATCTTATATGATCAGCGACGACTCTATAAGCCAACTGATATTTCCCTTCGTAAGGGAACTTAGAATGAGCAGAGATGAAGTCCATAGTGGGCTTAAATAAATCAGTATCGAAGTTAGTGTCTACACCCTGCATGACACAGGCGATTCTCTCGAGTCCAGCGCCAGTATCGATGTTCTTCTGAGGAAGTTCTTTGTACTGGTCTCTAGGAGTTCCAGGCTGAGCGTTGAACTGACTGAAAACGATGTTCCAGATTTCGATGTATCTGTCGTTTTCTTCGTCTTTTCTTAAAAGCTCGTCTCCGATATGATCAGGATCCCACTTCTCTCCTCTATCGAAATAGATTTCGGTATCAGGTCCGCAAGGTCCTTCTCCGATTTCCCAGAAGTTAGACTTCAAAGGGACTAGATGATCAGGAAGCATTCCGTTCTTGATCCAGAGTTCCTTAGTGGCGATATCATCAGGATAATAAGTCACATAGAGTTTCTCAGCGGGGAAAGCAAACCACTTATCGCCCATCAAGAGCTCACAAGCCCATGGGATGACCTCAGGTCTGAAGTAATCACCGATTGAGAAGTTACCTAGCATTTCAAAGAATGTATGATGCCTAGCGGTGTGTCCGACATTTTCAATATCGTTAGTTCTGATGCACTTTTGAGCATTTGTTATTCTTCTGTGCTCAGGTCTTTCAGAGCCATCAAAATACTTCTTCAAGGCTGCAACGCCAGCGTTGATCCAAAGCAAAGTAGGATCGTTTACAGGTATGAGGTTAGCGGAAGGCTCTACATAATGCCCTTTAGACTTAAAGAACTCCAACCAAATATCACGGATTTCATCAGCTGTCATCTTTCTCATAGTGTTTCCTCCAATAAAAAAAGCACCTGCTCTCAGGAACGGCAAGATAGAAATAATGCCGCGGTACCATCCTGATTCACTTTATAGTGCCCTTAGTTGATAACAAACTTTACGAGTCTTATCGGTTCCTAAGCGAGTGGCCCAAGAATTTCTTCTCTTCTTTCGCCTTCAAACAGAACATAATTATTATATGACAAAAAAGCAAGTTTACAAGTTAGTAAATGAAAAAGCCGGCATTATCAGAAGACAATACCAGCTTATTAAGCTTTTCTCAGCATAGCGTACTTCTCAAAGTCCTCAAAGCCGATTTTGTGGTATATCTTCCCAGCATCAGGATTATCGTAGAAAAGACAGATAGACTTCTTTCCTTCTTTAAAGACCTCATTGCAGAGATATAAGACACAACTAGAAGCCAATCCTTTTCCTCTATATCCTTTTCTGGTGCAGACAGAAACAAGCATAGCGGACTGATCGCTAGTAGCGGTAGTAGCAGCTGTAGCCACTACTTCCCCATTTATAAAAGCCCCTATTATATGAGAACCCAACTCTATGTTTTCTTTATTAACAGCGACACTTTCCTTAACAGTCTTTTTTTCGATGACAGAAGCGAACTCATCTATAGTCCTTACTAATTCAACAACTTTAGTAATGTCTTCCTCATCAGTAGATGGGATATCTTTCAAGACGACATCCTTATCTATAGAGGACTTGAAGTCCGGATTCACCTTAAAGCATCTAGCAATATATGTTTCTTCGATAACAGTCTTCCCTAGATAAGGAGCGATTTCCTTAATCAGGCTGGTTTTACCAGAAAGAACAGATATCTTGCGGCTAGTGAGAAAATCAGTGACTTCCTTTACATCAAAATCATCATCTTTTGAGTAGAACTGAAACATAGTGTTTCTGTACTGAAGCACTAAAGAAGTGATCTTATCTTCTGAATAAGAAGCGTAGACCTGGCATACAGACTTATCAAAACCGTAATTAGCGACATCTCCATAAAAGAAAAGACATAGTTCAGGATCTTTAGATATGTAATCTAGGAAAGCCTTCTCGTCTTTTGAGGAAAGTCTAATCATAAATAATTACCAATCTTGTCTTTTAGTGATCTTAAATGAGCCGTAGCCGATCAAGGCTAAGGAAACAACAAGGAGCATAGTAGAAACGAAGTTATTTACATCGAACTTCCCGTTATTGACAGCAAAGATAATAGCCATGACGATATAAGAAACAGTGACAAATAAGCAGTAGATGATAGAAGCATAAGTGAAGACAGTCCCGACTAATTTATTGTGGATGAACAGATAGACAAATCCGCACATGATAATCAAGAACCAGCACATTTCACCCACAGCGACCAGGTACTTATTTACATCAGCATTTCCAAAGTTCAATGAATACTTTCCAAAAAGGATAAGCAATAACATACAAGGAGCTAAGGCGCGGACAGTAGAGGAGCAGCTAGAATTAAATAAGAAGAAGCAGTAGAAGCCTACGATAACCACAAGCTCAAATACACCCACGATGAAGTTGATGATCCCGTTAGAAGGAGAAGGAATCCCTCCTTCCATCAAGAACTTAATAACTAACAATAAGCCAGCGACTAAGAAGAAAATGTGAGCCAGACCGAGTTTCGACTTAGATTTAGACATAATTTGTGTCTCCTTTGACTTAAATATTATATGACTTGAATAAATATAAATTAAGATGGTATTTCACAAATGCTTTATAATTATTAAGAGGAAAGTACTATGGACAATAAACTAGAGGAAAACATCAAGACGTTAAATAGATACATCTTAGAGTCTTCTCACATCGTCTTTTTTGGTGGGGCTGGAGTCTCGACTGAATCAGGAATACCTGACTTTCGTTCTCAAAAAGGAATCTTCACCAATAACCTCTCGGCTGAGAGAATCGTCTCCCACGATTACTTTTTCACTAACACGGAGAAATTCTACGAGTTCTATAAATCAAAGATGATGTACTTAGACGCTAAGCCCAACGCCTGCCATCTTAAACTCGCGGAGTTAGAGAAAAAAGGCAAGGACATAACAATCGTCACTCAGAACATCGATGGCCTTCATCAAAAAGCCGGGTCTAAAAACGTAATTGAATTGCACGGAACCATCCATTCTAACCACTGCCTTAAATGCGGAAAAGAATTCTCCGCTGAATATGTAAAAGACTATAAAGGAGTTCCGTATTGTGATAAATGCGGAGGCCTTATTAAGCCTGATGTCGTCCTTTATGATGAAGAGCTTAATTACGACTCTATTACTAAAGCCATCTCCGCTATATCTAAAGCAGATCTTCTTATAGTCGGCGGCACTTCCTTAAAAGTCTACCCCGCCGCTTCCTTTATAGACTTCTTTTCTGGATCAAAAAAGGTCTTCATCAATCTCAATGACGACCCTTTAAAAGATTATTTGTACATCAACTCGAAGATAGGAGAAGTCTTCTCAAAGCTCGAGAGTTAAGATAAGCTTGTCTTTCTTACCTAAAGCTTCAGCTAGAGCCTCGTATTCAACAGATATATCGACTATATCCTTCAAGGTAATCATGATTTTATCCATGAGTTCTTTTAATAAGTCGTGCATGATGATAAATAAGTCTTGATTAGGAAGGAAGAATCTATCAGGAGCGTAATAAAGGAATCCGCTTCCGAAAGTCGAAGCCTCAGCTTCTTTATATCTCATCTTCAGAACATCAGTTTTCTTCATCCCGTAATACTTCTTAGGAGAAGGATGAGAATGCTCGATATATGAGAAGACCAGTTCCTCTTTTGACTTATCCATGGTGAGGATATTAGGAGACACTATATCTTTCTTGATATAGTTCATCTTCAAGGAATCAACCTCAGTTCCATCTAGCTTAGGATTGAAGTTGAAATTGATGAGCTCAGAAGACTTATCAGAAACTGAATTGACATTAGCCAGCCACTGGATAAAGCACAAGAACAAAGTATTTATATCGCTGTACTCTCTATTTAAAAGGACATTCTGCATTGAGCAGTTGATCTTAGAAAGCTCATCTAAAGCCGAGACGATAAAAGACTTAGGATAATGAAGAGCTATCTTGTTTCTTATGGCCTTAAGAGCCATCTTCTCTTGAGTGAAGACCGACTTTATCGACTTCTCATCAAAAGACTGGAAATGAACTCTCTTTTTAGGAGTGAAAGTAACATTATATTCAGAGTTAGCCTTCATTAGCATTCTAGTAACATCGTTAAAAAACGATAATGAATACTTATCATCGAGATCTCTATAATCGATAAAATGAATCATCTCATCAGAGCGCTTATATATATTATCGAAGATATAACCGACGTAATATCTTATAGATTCCTCTAAGTCTCTACCTAGTAACATAGGCATCTTCTTATCGAGCATGTTGATAGGAGTAGGACTAGAATAATGAACAACGTCTTTAAGATAAGCGGCATTAAGTCTGCTCTCAGCTTCCTTTTCGCCTTTCTCCATATCGTGGATATTAATGAAATTAGGAGTCTGATTCTTATAGGTCTTATAAAGCTCGACGTAGTACTGATCCTCAAATAGAGGCTTATTAAGAGAGATGAAATCCTTCTCTTCATTCAAAGAAAGAAGACAGCTAGCCTCGATTATCGATCTATAACGCTGATAATTGACGATTGAATAAAGATTATTAGAGAAATAATCATTAAGAAGCGGCAAGCCAAAACAGCATATCTCAAAGAACATCTTATCCTTGAAGTCGAGTTTATCTTCTCCTCTAAGAGTAAGAATCAATCTGAACTTTTCGCTCATTCCCTTGTAAAGCTGTCTAAGAGCCTTAACGCTATAAAACGCCTTGATCATGTTATTTATTACCTGTTTACGTTCCACATTATAACATTAATGAAAATATCTATAAACAATCATTCATTGACCAGATGGCTTTTAACTATCTTGCTGACGTCATTTCCTCTAAACTGCAGATCATAAAGCTCTCTATAAATACCAGAAGGAAGCTTCATTAATTCTTCATGAGACCCCGTCTCCACTATCTTCCCGTTATCGATAACCGCTATAGATGTCGCTGACTTAATGGTTGAAAGCCTATGAGCGACAACAATAGTAGTTCTTCCCTTGCAAAGTTCATCAAGAGCTTCCTGGATAAACATCTCAGTTGTGTTATCAAGAGCAGAGGTGGCTTCATCTAGAATCAAGATCTTAGGATCCTTAAGGAAGATTCTGGCTATGGAGATTCTTTGCTTCTGCCCGCCAGATAACCTAACTCCTCTTTCACCGACCTCAGTCATAAACTGATCAGGAAGAGACATGACGTAATCGTAAAGCTTGGCTTTCTTGCTGGCCTTAATAACCTCTTCATCAGTAGCGTCCAGCTTTCCATAAAGGATATTTTCCTTTATAGTCCCATCAAACAAGAACACATCCTGCTGAACGATACCTATATTCTGCCTTAACGACTCCATCTTCACATCGTTGATATTGACATCATCGATGAGAATCTCTCCTTTATCGGGCCTATAAAAGCGAGGAATGAGATGACAAATAGTAGTCTTCCCGCCCCCGGAAGGACCGACTAAGGCTAGTTTCTCGCCAGGATTGATGACGATATTTACATTATTAAGAATAGATTTATCTTCCCTGTAGAAGAAAGACACATCCTTAAACTCAATCTTTCCCTTAACATCAGATAAGACTATTCCGTTAACAGGATCATCCTCGACTTTCTCATCCATGACCTGAGCGAATCTTTTAAACCCGGTCACTCCGTCTTCAAACTGCTCTGTGAAGTTAATAAGAGTAGTAAGAGGGCTGATAAACATATTGATAGAAACGATAAAAGCCGCTAAGACATCGTAAGTGAAGTCCCCTCTAGCCATCAGCAAAGCACCGGCGACCAATACTACGATATTAAAAAGATCAGTGACAAAAGAAGTAGAGGCATGGAATTTACCCATAGCCTTATAAGCCTTCCTTCTCGAATTAAGGAATGACTGATTAGATACTTCAAACTTCTCGTCTTCTTTAGATGAATTGTTGAAAGCCTTAGTGACTCTTATTCCAGTAAGGGAGTTCTCTAGTGAAGCGTTGATCATGGCGACCGACTTTCTAGATTCCATAAACGCCTTCGACATGCCTTTTCTTAAGGAGGCGACGATTATAAAGACGATTGGAACTACAGAGAAAACAATCATAGTCAAAGTGACATTAAGAGTAAGAAGGTAGATGAAAGTCGCGATGATCATGAACCCAGAGATGAAGAAATTCTCCGGTCCGTGGTGAGCCAGTTCAGATACATCCTGGAGATCAGAAGTCATCCTGGACATAATCTTGCCCGTCTCATGGTTATCGAAGTAACTAAACGGCAGCATCTCAAGATGATTGAACATATCTCTTCTCATCTGAGCCTGCATCATAGTACCCATCACATGCCCGTAATACTGAACAAAGAAATTAAGAAACATCCTCATGATATAAAGGCCTAAGACCACCCCGGCTAAAATCCATATCATCTTGAAATCCTTATTAGGGATATAGTCTCTTAGCATATATCTAGTGATAATAGGATAAATAAGACCGATAGCCGATATGGTGAAAGAAGCCGTCATATCTAAAGCGAACAGTTTCTTATGAGGCTTATAATAAGCGACAAAGCGCTTAAAAAGATGTTTTGTTTTTATCTCACTTTTGTTTTCCATGCATAATCCGCCTTTTAATGTCTTATTAATTCTACTAAAATTAAAATACTTAAAAAAGACTAAAAATTGAAAATAAACAAGAAAATAAAAGAAAACCAGCCTGGAAGCCCAGACTGGTTCTCGTAAATCTAATTAATTATCTACTCGTATTCGACGACTTCGGTCTGAGAAAGAAGGAACTTTCTCTCTTCAGCTGTGGCCTTATAAGCCATAGCAGCAGCGACTATAGGCATCCAGCGCTGAACGTACTGAATAGCGGTATCAGTCTTCTTGCAGAAGAGATCGAGATAGTACTTAGCCAAGTCTTCTCTTCCTCTTTCCATGAACCACATATAAGTGTAGGCGACATCAGCAGAAGCATTGCCTTTAGCGGCGTGAGCCCAATCGGTAATGTATTCCTTACCGTCTTCACCTAAGATGATGTTAGTGGGATTAAAATCGCAGTGGCAGAGCTTAGTGTGCTTAGGCATGGAGTCTAATCTCACGTGTAGCTCGTATCTAGAAGTAGCGGAGAGGAACTCTTTAGATAAAGAGATTCTCTCTTGAAGCTTTCCGGTTAAAGAAGGAAGGCTATCGACAGTTACTTTCTGAGTGGCGACTTGAAGGTCGAGCATCTTTTCGATGTATTTCTTCTCGTTAGCCTTATCGGATTCCATCTTCTCTTCTAAAGTGACTCCTTTAACAAAGTCATAAGCGATGCACCAGTCTTCCCCGTGCTTAAATACTTCTTGCATGTTAGGAATGACGACAGCCTTAGTCTCTTCGACTCTGGCCTGGTTAAGGGCTTCAGCCAAGACATTGGCCTTACTTACTAAAGAGTGAGAGAAGACCTTGATAAGGGACTTCCCGTCTTTAGAGACATAAATCTTCTTGTTAGGGCGACTAATAAGTTCTTTTCCTAATTCAACCATGGTTATGTCCTCCTTTTTATTTGCCATAGTAGGCTCTTAAATAGATGTCCTTAATTTCAGAGACGAGCGGATAACGAGGGTTAGCGCCAGTGCACTGATCATTAAAGGCATTAAGAGACATCTCATCCAAAGTCTTGAGGAAGTCTTCTTCTTTGACACCGAAAGCCTGAATAGAAGAAGGAACCTCTACGTCTTTCTTCAAAGCCTCAATCTTCTTGATAAACTCATCGAAGACCTTCTTATCATCATCTCCCTTGATGCCTAAGAATCTTGCGGTCTCAGCATACTTGTGGAGAGTAGAAGGATATTCGTACTGAGGGAAGGTGCCCATCTTTCTAGGGTTCTCACTAGCATTGTACTTCATAACTTCAGTTAAGAGTAAGCAAACAGCGATACCGTGAGGAATATGGTGATAAGCTCCAAGCTTATGACCCATAGAGTGGACAAGTCCTAAGAAAGCATTAGCGAAGGCGATACCAGCCATAGAAGAAGCGTAAGCCATCTCTTCTCTGGCTTTAGGGTTAGCTCCGCCTTCATGGTAAGCAGCAGGCAGATACTCAAAGACCAGCTTAAGAGACTTAAGAGCGAAAGCATCAGTATAGTCAGAAGCCATAGTAGAAGCCAAAGCCTCTAAATCGTGGACCATGACATCAACACCAGAAGCTCTAGTGAGCCCTTTAGGAATATTCATCATCAAATCAGGATCGACGATAGCAATCTCAGGCATCAAAGCGTAATCAGTAATAGGATACTTAGTTCCAGTTCTCTGATCAGTAATGATAGCAAAAGGTGTAGCCTCAGAGCCAGTTCCTGCAGTAGTAGGAATAGCCATGAACAAAGCCTTTTCACCCATCTTAGGGAAATTATAGACTCTCTTTCTGATATCCATGAAATCCATGGCCATATCAGAGAAGTCCGCATCCGGATGCTCGTACATAACCCACATGATCTTAGCGGCATCCATAGGAGAGCCACCGCCTAAAGCGATGATGGCGTCAGGCTGGAACGAATCCATTCTCTTAGCGCCCTCTTCAGCACAAGCCAAGGTCGGATCAGGTGCAACATCTGAGAAGACCTCGTATCTAATATTCAAGTCATCGAGTGTATCAGTGATGACCTTAGTGAAACCAGACTTATATAAGAAGCTATCAGTAACTAAGAAGACAGACTTCTTATGATAGACATCTCTAAGCTCAGCTAAGGCAGTCTTCAGACAGCCTCTTTTGAAGTAAATCTTCGAAGGCATTCTCATCCAAAGCATATTGTTTCTCCTTTCAGCGACGTGCTTAACATTGAGAAGTTGGGAAAGGCCGACGTTAGCGGAAACAGAATTCCCGCCCCAAGAGCCGCAGCCCAAAGTCAATGAAGGTGTAAGCATGAAATTATAAATATCACCGATGCCGCCTAAGGAAGCAGGAGTGTTGACCAAGATTCTGCAAGTCTTCATCTTGTCAGCGAACTCATCGATCTTAGGTTTCTGATTCTGCTCATCGATATATAAAGAAGAAGTATGTCCGTATCCGCCCTGAGCGATTAGGTGCTCAGCCTTATTTAAAGCATCCTCGTAAGAGTCAGCCTTATACATAGCAAGAACCGGTGAAAGCTTCTCGTGAGCGAATTCTTCCTTGAAGTCAGTCTCAGTTACTTCTCCGACCAAGACCTTTCTATCTTCAGGTACTTTGATTCCAGCCATCTCACCGATCTTGCAAGCAGTCTGACCGACGATCTTGGCGTTAACAGAACCGTTGATGATAACAGTGTGTCTAACAGGATCCATCTCATCCTTTTTAAGGAAGTAAGCTCCGTAAGTCTCCATGGCCTTCTTGAATTCATCATAAACATCCTTCAAGACGATAACTGACTGCTCAGAAGCGCAGATCATTCCGTTATCAAAGCTCTTGGAGTGAATAATAGAGGCCGCAGCTAACTTGATATCAGCTGAAGAATCAACAACAGCAGGAGTGTTACCAGGACCGACACCGATAGCAGGCTTGCCGGATGAATAAGCGGATTTAACCATACCAGGTCCGCCGGTAGCTAAGATGCAGTCGCAGGACTTCATCAAAAGTTGGGACAAAGCGACACTAGGCTCATCGATCCAAGCGATGATGTCTTTAGGGGCGCCAGCCTTAACAGCGGCTTCATAAACGACCTTAGCGGCATCTATAGTGCAGTTTTTCGCTCTCGGGTGAGGTGAGAAAATAACACCGTTTCTAGTCTTAAGGCAGATCAATGATTTAAAAATAGCGGTAGAAGTAGGATTGGTGGTAGGGACGATAGCGGCCACTACACCGATAGGTTCCAAGATTTCCTCATACCCCATAGCTTCATCTTTATTGATGACACCGACAGTCTGAGTGTTCTTGTACTTGTTGTAGATGTACTCGGCGGCAAAATGATTCTTAGTGACTTTGTCTTCCATGCAACCCATGCCGGTTTCCTTTACGGCATCTTGGGCTAAAGGAATTCTCATCTTGTTAGCAGCCTTAGCAGCTTCATAGAAAATCTTATCGACTTGCTCCTGAGAATACGTAGCGAAGATTTCCTGGGCTTTTCTGACCCTAGCGATCAGATTAGCGAGGTCCTCTTCTGTCTTAATAGAAACAGAGGCTTTTTCTTCTGACATATATGAATCTCCTTCCAATAGGCCTTTAACCTACAAATTCATTATATATGAAAAATAATCAATAGTTTAACTATGCTAACTATCTTTGAAAAATACCGCTTTCATAGTTTTCAATGTATTACTAAATTAGGTTCAAGTATTAATAACATATTTATAAATGAGGCCGAATTTATTAATAGTTGAAAAGTCAACTTATATCGGGCTTTTTTAAGGAAAGCATAAGAAGGAATTTTGAATAAAAAGAGATAAAAATCCATCAAAAAAGCTCTTAGACATATAGTTTAAGAGCTAATTTTTCACCTTATTTTTTCTTGCCGAAGAAATCTTTTATCTTAGAGAAGATGTTCTTGTTTGAAGGTTTGTTCTCTTCGATGACTCTGACCTGGCTAAGAAGATCTTTTTCTTCATCAGTAAGGCGAGTCGGCATCTTAACATCGAGATGGACATATTCATCTCCGTTGTTCTCATAAGCCTTCGAGGACTTAATTCCCTCTCCTCTTATTCTCAAGACCGCATCGACAGGTGTACCTTCCTTGATTTCAACATCGACAGAAGAATACACAGTAGGGACATTTATCTTGCATCCCAAGATAAGATCGATCACCGAGATAGGAACAGTGACATGAATATCATTGCCCTCTCTCTTAAACGACTTATCAGGTGCGACATTAACGACTATATAAAGGTCGCCGTTAGGCCCACCGTTATATCCCCTGCCGCCTTTGTTAGCGATTCTTATCTGCTCGCCATCATCGATGCCGCTAGGAATATGAACCTGAAGCTTAACAGACGTATGAATATATCCGTTGCCGTTGCAAGTGTGGCATTTATTCCTGATGACTCTTCCAGTACCGTGGCAGTGAGAGCAAGAAGTCTGCTGCTCAACAACCCCGAATATAGTCCTGGACTGAGTCCTTACCGTTCCTGTCCCATGGCAGTACGGGCAAGTATCAAAATCAGTGCCGTTTTCAGCCCCTGTGCCTTTGCAATCAGGGCAGCACTCATCGTAAGTAAGAGGAATCTCCACATCGCTTCCGTTGATCGCGTCCTTGAAGTTAATTCTGATCTTCATGACCTGATCATTTCCCTTTACAGGGCCGGAATTCCTTTTAGACGAAGAACTGCTTCTCCCACCACCACCGAAGAACTGGGAGAAGATATCATTCATATCAAAGTCGCCGAACCCGTTAAATCCCTGGCCGTTGAACCCACCTTGCCCTGCGGCAGAATTAGGATCGACACCAGCGAATCCAAACTGATCGTACGCTTTTCTCTTATTAGGATCCTTCAACACCTCATAGGCCTCGGTAACTTCCTTGAACTTAGCAGGTGCATCAGGTGATTTATTGATATCAGGATGATATTTCTTAGCTAAAGAAAGGTAGGCTTTTTTAATATCGTTGTCTGAGGCATCTTTGCTGACACCTAAGACTTCATAATAATCTCTTTTATCCGCCATAGCCTTATCTCCTTTCATAAAAACCGACTAAGGCCTAGGGCAAAGCCTTAGGCCTATTGTCAGATTGTTAATAAACTATTACTTATTTCCGTCTTTCTTCTCAGTGTAAGAAGCATCGTAGACATGAGGATTAGAGCCATCAGATGACTGCTCATTTGAGCTTCCCTCATTAGACGAAGCCTGAGACTCAGGAGCAGGTCCATTAGCCCCAGCACCGCTATTAGCCTGACCAGCAGCCTGAGAAGCATAAGCAGCCTGTTTCTCAAGATCATCGAGTTTAGCTTTCAAAGTAGGAATATCGTTCTTATCGAGAGCTTCCTTCATCTCATCTCTGAGCTTCTGGGCATCAGCTTTCACATTAGGAGCCATCTTGTCTCCGCCTTGAGCTAAGGATTGATCGATAGAAGAAATGTACTGTTCAGCCTTATTCTTGATCTCGACTTCTTCCTTTCTCTTATCATCAGCTTCCTTGTTGGCTTCAGCTTCCTTGACCATCTTATCGATTTCGTCTTTAGAAAGTCCAGTGGAGCCGGAGATAGTGATATGCTGTTCCTTCTGAGAATCAAGATCCTTAGCGGAAACAGTGACTATGCCGTTAACATCGATAGCGAACTTAACTTCAATTCTAGGTTCACCACGTCTTGCAGGTCTAATACCATCAAGCTTGAAGTGACCGAGCATCTTATTATCATGAGCCATCGGACGTTCGCCTTGATAGACGACTACATCGACAGCAGGCTGATTATCCTCAGCAGTGGAGAATATCTGGCTCTTCTCAGTAGGAATAGTAGTATTTCTAGTGATAAGAGGAGTCATGACACCACCTAAGGTCTCAATACCCAAAGTCAGAGGAGTGACATCAAGAAGGACAATATCCTTCAAGTCGCCTCTGATGACACCGCCCTGGATAGAAGCACCAACAGAGACAGCTTCATCAGGGTTAACTGACATATTAGGCTGCTGCTGAACAAGGTTCTTAACCAAGGTTACAACAGCGGGCATTCTTGTAGAACCGCCGATGAGAAGAACAGTGTTGAGCTGGTTAACAGAAAGCTTAGCATCAGCCAAGGCCTTCTTAACAGGCTCAGCGCAACGATTGAGCAAATCTCTAGTGAGATCCTCAAACTTAGCTCTAGTCAAAGTGGTTTCGAAGTTGATAGGACCATTAGCGGTAACACCGATATAAGGTAAGGTGATATTAGCCTCTAATGAGCTAGAAAGTGTGATCTTAGCCTTTTCAGACTCATCCTTCAATCTCTGAAGAGCCATCTTGTTATCAGAAAGATCGACACCAGTAGCCTTCTTGATTTCACCTAATAAGTAATTAGAGATAGCCTTATCCCAATCATCGCCGCCGAGGTGAGTATCACCAGAAGTAGAGACGACTTCATAAACGCCATCAGCAATATCGAGAATAGAGACATCCAAAGTACCACCGCCTAAATCGAAGACCATGATATTCTGATCCTTATCGGTCTTGATACCATAAGCCAAGGCTGCAGCTGTAGGTTCGGAGATTACTCTAACGACATCAAGTCCAGCAATAGTTCCGGCATCCTTAGTAGCCTGTCTTTGTGCATCATTGAAGTATGCAGGGCAAGTAATAACAGCCTTCTTGATCTCATGTCCGATATTGTCCTCGGCATATTTCTTCATATAGCCTAAGACCTTAGCGGATATTTCCTGAGGAGTGAAATCCTTGTTGATGCAGCCGATATGGACCTTATAAGCTTCACCCATATGTCTCTTGATAGAATAGACAGTATCAGGGTTAGTCACCATCTGTCTTTTAGCAGCATCACCGACGATCTCTTCCCCGTTAGGCTTGAAGCCTACGACTGAAGGAGTAGTGTTATGCCCCTCAGGATTAGGAATGACTTTAACAGTCCCATCTTCCTGCATATACGAAACGACTGAATTTGTAGTACCTAAATCGATACCTAAGATTATTTCCTTTGCCATAATTATTTATTCCTCCTATTTGGAAAAACTACTTTTTAACTTCTTCGGCTTTCTGAGGATCTTTTGTTTCTTCTTTCTTCTCAGGTTCAGCCTTCTTTTTAGTAACGACAACCATCGCCGGTCTTATAAGCCTATCGTAGAGCCTATAGCCTTTAACATAAACGGAAGCGACCAATCCTTCTTCCTCACCGTCGACTGTCTGGATGGCGTGCATATCAGCAGGATCAAACTTATCTCCTACCTTAGGAAGAACCACACTAGCGCCCTCATCTTTAAGAGCTTGCTCAAGCTGACCTAAGATCATCTTGAACCCAGCGCAGTAATTCTTTACTTTGTCATCGTTAGGCTCGACCGAGAACGCCATCTGGAACGAATCCAAGGCGGGTAGAAGTCTTTCGATGAATCCCTGAGCACGGTATTTAACTAGTGTCTGGTGATCCTTATCTAAGGATTTACGTGTATTGGCCAGATCAGCGAAAGCTTCGTAATACTTGTTCTTCCACTGCTCTGCTTCGGCTTTTGATTTCTCCGACTCAGCTTTGAGAAAACTCAACTGCTGGGAGAGATTATCTTCTTTCTTTGTTTCTTTTTCTGCCTCTTGAGGTTTAGATTCTTCTTTTTTAGAAGTATCTTCTTTTTCCTGAGTAGGCTTGTTTTTGTTATCTTCCATTTTATGCTCCTTTCTTGTAATCAGCGGCATCCTGAATCGGAATGTCGACTTTACTAGTAGACTGTTTCTTATTATCATCCGCGACTGAGAAGTATTTCTCTATTTCAGTAGCGATGTATTCAAGTGTTCCTATGACCTTCTTATAATCCATTCTCTGAGGTCCGACAACAGCGACCTTTTGAGAAGGAAGACCTTCGATGGAGAACTCCTGAGAGACGATAGCGACATCGTCTTTAGCGTCCTGGGCGAAGACCGTACCAAATTCCCCGTTAGACTCGACAGAAGTCATGGCTTCTCTAAGCTTATCCGGGCTATTCAGAAGGGTTAAGACATTCTCGAGTTTCTTCTTATCATCACCGTATTCAGGAAGCCCTATTAGCTTGCTGGCTCCGTGAGAAGAAGTAACTCTCTCTTTAGCGAACTTGATGAACGCTTCTAGGAAGGACTCCATAATCACATCAGAGGACTTTCCGAGTATTTCATTCAAGATAGGCTTCAAGGAATTAAGTTTATCTGTGAGCTCTTCGACTAAGGTGCCGGTCAGACGCTGATTGAGCATCTCGACACATTTGATGATGTTCTTCCCGTCTTGCTCGCTCTTGATGACGAATGTCTTATTTGAGACATAGCCTCTATCAGTAACAAATATTGCTGTAGCGGCGTGATCATTAAGAGGAACGACAGAGACAGAAATCAATCTTTCAGTATGGGCATCATTCCCGAGGACTACTGTAGCCATATTAGTCATCTCAGACAGAATCTCACATGACTTATCCATGACGTCCTCAACAGACTGGGACTTCTTGGCTAAGATCATCTGGAACTCTTTTTTGAACTGACTATCGACTGTAAGGTCTTGGGATTCCTTCAAGTGGCTTACATAATACCTATACCCTTTAGCAGAAGGCACTCTTCCAGAAGAAGCGTGGGTCTTCTCAATAAGCCCTTCATTCTCTAGTCCCATCATGTCATTTCTGATAGTGGCAGAAGAGCAATCGAGGTTATATTTCTCTATCAAGGTTTTCGATCCGACCGGTTGAGCGGTGGAGATGAATTCCTCGACGATGAGTTTTAGGATTTGATCCTGTCTTGTAAGACTCATGCTGTTACCTTCCTTTAGCACTCTTTTCTTCTAAGTGCTAAGAATATTATACATTAAGGATTAGCATTGTCAATAAAAGAGTGCTAAAAATTTTCAAGTCTTTCCTATCCTTATATAATATATGTGCGTGCGCATGCTCATTATGAAAAAAGCCCGTCGCACATACGCTTAGAGGTCTTAAAGAAAATATGGGGAAATGAGCGTTTCTATCTTGATTAGTCTTTTTGGTTATGTTTTAATAATACGTGCGCTGGATCCGTGGTGTAGCAGTTAACATGCCTCCCTGTCACGGAGGAGACCACGGGTGCGATTCCCGTCGGATCCGCCATTTACGTTTCGTGGCCCGATAGCTCAGTTGGTAGAGCAAGGGACTGAAAATCCCTGTGTCGAGGGTTCGATTCCCCCTTGGGCCACCACTTAAGAAAATCGCGTCTATCGTAAGATAGGCGCTTTTTTTGTTTCTTTTTAGTTATTTTTTCTACCGACTAATCAACATGATTTTCCACTATTGATCTCAGTCTTATAATTTTTAGTCCCGTTTAGTTCCCCAGCCCACTTAAAAGCCTCTTTAGACATGATTACCGCTATGATTTCATTTATGATAGCAGCGGAAGCGATAGTTCCTTGAATCAAAGAAGCTGAGGAAGGATCAAAGGCCGAGATTGTAGTTACCGCAATACCAGTAAAAACCAGAGATACTCCTGAATGGGGTAGTAGCGTAAAGCCTAAATACCTTCTTACAGTCTTTGGTGCCCTAGTAAGCTTAGATCCGAAATAAGCTCCGAAGTATTTACCCAATCCCCTAGAAAGAATATAAACAAAAGTAAATAATCCAGCCCCAGCTATAGACTTATAGTCTAGGGGCATACCTAAGTTGACGATGACAATAATCAAGAATAGATTCAAGAAAGGGTCATATCCCTTCAAAAACTCTTTTATCTTTTCTTCACCCAAGAAATTAGATATGAAAGCTGATGAGCACATGCCAGCCATAAGATAATTAAAGTTCCAGCTTTTAAACACGAATAAGTCTATGAGTATTCCACCACCGACAGTTAAAACCAAAGTAAAGACAATAGAAGTTACCCATGCCCATTTTTTCTGGCACCTTTTTGAAATCAGCCCACCCATGAGTCCGATTATACTTCCCTCTAGTAAAGGAAATACTACCATTCCTATAGTTTTCCATATAGGAGTAGAAACCCCTCCTTTTAAAGCTGAGAAAATAGAGTTAACTGAGAAGAAAACCACGATTCCCACTATGTCATCTAAAGCCGCCATAGGAAGAAGAGTATCAGTTACCGGTCCTTCAGCCTTATATTGCTTAACTATAGATATAGCCGGAGCGGGTGCAGTAGCTAAGGCGATGCCTCCAAAAAAGAAAGCCAGATATAAAGGCTTCCCTGTCAGATATAAAACCAGGGCAAAGCAACAAGTGACTACCAAAAAAGTACCTAAAGACTGGAAAAGAGTAGTTACTACGATAGACTTCCCATACTTTCTTAGCTTAGAAATAATCATCTCAGATCCGATCATAATGCCGGCCAAGCCTTCACATGTTTTCTCTAAAACAATGTACCAAGTTGAATCGATAGTCGCCTGACTTACTAAATTAACAAGGTGAGGTCCAAACACCATCCCGACTATCAGCCATCCTAGAATAGATGGAAGCTTAATTTTTGAAATAAGTTTGCCAAACACATATGCGATACATATGATGCCGAAAAAAGACAGCACCTGAATAAGACTATCCAAGGTTAATAACCTCCAATAGATCAGAAACTTCTTTATCTGAAATAGATTTTTTATAAGCCATAGGAAAAGAAGATTCTATTACCATGCGCCAAGTCTCTTTATTTCCTTTATCCTTAGGGCAAAAAGCAGAATAATACTTCTCAAAAATAAGTCTTTTGTCTTCATTTACTTTAAAAAGAAGCGACTGAGTAAGTCCAAATCTATTAAAGACATCGCTTCTAGTTAAATGAAGATAAGAAATATAGTTCTTAGTGCACTTAATGATTCCTTCATCCATAGAAGAGATAACTTTAGACTTAGAAGAATCAAAGACCTTCTCCGCCAATTCCTTCTTGTCTTTAAACAAGGAGTAAATAGTCTTTTTACTCATTTTCAATTCTTTAGCGAGATCATCTACAGTAAACCTGAACCCGCTTTTATGAAGCAGAGCTTCGCTTTCCTCAATTACCTTATCCGAGTCATTCATACCAGTATCTCCTTTGGAAACTAATTATACGTTTTTAGTTTCCTAGATTATAAGATGAATAAAAAAGCAATGCAACAAAAAAAGGCCGATTATATATAATCAGCCTCCTATAAAACTAGCTAAGAAATAATCTACTATCTAGATCTTCTCTTTTGACGGGAGAAAGGTCTCTTGTTTCTGTCATCACGTCTTTTATCGCTTCTTCCGCTAGATCTTCTATCGTCTCTATTATTTGATCTTCTGTCGTCTCTTCTATTATCGTTTCTATCTTCTGGTCTTCTTTTTCTGTCGTCTCTTCTGTCGTCTCTTCTATTATCGATTCTATCTTCTGGTCTTCTTTTTCTGTCGTCTCTTCTGTCGTCTCTTCTATTATCGATTCTATCTTCTGATTTTCTATTATTTCTTCTACCGCCACGTCTAGAATCATCTCTTTCTTCTCTTCTATTATCGTTATGGCCTTCACTATTTCTTCTATTGTTCTTACCGAATCTAGAGCTTTCAGGTCTTTCGGTTCTTTCGATATGAACATTCTTAGTTGCGAAAGTAGTGTTCTCTAAATCAAAGATTACATCTTTAGTGTAGATAGCAGGGACTTCAAAGAAAGAATAAGTCTCTTTCATGTAGATATCCTTAAAGTCTTTATCAGTAAGCTTAGGTATCTTCTCCATGATGTATCTTTTAAGGTCTCTATTATCAGCGCCGTCTTTATATCCGACATTGATGAAGAAACGTTGATTCCCGTTAGGATTAAAAAGAAGAGGCTTATTCTGACCTTTTTCCTTTTTGCCTTCTGAGTTTTTATTAGAGGTTGCGCTTCTTTTTACAGAGCTTACGATAGGAACCTCTAAGTACTTCTTCATACTAGTTATATTATTGATGGCGTATTCTTCCAAGGTGGCCTTAGTCATCTTCTGATATTTCTCGATGAGATACTTCTCTTCTTTAGTAAGGAAAGTAATGGAGACACCGGTCTTATCGACTCTTCCGGTTCTTCCTATACGATGCAGATAGAATTCATCTTCTTCAGGGATATCGTAGTTAACTACTAAATCAACATCATTAACATCAATGCCTCTAGCAGCGATATCAGTAGCGACCATGACATCAGCCTTATATTCTCTAAAGGCCTTCATAGATCTATCTCTCTTGTTCTGGCTTAAATTGCCTTGTAAAGAGGTAATAGTATGATGAGCAGTATTGTTAGTTAGAAGCTTAGCTATCTGAATAACCTTATGCTTAGTACGGCAGAAAACAAAGGCTCTAGTAAAAGAGACGTTATTAATAAGGTCTACAATAGCGTCCTTTTTCCTGTCTTCTCTTACCATGATGTATTTCTGACTGATCTGATTCTCTTTACCAGGTTCTCTTTTTACCTGAGCCATAACAGCGTCGGGCTTAAGATACTTCTGGGCGATGCTCTTAATCTCAGGAGAAATAGTAGCTGAGAACAATCCGGTCTGATGAGGACCAGTAATATAAGAAAGGATCTTATTTTCGTCTTTGATAAAACCCATCTCCAACATCTCATCGCATTCATCGAGAACTAAATAATGAACCTTGGATAAATCCAAGACTCTTCTCTCGATAAAGTCATTAAGACGCCCAGGGGTTCCGACTATAACCTGAGGATGATTTCTTAAAGAGCGGAGCTGAGTATTTACTTTCTGTCCGCCATAAATAGGAACGCAGCGAACACCAGGAAGATAGATTGAAAACTTATCGAGTTCCTCGATAACCTGAAGAGCGAGTTCACGAGTCGGGCAGATGACTAAAGCCTGAACGTTGTTGCTCTTTAAATCAAGGCTCTCTAAAAGCGGAATAGAATAAGCGGCTGTCTTGCCGGTTCCTGTAGGAGCCTCAGCTAAAACATCCTTTTTATCTATAAGAGAAGGAAGGACTTTTTCCTGAATGGGAGTGAAGTCTGTATATCCTCTTTTAAGAAGAGCTTTTTGGATCGGCGACTGTAATTGTAATTCTGTTATTTTCATATTTTGTAGCAAGGAAGAATACCACATTATAGTAATAATAGAAAGCAGTTTCGAATTTCAGAGCACGAAATTAACTAAAATTTCACCAGAATAGTTAGTTGAACAGCCACTTTTTAATGGCTTTTAAGAAATGATTGAAAGTTTCAGTAAAAATGCAATATTACTTTCATATCTTTAGAAAGCGATAATCAAAGTAATGAAAAAGCAAAAATGGATTTTACATCAATTTACCACATAAAAAATGTGTGCCGCTTCCTATAAGAATAGGAGTAGAAGCACACATAAATTAAATGGGCTTAACTCTATTTAATTAGGCCTTTTTAACTTCAGAACCATTCGCGGCCTGAGTGTTATTCTTGTTAGCGTCAGCAGCAGGAGTAACGACAGTCTTTGAAGTGTTCTTCTTATTCTTCTTGCTCATGTCTAGTGCCTCCTTAGCGTTTATAGTTATATATAAGAAAAGCTTAATTAACAAGGGCCTTTTTTCACATATGTTCTAGATTAATAACGCCCTTCCAAAATCTTAATTCACAATAGATTTTTAAACATCTCCATCATCGAAAGTGATACTATTTTAGACATTTTCCTCATAGTGAAAAATCTATATATTCTTGAATTTTAGAAGATAAATTCTCAGTTTGTTCTTCAAGTGGCTCATTTTTAACTTTCCTATTGATATAATTAACTTATACAGAGGTTTAAATTATGGAACTAAGTGAGATAGATAACTACATCCTCATCCTTAAAGATGAACTAATCCCAGCTATGGGATGCACTGAGCCCATAAGTTTAGCCTATGCCGGAAGCTTAGGTAGAAAGTACTTAGGAGAAGAACCCAATAAAATCGATATAGTAGTCTCCGGAAACATAATAAAGAATGTTAAGAGTGTCGTAGTTCCTAATACCGGAGGCATGAAGGGAATAATCCCCGCTGTCGCTAGCGGAATAGTCGCCGGTGATTCAGATTTAGTCTTAGAAGTCCTTTCAAAGATAACTAAAGAAGATATAAAAAGAATCTCGACCTTCATCTCTGAAAAGAAGTTCTCTATAGAAGAATCAAAATCCGGTCTATCTTTCTATATCCAGTTATCTTTATATTCTGAGAATCATTCTTCTCAAGTAAGAATCGTAGGTAAGCACACTAATGTAGTTCTAATAAAGAAAGACGATAAAGTCATCCTAGATAAAGACTTCTCTTCCTCTCTTAAAGAAAACAAGAAAGAAAGATCTTGTCTCACGATCAAGAAGATCGTAGAGTTCGCTGATACTGTAAAGTTAGAAGATGTAGAGAAGACCATTCAAAGACAGATAGACTTCAACTCCGCCATCGCTGAAGAAGGACTAAAGAAGCATTATGGAGCCGATATAGGAAATGTCATCCTAAGTTCATGTGGAAACTCAGTAACAGAAAAGGCCAAAGCCTACGCCGCAGCGGCTTCTGATGCCAGAATGAGCGGATGCGACTTACCGGTTATCATAAATTCAGGAAGCGGAAACCAAGGGATAACTTGTTCTCTTCCTGTCGTCATTTACGCTAAAGAACTAGGTATCTCTCATGAGAAACTCATAAGAGCCTTAGTAGTCTCTAATTTAGTTACTATTCATATAAAGACTGGAATAGGAAGACTATCAGCCTACTGTGGAGCTACAGCCGCTGGAGTCGGGGCTGGAAGCGGAATAACTTATCTTTTAGGCGGCAAGGAAAAGGAAATCTCACATACCATAGTAAATTCTCTAGCTATAGAATCAGGAATGATCTGCGATGGAGCTAAAGCTAGCTGTGCAGCTAAGATAGCCTCCGCTATCGAAGCAGGTATTTTAGGTATGGAAATGTATAAAAGAGGCAAGGAGTTCTATAACGGAGACGGAATAGTATCTAAAGGCGTAGAGAATACAATTAATAATGTCGGTAAGCTGGCCTCTAAAGGAATGAAGCAGACTGACGATGAAATCATAGATATTATGATTCACGGATAGTCCCTTCATTTTAAACATATTTAATTACATTTATTTGCTTATTATTTTTCATCTTTGTACAATTTAGATAGAGGTATAAATGATGAGCATTAAGAAAACATTTATCACATCATTAGGAGCACTTATCTTATGCTGCTCTTTTTCCTCTTGCACTAGCATCAATTCACAAGCCTATAGTTCAAATCTTTGTGGAGCTAAAGGACTAGAAGTCTATTGTTCGCTTAGCGATGTAGATTATAAATGCGGAATGATGTCTGGAACAAATAGAAATAAGACACCAGATGAAGTCAATTCTCTTCCTTTAATTAGTCTTAAAGAATGCAAGAAGTACTTGTCTTCTTATTACATAGATCCAGATGATTCTGTCTTTATCTTTATCGTTCCTAGACCGTGAACTAATGCAGAATTAGAAGAAGCATATAAGAATTCAGGCACTGAAAATAAAGATGTGGCATACATTAAAAAATGCCTAGGGTTTAAAGACTATAACTAGCGATAAATATTCTCTTTTTCTATTCATTAATTAATCTATAGAGTCTCATATTATGTTATCTTTACCATCCCCTTAAGATAAAAAGGGTATGATAGATTTAGTCATTAAGAACTAGGAGATAATATATATGTTACCTGAAGAAGTAAGTTTATATTTAGATACTGAAGACGGCCATAAATTAGCTATCTACACCAGAGGAAATAAGAATATGCCTGCTGTCATTTTTCTTCATGGCGGACCTGGAGCCTCAATAAGTGCTGGTTACTTCGACTTTTTTGATCTTAGTAAATGGTATGTCATCGCTTTTGATCAAAGAGGATGTGGAAACTCTAAGCCTTTCGGATCATTAAAGAATAACTTAGTCCCTAATGGTGTTGAAGATATAGAGATGATAAGAAAGCATTTCAATATAGATAAATGGGTAGTATTCGGAGGAAGCTACGGCTCCACTCTTTCTTTAGCCTACGCTATAGCCTACCCTGAAAGAGTCGAGGCTTTGGTACTAAGAGGAATCTTCCTAGCTAGAAAGAAAGATATAGACTGGTCATTTCAAAAAGGCGGAGCTTCTTTATTCCATCCTGATTCCTTTGAGAAGTTTGAATCCTTCATACCCGCCGAGAAAAGATCTGATTTAATCAAGGCCTATTACGATATCTTCTCTTCTGACGATAAGGAATATAAAAGAAAGGCATGTAAGGTCTGGGCTGACTGGGAGACATCATTAATTACTCTTAAGCCTATGAAGCCTACTGAAGAGATAACAGACTACGACTTATCTTCTTCTTTATTAGAGTGTCATTTCATGATCAACAACATGGGATGGAAAGATGATAACTACATCCTTGAGAACATCAAGAGAATAGAAAACATACCCACTTATATAGTCCAAGGAAGATACGATATGGACTGCGTGCCTGAGCAAGCTTGGTTGCTTAAGAAGAATCTGAAAAACATCAAGTCGTTTAAATACACCTGCTGCGGACATCTTTCTTTTGAGCCTCAAAATGAAAAAGAGCTCAAGAGAATCATGGTTGAATTAAGTAAGAACAGATAAATTTACTTCGTCTATTCGTGTTATTTCTCTCTTGACCTAGAGTTAACTCCAAGGAATATAATAGCCAAAAGGAAGAACCTATTAAGGTTACTCCCCATTAATTGTTTTAAGAAAGGGGTCGAACATGGAATATAGAAAACTAGCTAGAGGCAGTGAACTAATTTGTCCTTTGGGTTTAGGCATGGGCGGGATTAATATCAGCTCTCAAGAAGAAATAGAAGAATCAATCTCACTAGCTATAGATTGCGGTATTAATTACTTCGACCTTTGCGCCGGAGGTAAAAATGTCTTCGTCCCTTTCGGAAGAGCCATCAAAGGCAGAAGGGATAAAGTATATCTCCAGATTCACTTTGGAGCCGTCTATGATGAAAATGGTGATTACGGCTGGTCTAGAGATTTAAACAAGATTAAGAAGACTATCGCTTATGAACTAGAGGCCTTAGGAACAGACTACATCGATTTGGGCTTCCTTCACTGCGTAGATGAAATGGATGATTATCAGGAACTGGTTTCTTCTGGTGTCTTAGATTACGTAAAGGAACTGAAGAAGAAAGGCGTCATCAGACATATCGGCTTCTCTTCTCATACTCCTTCAGTCGCTAATAAAATCATCGATACCGGTTTGATCGATATGTTCATGTTCTCTATAAACGCTGCATACGATTATGAAAAGAGCGATGACTTAGGTTTAGGTTCTTTCTCAGAAAGACAGAACTTATTTAAGAAAGCCGAAAAGGAAGGAATAAGCATCTCAGTGATGAAGCCTTTCCACGGAGGAAAGCTGCTTTCGGCTTCCTCTTCTCCTTTTAAAGTAGCTTTAAGTAAGTATCAGTGTCTTCAGTATTGTTTAGATAGGCCTGGAGTAAAAGTCGTCTTGCCTGGTATAAGAGGCTTAGCTGACTTAAAGGAACTATTAGGTTTCCTTAATGCCAGTGAAGAAGAAAAGGATTATTCAGTTATCTCTTCTTTCACTCCTAGTAATGTTCTAGGTAACTGTGTTTACTGCAACCACTGCCTTCCTTGCCCTAAAGGCCTTGATATCGGACTCATCAATAAGTATTACGACTTATCTCTCATCGGTGATAACCTAGCTAAGGATCATTATAGAAAGCTCAAGGTAAAAGCCTCTTCTTGTATTGGCTGTGGGCACTGCAATAACCGCTGTCCTTTTAAGGTTGATCAGAAAGACAAGATGAAGAAGATTGCTGAATACTTCAAGATTTAATATAAAGCCATTATTAGTTTGTTTAAAAAGTCTTTTATTATGCCCGTATTTTGTGAATAATGCATATAAATGTTCTATACTAAGCAAGTAGCAAAAAACTTAATAAAGGAGAAATATTATGCCCTGCACAACAATACTGGTCGGTAAAAAAGCAAGTTATGATGGTTCTACAATGATTGCAAGAAACGATGATTCTGGAACTGGTTATTATAATCCTAAAAAGTGGGTTGCTGTCGAACCTGATAAGCAGCCTAGACATTACGCTTCTGTCATCGCTCATTTAAAGATGGAGCTTCCTAACGATCCTTTAAGATATGTCGGAATGCCTAACGCTGTTAAAGGCGAAGGTATCTGGGCAGCATGTGGCGTCAACTCCGAGAACGTCGGAATGACCGCTACTGAAACAATCACTACTAATGAGAGAGTCTTAGGAGCTGATCCTTTAGTTAGATACAAGAAAGCCGCTAACGGACAAAAAGAACAAATCGGTGGTATCGGAGAGGAAGACTTAGTAGTCATCGTTCTTCCTTATATCCATTCCGCTAGAGAAGGAGTTCTCCGCTTAGGTGAACTATTAGAGAAATACGGCACTTATGAGACTAACGGCATCGCTTTTTCTGATGTTAATGAAATCTGGTGGTTTGAATCCATCGGAGGACACCACTGGATTGCCAAGAAAGTCGAAGATGATAAGGTAGTTATCATGCCTAATCAGTTCGGTCTAGATAACTTTGACTTAAATGATGCTTTCTCGGCTAAGAAGAACAATCTCTGCTCTAGCGATTTACGTGAATTCATTAAAGACAATCACTTGGATTTATCCTTAGATGGTCATTTCAATCCTAGAGTCTGCTTTGGCAGCCACTCTGATTCTGATCACGTCTACAACACTCCTCGTGCTTTCGCCCTTCTTCATTACTTCGCCCCTCATAAGTACATTTGGGATGATATCAACTGTGGATACACTCCTGAATCAGATGATTTACCTTGGGCTATAGTACCTGAAAAGAAAGTCACTGTCGAAGATGTTAAGTACGGCCTTTCTTATCACTACCAGGGAACTCAGTACGATCCTTATCTTACTAAAGGTAACCTCGAGAACAAGAACAAATATCGTTCTATAGGAATCAACAGAACAAGCTTTATGGGTCTTGTTCAGATTAGACCTTATGTCGATAAGAAAGTCGCTTCCCTTATTTGGTTAGCCTTAGGCTCCTGCGCCTTTAATGCCGCCGTTCCTTTCTATTCAAATATAGATAAGACCCCTTCTTATCTTTCTAACACTACCGATAAAGTCACTACCGATAACTTCTACTGGGCTAATAGAATAATTGCTGCTTTAGCAGATTCCCATTACAACCTCTGCTCTTCCTTAATTGAGAATTATCAAGAGAAGGTTCAGTCTCAGGCTTACACTATCATCTATAAATACGATAAAGATGGTTCTGATCTTGTAAAAGCCAATCAAGAAATATCTGATATGACTCAAAAAGAGACAGATAAAGTTCTTAACAGTGTCTTATATGTCGTAAGCAACATGATGAAGAACTCCTTCTCTAAATCAGATAAATAAAGAAGTAAACTGCATCAAAAACAATCGCTTCCCCTACGAAAATAAAGGGAGGCGATTTTTTATTAATATAAATCGGTGCTTTAAGCTCCTTTTTAACGGTATTTTACATTTAAAATAATAAACAAGTTAGAATTAAAGAAGAAAGAAACTACAAGGAGAATTGCATCATGACTCAAAAAGAAAGAATGCTACAAGGCAAGCTCTATATCGCTAACGATAAAGAACTCAAAGAATTAAATCAGTACAAGAATGAATGCTTAAGACAGTTTAATGACGAATCCAACATCGATAGCCAAGGAAAGCAGGAAATACTAAAGCGCTTATTCAAGCACATAGGTAAAAATTCCTTTATCAACTACCCTTTCAGATGCGACTATGGATGTCATATCTCAGTCGGCGATAACTTCTACGCTAACTACGACTGCATCTTCTTAGATGTGAATCAAATAACAATCGGAAACAATGTCTTCCTCGCCCCTAGAGTATGCATATATACTGCTGGGCATCCTATCGATAAAGACATCAGAAACGAACAGTTAGAATACGGCTATCCTGTAACTATCGGAAACGATGTCTGGATCGGCGGAAACGTCGTCATCAACCCTGGAGTTAAGATCGGCTCTAATGTCGTCATCGGCTCAGGAAGTGTAGTTACTCACGATATTCCTGATAACGTAGTAGTAGCTGGAGTCCCTTGCAAAGTAATTAGACCTATTACAGATAAAGACAAAGAGTACTGGGAAAAGCAAAAACAAGAATATATAGACTCTCTATAAAGAAGCCAATCTATATATAATCTCAAGGTTTCTTATTGCATTTCATCCATTATAAAAGCCCCGCTTTATGAATAGCGAGGCTTTTTATTGTTACTCTTAGTCCTTGAAAGGATTCTCTTCTTTATAAGGAAGAGAGGCAGGCTGATTATATGAGATATCAGGTATTCCTAAATACTTGAATACTTCATAAATCGACTCTCCATAATGACCAAAGGCTACAGCGCCATGATGAGGGAAATGCTTATTGATCAGAACGTGTCTATAGAATCTTTCCATCTCCTTGATAGCGAAGATACCAATTGAGCCGAATGAGCAGCAGTCGACAGGTAAGACTTCACCTTCTGCCGCATATGCTTTTAATTCACTTCCCGCAGTAGACTGAAGTCTGAAGAATGTAATCTTGCCGGGTTTGATGTTGCCTTCGATTGTACCTCTAGTAATATCAGGTTCTTTCTTATCAGGCTCAAGAGATCTCTTCATGATTAGCTGATAGCCCATATGGGGATTGCAGAGCAATGAAGAGCAAGTATTACCGCAGTGGAATCCCATGAAGGTTTCATGGAGTCTGTAGTCGTACTTTCCTTTGATCTCTTTATCATATATTTCCTGAGGCACGGTGTTATTGATATCAAGTAAAGTAGGAGCCTTCTCAGAAACACATATTCCTATATATTCAGATAAGGCACCGTAGATATCTACTTCACAAGAAACAGGTATTCCTCTACCGGTGAGTCTAGAGTTCACATAGCAAGGAACAAACTTGAACTCTGTCTGGAAAGCAGGCCAGCATTTATTAGCGAAAGCCACATATTTGCTCTTCCCTTTATGCTGTTCCATCCAGTCCAATAAGGTAAGTTCATATTGGGCGAGTCTAGGAAGAATACCTTCATAAGGATTCTTATTTCCTAACTCTTTTTTCATCTCTTCAATCTTATTAGGAATTCTCTTATCGTTTTCATGCTGATGATAGCTGACAAGAAGATCCAGTTCTGAATTCTCCTCTACGGCTACGCCTAAATCGTATAAAGCCTTTATAGGGGCGTTACAAGCCAAGAAGTCATCAGGTCTAGGTCCGAAAGATATAATCTTCAAGCCTTGTAAGCCTAAGATTGCTCTAGCAATAGGAACAAACTTCTTAATTTCGTTAGCTAATTCCACGCCAGTTCCGACAGGGTTTTCAGGTATATAGGCTTTTCTATGTCTGAGGTTCAAATTATAAGAGCAGTTAAGAAGACCACAATATGCATCACCTCTTCCGTTAATTAAGTCTCCGTCTCCTTCAGCGGCAGCGCAGTACATAATAGGTCCGTCCCACTTATCAGCGATGATAGTCTCAGGAGTCTCAGGTCCGAAGTTACCTAAGTAGACAACTAAGGCATTAACTCCATTCTTCTTAGCATCATCAACGGCTTTTAAGGCATCTAGTTCATTTTGAACTATGACTTTAGAGTCATATATTCCACTTCCATAAGCCTTAACGATAGCTTTTCTTCTTCTTTCAGATAAGGAAGAAGGAAAACAAGAACGACTCACAGCGACGATTCCGACTTTTACTTCAGGTATATTTTCCATAATATTCAATCCTTTCTATTACTTGGAAATATCTAAGTTATCACCGACTAGTCCGACTTCGGCTCCGTTTTTAGCCTCAGAAGAATCCTTATGGGCTAAAAGCCATTTATTTCTAGCGAAGAGATATTTATACTCTCCGTCATCTAAACTATATTTATCTTTTTCAATCTCAGTATTTGTTCCTTTAGGAAGCACTACTATCACTTTGAAGCTGACCTTAGGATCAAATTCACAAGGCGCGTAATGAAGAGAAGTTGAATAGACTTCTACTGGTGTATTCTTCGGTACTAAGAAGGCTTTGACCTTTTCAGTATCGAGAGTTCCATTCACTATCTCGGACTTCTTAGCTAATAAGAGAATGAAATCATGATTCCCTATATTAACTTCAGAGTCCTTGTGGTATTCAAGGCAGTTGAGCTTAGTGTTGTATCCAATACAGTACCCTATTTGGATAGGCATTCCCCCGTATATGCAGTTAGAGAGAACATCCATTATTTCTAGTTTCTCTAGTTTCTTACAACTAGGTACATAAGCAGTTCCGTTATTTGGAAGCTCTGCTACTTCTTCCATCTTTTTCATCAGTTCATCAATATTTAGTCCCTTGATGACTCTTCCGTATTCTTTAAAGCAAGAATCTGTAACACTGTATATTTTCATATCTTCTCCTTTCATGAATCCAGTTTCTTATATAGTTCTTTAACAGAGGGATAAATAGAAGAGAACTTTTTATACTTCTCTTGGTATTTATCAACGAGTTCCTTATTAGGAACTACTGTGTAATTAATACGAATCAGTTTATTTGTAGCATCTTCTAAGTCCTTAAATATTCCTTGATGAACAAGACAGCACATTCCCATGCCGTAACTAGGACCGTATCTATCAGATACGATATTCAATCTGATATTTAAGATATTGGCGATGATGTTCTGCCAAAGCTCTGATTTAGCCCCTCCTCCCGTAAGACAGCTTTCAGAGATATTTACTCCCATCTTCTGAACAGAAACTAAAGAGTCCTTTAAGGCGAATGCCACGCCTTCTAATACAGCAAGAGTAATATCCTTTCGACTCGAGGACTGAGTAAGCCCTATAAATAAGCCTCTAGCGTCAGGATCATTAATCGGGCTTCTTTCTCCCATGAGATAAGGCAAGAAGAATACATTGTTGTTTCCTAGATCAGATACGTTAATCTTCTTCTGCTCTCCTTGAAAATCAGAAGTCATGAAGATTGACTCATTCAGCCATTTAAGACAACTAGCCGCTGATAGCATACAAGCAAGTAAGCAATATCCCCCTTTAGCAGATAAGAATGAATGAATAGCTCCGTTCTTATCAAAAGCGTACTTATCAGAATCCACAAATATAGTTCCTGATGTCCCTAAGGAGATATTAGCTTCGCTATTATTGATAACTCCGCTTCCAATAGCGGATGCGGCATTATCTCCAGCTCCTGCTAAGACAAACACATCTTTATTTAAGCCGAGTTCAGAGCATACTTCTTTTTTAACATTCCCTACTAAATCAAGAGAAGAATATAACTTGGGAAGATACTCTTTTTTAATACCGATGATATCGATCATCTTCTTAGACCACTCTTTGTTCTTAACATCTAACAAGAGAGTTCCGGCCGCATCAGAATAATCAGTAGATAAAATACCTGTCAGGTAAAAGTTAAGGTAATCCTTAGGAAGCATGATGTGTCTTATCTTATTGAATAAAGAAGGCTCATTATGTTTCATCCATAAGATCTTAGGAGCTGTAAATCCAGCGTATGCGATATTTCCGGTCAGCTTAATAAGTTCTTCCTTACCAGGATTCTCATTCAGCTCTTCTGTTTCTTTCTTAGTTCTCTCATCATTCCATAATATAGCCGGTCTTATGACTTTATAGTCTTCATCTAAGACTACAAGCCCATGCATCTGCCCATCTATGCAGATGCCTTTAATCATCTTTCTTTTATCAACGTCGCAGATCTTATTTAGAGCTTTCTTAAAAGCCTCCACCCAAGAAGAAGGATTCTGCTCCGACCAAGAAGGATGAGGAAACAACAAAGGTATATCTTCAGTTGAAGATGAAACGATACTTCCTTTTTCATCCATCAAGACTAGTTTTATCGAGGAAGTTCCTAAATCTGCTCCAAGAAATAAATCCATATTACCTTCCTTTCTTTTGACCGTAGTAGGCATTCTTTCCATGCTTTCTAAGATAGTGCTTATCTAAAAGAGTTTGGTCTATCTTTGTTATAGACGGGTTAATCTGTTTAGACAAGATTGCCATCTTAGCATCTGTCTCTAATATAAGTGAATTATCGACGGCCTTTTGAGGAGTTTCTCCCCAAGTGAAAGGGCCGTGGCTTTTCACTAATACTCCTGGAATCGCTAATGGATTGATTCCTTCAAATGCTTCTAATATTACTTTAGCAGTATTCTCCTCATAATGATTTTTTATTTCTTCTTCTTTTAAATCTCTAGTTACAGGAACATTCCCGTAAAAAGTATCAGCGTGAGTAGTCCCATAACAAGTTAAGGGGACACCGGCTTGAGCAAAAGACACAGCGTTAATAGAGTGAGTATGACAGATGCCGCCTATTTCCTTAAATGCCCTATATAAAGCTAAATGAGTAGGAGTATCCGAAGAAGGATTTAAAGTTCCGTATACTTTTTCGCCCTTAAGATTAACAACTACAATATCTTCTTTTTTCATCGTCTCATAAGGAACACCAGATGGTTTTATTGCTACTAATCCTAATTCTCTATCTATAGATGAAACATTTCCCCATGTGAGGATTACTAATCCAGATTTAGCGAGGTTCATATTTGCCTTATAGGTCTTTTCAATCAACTGATTAATTCTCTCATCTATCATAAAATGTCCTCCTCTTTTCTAACTATCTTTACGGTGTTCAAATAAGAAGGCATGAATAAATCGAGGCTTTCCATAAATAAATCTTGAGAATACTTATCTGTTTCTTCTTTGAAGAAAACTTTCTTATCTAAATAATCAGATAGAGAATCAAAGCTCTTATTTTCAACCATGTAACTGGCTAGTATAGCCATGCCCCAAGGCCCGCCTTCATTAGCGGATTTAGTGAGGTATATATCGCTTTTTAATGCGGAGGCCATGATATAGGGAGTGACTTCCCTAACAGAGAAGAATCCACCTTGGCCGTACATTTTATCAATCTTTATTCCTTCTTTATTAAGGATATTTATTCCATACCTAAGAGGAGCGACACTAGCAAACAATAAAGATCTCACGAAACTAGATAATGAAAAATCATCTGTGAAAGAATGTCTTATAATTGCTTCTCCATTTTCAAATCGAAGATAGGTTCTCCTGAAAGGAAATTGCACGAAGATGGTATTTTTGTCTCTTCGTCTTTCCCCTTTAAAGACTCCATATAAAGCTTCTTATATACTGAGTTTTTATCTACATGTCCAAAAAGAGAAGATGCTTGGCAGAATAAGTTCACCCATTTATCCAATTCACCGCAGCAATTATTAGCGTGAATCATAGCTGTAGTCCTACCTTCAGGTGTCTTCACAATATCGATTTGCTTATAACATCCTTCAAGCTGATGCTCTAAAACCACCATAGCGAAAGAAGAAGTTCCGGCTGAGACATTGCCGCTTCTTTCTTTGATGGAATGAGTGGATACCATTCCGGTTTGAGCGTCTCCTTCAGGAGGACAAATAGGTATTCCTCTTACTAGCCAATTCTTATCATCGATAAGCTTTATTCCCTCTTCTGTAAGAAAGCCTGCTGTTTTGTTGCACTTGATAATTCCAGGAAGCAAATCATCAATAGAAAAATCATATCCGAGATTAGAAGTTAATTTATCAAACTTACCTTCCATATCCTTAGAATAATCGTTTGAATAATCATCGATAGGAAACATACCTGAAGCATCACCTATTCCGATAGTTATCTCCCCAGTAAGAAGATATTGAACATAGCTGGCAAGGGTAAAAAGATGCTTAATCTTACCTAAGTGTTCTTCTTTATTAAGTACAGCTTGATAAAGATGAGAAACAGAATATCTCATAGGAACATTAAACTTAAATTCCTTAGAGAGAACAGAAGCCGCTTCCTTAGTTTTTGTATTTCTCCAAGTTCTAAAAGGAACTAGTAAATTCATATCTTTATCACACGCTATATATCCATGCATCATAGCAGAGATACCTATAGCTTTTATCTTTGATAATTTGACCTGATAATTATTATAAATATCGTCTCTTAGCATTCCATATGAAACTGATAAGCCTTTTTTTATCTCTTCGACAGAATAAGTCCAAAAACCATCCACCAACTTATTCTCCCATTGATAGAATCCTTTAGATAAGACCTCAAAAGAATCATTTATCAAAACAGCTTTGATTCTAGTCGAACCAAACTCTATTCCTAGATAAACATCGCCGTTAGATATTTCATCTTTTACGCTTACCATTTAGATATAGTTTCCTTTAACATAAGTATATAGAGAAAGCGCTTTCCCGCTATAGACGAAAAGGTACGTAAAAATGTTGTTTTTGTTCATTGATATTGATATATTCAATGTATATGAAATCATACTTCGACTTCTCTGAACTTCAGAAAAGACTAAAAGACTTCTACACTCTGACTAACATCAGAGCCGCTGTTTTTGATAATGAATTTAAGGAAATAGCAGATTACCCAATACAAAGATCACCTATATGCGACTTTTTAAGAAAAGATAAGTCCTTTGATAATTCCTGCAAATTATGCGATAAGGCTCATATGCTAATCGCCTCTAAGATGAGCGAACCATATATATATGAATGCCACGCTGGATTATATGAGATTATCGTCCCCATAATCTTCTCAAATCAGCTCATCGGATATCTCTTCTTTTCCCATATTCTTAAATATAAGACCCATAAAGAAGCCTGGACTAATATCAGACAGAAGATTTCTTCTTATAAGCCCGATTTAAAAGAATGCTACAACGATCTTTTAAAGATGCCGTTATTTAACGAGAACTATCTTGAAGCCGCCTCTATACTTCTTCAGTCAGCCGCCAGTTATCTATGCATTAGAAGAATAGCCTACCTAAAAAAGGAAGACCTCCCTTCTCAAATTGAGAATTACATACAAGGAAATCTCTCTTCTAACTTAACCGCTAAATCCCTATGTGATCATTTTCACATAGGAAGAACGACTTTATATCAGATGACTGATAAGATTTCTTCCTCAACTCTAGCTGAGCATATTAAAGATCTTAGAATCGAGAAAGCCAAAGAACTTCTTGATGAAAACCCCGAATACAAAATATCCGCTTTAGGTCAAGAAGTAGGCTTCCCTGATTACAGCTATTTTATCGTCGCCTTCAAAAAAAAGGCCGGGATCACTCCCGGTCAATACGCTCGTTACTCTAAAAGCAAGAAATAGAACTAACTAGTCTTTTCCTTATTTTGTATGTAACGACTTTTTTGCTTTTTCTCTTGTTATCATTTCTGGAGAAATAGCTCCGCTTTTAATAAGAGCAAACTTAGCAGCAGCAGGTCCTATCATCTCGTACAAAACAGAAGAACAAAGAATGATAGATAAGAAAGTAGATCCGGCCGCCCCTGTTAGCATTCTAGCTCCTAAATCAGCAAGGCCTATTGCTACTCCAGCCTGAGGAATAAGAGCGAATCCTAAGTTCAAAGAAACAGACTTATCTTCTCTTGCTAATTTACATCCGCTATAAGCCCCTAAGTACTTACCTAGCATTCTAGCAAAGAAGTAAACAACACCTAAGGCTCCGACAACCGCAAAGTTAGAGAAGTCCATCTTCATACCGCTAAGGACGAAGAATATACACATGATAGGAGGAGTAAATCCATCGAGTTGATTGAATACTTCCTGGTCTTTTCTGAAATTAACATAACTTGCGCCAAACACCATGCAGCACATTAAAGGAGAAATAGAAATCTGAGGAATAGAGCAGACACCGCATATTGAAAGAAGAACAGCGACAGTAAGAATCAATCTGTTATCCTGACTTCTTTTAGGGTTCATGACCTTAGAATGTATATAACCAAGTAAGACACCTATTCCTATAGCAGCGATATTATAAACAAGCGGCAGAATAACACTCTGCATTACATTAATAGAAGATCCGCCTTCTAGTCCGTTAACTAAAGCGATAGCTAAGGTATATACAATAAGGCAGACAGCATCATCTAAAGAAACTACCTGGAGAAGAATATCAACAAATCTTCCCTCTGCTTTATATTGTTTAATAGTCATCATAGTAGAAGCCGGAGCAGTAGCTGTAGCAATAGCACCTAGAAGAATAGCAAAGCTCCAGGAAATAGAATTATAGAAGATAGCCTTGCAAGCAAGAGTAACAACAATACCTGCTACTATTGACTCCATCAAAGTTATAACGATGACTTTCTTCCCTGTCTTCTTAATAGAATCTATAGAGAAATACCTTCCGACTCCAAAGGCTATAAAGGCCAAGGCAATATCAGAAACAAACCCCATTCCAGAAATCATAGACTGAGGAATAGCCCCAAGTACAAAAGGACCTATTAATACACCAGTAATAATATAGGCAGTAACATTAGGAAGCTTTAAAAGCTTAGTAAGTCTAGTCAAAATAAAAGCCACAAACAAAATAATAGCTAAAGATATAAGGACAGTAGGAATCTGTCCAAAACTTGCATAATATTGTTCTAAGTCTAAAGGAAACTTCATATTAGTACCTCACGTATCTAAAGCGAATATCTTTCGCTTGTGTTAATTGTAAAGATAAAATTGTCATTTGACCTATCTTATTTTTTAGAGAGGGTATAAAATTGGTTTATAAGGAGTCTTCAAATATGATCGATCAAAAACTCTCGACGTTAATTACTGTTAATGAACTCGGTTCTTTTTCAAAAGCCGCTAAAAAGCTTAACTTAACCCAACCCGCCGTTTCTACTCATATAAAAGAGTTAGAAAAAGAGATTGGTGCAAAGATTTTCCAACGAACACAAGAAGGCTTAAAAGTCACTAGTGAAGGGCTTATTGCACTAGAGTACGCCAAACGAATACAGTCTATTTATGTACGTTTCCAATCCGCTATCGATAATTCAAAAAGGCACCTTATCGCTGTCAATATCGGTGTCACTCATACAGCAGAAAGCTCTTTTGCAATCGATGCTTTAGCTAAGTACGCCAATGAGAAGGTCGGGTTGCATATAAATTTTATTACTGGGACTATCAAAAATCTTTATGAGAAGTTGAGTGATTATTCCATAGATTTAGCTCTTTTGGAAGGACATAACTACGATACGAGGTTTTCTTCTCTTCTTCTTGATACCGATTCCTTGCTTCTTGCGGTCAGTACTAAGAATCCTTTAGCTGCTAAAACTAGCATTACCCTAGAAGAACTAAGAAAGCAGAAGATGATCGTTAGAGGTCCTGATTCAGGGACTAGACAATTATTCGAAGCCTCCTTAGCCTCAAGAGGAATGTCTCTAGATGACTTTGATGTAAATATTCAGTCAGACTCAATAGCGACAATTAAAGACCTAGTCATTAAAGATATCGGTGTTAGTGTCCTTGCTAAGAGCACTTGCTTAAATATCGAAAGATCTAAGAAAGTAGTTCTTCTTCCTATCGAAGGACTAGGAATGATAAGAGAAGTAAATCTTGTCTACAATCCTGACTGGGGACATCCAGAAATCCTCTCTGATATCGTTAAGGCTTATAAAGAAGAAGCTTCTGGAGCCGGCGAGGAAGATTAATAATTTGATTAATTTAACGGAATTACAAATTAAACTCTTGAATAAGCGTTGAAGCCTCCATCGGCAGGAATAATGGCGCCAGTTACAAATCCGCTAGCATCATCAGATAATAACCATAACAGAGTTCCGATTAAATCCTTAGTTTCACCAAATCTCTTCATAGGTGTAGTTTTAAGGATCTTCCCGGTTCTAGCAGTAGGAGTTCCGTCTTTATTCCAAAGCAAAGCAGCGTTCTGCTTAGTTGAGAAGAAACCAGGGGCGATAGTGTTAGCTCTAATTCCACACTTAGCGCAATTAACTAAAGTCTCTTTGTAGTTTTCAATGAGTCTATCTCTATCAGGACCGTCGTACTTGATCTCTTCAGGCACAGGTACTGATTCTATAACTTCAAGCTTAAGACCCTTAGCGTTAACCATGCTAACTAAGTCTTCAATCTTCTTTAACAGCCAGACTTCCCCGACCTTAACATCATAGACAGCGGAGACTACTCCATCCATTAAAGGAATCTGTCTTATTTGATCGAGTGTCGCTCTATCAGAAGGGCCCTTGTTATATCTATCATTTTCAAGCCATCTCTATAATTTGTACATTTTTAGCTACAAATAAGATTGGAAATGAACACTTTCTTCTTCTTTTTCAGTTTAAAATCCTTATAATGAATTAAGGGAACCAAAAAATGAACTACGATGTAATAATAGTCGGTGCCGGGCCGAATGGTTACATGTGCGCTTATAGGCTTATAGAGGAAAATCCTAAGCTTAAAGTTTTGCTATTAGATAAAGGAAGAGACATAAAAAACAGAATATGCCCTCTTTTAACTCATAAGCTTCAGTCTTGTCCAAAGACTGGGACAAATCAAGGATGTCTTCCTTCTTGCTCAATAACTACAGGATTTGGAGGAGCCGGAGCTTTCTCTGATGGAAAGTTCAATATCACCAGTCAGTTTGGTGGCTGGTTAGATGAATACATCGATGAAGAAAGACTTCTTAATCTGATCAATTACTGCGATCAGGTTAATTTGAAGTTCGGCGCCACTAAAGTCATTACTGATCCTTATACTGAAGAAGTAAGAAGAATCGAACAAGAAGCCATCGGTGCTGGTTTGATGCTTTTAAGAGCTAAAGTCAGACATCTAGGTACAGAAGAAAACGTCAAGATTCTCGCTAGAATCAGAGATGAACTCGAGAAAAAAGGAGTTGAACTCCGTTTTGGCGCTCAAGTAACTGACCTTATCATGAACGGAGATAAGTTAGGTGGCGTCATCTTAAAAAATGGTGAGAAGATAGAAGGAACTAATGTAGTCTTAGGTGTAGGTAGAGAGGGATCCACTTTTCTTTCTGACCTTCTTTCTAAATACAAAGTCTCATTCACAAATAATCAGGTCGATATAGGTGTAAGAGTCGAGACCAGCAATGTCGTCATGCAAGATATTAATAAGAACCTATATGAAGGAAAGTTCATTTTCAACACTCAGGAAGGAACAAGAGTCAGAACCTTCTGCTCCAACCCTTCTGGACACGTCGTTATTGAAAACGATGACGGTGTCATGTTAGCTAACGGACATTCTTATAACGATCCTAAACTAGGAAGCAACAATACTAACTTTGCCTTATTAGTCTCTCATAAGTTCTCCGAACCTTTCTCTGACCCGAATCAGTTTGCTAAAGATGTAGCAAGTTTAGCAAACCGTCTTTCTTGCGGGTCTGTCATAGTTCAGAAATACGGTGACCTTAAAAGAGGCAGAAGATCTACTCCTAAGAGAATAGCTCAGGGATTTGTAAAGCCTACCTTAAAAGAAGCTGTCCCTGGAGATTTAGGATTATGTCTTCCTTATAAGACCTTAAGATCAATTATCGAGATGCTAGAAGCTCTTGATAAAGTCACTCCTGGCATTGCAAATGAACACACCTTGCTTTATGGAGTGGAGGCTAAGTTTTATTCAGCTAGACCAGATGTAAATAACAATCTCATGGTCAATAATATCCCTCATCTTTACTGCGGAGGAGACGGGGCTGGAATCACTAGAGGCCTTGCTCAGGCAGGGGCTAGCGGTGTACTGATCGCTGACGATATTCTTAATTCGAAATAACATTATGAGCACCGAGTAAAGTTCGGTGCTCTTTTTTGAATATTTAGGTTCCCATCACAAGAAATATCTTTCCTCGAAGGCTAATATATAAGTGAAAAGGAAAGGGCTTTCAAATGAATAAAAAGTTTACTCTTCTATCAGCCTCTCTTAGTCTTATCTGTTTAGCCTCATGCGGTGGAGGTAGTTCGGTGGTCTCATCTGTAGTTTCTTCTGCAGCATCTTCAGAATCCACCTCCTCTACAAGTGAAAGCAGCAGTCACACTTTATTTGTCGTTGGTGATTCTACAGTCTGTGATTTTCCTACAGAAACCACATACTACAGAAGATATGGTTATGGTACTCAGTTAGTTAATTACTTCAACACTGAGAACCTTACTATCAATAACTTAGCCTTATCTGGAAGATCTTCATCTTCTTTCACTTCAGAAGATAACTATACAACCTTAACTTCTTCGATTAAGAAAGGTGACTTCCTCCTTATAGGATTTGGCCATAATGATGAAAAGAGCGGGGATGTAAGATATACAGATCCTACAGGCGACTATAAAACAGAAGGTTCTTTCCAGCATTCGTTATATACAAACTATGTTAAGGTTGCCTTAGATATAGGAGCCTATCCTATTCTTTGCACTCCTATCTGCCGTTACTCTTCTTCCTCTGATTACACTGGTTCTTGTGGGCATGTCACTTCTGATGGTGATTACCCTGCCGCTATTAAGACACTTGGAACTACATTCAATGTTCCAGTTATCGACTTAACTACAGAGACTAAGAATCTATACACATCGTTATCAGAAGATGATGCAAAACATCTCTTTGCTTACTCGACTCCTACAGCCATGTACGATACCACTCATACGTCAATTTGGGGTGCTAGTTATAATGCCTATTTCATTGCAAAAGATTTGCAGAGTACATCATCTACTTTAAAGGACTATGTTAAGAGTGGAATTACCGCCCCGACTAGAGCTGATACCTTAGTAGTTAATCCTAATTATGTAGAAGTAACTACTAGTGATGACTTCACACCTTCTGAAATATACACTACTGTAACTGCTCCTTGGTACGGAACAGCCTTTGGTGATTTAGGTGGAACGCCTTCTGCTGATAACAAAGCAGCAATCGGCGATGTCGTAGAGACTGATGAAGCAAATATTGAAGTAAGAGCCGGAAGTCCTGCTACCAATGGTTCTAAAGGAAAAATAGCTTCTGGTGGTGATGGATTCGTTATGGCTTTCCAACAGAAAGACATCGATAATGATTACACTTTCACCGCAAAGGCAAAGTTGGTTGCTATAAATTCAACCACTAATCAGATTGCATTTGGTATGCAAGCAAGAACTTCAATTCTCATTGATACAAAGGTTTCTGGAGTAATTGATGACTATGCTGCTGCCGGTATCGTTTATTCAAGCACAGCTTCTAATGCACCGTTTGGAAGAGTCTCTGGTGCTTTAACTAAAGGTGATGCTGTCACTAACCTACCTGCTGTAAATGACGTAATCGATCTTTCAATTCAGAAGAAGAACACTCAGGCTGATGGAACCGCTGATTATGTCTGCAAGTTTGGAGATTACACTTCTACTTACACCATTACTCCGGCTTCTGGTAAGACAAAGGTTTACTTCTCTTTGTTCGCTACTAGATCAGTCGATGTTGCCTTCTCTGATATCTCATTAGTTAACAACAACTAAACGCAATTAAATAATTGTTACGTTTAAAAAAGTACACATCATTATGGTGTGTACTTTATTTTTTTGCTTAATTTATTTAATCTACAAAGACAGGCTTACCATTTTCAAAAGCAGAGATACTAGCGGCGCTCACGACTTTATATCCAAGCTTATTGAGTTTATCTCTTCCGCCTTGGAATCTCTTCTCTACCGCAACAGCCACACCGACCACTTCAGCTCCAGCCTTGTTGCAGATATCGATTAAACCTATAGAAGCATTTCCTTCAGCCATGAAGTCATCTACGATTAATACTCTTTCGCCTTTTTTAAGGAATCTCTTATCGATAGTGATCTTGCTGACTGTTCCTCTAGTGAAGGACTTAACCTCAGCGGTATAGATATTAGATTCATCGACTATCTTTGATTTGCTCTTTTTAGCGAAGACTACAGGAATATTCCCTAACTTCTGTGCAGCTACTACAGCAAAGGCAATTCCGCTAGTCTCTATTGTCAGTATTTTATCGACGTTATGGAAGTCTTTAGTTAGATAGTCACAGATATCACCTAGAAGCTTCACATCTATCTGGTGATTGATAAACGAATCGACTTTTAAGATCTCGTTATCGATGACTATTCCGTCTTTGAGAATTCTCTGTTCTAGTTCTTTCATATGTCCCCTTTGATTTTTGAACCTATGATAATCACAAAGAGTTTTCTTTTCAACCTATGAAGATTAATAGAACGCCTTAGAATCAATCTTTTCAAGGGATTTTTCCAAGGCGCTTTATTTATATAAATATAAATAAGGTCAAAATTGCTTACCGCTTTCATTGACGAAAGTGTCAAAAAAGAGTTTATTTCGAAATGTTTATTTGCAATAATACTCGTGTCAAGTCAATGACATTCGTATAATTGCCCTAATCTGGTGGGAAGTATCTACGTTGAACCACAATTCAACACTACGAATTAAAATCAATCTATCGATGATTTTATCTCTGAAAAAGTAGATAAACTTCCTTTTCATTTTTTGGCGTTTTATACGGGAAAAGGGGAAAAATGAAATCCAAGTTAAAGTTTGTTCTGACTGCCTTAGTTGTTGTGTCTTCTATTGGTGGACTTACTAGCTGTGACAATTCATCTTCTGACAAGAAAATAGGTGTAATCCTAGTTGGTGACGAAACCGAAGGCTATACAGAAGCCCATATTAAGGGCATTGAAGCAGCCGCTGAAAAACTTAATATTTCTTCTGATAACATCATTTACAAGAAAAAGGTCGCTGAGGATAGCAACTGCACAACCGCTATTAACGATCTTCACGCTGAAGGATGCAACTTAATCGTCTCTAACTCTTATGGACATGAGGACTTCATGTGCACCGGAGCTAAATCATATACTGATACAACTTTTATCTCTATGACCGGTGACTATGCCGCTATTTCTGGCTGCTCTAATTTCAAGAACGCTTTCGTCAACATTTACGAAGCCAGATACGTTTCTGGTGTCGTTGCTGGAATGAAGCTCAAAGAGCTCATTGATGGTGGCAAACTCGATGATACCTTCAACAAGGATTCTGATGGCAACTGGAAAGTCGGCTACGTCGGTGCTTATAACTACGCCGAAGTCGTCTCCGGATACACTTCCTTCTTCTTAGGAGTTAAATCCATCGTCTCCAATGTCGCCATGACTGTTAAATTCACTAACTCTTGGTTCGATATCGATAAGGAAGGCTCCGCCGCTGATGTCTTAGTCAAGTCTGGCTGTGTCATCATCGGACAGCACGCTGATTCCACTGGCGCTCCTGCTAAAGTTCAGTCTTTACTCGGTGCCACCAGAACAGATAACAGCAGCAAGAAATATGTCTGCTACTCTGTCGGCTTCAATATCGATATGATTCCTACCGCTGCTGATGCTGCCTTAACTTCAGCTATCAACAACTGGGAAGTCTACTATGAATATGCCTTCAAGCAGTACCTCAACGATGGAACAATCGATACTGATTGGTCAAAAGGATATGCTGATTCCGCTGTCTCTATCTCTACTCTTAATAGCAAGTCAGTCCCTTCTGGAACCGCTGAAAAGGTCGCTGAAGTCGAGGCCAATTTAAAGAATGGAACTCTCCATGTCTTCGATACCTCTAACTTCACAGTCGGTGGTGAGAAAGTCACTTCTGCTAAGATTAATCTCTCCTACATGGATTACTCTGGCTCTACTCCTAAAGTTGTTTACGAAGGTGAAACCAAAGAAGCTATCGTAACCTCAGGATCCACTTCTTACTTCTCTGAATCCACTTTACGTTCTGCTCCTTACTTCTCATTAGCTATCGATGGCATCGATGCTTCTGACGCCAACAAGTAATTTCTGTCATTTACAAAAACTAGGGAGACCAAACTCCCTAGTTTATTTTTTCATAGGAGACGCATGGAAACTAAAATTGAATTAAAGCACATCACCAAGCGCTTTGGAAAAGTTATCGCCAACGATGACGCTAATCTCACCATTGAAAAAGGGGAGATTCTGGCCTTATTAGGTGAAAACGGGTCAGGCAAAACCACTTTGATGAATATGTTAGACGGTATTTATTATCCTGATGAAGGTCAGATCTTTATCAATGGAGAAGAAGTAAAAATAACTTCTCCTAAGATTGCTTTCGATAACGGAATCGGAATGGTCCATCAGCACTTCAAGCTGATAGATGTCTTTACTGCAGGTGAAAACATCATCCTCGGTCTAAAGGGCAGTTTCTTCTTGAACATGAAAAAAGTAAATCAAGAGATAACTGAACTCTGCAATAAATATGGCTTCACCATAGACCCCAACAAGAAAATATACGATATGTCCGTCTCGGAAAAGCAAGAAGTCGAAATCATAAAGCTTATGTATAGAGGGATGTCTACCCTCATATTAGATGAGCCTACGGCTGTTCTTACTCCTCAGGAAACTGAGAAGCTTTTTAGCGTTCTTAGAAGAATGAAAAAAGACGGAAAGTCTGTCGTAATCATCACTCATAAGTTAAATGAAGTCCTCGAGATTTCTGATAGAGTCGCCATCTTAAGAAAAGGAAAGATCGTCAATGTCATTCCTACTTCTTCAGCTACTGAAGAGGTCCTCACTGATGAAATGGTAGGAGAACATACAGTTCTTGATATCAATCGCTCCCCTGTCAATCACGCTCAAACCGTATTAGAAATCAATCATCTCACCACTAAAGACGAATATGGAATCAAGACACTTGATGATGTCTCCTTCCAGACTAGAAGCGGAGAGATACTCGGTATTGCCGGTGTTGCCGGAAGCGGACAAAAGGCTTTGCTAGAAGCCATAGCCGGGCTTCAAAAAGCCGAAAAAGGATCTTCTATCATCTTCCATTACAACGAAGGTGAAGCTAAGCCTAATCCTTCTTTAAGAAAGAAAAAGTCCTCTGTTCCTTTCTTCAACACTTGTGAATTAATCGGAAAGTCAGTTAAAGAAATCAAAAAGCTCGGTATATCTTTAGCCTTCGTCCCTGAAGACCGTTTAGGCATGGGCTTAGTCGGTGATATGGATATGGTAAACAACATGATGCTTAGAAGCTACGAGAACGGAAACTCTCCCTTCTTAAGATATAAAGAGCCTAGCCAGTTAGCTATCGACATTAAAGATAAGCTCGCTGTCTCTACTCCTTCTATCAAGACACCTGTTAGAAAACTCTCTGGCGGCAACGTCCAGAAAGTCTTGGTAGGAAGAGAAATAGCCTCTTCTCCTAAGGTCCTAATGACTGCTTATGCAGTAAGAGGCCTTGATATCAACACATCTTATGCTATCTACAACATCCTTAACGATCAGAAGAAAGCAGGTCTATCTGTCATCTATGTAGGTGAGGATATCGATGTCCTTCTTTCTTTAGCGGATAGAATACTTGTCCTCAACCAAGGAAAAGTCAGCGGAATAGTAGATGCAAGGAAAGCCACTAAGCGTGAAATAGGCGCTTTGATGGCCAGCGAATAAAGAAAGGATCAAATATGGAAAACACAAAAGCAAAGATCAATGATCCTTTGATTCGTATAGTAAGAAAAGACGATTTAGATTGGAAGAAGAAAGCCCTAGTTAGACTCATCTGCATCGGGGTAGGCGTACTTCTCTGCATCATCTGCTTATGGATAATAGGAAGAAAGAATCCTTTTGGTGCTGTAAGCATCATGATTCAAGGAACCTTCGGGAATAAAGCTAAGTTTTATCAGACTCTTCAGGATACGGTGTTCTTATTAGGAATAGCTATTGCCCTTTGCCCGGCTTATCAGATGAAATTCTGGAACGTCGGTGCTCAAGGTCAGATCTTGATGGGTGCTTTAGGTGCTTCTATTTCCTTAGTTTATTTTGCTTCTCTTCCTAACTGGGCAGTTATATTCCTAGCTTTAGTCTTGGCCTTGTTATTTGGCGGAATCTGGGGATTGATACCAGCTTTCTTCAAGGCTAAGTGGAACACTAACGAAACCTTATTCACCTTGATGATGAACTATGTCGCTATTCAGTTAGTTAGTTTCTTTGTCATGGTCTGGCAAGGGACTAAATCAGGACTTGGCTTATTCAACACTAATAATCAGAAAGGCTGGCTTCCTACTTTATTTGGAAGTTCTGTCTTCCTTCCTCTTATCGTAGTTCTCATTCTTGTCGTCTTTATGTATGTCTATATAACTAAGACCAAGCACGGCTATGAACTTAAAGTCATCGGTGAAAGTCTTAACACCGCTAGATACACAGGAATCAAAGTCAAATGGGTCATCATGAGAACCTTGATCTTATCCGGTGTCTTATGCGGACTCATCGGATTTATATATGTCTCTGGAGTCGACCACACTATATCTTCCTCTACTTCTGGCTCATATGGATTCACCGCTATCATCGTCTGCTGGTTATCTAACTTCAATCCTTTCTTGATGATCATCTACGCTTTTGTTATCGCCTTCCTTAATAGAGGAGGCATCAACCTTAAAAACAAGAACTATTCAACTTCTTTAAATGAATATTCTTGTGAGCTTTTAGTCTTCATTATCATTATATCTATCATGCTTTCAGAGTTCTTCATCCGCTACAAGTTAGTAATAAGACATTCTAAGAAGGATAAAGCAGTAGAAGAAGCAGTACCTTCTAATACGGACAAAGTCAAAAAGGAGAGCAAGTAATATGGCAAGTTTCATCGCATGGATCACATACTCGATAGTCTACGCCACTGTCATTATGCTAGGCGCAACTGGAGAGACCTTAACTGAAAAAGCCGGTCACTTGAACTTAGGTGTCCCTGGCATCATGACTATTTCAGGCTTTGTCGGTTATTATGTTTCTTATCTATATGAGCAATCCACAGTTAATCCTTCGGCTTTTGTAGTCGTAATCCTCTCTTTATCTGTATCATTTGGAGTCGGGGCTATATTCGGCCTTATCTACTCATTGATGTGTGTCACCTTCAAGTGCAACCAAAACATCATGGGACTTATCATCACTTCCTTTGCGGTAGGTTTCTCTAAGTTCTTATCTTCCTTAGCCGGAATCACTACTGGTGCTTCTGCTGCCTTCTCTGGAAAAGTATATAACGCCAGTATCTCTGCACTAGCGAATATCCCGGTCATCGGTCCTTTAATTTTCGGATATGGATTCACTACTTATTTAGCTATTGTTATCTGCATCTTACTTCATATCTTCTTAAAGAAAACCAGAACCGGTCTTAACTTAAGATCAGTAGGTGAGTCTCCTGCCTCCGCTGATGCTGTAGGTATCAACACAACCAAATACAAATACATCGCTACTATCGTCGGATGTGGAATATCAGGACTAGGCGGAATATCTTATGTCTTGGGTTACGGAAGCGGATTATGGTCTACTAACAACAACATCGAAGCCATAGGTTGGTTAGCAGTCGCTCTTGTTATCTTCGCTTCTTGGCATCCTTTAAGACTTATCTATGGTTCTATTATCTTCGGCATCTTGTTCTGGACATATAACTACATCACATCCATCATCAATATTCCTACCTTCAACGGATATCAGGAAATAATAAAGATGCTTCCTTATGTAATTACAATAATAGTCCTCATCATCAACTCCGCTAAGAAGAAAAAAGAAAATCAGCCTCCTATGTCACTAGGTACTTCTTACTACCGAGAAGAAAGATAAAAGGCCTACTCAGTTGTCTTCTATTAATAAACTATATACTTGATATATAATTTAATAATAAATAGGAGACCATATGAACAAAAGATTTAAGCCCAGCAAAAAAGGAAATATCATAAGCGTGAGCATTCTCCTTTTAGTAACTTGGGCTTTTATTTTGAGAAGGATAAACCAA